>OOCZ01001813.1_pt1 | contig 12624 bp, 10 predicted proteins | sample 1671631 | NCBI WGS metagenome assembly OOCZ01 (sample SAMN06348176, study PRJEB24527) | human gut metagenome | reverse complement strand
AGCCGGGGCGGAAAAGATGCTGTGCGAATGACATGGTTTAGATGAGAATTAGTATTAGCACGTTTTCCGCCCATTTTGCGCATTTCTTTCAGAACCTGTCATTTCGGCTTCCTATTCTGTTTTGATTGGCAAAATTCGTTCCGTTTTTGACAGTCGTTCCCTTCCCTTGCAACAAGAAATCCCTTCGGCAAGAGGAGAAGCCGAAGGGATTGATGGGAAGGGCAGTCATCATTCCAAGAGGAGGACGGAACGATGACCGGAAGCGGAATCGAATCAGATTTCGTTCTGCCGGATTCACTTTTCATATCAGATTATAGCACACTGCCAGCCTTCTATCAGCATTTTGGCGCAAACTGTCGATTTTTTTGCCCAATTAGCATATCGCCGGATTCATCTGCGCCTTTTTGCTCCCCAAACGATACCAGAGGCGCTGCCTCTGGACTCCGCCAAAGGGTCTTCGACCCTCTGGACTCCCATTCGCGCGATTGAGTTGCGTACATCTGCATACTGTGCCCGCGTGTTTATTGGGGGAACCCAAGGGGCGCTGCCCCTTGACCCCGCAAGGGACTTCGTCCCTTGACCCTTCCGCGCGATTGGGTTGCGCACATCTGCATACTGTCTCCGCGTGTTTATTCGGGGAACCCCTAACGCAAAAGAGCCGCCCCTGCTTGCAGGGACAGCCCTTCTAATCGTCAGCATTCATTCCAGCAGGAACTTCTGCTGTAATTGCGAATGCCCGCTGATTTCAGCGTGCCTTCATTTCCGGCCAGATGGCATCGTGGCGGCGCTTATATTCCGCCTGCATTCACGGCTTGATTTTTCCCGTCCACGCAAATCGTTCCATGCAAAAAATTTCTCCATCACCCGAACAGAGTACACCCCATCTCCCGGAATTCCTTCGCCTTTTGCAGCAGCGTTTCTTCGCTGACGCCGAACTTCTTCCCCAAGCAGTTGAGGCACAGAAAGCGCGTCGCCCCGCGGTTAATCAGCTTCTTCGTCAGCGCAATTTCCACGCTTTGCAGCGCCCGATGGCACTGCATACACTCAGGCATTGTCCTTCACCAGATGGCAGAGGAACAGGCGGCAGTCGTGCGACTTGATGTGCGGATTGAGCGAATCCTTCTGCGACCCCAGATGCTCGCCGGAGAAAACGTCCGTCATGTCCAGCGCAACGCCGCCGGTCACGGGCAGACCCATATCCGCGAATTCACAATGCACCTCGGCGTCTGCATGGGACAGGTTCGCATAGAACAGCGCAAACTCGTGATCCGTCAGATGGCGCAGCAGCACGAACGCCGTGTCTGCCGGATGCGTCCACGGCGCTTGCGCGTCGTCCGGGTTCGGAACGCAGACGCTGTCGCGGCGAACGATATACGGCGGACGGCATTCCGCGTCCTGATTGATGCGCAGCAGCGCGGGATTGAGCATCAGCGCACGGTATTCCGGCGCAAGGCTGCGCAGATCCGCGCCCATCATCAGCGGCACGCCGCACAGGCACCAAAGCACAAACTGCAAGCGGTATTCCTCATAGCTGCACACCTTGCCCAGCCCGACATTTCCCTTGCCCGCCATGCCGACGGTGAGCATGTCCATGTCGTTGAAGCAATGGTTGCCGCTCATGCAGAGCTTATTCAGCTGGCTCTTGACGATGTCGGTGAAGGAGACGAAGTTATCCATAATGTCGCCGGTGGAGCGGTACATATGCGCACCGATTGCGCGCATCCACTCGCCGGGTTCTTCCATACCCCAGTTGCAGGCGGAGAAGAGGATTTCGCGCCCGGTCGCTTTCAGCGCCATCGACATGGTGAGGTAGCGCGCCTTGCAGTTGCCGGACTGCGGGAAATTGCAGAAGTCGTACTTGAGGAAATCCACGCCCCAGTCCGCAAACGTCTGCGCATCGACAAATTCATGGTCATAGCTGCCGGGATAGCCCGCGCACGTCCGCACGCCCGCGCAGGAGTACATGCCGAACTTCAGTCCCTTGCTGTGAACGTAGTCGGCAACCGCCTTCATGCCGTGCGGGAATTTTTCCGGGTCAGGCACGATGCGGCCGTCTTTGCCGCGCTCGCGCAGGCTCCAGCAGTCGTCGATGACCAGATATTCATACCCCGCCTCGCGGTAACCCTGCGAAGCCATCAGGTCTGCCATTTCAAAAATCAGCTTTTCGTTGATTTGCCAGCCGAACGTGTTCCAAGAGTTCCAGCCCATCGGGGGCAACTGTGCAAGCGGCATAAATTTCCTCCGTTTTGTCCTGCCAAGCAGGAGATTTGGTTTCTGCACAAACATTTCGCCATAAGTCCGGAAATCCCTGCATGATTCTCCCGAAAATATTTTCTGAAAATTTTCGCCGCACCCATTTTGAAAGAGGAATTTCCAATCCCATGTCGAATGAAATGGATTGAATGGGCGATTTTCGGACATTCCTCCGAAGCATCTGGCCGCCCAGAATTTTTCTTCCTATATATCAAGGAGGACGCAATCAACATGAAACAGTCCAAGCTGATTCTGGACAAGGACTACATCATCTCCCCCATCGACCGCCGCCTGTACGGTTCGTTCATTGAGCACCTGGGCCGCGCCGTCTATACTGGCATTTACGAGCCTGCCCATCCGCTGGCGGATGAACAGGGGTTCCGCCGCGACGTGCTGGATTTGGTGCGCAAGCTGAACGTGCCTGTCGTGCGCTATCCGGGCGGAAACTTCGTCTCCGGCTTCCGCTGGGAGGATTCCATCGGCCCGAAGGAGCAGCGTCCGCGCCGCCTCGACCTGGCGTGGAAGACGACCGAGCCGAACACATTCGGTCTGCATGAGTTCGTCGACTGGGCGAAGAAGGCGAACACGGAGGTCATGTACGCCGTCAACCTCGGCACGCGTGATATTCTCGACGCGCAGTACGTCGTCGAATACTGCAACCATCCGTCCGGCACAGCGTGGAGCGACCTGCGCATCAAGAACGGCGCGAAAGACCCGTTTAACATCAAGCTGTGGTGCTTGGGCAACGAAATGGATGGCCCGTGGCAGACCGGCGCGAAAACCGCCTACGAGTACGGCCGCAAGGCAAACGAAGCCGCGAAGGTCATGAAGTGGGTTGACCCCACCATCGAGACGGTTGCGTGCGGTTCGTCCGGCACAGGCATGCCCACCTTCGGCACTTGGGAGCATGAAGTGCTGATGCAGGCGTACGACAACGTGGACTACGTCTCCCTGCACCGCTACTACGGCAATCCGCACAACGACACGCAGGACTTCCTCGCTTCGACGATGGATTTGGACGAGTTCATCAAGACCGTCGCCGCCATCTGCGACGGCGTGAAGGGCACGAAGCACTCCAAGAAGACCGTCAACCTGTCGCTGGACGAGTGGAACGTGTGGTATCACTCCAAGAATCAGGATCAGAATTTGTACAAGAACAAGCCGTGGGGCACAGCGCTGCACCTGCTGGAGGACGTGTACAACTTCGAGGATGCGCTGCTGGTGGGTCTGATGCTCATCACGATGCTGCGCAACGCCGACCGCGTGAAGATTGGCTGCCTGGCGCAGCTGGTGAACGTGATTGCGCCGATTATGACGCGCGAAAACGGCGGCGCGTGGGCGCAGACGATTTTCTACCCGATGATGGATGCGTCGATGTACGGCCGCGGCACGTCGCTGCTGCCGAAGATTGTGGCAGACAAGCACGACACCAAGCATTACAATGATGTACCGGACATGGATGCCGCCGCCGTGATGGACGACGCGGGCAACGTGACGATTTTCGCTGTCAACCGCGACCTGACCGAGCCGATGGTGCTTGACCTCGACCTGCGTTCCTTCGGCGATTTGCGCCCCGCGATGCACTCCGTCCTGCACCACGACGACATGAAAGCGGAGAACACCGAATCCGCCCCGGACGTGGTGAAGCCGGTCATCCTCCCCTGCCCGAAGCCCGGTGAACCCCTCGTTCTGCCTGCTGCCAGCTGGAACGTGATTCGCTTCGTGAAGGGGTGACGCCAGAGGCTCTGCCTCTGGACTCCGCAAGGGGCTTTGCCCCTTGACCCCACAAGGGAGTTCCTCCCTTGACCCCTTCGCGCGATTGGGTTGGTGACACTTTCAGACTGTGTCCGCGTGTTTATTGGGGGAACCCAAGGGACTTCGTCCCTTGACCCTTTCGCGCGATTCAGTTGGTGACACTTTCAGACTGTGCCCGCGTGTTTATGGGGGAACGAAATATATGTAGAGCTGTAAGCCTAACCCGCTTACAGCTCTACGTCTACCAGAATCACATCATCGCCAATTTTGCAGATGTTCTCCCACGGAATCACCACCCCCGCCCGCTCACCGCGCAGCAGATGCACAAAGCTGAACTCCCCCGGCACGACAATCGCCGTCACGCGCCCATCCAAGGCACAGAACTCGATGTCCATCGGCTTGCCTAAGCACTGCCCGTCGCGCGTGTTGATGACGTCCTTCTGGCGAAGCTCGCTAAGGCTCATGGGCGGATTCCTCCCTCTTTCTTGATTTCACTTTCATGCTTTCGGATTGTTGTTGCAGAGGGTTTCGCCTCTGCGGAGGCGACAAGGGGGCTTTCCGATCGCCCCCTTGACCCCTTCGGCGCCGACACTCCCAAAGTTGGCTGACATTCAAGCATTTGATTGCTTTTCCGCAACTATCCCTAATCATCCTATGCACCATCAGCAGGATTTGATGCTCCTTTTTGCGGATTTTTTATCGAATTTATAAAATCCCCTACACAATCCGCAGAAAATATGTTATAATCAAGAAGCGCAAGGACAGGCGTGTGCTTTTTACATGCCTATTTGCAGGACTATCATTAGATAGGAGGAACCTATTCGATGCAGTACACCAAGGAAGTTGAAGAAATGGTCTGTGTCGCCAAGGGCCCGAACCACGGCCCGGCGCCCATCCCGGAAGAGGGCAAATGGATTCAGGCCAAGGAGATCAAGGACATCTCCGGTCTGACCCACGGCATTGGCTGGTGCGCGCCGCAGCAGGGCGCCTGCAAGCTGACGCTGAACGTCAAGGGCGGCGTCATCGAAGAAGCGCTGGTGGAAACCATCGGCTGCTCCGGCATGACCCACTCCGCTGCTATGGCGGCTGAAATTCTTCCCGGCAAGACCATCCTCGAAGCGCTGAACACGGACCTCGTGTGCGACGCCATCAACACCGCCATGCGCGAGCTGTTCCTGCAGATCGTTTATGGCCGCACCCAGTCCGCTTTCTCTGATGACGGCCTGCGCGTCGGCGCTGGTCTGGAGGACTTGGGCAAGGGTCTTCGCTCTCAGGTCGGCACCATGTACGGCACCAAGCTCAAGGGTGTGCGCTATCTGGAAATGGCTGAGGGCTATGTGCTGAAGCTGGCGCTGGACAAGGACAATCAGGTCTGCGGCTACCAGTTCCTGTCGCTCGGCAAGATGATGGACGCCATCAAGAAGGGCATGAGCCCGAACGAAGCCTACGAGAAGAACGTGGGCACCTATGGCCGCTTCAAGGCGGAAGACGGCGCCGTCGCTTGGATCGACCCGCGCAAGCAGTAATATAGGAGGTATGCTGAAATGGCTCTGTTTGAAAACTACGAAGGACGCATGCCTCAGCTCCAGCCTGTTCTGGAAAAGTACGGCTTCAAGGATTTTGATGAGCTGAAGGCTTACAACAACAGCAAGGGCGTTGACGCTTATAAGATTGTCGAAGGCATTCAGCCTATCTGCTTCGAGAACGCGAAGTGGGCTTACGAGCTGGGCGCTGCCATCGCGCTGAAGAAGGGCGTTAAGACCGCTGCGGAAGCGGCCACCTGCATCGGCGAAGGTCTGCAGGCGTTCTGCATTCCCGGTTCCGTCGCTGACCAGCGTCAGGTTGGTCTGGGCCACGGCAATCTGGGCGCGATGCTGCTGGACGAGAAGACCGAGTGCTTCGCGTTCCTCGCTGGCCACGAATCCTTTGCTGCCGCGGAAGGCGCTATCGGCATTGCCCGCAATGCCAACAAGGTTCGCAAGAACCCCCTGCGCGTCATCCTGAACGGTCTGGGCAAGGACGCTGCCATGATCATCAGCCGCATCAACGGCTTCACCTATGTGCAGACCAAGTATGACTACCTGTCTGCTGACGTGAAGGAAGACCATGCGCTGACGGTCGTCAAGGAAGTCGCCTATTCCAACGGCGAACGCTCCAAGGTCAAGTGCTACGGCGCTGATGACGTCCGCGAAGGCGTCGCCATCATGTGGCACGAGGGCGTTGGCGTGTCCATCACGGGCAACTCCACCAACCCCACCCGCTTCCAGCACCCCGTTGCCGGCACCTACAAGAAGGAAATGATCGAAGCCGGCAAGAAGTACTTCTCCGTTGCGTCCGGCGGCGGCACGGGTCGTACCCTGCACCCCGACAACATGGCGGCTGGCCCTGCCTCCTACGGCATGACCGACACCATGGGGCGTATGCACTCTGACGCGCAGTTTGCTGGCTCCTCCTCCGTGCCCGCGCACGTTGAGATGATGGGTCTGATCGGCATGGGCAACAACCCGATGGTCGGCGCGACCGTCGCGGTGGCTGTCGCTGTCGAAGAAGCGCAGAAGAACGCGTAATTTGGTTGCTTCCAAGAACCTTCCGTTTCGGCGGAGGGTTCTTTTCTTTGTGGAAAAAGGCGTTTTCCGCAAACATGTAGATGAACGAACGGTTTCCGCCATTTTTCCCTGCATTTTTGCCGTTTTTCCGCACATTCCGCACTCCCCCGCCCTTGCGCCTCGTCCGGCAATCTGGTAGAATAAAGTGATACTCCCGAAAGGATTGATTCACCCATGTTCTTTGATACGATTGCCGCCATCAACAAGGTCGTCAACGATTTCGTCTGGGGTGTGCCGGCGATGGTCTGCATTATCGGCGTTGGGCTGCTGCTCAGCGTCCGCACGGGCTTTTTGCAAATCCACAAATTCCCCTTCGCGCTCAAAACCACCATCGGGCGCATGTTCCACAAGAAGGAAGCGTCGGACGGCGCGATGACCCCGTTCCAAGCCGTCTGCACCGCGCTGGCGGGTACGGTCGGCACGGGCAATATCGCAGGCGTCGCGGGCGCAATCGCCATCGGCGGGCCGGGCGCGGTGTTCTGGATGTGGTGCTCAGCGCTGCTGGGCATGTGCACGAAGTACGCCGAAGTCACCCTCGCCGTCCACTACCGCGAACGCAGTGCCACCGGCGAGTGGATCGGCGGGCCGATGTACTACATCAAGAACGGGCTGGGCAAGCGCTGGCAGTGGCTCGCCATCCTCTACGCACTGTTCGGCACGCTGACCGTCTTCGGCACGGGCAACGCGACGCAGGTCAACACCATCACGACGGCGATTAACACGGCGCTGACGCAATTCCACCTCGTCAGCGACGCTTTCGTGCCGACGCTCAACCTCATCATCGGCATTTTCTGCGCGATGCTGGTGGCCATGGTGCTGCTCGGCGGCATCAAACGCATCGGCAGCGTGAGCGAAAAGCTGGTGCCGTTCATGGCGCTGTTCTACGTCGTGCTGGGCATCGGCGTGGTGCTGCTGAATGTCCAGCGGCTGCCGGGCGTGCTTCAGTCCATCTTCGAGGGCGCGTTCAACCCGGCGGCGTTCACGGGCGGCATCATCGGCAGCCTGTTCGCGAGTATGCAGAAGGGCGTTTCGCGCGGCATCTTCTCCAACGAGGCGGGTCTGGGCACGGGTTCGATTGCCCACGCCTGCGCCGACACGCAGAAGCCCGTCACGCAGGGCATGTTCGGCATCTTCGAGGTGTTTGCGGACACGATTATCATCTGCACGCTGACGGCGCTTGTCATCCTGTGCAGCGGCACGCCGGTGACCTACGGCGTGGCAGCGGGCGCGGAGCTGACGATTTCCGGCTTCACGACGACATACGGCAGCTGGTCGTCGATTTTCACGGCGGTAGCGCTGTGCTGCTTCGCGTTCTCGACGATTATCGGCTGGGGGCTGTACGGCTCACGCTTCGTGCAGTTTCTGTTTAGGAGCAACAAGGTTGTCCGCCCTTTCCTTGTGATTTACTCGTTCGTGTCGATTCTCGGCGCAACGCTTGATTTGGGGCTGCTCTGGGACATTGCGGACACATTCAACGGCCTGATGAGCATCCCGAACCTGATTGCGCTGCTGCTGCTGTCTGGGATGGTCGTGAAGCTCACGAAGGAGCATTTTCCGTGGAAAGGTGCAGTTCGGAAAACAGGCGAATAATGCAAAACGGTGCTTCCCGCGTGTGATGGGAAGCACCGTTATTTTCTCTGCGCTTGCACAAAGGAAGGGAGGAGAAACTCCTTCCCATAGTTCCCGCAATGCGCATTGCATTGCCAACCGACGTAAGGCAATCGCCTTATTGATTTCATTATACCGCCGCAGCCAAAAAGAAGCTATGGAAAATTCAGTCCTCATTTTTGTAAATTTCAGCACAGACTTCTGCTCCAGTTTCGGTCGGAATATACAAAGCGCATCAAAGTGCACAAGAAGCGCCCGGCGCAGGTTTTCCCCCGCGTCGGGCGCTTTCTATTGAATTGTGGATTGGTTTCGCTTATTCCTTCTCCACCGCCATGGCGACGAGCTTCTGGCTCCGCTTCAGGAACGCCGTAATCTCGTCCGCTTCCAGCGGCTGGGCGCTCATACGCGCCAAATCGTAAATCTGCTGGCAAAGCAGCTGCGTCGTCTCGTTCTCCGGGTCGCGTGCCGCCAGTTCCTGAATCGCCTTGTTGCGGCGGTTCAGCACGAGCGTGAAGCGGTCGGGCATGTCGAACGACTGACCATACAGGCGGCTCATTTCCTTCATGCGGCGAATCTGCTCGTCCTCCGTGACCATCGCAGGCAGCTCCGCGTCGGACAGGCTCTGCAGGTTCACGGGCAGGTCATCCTTGCCCAGCGCCTTTCGGAACATCGCCTGAATCGTCTCCTGATTCAGCTCCTTGCCCTCTTCGGAATCTTCCAGCAGGCCGGACACGTCCGCGTCCACACGCGCGAAGGTCAAGCCTTCCTCGCCGCCGGAATATTCCATGAAGGACTGGAAGTTGCCGTCGATGATGTGATCCATCACAACAACATCAATGCCGCGATTGGTGTAAAGCGCGACGCTCGCCGCCTGACGCTTCCGGTCGTTGGTGTAGTAGACCTTCTTGTCCGCCTTGTCGGCGTTCGCGGTCTTGTACTCTTCCAGCGTCAGATAACGGCCATCGGTGGTCTTGTAGAGGATCGCCTTCTTGACCTGCTCGTAGAACTTCTGGTCACGCATCGCGCCAAACTTGACGAAGGGCGCAATGTCGTCCCAGTATTTCTGATACGTCTCGCGCTCGGTGTTGAACAGCCCGCAGAGCTTGTCAGCGACCTTCTTGGTGATGTGCGCGGACAGCTTCTTGACTGTGCCGTCATTCTGCAGGAAAGAGCGGCTGACGTTCAGCGGCAGATCGGGGCAGTCGATAACGCCCTTCAAAAGCGTCAGGAATTCCGGAATAACTTCCTTCACGTTGTCCGCCACGAACACCTGACCCGCGAACAGCTTCACCTGACCTTCGTACTTGCCGAAGTCGTTGCGGAGCTTCGGGAAATACAGGATGCCCTTGAGGTTGAAGGGGTAATCGACGTTCAGATGCACCCAGAACAGCGGATCTTCCCAGCCGAACATCTTGTGGTAGAAGTCGATGTACTCCTTGTCCTCGCACTCGCTCGGCTTTTTCAGCCACAGCGGCTTGGTGTCGTTAATCAGGCTCGGCTTGGGTTCATCGACGACCTTGCGCTTCTTGGGCGTGCCGTCCTCGTTGGTTTCGCCGGGGATTTCTTCCTCGCGCTCCACCGGCTTGGCGTTTGCATCCATCAGGTAAATCGGATACGCCATGTAGCCGCAGTAGCGGGTCAGCACTTCGCGGACGCGGTAGAGTTCGAGGAACTCCTTCTCTTCATCGGAGATGTGGAGGATAATCGACGTGCCGTGCGTTGTGCGGTGACCTTCGCTGATGGCGAAGTCCATGCCGTCCTTGGATTCCCAATGCACCGGCTCCGCGCCCTCCTGACAGGACAGCGTTTCGATTTCGACGTTCTCAGACACCATGAACACGCTGTAAAAGCCCAGCCCGAAGTGGCCGATAATGTCGCCTTTCTTTTCGTCGCCCTCGAACTTCTTCATAAACTCGGACGCGCCGGAGAATGCGACCTGATTGATATAGCGCTTCACCTCGTCCTCGGTCATGCCGATGCCGGTGTCGCTGATGGTCAGGGTCTTGTTCTCCTTGTCCACCGTGACCATGACGGACATTTCGCTCTCGTCATCCGGATTCGTCATGCGATACTTCGTGATGGCGTCGCAGCCGTTGCTGACCACCTCGCGCAGGAAAATGTCCTTATCGGAATACAGCCAGCGCTTAATGACCGGCATAATATTTTGGGCGTCAATCGACACAGAGCCCTTTTCCATTTCAATCGCCATACATCATTCCTCCTCGGAAAATAAACGGTAATAATTGTTGCAGTCTTTCTGACCGCTGGATGTATTGTAGCACGATTTCCATCGAAATGCAAGCGAAAATTAGCACTCAACGCAAAAGAGTGCTAACAATTTTCAGATTGTTCACTTTTTTCGCCCGCGAAACCCTCCCCCATGCGCGTGAGACGCCCCCGTTCCCCTTGCAAACCCGCGCGCAATACGGTATAATAGATGAAACAACTTTTATGCCAAAGGAGCTGACGAACCCATGTCCGCGATTCATGAGCATGTCCTGCAAAACGGCATGACGCTTTTGTGCTGGCCGCAGCGCCACCTGCACGGTCTGGAATTCGGGCTGTATTTGAAGGGCGGACCGCTGTACGAAACGGAAGAGACGCAGGGCATCAGCAATCTGCTGGAACACCTGTGCTTCCGCGGGCTGGGCGGACTGAACCGCGAAGGATTGCTGCGCGAACTGAACCGCTTCGGCACGAACCTCGATGCCGCGACGTATGCCGAAGGGCTGGTGTTCCGCCTGAAGTGCTTGCCGCGCTTCTTTGACGCGGCGCTGGAATACTTCCTGCGCTTTTTCGCGAATGTACCGTGGACGCCGGAGCAGATTGCCGCCGAGAAGCAAGTCGTCCTGCGCCAATTGGAGGCGGACGGCGATGGCGATCTGTTCGACCGCGCGGCGTGCGATTTCCGCAAGACCGAGAACGGCGCATTTCCCCCGCTGGGCACGCCGGAGAGCCTGATGGCGCTGACCGAAGCGGACATTCAGCTTTGGCAGGAGATGATTTTCCAGCCGCAGAACGCCTGTCTGGTCATGACGGGCAATTTCTCCGACGGCATGGAGCTCGCCGCCATCGAAGCACTGAGCGAGCTGCGCAACACGACCGCCCAGCCGCCGTTCACGCAGTCGCTGCCCATCGGCTTCTGTATGCGCGACGAGCAGAGCGATTTGCTGGAAGAGGTCGAAAGCGATTTTGCGAGCGTTCAGCTGGCGTTTGACGTGGACAGCGAACAGGTCTACCCCGTCGCGGCGGAAGTTCTCAGCACCATCACCGCCGGGAACGACGACAGTATGCTCTTTCAGGCTTTGCGCGAGGAGCAGGCACTCGTTGCGGAAATCGAGTCGCAAATCAGCCGCGTCGGGCAATTCAGCCGCCTTGTCATCCGCTATGACGTGCGGTCGGAATGGCTGAAAGACACGCTGAACAAGGTTTTCGCGTACCTGCACCGGCTGACGATGTACGTCCGCCCCGCGCGATTGAATCAGCTGCGGACGCAGTTCACCACCAACAACGCCATGCTGACCGATGACACCGCCGCGCTGAACGACCGTCTCGGCTGGGCGTGGATGAGCGGCGACACAGCACAGGCGGATTTGGATGCTGCCGCCGCGCAGTACAACGAGCTGACCGCCGAAGAGCTGCTGGACGCGGCGCAGACCGTTTTCCGCCCGGAAAACCTGACGATTGCCGTGCAGTACGACCCGGAGACAGTCGGTGATTTGCGCCCGCTGCTGCAAAAGCTGCGCGAAACGCTGTAAGGAGTAACCCATGCCCTCTCAAATTTACGAGATTCTCTCCCTGATGATGCGCTATTGGTTCGCCGCGCTGGGGGTACTGATTGTGCTACGCGCGTTCTGGTGGCTATGGAAGGATCACCGAAGCCGCGAGAAAAAGCGGCGTTCCCTGCCGGACGCGGGCAGCATCGGGGAATTTGTAGTCGAAAGCGACTGCGCCGCACTCCCGCAGGATACGCTGCTGCCTGTCCCGGCGGACGGGACGCTGGGCAGCGTGCGGAGCTGTGATATTGTTGTCCCTGCGCGCGGCGTATCCCCCCGGCATCTGGATGTGATGTTCCGCAACGGATATGGGCTGTATATCATCCCGTGGCGTGGGTGCAGCTGCATTGTCGATGGGGAGACGGTGGCGAACCGGCGGGATGGGATGGCGCATCCGCTGCAGCATAACAGCATTCTGGAGGTCGGACAGGCGAGATTGCGCTTGCGCGTGTTTGCGGGACTGGATGTGGAGGATGTGCGCGCCTACGCCGAACGGCGCGAGGATGAGGATGATGAGCAGGAAAATCCTCAATACCCCGATTGATGGAAATCGCGCTCAAGCCAGGCAGCAAAAAAAGGGTCAAGGGGCAATGCCCCTTGCGGAGTCCAGAGGCGGCGCCTCTGGT
>OOCZ01001800.1_pt1 | contig 12680 bp, 12 predicted proteins | sample 1671631 | NCBI WGS metagenome assembly OOCZ01 (sample SAMN06348176, study PRJEB24527) | human gut metagenome | reverse complement strand
CGAACGGGAGATCGCGGCACTCATCGCCGCGCGCCTGACCAACGGCGAGATCGCGCGCCGGCTCTTCCTCTCGGACGGCAGCGTAAAGCAGTACGTCCACCAGATCTACGCCAAGCTCGGCCTCACGGGCGACGCGAAGTCGAAGCGGCAGCAGCTGATCGCCCAATGGCACGCAAAACCCTAACCACCGGTGAATGGTTTTCTCACAGATCCACTGTACAATGGCCTTGTACAGTGGATCTTTTCATTCCGGGAAAGGGGGAAGCGCACATGTACCGGAAATACATTGCGGCCGTCCAATCGAACGGTCACCAAGATTTGCAGGTGGATTTCGTGTCCGGCAGCCGTCTGCTTCTGGACATGAAGCCCTATCTGGACAAGCTCCGGTTCCAGCCGCTTTCCGATCCGGAGACCTGGCGCAGTGCCGTGACCAACGGCATCTTCGTCCGCTTCGGCAACGTGGAGCTGAGCCATGACGAGCTTCTGACCATGGCCGAACACAGCTGAGGCGAAACCACACCCGGGCGACCGCCCGCGAGAAAGAGAGGAAAAGCATGAAACATCTGAGCAAATGTCTGGCGCTGGTGCTCGCAGCCGCGCTCCTGCTGGGCCTTGCCGCCTGCGGCAAGGACACGACCGGCGACGACTGGCGTGTCTCCGGCGTCGTGACCGACTACGGCACGATCACCCGAGACGGCGAGCGCGTGCCCGTGTGCATCTGCCTGAGCACGGAAAACGCCGCCTTCTATTATGATGAGGACGAGCAGGTCTGGTTTGACGGCGTGAAGTTTCCCATGGCGCTCACCGACGCGCTGACCGCCTACAGCAGCACGTCGTTCGACGATCTGGACGGCGATGGCCAGAGCGACGTGACCATGATCTTCGACCACGGCGACGGCAGCACGACCGAGCTGGTCTGGCTCTGGTACGACGACACGGGCTTCGAATTTGAGCCCGTGCTCTCGAGCGTTACGAGCGGCACGCCGTATTTCGAGGCGAACAATCTGGACATCAACGCGCGCGTGGACGGCGGCACATACGTGCTGGCCAACGGCGTGTGCAGCTATCACGGCACCGGCGACGGCTATGCCGTGGGTGATGTCTACTGGGAAGTGACCAAGACCCGCGACGAGACGCACGACGGTATGCGCGAGATCGAGTTTGACGCCTACTGCTACGTCCCGGACGAATCCGTGCCGGCGTTCACGACCGAGTTCATCTCCGTGACCAGCAGCGAGCTGTACGACTACTACACCGGCATGTGGTTCACAGCCTCGACCGCCTACAACAACACCGAGCGCGGGGACAACCACTACATCCACACCGTCTCGTGGAACGGCGAGACCTACGAGATCGAATTTTTCTACTCCACGAGCTGGGAAAAGACCGGCGACTGGAACAACGTGCTCACCAAGAGCTACGTCGTCTACCTGCCCGAGGGGTATGACGGTCTGGTCTTTGCCGCCGAGCCACAGCCCGACAATTACCGCGACTCGGGCAAGCGCGACCAGCTCGACAGCATCTGCCCCGAGGCGGACATTCTCAACTGCACCACAGTCGATGCGCACAACTGCCTGTTTTTCCGTATCGGCTGACCGGATAAGGAGGACGGCATGAAAACATCTCTCAAAAAAGGCACAGCGCTGCTGCTGACCCTGCTGCTGGCGCTGAGTCTGGCCGCCTGCGGCGGCGCGGACGACGATGACGACACCGACCTGACCGACTTCATCCCCATGACCGTGGAGGAGCTGACCGGCGGCTGGGTGGATGACGACGGCAACCAGCTCGTCATCGACCCCGACACGGGCACCTACGACTACCGGACGTGGTACGGCCGGGTGGGCTTCGGCCCGTTCGAGGTCGTGGACGACCGGCCCATGATCGAATACGACGGATTTTACTACGACTTCGAGGCTGACAGCGGCGGCTTCATCCTGCGGCAGAACGGCGCGTCTGACCGCGCGGGGCTTGACGGCGCGCACTTCGGCCCCGGCGAAAGCGACGTGTACGCGCCCGAGCTGAGCACGCTCGACGGCGTCTGGCAGGACGCGCTGGGCGAGACGCTCGTCATCGACACTGACCGCATGGAATATCTGGCCTACTCGCCAGACGGCATGACCGGCGGCACGATCCACGACGGCGGTGACGGGCTGGGCGTGTACCTCTTCCTCAACGGCCGCGGCTACTTCGCCGTGAGCCCCGACGGCAACAGCTTTACGCTGTTTTTCGAGGCCAGCGACACGAACGCGCCGGACGGCACGTACGAGGGCGTGTTCTATCGCAACGGCGACGCGGACCTCTATGCAGAGCTTGGCGACGCGGAGTTTTACGCGTCCGACGGACACCTGCGCTATTACGACGGGGAGAACATCTTCTTCCTGCCGGATACGTATTCGGTCGCGGCCGACGGTCTCGCCTACGACGGCGCGGGCAATGTCTTCGCCGCCGGCTGGGACATGCCCTATTACGACCCCGCCGACGACTGGGGCGACAACTGGGCCAGCAACTGGAACTGACCCGCACAAGAAAAAAGCAGCGGAATGCGTTAGCATTCCGCTGCTTTTCTATCGTTTTGTTTACGGCCAGGGCGCCCGTGCCGCCTTGGGCGGTTTGGGCGCTTTCGGTGCCTTGGGCGCCTTCGGCGGATACAGCTGCCGGCGCAGGTCACGCGGCAGCACCCAGCGGTCAAGCAGGGCAAGCATGCCGGGCAGGAACAGCAGGATAAGGATGATGGCCGAGAACGCGCCGATGGAGATCGTGCGGCAGATCTGCTCGATGGTCGGGTTGCCGAAAAATTTCCCGACGACCGCCGTGACGAGCACCATGATCGAGCCGGACGTCAGCACCGTGTGGATGCTGCCGCGGTAGGCTGCGATGAGCGCGTCGCGCGCGGACATGGTCTCACGCATCTCGCGGTAATAGCTCGTGTAGAGGATGCCATAGTCGATCGTCGCGCCCATGAGGATGCACTCGACGATCAGCAGCGCGAGGTAATAGATCTCCAGCCCCTGCAGGCCGACGACCGTGACGGTGATGAACACGCCGCACTGCACGATCAGCACAAGCAGGGCCGGGATGACGAGCGAGCGGAATGTAAACACAACGACGAGGAAGATCGACGCCGCCGTCAGCAGTGTGATGAGCAGCAGCTCGCTGTCAAAGCTGTTTTCCATCTCGTAGACCATGGCGCTGTTGCCGATGATGTAGTAGTCCCCGGTCGTGACGGCGTCAAGATCCTGCGTGAGCTGTGCGATGAACGCGCTCGTCTCGTCCGACTCGCCCGGCAGCGTCGTCGTGAGCACGAGGCGGGAGTAGTCGCTGCCGCGCAGCTGCGTGACAGCGTCGGTGAGCATGGTCTGCGCGTCCGTGATCTGCGCGCGCATGTCATCGGTCAGGAAGGAGGCAAAGCGCGCGTCCGTGAGCAGGTCATTTTGCAGATAGTCAAACAGCTCCTGCATGGACATGGTCCACGAGGCATCGCTGCTGTACACGCTGGCATAGTAGAGGAACAGCAGCTCCATCGTGCCGCGGTTCAGCTGGCTGGACAGGCCCTGAAACCGGTTTGCCAGTTCCGCAGCCGTATAGCTCCGGCCGGAGGCGACCGCGTCGATGACCGTGCGCGCCGACTGGAGCTGGCTGGTGTCCACGCCGCTGAGCTGGGAGGCAAAGCGCGCGTCCGGCAGCACCTCCTGACACAGGAAGTCCACGAACTGCTGCACCGAGAGCGTCCATCCGCTCGTGTCGCCGTGGCGGCTGATATAGAGCAGGTAGAGCTGGCGCATCTGCCCGGCGTCCATGCCGAGGAGGGTGGCAAGCTCCGGCGCCGAGTAGCTCGTGCCGTAAACAGAGCCGTTGATGATCCAGCTGAGCGTCGTGATCTGCTGCGCCTGCGCGCTGTCGAGCAGGGCGCTGTGGTCGGAAAGGAAGTTTGCCAGATCCTGCATCGACACGTCCCAGCCGCCCGTGATCAGGTCAACATTGGCCGCATGATACGCCACAAACAGCAGCCGCACCGTCTCCTCGTCCATGCCGAGCATCTGCGCGATCTCGCCGCAGCCGCGCGGCGTGGTCATGGCGCTGACATTCGTGAACGTCTGCAGCATGGCCGCCTGCTCGCGCGCCGAGGCATCAATCATGCCCGCCATGGTGGGGTCGGTGAGCACTTCATTGACGAGGAAGTCCGAGAAAACGGGCAGCGTCATGCCGCCGGTGCTCGCGTCGCCGTGCTGCGTATAGTAATAGAGCAGCAGCTGCTTGGCATCGGCTGCATCCATGCCGAGAAAGTCCGCCAGCGACTCCGCCGTCCGCTGCTGCGTGAGCGCGGCAGGGTCGGTGAATTTCTGCAGCTTCTGGAGGTTTGCCGTCATGCCCGCATCGAGATACGGCGCGAAGGCGGCGTTGCTCGCCACATGCTCCGTGAGAAAGCGCAGAAACTGCCCGGCCGGGATGGTCACGGCGCGGCCGCCGCTGTAGACATCATAATAGATCATGCCCAGCATATCGGCGCTGACCGGGATGCTGGCATCGAGCGCGCCGACGATGTCGGCCATCTGCGTGGCGGTGTACTGCCTGCCGAGCGTGGTGGAATACGAAATTGAAGTCTTCAGTGTAGGGTCGGCCTCGAGCCGATCCGCCAGCGCGGCCACGGCGTCCTCGTCGGCGTTGTTGTACAGCACGACGATGGGGTTATCCGGCGGGAACACCTCCGCGACCGGGTCGGTATCCGTGAGCGTGTAGGCGATCTGGGTCGACAGCTGCAGGACGTACGTCCCCGCGAACAGCAGCACGAACGCCGCCGCGATCGCGCCGCGCCACCGGTAGCTGAAGCTGCCGAGCGCCGCGAGCACGCTCTTGCGCTCACGCTTGGGTGCGCGCGGTTTTTTCGTCGTCTTGCGCACGAGCTTGTCTGCCCACAGAATCAGGCCGGGCAGCACCGTGAACACGCACAGCAGGCTGCACAGCACGCCCTTGGCCAGCACGATGCCGAGATCCATGCCGATCTTGAAGCGCATGAACACCAGCATCAGCAAGCCGACGATCGTCGTGACCGAGCTGCCGGTGATCGAGCCGAACGCCGCCGTGAGCGCGCGCGTCATGGCGGCCTCGCGGTCGGGATCAGCCTGCAGCTCCTGCCGGTAGCGGTTCATGAGGATGATGGAATAGTCCATCGAGAGCGCGAGCTGCAAAATGGCCGAGATGCTCGCCGTGACGTCCGACGTCTCGCCGAGGATGATATTCGTGCCCTGGTTGATGAGCACGGCAATGCCGATCGTGATGAGAAACAGCACCGGCTCGAAATAGGACGGGCAGGCGATGAGCAGGATCGTCGTCACAAGCACGATCGAGAGGATGAACACGATCGGCGGGATGTCCGGCGTCGAGGTGTCGTCGCTGCGCACGGCCACGTCATAGTCGGCGAAGCGGTCGGCCACGTCGCGCTCGATCTGCGCCTCCTCGTCGGACTTGTAGTCATACTGCGTCGTGAGCTTGTAGAGCGTGGCGTCGCCGCGGTTATAGTCGTCGCTGTCCGGCTCGTAGGCAACGCTGTCCACGTTCGGAATTTCCGTCAGCTGCTCGCGGATGGCGAGTTTGTCGCGCGCGTCCAGCCCGCGGAACATAACGCGGATGGTATACGTCTCCGCCACGTCGGGGAAGGCCTCGTTCATGCGATCCATGCCGATCTTCATCTGTGAGCTGTCCGGCAGGTATTTCGTCATGTCGGTGTTGATGCCGACAAAGGGCATCAGCGCCGCGCAGACCACCGCCAGCGCCAGCATGACGACAAGCAGGAGCTTGCGTTTTTTAACGATGAAAGCTGCGATCTTCTGCATGGTTGGGGAAACTCCTTTCACGCGCGACAGCGAATAGAAATTAATTGAATATTATAGCACACAGACGCCGGATGTGGTATACTATTTGTAACAATTTTCGAACGGAGGTCATCGCATGGCAAACGATTTTCTGACACTGATAAAAACCCGGCGGAGCATCCGCGCCTACAAGCCGGACGCCGTACCCGCAGACGTGCTCGCGCGCGTGCTCGAGGCCGGCACCTACGCCCCGTCGGCCATGGGCAAGCAGTCGGCGACGATCGTCGCCGTGGAGACGAAGGCTTACCGCGACCGGCTCACGAAGCTCAACGCCGCCGTGATCGGCAAGAACGTCGACCCCTACTACGGCGCGCCGGTGATCGTGGTCGTGCTCGGCGACGGCGAGAGCGCGAACTACCTAGCCGACGGCAGCTGCGTGCTCGAAAACCTCATGCTGGCCGCGCACGCCGAGGGGCTCGGCACCGTGTGGGTCAACCGCGAGCGCGAGATCTTTGACAGTCCGGACGGCAAGGCGCTGCTGCGCGACTGGGGCCTGCCGGAGACGCTGCGCGGCGTCGGCGCGATCGCGCTCGGCTACGCTGCCGGTCCCGCGCCGGAGGCCGCCCCGCGCAAGGAAAACTACATCGTCCACGTTTGAGCAGTGCTCAAGCAGGAAAACCGCCCGCCGGAGTTCCGGCGGGCGGTCTGCTATGTAGAAAGAGAAAACCTGTCTCAGTCGATATGGATCACCGATTCGGTCAGCTCCGCGGCGGTCACGTTGGGGTTGTGATAGTGCTCGCGGCGGTCGGTGATCCTGCCGATCGAAATGGCGGACTGCGGGCAGTACTGCAGGCAGCTCAGGCACTGGATGCAGTTGCCGCCAATGACGGCACGGCCGCCTTCGATGCGGATGTTGCCGCGCGGGCAGAGTCTGGCGCACTGGCCGCAGGCGACACACGCGTCACTGACGGCAAACTTCTGCGCCTTGCCGGCCGCGATCTTCGGCCAGACGGCGCTCTCCAGCTGGTTCAGCGGCTTTTTCGGCGGGGCCTTTTTCGTGCGCGCGCCGGTGCGCACGTCCTGTGCGATCTGCCGGGCCTTTTTGTCCGCGCGGCGCTGCGCCGCGGCGGCCGGCAGCGGCGGCAGCATCACATTGTGCGGCAGCAGCCAGATGCACGAGCACTGGTGCGAGACGGCCGTCCAGTAGTCCAAATGCCGGATGCTGTCGAGCTTGTGCAGGCCGGAGCCCATATAGCCCGCGTACTGGCAGACGCCGAACGTGTACGCCGTGAGGCCAACCTGAATCTTGCGCAGCGATGCCTCCACACCGCCGGGCAGACCGCCGCCGTAGCACGGGAAGACAAAGCCGACGCGCTTGGCGTCGCGCACGTCCGTGACCGCAGGCTCCCCGCGCATGAGGATGATGTCCGTGTCGCCCAGCTCCCGGGCGATGGTTTTCGCCATGTCGAGACAGTTGCCGGTGCCAGAGTAGCAGAAGATCACATTTTCGCTCATGTGAAACACTCCCTTAAATTTTGATTGCCCCTATTGTACACCGAATCCTTTTGTGATACAATAGTCCCGTAAAATATAGAACGCTGGAGGCAAAAATGTACCACGTCAAGCATGACAAGCGCGCGCAGGCGTCCACGGAGCTCATTTGCGCAGGCCTATTGGCGTGCATGAAGGAGAAACCGTTCGCGCGCATCACGATCACGGACGTATAGCGCGCCTCCACCGTGAGCCGCTCGACGTTTTACCGCAATTTCGACTGCCTTGAGGATGTGCTGGCGCTGCTGTGCGACCGCGGATTTCAGGCCGTGTTTGCCGCGCGCAGCGCCCTGCCGCCCGAGCGGCGCGGCAGTCTGGCCAAGGCGGTGTTTCAATACTGGTTTTGCAACAGCACAGTGCTCGAGGCACTCGTGGAGATCCACCGGACGGACATTTTGTTTGACAGCCTGCGCCGCAGCTCCGGCCTGATCGAGGCGCTGCAGCCGCTGGCGGACGATCCCGCGCAGTTTGACTATTTCGTTGCCATCATCACATCGACCATGGTCGGCATTCTGACCGTCTGGGTCGAACACGGCAAGACGGAGACCGAGGAGCAGATGGTGCAAAAACTCGCCGGCGCTTTTGCCGAAATGGCGATTTTGGAGCTGCCGGGCTGAAAAAATCCGGTCTTTCCCTTTGCGGGAAAGGCCGGATTTTCGTTTGCCGATTTTACGGTACGATGCGCGTGCCGCTCTCGCCGCGCATGGCGGCCGGGGCCTGCTCGAGCGAGGCGATGACGGCGCGCCGCCGCCAGCCGCTGCGCACGAACTGCACGGCCGCGGCCACCTTCGGCTGCATGGAGCCGGCGCCAAACTGTCCCTCGCGCAGATAAGTCTCCGCCTCGTCCACGTGCAGCTCGTCGAGCGCCCGCTGCTCCGGCGTGCCGAAGTTCAGGCAGACGTGATCCACCGCCGTGAGAATGAACAGATAGTCCGCGCCGACGGCCTCGGCCAGGCACGCAGAGGCAAAGTCCTTGTCGATGACGGCGTCCACGCCGTAGTAGTCCCCGTGCGAATCGCGCACGACGGGCACACCGCCGCCGCCGCAGGCGATAACGATATACTCACTGTCGAGCAGGTTCAGGATCGAGCGCCGCTCGGCGATGTCCACCGGCTTCGGCGAGGCAACGACGCGCCGCCAGCCGCGGCCGGAATCCTCCCGCATGCGCAGGGACGGGTCGTCGCGCATCATCTGCTGCGCGGTCGCCTCGTCGTAAAACGCACCGATGGGCTTCGTCGGCTCGTCGAACGCGGGGTCGTCCGGGTCAACGACGACCTGCGTGACGACCGTCGCCACCTGCCAGGGCATGCCGCTCGCACGCAGCGTGCGGCGCATCCCCTGCTGAAGGTGGTAGCCGATATACCCCTGGCTCATGGCCGTGCACTCCGGCAGCGGCATGGGCGCGACCTTGGGGTTCGTTTTCGCGGCGGTGTCGAACGCCGCCTGGATCATGCCGACCTGCGGGCCGTTGCCGTGGCTGATGATGATCTCGTGGCCCTGATGGATGAGCCCAACGAGCGCCGGGCACGCGGCGGCCACGCGTTCGCGCTGCTCCGCCGGCGTGTTGCCGAGCGCGTTGCCGCCGAGGGCAATGACGATTCTGGCCATGGCATCACCTGTGCTGCGGCGCGGGCTGCTGCTGCGTGATGCAGTGGATGTTGCCGCCGCCGAACGCGACCTCGCGCGTCTGCACGCCGACCACGCGGCGCTCGGGGAACATGGCCTGCACCTGCTGCACGGCGAGCGCGTCGTTCGCATCGCCGTACTGCGGCAGGATGACGCCGCCGTTAACGATGAGGAAGTTCATATACGACGCGATGGCGACCTCGCCGTCCTCGCGCGGGATGGTGCCCTCCACGGCGTCGATCGTCGCCGCGCCCTGCAGCAGGCAGGGCTGCTGCGTCAGGCAGAGCTTGTGCACCTTCAGCTTGCGGCCCTTGGCGTCCGTCGCCTGCGAGAGCATGTCGTATGCATCGCGCGCCGGCTGATAGAACGGGTTTTGCGGGTCGTCCGTCCAGATGCAGGCGACCTCGCCCGGGCGGATGAAGCAGGCCACGTCGTCGATGTGGCCATTGGTCTCCTCGGGATCGATGCCGTCACGCAGCCAGAGGACCTTCTCGCAGCCGAGATAGTCGCAGAGCATGCGCTCGATGGCGCCGCGGTCCATGTCGGGGTTGCGCCCCTCGGACAGCAAGCACATCTCGGTCGTGAGCACGGTGCCCTCGCCGTCGACATGGATGGAGCCGCCCTCGAGCACAAAGCCCTCGGTGCGGTAGGAATCGACGCGCTCGATCTCGCAGACCTTCTGCGCGACCTGATCGTCGAGATCCCACGGGAAATAGAGCCCGTCGACGAGCCCGCCCCAGGCATTGAACGTCCAGTCCACGGCGCGCACGCCGCCGTTGTCGTTGACGAGGAACGTCGGCCCGCAGTCACGGATCCAGGCGTCGTTGCTCGCCATCTCGACGACGCGCACTTCGCGCGGCAGGCGCTCGCGCGCGTTCTGGTACTGCGCCGGGGAGACGCAGACCGTCACAGGTTCAAACTGCAAGATGGCCGTCGCCACGTCCAGAAAGGCTTTCTGTGCGGGCTTGGCGCCGTCGCGCCAGTTGTCGTTGCGCTCCGGCCAGAGCATCCAGACACCGGCCTGCGGCTCAAACTCCGCAGGCATCCGGTATCCGTCGAGCTTCGGCGTGGAGCCGGTGATTCGTTTTGCCATAATGGTTCCTCCTAAGAATGATGCCGGCGCGCACGCGCCGCGATGAGAATTTCGCCGATGACGATGCTGAGGATCGACCCGATCGTGATCGGCAGATAGCCCGAGAGCGTCTCGCTGTCCATCGACAGTGGCACCGCAGTGAAGAAGATTGAGATGAGGATCAGCGCCATGGGCACATAGGCCAGCACGCGCAGCATCCCGCGCCCGCCCGGCACGCGAAACGGCCGCTCGGAATCGGGGTCGATCTCCCGCAGACGCAAAAACGCCGGGAACACGGGCGCATAGCTCAGCAGGAGCATGACAAGGTTGAGCGCGAAAAAGCTCCAGAACAGGGACGAATCCGGCGAGAGCAGCTCGATGATGATGCCGAGGATGCACACGACGCTCGCAACGATGCCGCTCGTGAGCGCGGAGCCGATGGGCATGTCGTTTTTCGCCCAGCGGCGGGCAAAAATGGCCGGCATGTCGCCGTTTTCGGCGGCGTAGGCAGCCGTGGAGTTCACGCCCATGGACCACGAGATCATGTTGCCGAACAGCGTAATAAGAAACAGCAGCGCCACCGCGCCGACGAACAGGCCGCTCGTGCGACCGGTCATGAGCGAGACGGCGTCGATGAGGCCCGAGTCCTCGCTGATCTCGTGCGTAGGGATGGCCGCGCCGATGCCGAAGGCCGAAAACAGGTAGATGAGCGCGATGACGATGCCGCCGGTGATGATGGCCTGCGGGATCTGGCGCTTGGGGTCACGCATATTGTCGGCGTAGGTGCACACGACCTCGAAGCCGAGGAAGTTGAAGATGATGACCGAGATATACGACAGACTGTGCAGGTCAAGCCCCGGCAGGAACGTGCGGAAAGCCATGTCGTTGACAAAGCCGTTTTTCACAACGTAGACGATGCCGAGCACGCCGACCGTCAGCGCGAGGATCATTTTGATGGCGGCGCTGATGTTGAGAATGATGATGCTGTCGCACACGGGGTAAAACGCGATCCACGTGACGGTCCAGATGAAGGCCAGCTCGATGAGCAGCTTGGCAAACCACCCGAACTGCAGCCCCGTGAGCACGCTCAGCAGCTCCGGGCACACGACGGCGAGCGAGGCCATCCACAGCGGGAAGTTGATCCAGTAGTACCACGAGGCGCGCGCGCCCCACTTCGAGCGCGGAAACGCCTTGTTGATCCAGTCATAGAGCCCGCCGTCGCCGGTGTACGTCGTGCCGAGCTCGGACGAGATCATGCCGTAGGGCAGCAGGAAGGCGATCATCATGAACACCCACCAGAAATACTGGCTGTTGCCGATGGAGGCGACGGGCGCCGCCGCCTCCGCCACGAACACGACGCAGATGACCGAGAGGACGACGTCCGCAAGGCGGAATTTTTTCCGTTGTTCCATGGTGTCTGCTCCTTTGGCAGCCGGTCAGCAGCCGCCGAGCCGCGCGTCGAGGAAGGTGTCGAGCTCCTCCTGCGCCGCGGCGAGCTCCAGCTCCGACGGGACGCGGCGGCAGCGCGTGAAATACACCAGCAGCCCGCGCATGGCCGTCAGGCGGTTGCCGGCCTGCTCCCAGCAGAGGGAGGCGGCGGAATCGGCGACCTCGTCGGTCACGTCCTCGCCGCGCGTGGCGGGCAGGCAGTGCAGGAACTTGCAGCCGAGCGCGCCGAGCTGCATGAGCTCGCGGTTGACCTGGTAGTCGGCAAAGACGCGCACGCGCTCTTCCTTGGGCATCTCGTTTTCATACAGGCCGTACCAGACGTCGGTATAGATGAAGTCCGCACCGCGCACGGCGTCGCGCTCGTCCGTGACGGCCCAGCTGCCGCCGGAAAGCTTGCAGTTGGCCTCGAGAATGTGCTTATGGTCGGCATTGAGCTGGTGACCCTCCGGGCCGTAGTGCACAAAGTGCATGCCGAGCTTCGTGGTGATGAAGCCGAGGGACGCGCACACCTGCGTGCCGTCGCCGACAAAGACGACCTTGCAGTCTTCCAGCCGCTTGCCCTCAGGCAGGTTTTCCTTGATGGTGCACAGGTCGCCGATCTCCTGCGTGGGGTGGTTATAGTCGCTCATGCCGTTGATGACCGGGATCGTGCACGCGTCGGCGAGTTCCACGATGGTCTTGTGCTCGATGACGCGGGCCATGACCACGTCGACCAGGCGCGAGAGCACCTTGCCCGTGTCGCCGATGGTCTCATGCCCGCCGAGCTGGATCATGCCGGGGCCGAGATACTGCGCGTGGCCGCCGAGCTGGCTCATGGCCGTCTCGAACGACACGCGCGTGCGGGTGCTCGACTGCTGAAAGATCATGCCGAGGTTCATATTTTTCATCAGCGGGGGATAATAACCCCGGCGGATGGCGCGCTTGATGGCCAGACTCAGCTCAATCATATCGAGCAGCTCCTCGCGGGTGAAATCATTGGTGTCGATGAAATCTTTGACCATAAATCCGGTTCCTCCTGTGTTGGATCAGTTTGGGAATACCTGTGCGTGCCGGTAGTTTGCACGCGCGGAGGAGGATTTATGCGTGGGGGAGTGAAAATGGGATTTTCGTTTTTGAGAAGAATTGGCAATTTGAGTGGGCCTGTCTATGCCTCCGGACAAAAACTTTTTTGC
>OOCZ01001799.1_pt1 | contig 12687 bp, 13 predicted proteins | sample 1671631 | NCBI WGS metagenome assembly OOCZ01 (sample SAMN06348176, study PRJEB24527) | human gut metagenome | reverse complement strand
CTTCTGCGCGGTTTCCCATGTAGTCTTGTCAATAATGGCTTCGTGGGTGTTCTCTGCGTGGTATTTCGGCAATTCACCGTGGTTGATGACGGTTTTCTTCGTGATATGGTTCTCACGGAAGGTTTTCTGTAAAATCAGATTTCCCGTATAGGTGTAATTGCTGAGTATCTTTGAAATTACGGACTGACCCCATTGTTTGCCGAAGCGTGACGGGATGCCGTCCTCATTCAGTCTTTTGGCAATGGTAAGGTAGCCGTCGCCGGAAAGATACTCGTCATAGATGCGGTGGACAAGGTCTGCTTCCTCTGGAATAATCTCGTATCGACCGTTTTTCAGTCGGTATCCAAGCATAGCCCCGTTCCAGGGCATCCCTTCCTCGAAGTTCCGCTTGATGCGCCATTTCTGGTTCTCACTTGCAGATCGGCTCTCTTCCTGTGCGTAGGATGCCAGGATGGTCATCATCAGTTCGCCATCACCGCTCATAGTGTGGATATTCTGCTCCTCAAAGAAAATATCCACCCCCCAAGCTTTGAAGTCACGGACGGTCTGTAGCAGTGTGACCGTGTTTCGTGCAAAGCGGGAGACGGACTTTGTAATCACCATATCGATTTTTCCAGCACGGCAGTCAGCGATAAGTCTCTGAAAATCTGCTCGGGATTCCTTTGTGCCGGTCGTGGCTTCGTCAGCATACACGCCGACATAGAGCCAGTCCTCGTGATTCTGGATGAGGTCGCTGTAATAGCTGACCTGTGCGGACAGCGAGTGGAGCATGGCATCCTTGCCGCTTGACACGCGGGCATAGGCTGCGACTCGCTTTTTCTGCTCCAGTTTCGGTGGTTTGGGTACAATGGTTATTGCTCTTGGCATTTTGTCACCTCCTCGTAGTGTGACATATTACCTCTGAAACCACTATATATCAAGTCAATCCCGCGATATAAACTACACGAAGATATTCCAAATTTCTCACCCTGCATTGTATCAATTATGGCGTAACCCGATGGGGTTAAAATCCCCATTGACAGCATCCGTTTTGCCTGGAGCATAGATGCCAGGTAGCGTTCCAGTCTGGCACGGTAATCATCAGTCACGGGAATCACGCTCCTCTCCGAAGCGGTCGGAGATGTAGCAACCGTGACTGCAATATTTACGCTCTTTATTCCCGTATGCCGTGAAAGGCTTACCACAATGGGCGCAGGTGCACGCATAAACCGCTTTCCGATCCACGCAGTCTGGATGACTGTTCCACCAAGCAGTTCGGCAGGTGTCCGAGCAGAATTTACGAGGTTTCTGCTTGGGGATGATTTTTATCAACTTTCCGCACTGCTTGCAGGTAACCGTGTTCTTTGCCGCATCTCCCAGACCGTTTCGGCGGCAGAATGAGCGTACCGTATTATCTGAAATGCCGAGCATTTCACCGATTTTTACATAACCGATACCCTGTAAACGCAAAGTTTTGATTTGTTCTTTCTGCAAATCCGTCATAGTGGGTTCCTCCAATCCGAGGGGCTTCCTCACTACCCACTGGAGGTGAAAACGGCATTTGAACAGAAAAAAACAGCAAAAAAAATAACGCCCTCCACGGAATGATCCGCAGAGGGCGTGTGAGTTGATTGGTTTTACTTATTCGGGATTTTCAGCTTCATGCCGCTGTAGATGACATTACTTTTCAGCCCGTTCAGGCTGACGATCTCCTTGTAGCGGCTACCATTACCGAGATACTTCTTGGCAATCGCCCAGAGGGTATCGCCATGTACCACTGTATGGATGCGGTAGTCCTCGGCGGGGTTCGTGCCTGCCACGGCAAGCGCAGAGGTCTTGATCGGCGACATGATGGCGTACTTGCCGGACTCGTCCTTGTTGATGACCGCACGGTCGCCGCTGACCTCGAGCACATACCAGTGGAGCTTCTTTACCCAACCGGGAATGGCTTTGCCGCCATAGTAGGTGCTGCCCGTGATAGTCACGAGGTCACCGGCCTTAATTGTGCCGGTGGGCTTGGCCGGTTCGACCGGCTTCACCTCGCTGCCGAGAGCTGCCGTGACCTTGGATGCCAAATCACCCATACGGGTATACATCCAGCTCCCTGGGCAGGATTTGTTCGCAAACCATCTGTGGACGGTCAGAACCATCTCGTCGGACTTCGGAGTGTAGTTGAGCGTCTTGGCCTTATCACCCAACCAGAGCAGCTTGGTTTTGCCGTTGCGCTTGCAGATGTCGATGCAAAGCTCCACGAGTCTGTTGTACACCACATCCTTGAACGCATATGGCTCGGTGCTGTCGCTGGCGCACTCGATGGTGACGGCTCTCTGGTCGTTGGCACTGGAAGAGGAGCACCAGGAACGGTTCTTCTCCTCCACATACATTCCGACACGACCATCGACACCGATGCCATAGTTGCAGCTTGCCTGCTTGGAAGTGGGAAAAAAGATATTGCCCAGCGTTTCCACCGAGCACTGACCCACCACGCAGTGAGGCGTGATGCGGTCAATGCTGTGGGTGCGCTGTCCGGAGTGGTTCGGACTGAGCTTGGTGTAGGACACCAGGGAGCTGTTTGTGTAAGCCATATTATTCGTCCTCCTTTTCGGCACGGTCATGAAGCTGCTCCAGAACGGATTTCAGTTTCTGCGGAATGGGCAGTCCCAGGTATGCGGCGTTTTCCAACAGAGACACGCCCTCATTCGACAAATAGAAGAAAATGACGGCGGTACGCATCACCGAGCCGCTGCCGATGACACGGGTGTCGAGAATATGCCCGATGCCGACCAGAGCGAAGATGAGCACCTTTTTGAAAATGCCCTTGAAACCGACTTCGCTGGACAGCTTCTTGTCCACCACGGCGCACATGATGCCGGTGATGTAGTCGATGACTACGAAGGCCAGAAGCGCGTAAAGCAAGCCGTCACATCCTCCCAAGAACCATCCCAGCCAGCCGCCGATTCCGGCGAACACCACCTGAATGGTCGTCCAGAATTCTTTCATGTTGTTTGTCCTCCTTTGAAATTGAAAATGTGTATGAAAAAAGGCACTCCGCAGAGTGCCTTCATTCCTTATTCCAGCCATGCCGGTCTTTCCGGTATGGTTTTTGTTTCGGTCACCTTGAGCCAGGCGGTATACCAGGCTGTCAACTCCGCCAGCTGTTTGACGGACAGCGTGGCGTACCAAAGCTGCCCCCGGTTGACGAAAGCGAAGCATTCCGTCTGCCGCCGCTGCCTCAGGGTTTGCTTTTCGGATTCCACGGCAAGTGCGGCATCCTGCTCCTCATCAAAGAGCGCCTTGCCGTCTTTCGACCTGTAGGACTGCCAGTGCGCAAGGAAATGGTCGATATCCTCTGGGGTTGGCAACTCAATGCCATCCGTAATTTCACCCTCAAGGGCAAAGCTGGCGATGAACCCCTTATCGTCCAATATTACTTTCATAAGTCCACCTCAGTTCACTCCGAACACCCTCAAAATCTGACCGGAGCTGTTCCTGTTCCTATATGCCAGGTAGCAGGTGGAGCCAGAATAGTAGAGGTTAAAGGAGTAATAATAGCTTTCGTCCGCAATCTGGTATCCCACCGCCGAGGTCGTAATCTGAGACGCAGGAACAATGGTAGCAACGCGGGAACCGTTGGACGATGGTTGCCCAATGATGACGTAGGCTTTATATGAGCCATAGTTGAAGCTCGTGCTGCCCGTGGTCAGCGTCCCGTTGAACAGCGAAGTACAGGCAATGCCAAGGTTCGATCTCGCACCCGCCGCCGTCGTTGAACCCGTACCTCCGTAGGCAAGCGCCAGCGCATTGGTCAGCGAAATGGACGTCCACGAGTTTCGGTCATATGCCAACTTTACGGCATAGGGTGTTGCGGCAAGAGACATACTCGTGGAAGAGGTGCTGTTGGACAGCATGGTGGTTCCGTACCGAGCAGTCGTTGCCGACAGGCAGTACAGTGCGATCCACCAAGTGCCGTTGTAGACGAAAAGAACCACCTGCTTGTCCGTCCACATATTCGTTGAAACATAGTAGCCATTCATGCCGCAGATGGCTCTTGCTCCCGTGCCGTTTACATTCATGGACGGGCTGGTTCCGGTGTTTCCATAGGTGAACTGAACGGCGAGGAGCGCGCCTTTTTTCAGAGCGAATTCATCGCAGGTCACTATCTTTGCCACTGTCGCTGCTTCGGTTTCACAGATGCCGAAATAGGGTTTCTCAAAGGTGTAGTCAATATTGTCCGGCTTCAGCGTTCCCTCGATGCGGACGTCGCCCTCAAAATGCCCATTGCCGACCACGTGAAGCGCAGCATCCGGGGTCGGTATGTTTATGCCGACTTTCTTCTTTCGCAGTGCCACCAGTGGCGTACCCTGCGGCACCGTGAAATACAGATTGACGCCGGAGAGCGTATTCAGCTGGTCGCGGATGTAGATATGGAAGTCGTAGCTTGAATTTGCGTCGAGAGAGCATAGTTCCAGATTGGAATAAGAAAAGCTGCTGCCGCTTTGCGTGACCGCATCGGTGATGGCGGTATAGCTGCCGTAGCTTGATGCGCTGGTCAGCTTGTAGCGATATTGCACATACAGGAGACTGTTCTTCTGCGTTCCGTCCACCGCGATAGGCGAAATACTGCCCTTGAATCTCCGCTTCGATGTCGTTTGTGCGGCGCAGAGATATTTCTGCCACCTTCGGTCTTTCATACGGAATGACCATGATCTGCTGTGTGATGCTGACGGTATAGCCGCGAGAGTCTGTCGCTGTGACCACCACATCCAGAGTGCCGGACTTGCTGACCGTGTAGAGATTCAGCGCATCGCCTGTGGTATTGGAATAGGTCACGCCGTTGCAGGAGGCGGCATACTTGACGATGGACGCGCCGTTCTTCGCCGTGGCCGTTCCGGGCGTGACATAGACGTAGGAATAGCCTTGGATAAAGCGCTGGCTGTTGCCCGTTACCGCAACAGTGGTAGTACGGCTATCACGAACGGAAAAGGCGGTCATGGTCGGCGCGGAGTTTGCTTCCATGGTCTGAATGACACAGGCGCAGGCAGACGCATTGCCGATCTGTTCCGTGCCGTTTTTCGTAACAAGTTCCACGGTTGCCGTGAAGGACTTCACTTCCGACATAGCGTTCAGCAGCGCCGTCCGCTGGTCGGAGGTCAGCGTGATCGTGCGGTTTGCTGTACCGACCGCCCAGCTTTGCGCCGCAAATGAAACGATGGCGGCAGAGCCGCTTTTGATCGTCACATAGTTGGAATAGGCGGCGTTATACACGGTCACATTCATTGTCAGAGAAACAGCTGCGGCATCGGCAATCACCGTGTCGCAGCTGTTGACGACCGCACCGCCGAGGGTTTTGACGCTCACTGTGCCGGAATATCCATATACCTGGTTGGAGCGTTTTCTTGCCCGGACTCTGACCGAGTAGGTCGTGCTGGGCTGCAAAGCCGAAACGACCACGCCGGTACTTGTCGCCGCTACCGTAGAGAACTGCGTCCAGCTGGAACCGCCGTTTATGCTGTACTGCCAGATATCCGTCACAGCGGAGGAGCTTGCCATGAGGGTAAAGCCGCTGGCAGTAATCGCACTGACAGAACAGGACACCGTCGGTGCGGTGCGGTCGATATTTGTCAGCACCATGGAGCCGCCGTAATCCAGCGAACCGAAGATATACACACGGGTGCTGAACACCACGGACACGGTCTTTGTGCCGTCCGAATTGTGCGGAACGGATATACTGCCGCTGACGGAGCCCTTCGCCGCCGGGAACACACGGTCGTCCCATGCCGTTCTCGCTTTGTAATATACCTGTGTGCCGTTGATGGTCACCGTGGTGGCGTCGATGGTGTAGTAGGTCGAGCTGCCGCCGATGGAGCTGAGCGTCCAGTAGAGCGTGGAGGTGTTGGAAACAGCGTCCGCACTCTCCGAAATACTCAGCTGCAGGTATCTGCCGTCATAAGAATCGCTTGTAAAAACAGCCATAGCCGCACCTCCTTAGTCCAGAATGACGATGTTTAGCCCCTCGGATGCCGTAGGCATGGGGACAAACTTCGTTTTGCCCACGGTCAGTTCACCGTCTACCGTGGTTTTCTTTGTAACGGTTTCATCCTTGTTCAGGGTGAAAATCTTCTCCTCGTTGTAGTAGCCGGAGAACTCCGAGTTGTTAATGACCGTCCGCTGGGCGGATTCATTGTTGGATACCTCGATGCCATGGCGGTCAATCTTGACCTCCGTGGTATAAATCTCATTCGGCGCGGGCGTCCACTTGTGAACGGAGTTGCCCTCAGCCAGAATGAGGTCGGAGAGGTATAGCGTCGCCAGACGGTTGTAGGCGTAGACGATGATTGTGCCGTCCTGCACATCGTCGATGACGGCAGAATACTCCGTCCAGCCGAAGGTTTCCGTGGTATTGAACAGATAGGCATATTTATTGCCGTTGTACTGCACACGGAAATATGAAGTATAATCCGTGCTGGTTTTCTTTGCCCGGACGGAAACGGTATACGCTCCCGGCACCACGCCCGTAATAGTCTGCATGAGCGTGGAGGTGTCACCCAGCACGAAGCAGGAGTCTGAAGTGGTGTTGCTCTGCACATCTGTGGAGTTATCCGTGGTCACCACGCCGGTAGTTACCCAATCATCCGTTACGCCGTTAAGCCCTGCGGAGTTTTTGATGTAGTTGATGCCGCCTGCAAACTGCTCCTGCACGGAAACGGACAGTCCCTCCACCGAATGCTGAAGCTCGGATACCTGCTGCTGCATCTCCAGCATCTTTTGCTGTTCGCCGCTGACGGAGCTCTCCAGCGTCTGTATCGTTTCGGTCATACCGGACACATAGCTGTTCAGACCGTCCACAGAGGACTGAAATTCACTCAGCCGCTCTGAATGATTGGAGACAGTCGTGTTCAGCCCCTCAATATCCCTTGTGACAGATTCAATGGCATCTGAAGATGCATAGCCGCGAATTACCACTTCGCCCGTTTCCAAGTCCCAATAAGACGAGCCGTCCTGCGACTGGATGACACCCGCCTTGATGATATTTGCCACCAAGGAGCCGGAGGTGATGAAGTCTGCAACGATCTGTCCGTCTGCCGTGATGGCGGTTTCATAGGGGCCGTTGTAGCCGTTATGGGAAAAGCCCAAGCCGCCCACATTCCAACGCCAGACATTTACGGCTTCGTCAATGGAGGGGGCGTCCAAAATGAGCAGCTCATAGGGCTGCCCGTTTTCCTCACTGGTGTGGATGACCACATAGCCGCCGCTCTGACCGGTGATAAGCCCAGTGGCTTTACCGATGGCGGTTTGGAGCAGCTTTGGGAAGCGTCCCACCGTGGATTCCACCTTATCGACCGTGGACTGCACCTCGGAGATGGTGGTAATCATGCTGGACTTGCTCTGACCGAGGGAAATGCTCTTGTACCGCTCAGCAAGGGTGTCGTACACGGTTTCAATGACAGTAGCCGACACCCTGACACCCAATAGCGAGTGCCGAATGGTGACGGTATCACAGAGATTGACCCGCTCCAAGAGTGCCGAATACTCCGGCTGTTTCCAGAGCGGTTCAAAGGACACCTTCACCGTGGGGATGGTCGCTCCCAGCGGATTGGCTTTGATGTAGCTGTTGGCTTTGGCTCTGAGGGCTTCCTCGGTCACAACTCCGTCAAACTGGTCGGAGAAATCCATGATGAGCGTTTTCACCCGGACGATCTCCGATGTCACAATGGGGAGCGTCACCTCCGGCAGCGTGACCACCGCTTCGGTATCCGAGCCTTCCGGGGTGTACACGGCATACGGGAGCAGTGCGGTATACACGCCGCTGTTGTCCTCGTCCTGTTCCAAGGCGGTGAGGTTCTTGCCGTATTCAATGACCACTCCGGTCTTCTGCCCACGGTGGGAATGGAACTTCACCGTGAAGTTGTCCCACTCAAATTCACCGTGCCATTGGGAAAGCATAGAGCCTTCTGTGCCGCCGAGGCAGGCGCGGACGCTTTTCGGCTGCGTGACGGAAAACGCCTTTGCGTCCGAGTAGTCCGTCCAGCCCGTGAAGCGTGTATCTCCGGCAAGGAGCTTCGAGAGAATGAGCTGCGGAGAGCGGCTATCGGTACTGAACGGCAGCACCGGCACATTGGCAAGGTCATAAGAAATGTGCTGACCGTAGATGTTGACAATGCCGTTCAGCGGCTTCGTGATGCGATAGATGCGGAATGCCTGGTCGGCGGCGGTATCATTTGGCTTTGCCTTGATGATGCACTCCTTGGTGATTTGCCCGTAATGCTGACCGCTCACTGGGTATTTGAGCAGGCACTCGAACACGCCGTTTCGTTCCTCTGTCACTTCGCAGGAAATCGAGCTGCATCTCGGTTGTTGTTTTCATCAGACCAGCCCCCATTCCGCAAACTTCTCAAAGCCGCCGACCGAGCGGATATAGTTTCGAGCAATCTCCACGATTTTCTCATACGGTCTGCCGTCTACGGTGTCATCACCAATGGCACAGCAGAGCGTTACGGGCTTGCGGGTTTCCTGGGCTTTGAGAAAAGCATAGATGTTGACAGACACATCTGCCTTGGATAGATCCTTACCGTGCAGACCGCCGCCCGTCACCGAGTCAGCCATATCCGAACCGAGCTTACGGTTGGTGGCTCCGGTGTCCACATCCGTGCCGCCTGTCCAATCGCCGAGCGGGTTGATCTCCGCATTGGGGTACAGGTTTCGGAGCGCATCCGAGGACGCATTGCTCTGACAGAGAATGAGACGGTCGCCGTCCAGAATATATTTCCCGTCATAGGGATACACGGAGAAAATGTCCCGTGCGATCTGCGAGAGCTTTTTCTGCTCCTCGGTCACGGGCATTCCCTTGAAAATGCCGTTATCTCCGCAGCGGACGCCGTTTGCCTGGTTGTCGGCGAGGTGACCGTCCTGCGGCACTTCTACATAGTCCACGGCGAGATTTCCGGCAATGCGGTGGACGGCGGCGGTGACATCTGCCTTGTCCAGCATGACGGAAGTTTCCGCAATGATGTGGCAAACGCCATGGCCGATGAGGACTTCCACGGCAATGCGGGGATCGTTTTCTTTTCTGTATGCCAGGTCAACGAGCGCACCGGCAATTCTGTCTGCCACCTTATCCGGGTGGCAGGGATTTACTTTTTCAAACATGGTGTTACCCCTTTCTCGCACGGAGCAGGCGTTCCATAAGGTCGTCCTGCGGCGTTGACTCGCCGTATTCCGTGCTGCAGTTTTCTTTCACGATCTGGAAGATCTCATTCCAGAGCCGAACCGCCTGGTTCATGTAGTTGATACCGATATTGATAAACGGGGACGGGATCGGCTTTCCCGTGGTGGGGTGCTTGGAGAGGAAACCCATGCGGTTGGTCATTTCCTCGCACTGCACCCAACGAGCGGAACACATGGCGTAGCGCTCCAAAAGCTGCGGCGACACCTTTGCGGCACAGCCGATGCCTTTGAGCCATTGCCAGGTTTCCGTGTAGATTTCCTGCGCCTGCAGGACGCTGCCGTCCCGCTGCTCGGCAGAAAGAAAATCATGGGGCTTCGGCATAGCAACACCCTCGACTTCGGGAATATCCAGCACTTCAAGTTTTCTGCCGCCGGGATTCCCGTTTTCGGCTTTCTCCTTGACTGCGGTTTTTTTCCTTCCCGCACCGGGTCTTGCACCACCGCGCCCGCCTGTGTTATTGGATTTTGTCGGCATTTTCTCACCTCTTTTCCGCAAAAATAGAGCGACCGCTATCGGCCGCCGTCAATTACCCTTTTGATTTCGCCTTTTTCGCGCACGTGACCCCGGGCCGTTGCCCGACCGAAAAGGTCCCGGAGATTTTCATCCCCCTACAGGGCTTGAAAAGCGAAAAGAATTGTTGTAAAATTTAATCGTTACATTTGTTGGTAGCAGCAGTCCTAACAGCCCTTTGGGTTGAAATCCCCGTTGACTGGATTTCACTCTACATAACTCTTGTTCAGACGCTTTTAGCGGTTTTAACTTTTGTTGATGTAGAGGAGGAACACAGCATGAAAAACAGATTATTGGTGGTAAGCGGCACGCACGGAGTGGTCCAGATCTGTCGGGTTTAGGTTGCTGTTACAAGTGCCGAGTAGGTTCAAACCCTGCCCGCTCCGCCATATGAGGTCATCCTTCGGGGTGACCTCTTTTTATCTGTCGCCAAGGTTGTGGTGGATCTTAGTGTGGCAGGACTGACACAAACTCATGAGGTTGTCCCTCGCATGAGTGCCGCCCTTGGAAACGGGAAGAATGTGGTGAACTTCCTGTACCGGAGTCAACCGACCTTCCTTGAGGCACATCTCACAGAGGGGATGCTCCGCCGCATAGCGGTCACGGATGCGTTTCCACGCTCTGCCGTACTTGCGGTTGACATCGGAGCTGCGCTCGTATTTGTCGTATTTGCGGCGCTCCTCCACACGGTGCTGTTCACAAAACTGTCCCTCACAGAGGTTGGGGCAGCCGGGATGAGAGCATGGTCTGAGTGGTCGCTTGGGCATTTGCTCACCTCCTTCGGGCATAAGAAAAGCCCCACGGGATTTAACTCCCATGAGGCTCTCTGTGCAGTCTTTCATGATACTATTATACAACGCCGTAACGGGAAAAGCGTCCGCGATATTACTCATCACTTGCCATACAGAAGCAAAGCCAGATGCTGAACCGCACGGTTCTTTTTGTTGTATGCCGAAGACCGCTCGATGCTGAAATGGTCGCAGATGTCATAGACGGCATCGGTCTGACGCTCGTCCTCGTTCCAGTAGAAGGTCTGGAGAACATAGCGTTCATCCTCGGACAGTGCCATCCACGCCGGTTTGAACCAGTCCATGTACTCAACAGCCTGTCTGTACCGCTCCTTCAGCACATCGATTTCATCAATGGCTGCGATGATGTGGTTTTCGTTCGCCTGCGGATTGTGGGAACCTTTTGGCATATCCGAGAGGACGGGACTTCCAACAGAGGACATTCTGTCATGGACGGTATCGATTTCCTCATCGGTATGGTCAATGATGTACTGCATACTGCTGTAATCCTTCAGCGCGTTGATGGCCGCACCGCGTTTGTCCAAATAGTGCCAGATAATATTCATATTCGTACCTCCGATATTTTGTGATCCTCGGATTGGCACGGATTTCCATAGATTGTCTCAGATTTTCAAGTCCGCTTTTACGGCGTCGATAAGAGCCGTCTGCGTATGCTCCTTTTGGGAGAGGGCTTTCATGATGCGCTCGTCAATGGTGCCCTTTGTTACGATGTGCTGAACCACCACGGTTTCGGCTGTCTGTCCCTGTCGCCATAGGCGAGCCACGGTCTGCTGATACAGTTCCAATGACCAGGTAAGACCGAACCATACAAGCGTGGAGCCGCCGGACTGAAGGTTCAGACCGTGCCCTGCGGATGCGGGGTGAATCAGTGCAACGGAGATCTCGCCACTGTTCCATCTGCGGATACTTTCGGAAGTATCCAGCCGAGAGAACGGGATATGCAGTTTTTTTAGTCGCTCGGATATGCGAGTGAGGTCATGTTTGAACCAGTAAGCCACCAAAACCGGCTTTCCGTTCGCAGATTCGATGATGTCCTCCAAAGCATCGAGCTTCCGGTCATGGATTTGGATGACCTCGCCGTTATCGTTGTAAATCGCACCGTTTGCCATCTGCGACAATTTGCCGGAGAGGGATGCGGCATTGGCGGCGGTGATTTCGGCATCACCGAGGGATAGCACCAGTTCCTGCTTAAGATCGGTGTATTTCTGTTTCTCCTCATCGGAAAAACAGACGGCATATTCGCTGCTGACCAGTTTTGGCATTTTCAGATGATCGGTCGCTTTCATGGAGATGGTGATGTCGGATATCTGCTTGTAAATGGCATTCTCCGCATATGGCAGCGGCTTGTAGGAGTAGATGATCTGACCATTGCGCTTATCCGGCTGAAAGTAGTCGGCGCGGTACTTGGTGATGAACCGTCCCAGCCGCTGACCCATGTCCAGGATACGAAACTCTGCCCACAGATCCATCAGACCGTTGGAAGCGGGAGTACCGGTCAGCCCTACAATGCGGTTGACCTTGGGCCTGACCTTCAGCATCGCCTTAAACCGCTTGGTGTTGTGGTTCTTGAAAGAGGACAGCTCGTCAATCACGATCATATCAAAGGTGAACGGGATGCAGCTTTCCTCGACAAGCCACTGGACATTCTCTCGGTTGATGATGTAAATATCAGCCGGTCGTATCAGGGCTGCTTTGCGTTCTGACTCTGTGCCCACAACCACGGAGCAGATGAGGTTCTGCAGGTGATCCCACTTATCGACTTCTGCCGTCCATGTGTCCCGTGCCACCCGCAGCGGTGCAATCACTAACACGCGGTGAACCTCAAAGCTGTCAAACAGCAGGTCGTTGATCGCCGTGAGGGTGATGCTTGTTTTCCCAAGCCCCATATCCAAAAATACGGTGGCAACGGGATGTGTCTCAATGTAATCCACGGCATAGGTCTGGTAATCATGTGGACTGTATTTCATCAAGGATGCCTCCGATCTGTTCCTCGGTATCCAGGACATATACCGAGAAACCAAGTCTGCGCAGTAATTTGTGCCGCGAAAGCTGAAGTGGGCGGGGCTTTTCGCTGGGAGCCTTTACTTCCACAAAGGCAAAATGGCAACCTGGCAGAAGAACGATTCGGTCGGGCATCCCATCATATCCGGGAGATACGAACTT
>OOCZ01001788.1_pt1 | contig 12778 bp, 10 predicted proteins | sample 1671631 | NCBI WGS metagenome assembly OOCZ01 (sample SAMN06348176, study PRJEB24527) | human gut metagenome | reverse complement strand
TGTTTGCCTTCAGCTGCATCTTCTGGCTGGGGACGATGTTCCTTCTGGCATGGCTCCTGCTGAAAAAACGGGATGTCCGGGCATAACACAAAGGGGAGAGCACCTTCACGGTTGCCCTCCCCTTTTTTCAGCTGTTCAACTGCTGCATGATCTTCCTGACCTCGCTGCTGGAGTATCCCTCCTTGAGCAGCTGGGTGCGGATGGCCGTATCACTGCGGCCCTGACTGCGCATTCTCGCCGCGCTGTACGGCACGGTGCCGCCGCTGGAAACGCCGCTTTTGCCCACCTTCAGGCCGGTGTCACCCGTCAGGCTGCCGCGCTTCGCCGCTGCATCGGCGCTGGCTTTTTCGGCAGTCCGGCTGGCCTTTTCCTGCTTGGCTTCCCACTGGCTCTTGCTCAGATCCAGCCGCTCTGCCGCAAGGGCATTGCTGACCTGCTGCTGGCGGAGTTTGTCCTGATATTCCTGCTGCGCCTGCTCGTTTTTGTACTGCTGCTGTGCCAGCTCATCCTGCCGCAGCTGCTCCTGCATTTTCTGCTTCCACGCCGTGTCGGCCCGTTCGGCTTCATAGGCGCGGTTGCCTGCATAGATGTTGTACCCGGTGTTCAGCAGGCTGCCTGCCATGCTGCCCAGACCCGTGGTGCCGGTAATGGCCAGCTGGGCCGCATCGCCCAGAAGGCCCAGCACGGTCATCACATTGTTGAATCCCTGCTGGCGGCGGGCCGCCTCCTGCTGTTCCTGTGCCGCGTAGTAACCGTACAGGCTGTCCAACTGGCCCAGATAATCCTGATAGCGCCCGTAATCCTGGGTATAAGCCGTGTTGTAGGCATTGCCCTTTTGTTCCAGCTGGGTGTAGTAATCCGCCAGCTCCCGCTCATACTTCTGCTGGGCATTCTGCTCCTGCCCGTTCAGCTGGTCGATCTGCTCCACCAGGGCATCGCCGCCGCTCTGGTAGGTATCCAGCGCCAGCCGGTACAGCGTGGGGATGGCCTCGCTCAGTGCACCGATCTGCTGCTGGTATGCCTGCCGGGCCGCACTGGCCGCGTAGCTGGAACCATAGCCGCCGGTCAGGGCAGCGGCCTGCGCCGCCGCGTCGGCACTGGCGTTCTGGGCATTCTGGGTGTACAGCTGGGCGTACTGGCGGTACAGCGGGTCGGCACCATAGCTGTAACTGAATTCCTTCCGGTCCATCAGATCCTCCATCAGGCCGTCAATGCGGCCCTGATAGGCGCTCTCGTAATCGCCGGGGCGGTTGGCCTGCCACTGCTTCAGGTCGCTGGCCGCGTCCGTCACCTCCTGCGAGGGCCGGTACTCTGCCGAAGCCAGCGCGTTTTCCACATCCTGCCGGTTTTTCAGCCCGCCTGTGGTGTACTCCTGCTTCTTTTTCTCGCTCATGTCTCCTCCTTTCCCAAACTGCCGGAAAGCCTGCCCCGCAGCTCCTCCGAGAAATTCTCCGTGTCCAGATTGCAGAGCACATACTGCAGCTGCTCCTGCATCTGGTACAGATAATTCCGCAGGGCCCGGGCATCCTCCGGGTCCATATTCTCACTCAGCCTGGGCAGGCCGATCTTGCCCAGGCCCGCAATGCTTGCCATGGTTCATCCCTCCAGTTCCATCCAGTTTCCCTTTGCCCCGCTGAAGGTCTTGGCCAGGCTCCGCAGGGTGATCTGCCCATAGCCCCACAGCCGCAGCCGGAGCGAGGCGCACCGCCGGGGCACAAGGTGCAGATCACAGTTGCGGCGCGGGCCCTCCACTGTCAGGGCGGCGGCGTTCTCCCAGGGGCCGCCGTCATAGCTCACTTCCACAGTCACCCGGCTCCTGCAGGCGGCATCCAGCCGCAGCGTCAGCCGGGAGAGGTAACGCTCCTCGGGGCTGTCCAGCCCCAGATCTCCGGTGGTCAGGGCAAACTCCACGCCCTGTTCCGTCTCCTCGCTTCTCTGCCCTGCCGCTTCCCGGCTGGGATCAGCGGCCCAGAGCGCCCGGCCATCCCAGAGATAGAGTTGCCCGCCGGTGCTGGCCATCTCAAAGGAGCAGACATCCTCCTCGTGCCAGAGGCCCCGCTCGGTATCATAGACCAGCAGACGCACCTCGTTTTCCCGGCTGACATGCAGATAATACCGGCCATCCAGCGCGCCGCCCACGGCCTGCTTCACATTGGCGAGCCGCCCGGCATCCAGCGCCGCCGACACCTTGGCCGGGATGCTGCCGTCCCACGCCATCACGCCGTCGGGCGAGAGATAGTACAGCGTCTCGTTCAGCACGCAGAGACTGCGGGCCGCGTTTCTGGCCACGCCCCGGCAGCGCAGGGAGCTGAGCTGGAAATCCGAGGGCTTGGAGCCGTAGAGCTTGTGCAGGGTGTTTTCCTTGAAGAACAGCGCATAGCCCATGCAGGTGGCCGCGCCGGTAAAGGGGCCGTCGCTGCCCACGGTCACGGCATAGCTGTCTGCCGCAATGCCCCGGTAGGAGAACCAGTTGGTGGGGTCGCCCAGCTTGCAGGCGTAGATGACATTCTCGCTGCTGGAACAGCCCCATACCCGGTTGTCGCACTCGGTCAGGTACTCAAGGTCGGGCACCCGGCGCTCCACCTTCACACCCTCCGCCGGGAAATACTCTTCCCGCTGTGTGCCGTCCATGCTCACCCAGACAGCACTGCTGCCATTGTGGACAAGCCTGCCGTAAAAATGTTCACCGCCCGGGTCAGCCCGCAGGCGCAGGGTGGTTTCGGTCACACCGTACACGATGCGGTCGCCGTCCAGCCCGGCCCACTGGCCTGCCTGTTCAGCCCCCGTACCGGTCAGGGTCACGGTATCCCACACCCGGAACTCTGCCCCGATGCCCTCAGCGGTCACAAGGCAGTAGTCCAGCGGGATCACCGTCCAGTTGCCCGAAGCCTCGCTGTACACCTCCAGCGTATTCTCTGCAGAATAGGGCTTGTCCGGCTCATTCAGCTTCAGAAACAGCTGGCCGTCCTGCGGGTGTTCCGGCTCCTTCGTGCCCTTGTCCTTCACCTCGTAGGTATTCCCCGAAGCATCACAGGGCGCAAAGCTCACGCTCAGGCTTCCCGCTTCCCAGGCAGCACCCAGCGGGGCTGCACTGCCGTCGGCCGTATCGAACGCCACCTTGTCCGGGAAGATCAGGATCTTTGTTCCGATGCCCACCATCGTCTTGCGGCTGTCTGCCACGGAATTTTTCACGGTGACGGGCTGGGCCGGGGCTTCGTCCGGGGTATAGACCAGGTCCTGCCCGCAGACGGTCAGCAGACCATTCAGGTGATACATCCCGTTCAACCCGGCCAGCTCCTGCAGCCTGCGGCGGGGCAGCCGGGTGCTCAGGGCCGGGAAATCCCGGGCCGAAAAATTCATTCCCCCGCTGTACTCAGCCTCGGTGCAGCCGTAGGTCTCGTTCAGGCCGCCAAAGGCCCGCAGCAGATCCCGGGTATTCTTCACACCGGTCCGATTTGTCAGAAACATCTGCATTCCTCCCTTTCACCACCGCCACTGCGCGCCGCGCTTCGGCTTTGCACGCCGCCGCAGCCAGGCGCTCAGCTCGGCCAGAATGCTGTTATACCGGGCCTGCTCCCCGGCGTAACGTTCCGTCTCGCCCAGGGCAGCATCCAGCTTTGCGCAGAGGTAATGCGGGTAGAGCGCATCAAAAGGCACGGGTACCAGCAGCTCCACGGCATCGTCCAGACCTCCCTCCGCAGGCCAGGCAAGGTCTGCCCCCGCCCCGGCCCGCAGCCCGCAGCCGGAGAACAGCAGGGCCCGCAGCATCCCGTCCTCCTCACAGAGCCAGCGCTGCCGGGTGCGGATGTCCACCTTGCAGCCCGGCCGCAGTTCCTCGGCCCGTTCCAGAGCCTGTCCCACTGTCATGCGCTCACCCCTCGATCCTCTCGGCGGCGGCAATGCGGGCGGCGGTGCGCTCATCCTGCACCTGGCTGTGTTCCAGCACCTCTGCCACCTCGGGCGGCACTTCCACCTCCACGCCGCGGCGAATCTTATAGCTCACGCCGTTCACACTCACAAACAGGTCGCCTTTGTACCGGCTGTTGTCCTTGAACAGCCGGATCCTTACGTTTTTCTTGTCCATTTTTCATCCTTTCTGCCCTCTGTCGCAGGGGCACTGCCTTTTACGCCTCGCCTGGTTTCGTTCATCCAGCAGGGCTTGCCCGGTTTGCCAAGGGCTCCCCTACCAGGGGAGCTGGCGCGAAGCGCCTGAGAGGTTCAGTTGGCACTCGCATTCTCCGAATAACTGGATACGCTCTCAATGCGCACCATATACTGCTCCACCAGACGCTCGGCGGCGCGCATCCCCTTCCAGCCCACGGAAGCACGCTGGTTCAGCGGGTCGTCGCCATAGCCCAGCTGCTTGACGATGTGTTCCAGGCCGCCGCCCTCCAGCTCGGTCACACCGTAGGCATGGGCACCCAGCACCAGCGTGCCGAACACGGCCAGACCGCTGGGGCAGGTGGTGTCCTTCCAGATCTTGGCCTCGCTGGTCTCCACAAAGCGGATGTTGCCCAGCTTGCCGATCTCGCCGCGGTACATGGTCTCAGGGTCGGCATACTTGTGCGCCTCAACAAACTCCTTGCAGGTCTTCAGGTCGTAGGCGGCATAGGGGTGGATGATGGCAATGTAGCTGTCGCCGATGGGGTCCGCGTTCATGGCACCCAGCTGCGCCGCCGCCCGGAAGAACAGTTTCGGGGTCAGGGTGCAGGTCTTGTCCAGCTCCTTGCGGCTCTTCACCTCCGTTTCGGTGCCGTCTGCATTCTGCTTGGGGGCATACAGCACATTGGTGCCGCCCGCCAGCACATCACGGGTGATGCTGTCCATGGTGCGGCCCGCCTGGCTTGCCAGCACACGGGTGGCCTGTACCACGTTGTTGTCGATGGCGGTCATCTGCAGCACGTCGGTCAGCGGGGTCCAGCCGCCGTACTGGTGCAGGTCGCTGGTGATGGTGGTCACGTTCAGGGCCTGACCGTTGGGGGTCACGCCCTCGGTCAGGGGCGTGGTGGCCTTGGGCAGGCTGTCGTACTTGCGGAACTCGATGGTCTTGCCGCCGTTCTGGGGCACCGGGTAGTAATCCGCGAACTGGTCATGCACCAGACGCGGCTCTGCCTGGTCGATGAGACGCTTCTCATAGAAGGTCTTCATCTCCTTGGACATGGTGGCCGTGGTGTTCTGCAGGTTGTCGGCAAACAGCTGGATGTTGAAGTTCATCATACGTTTTTCCTTTCTCTTGTCGGGTTTACAGTTCGATCTGAGCACCGTGCAGCACACGGCGCTCCAACGCTTCGCGCTGGGCGCGGGTCATGCTGGCCACATCCGGGTGCACCGTGGCCGCACCACCGGGGCGGATGCCGTTTTCTGCGGGGCGGGCGGCCCTCTGCTGGATGCGCTGCACCACGCCCTGCTCCACGGCCTGTGCCGCACGGTGCAGGCTCTCGTCGTAGTGGGCCAGACGGTAGGCGTCCTGCATCCGCATGCCGGGCAGCTGCATCAGGCGGCGCATCTCCGGGTTCTTCAGCTCCTCCTGCAGGCGGAACTCCGGCTGGCTGCGGCGCAGGTCGGCTTCCTCAGCCGCCCAGCGGGCATGCAGCTCCCGCACCGCGTTTCGGGCCTGCAGCGGCAGGGGCGGCACCGCCGGGCGGGGCAGCTCCGGCTGGGGCGTCTCCGGTTCGGTCGGCTCCGGAGCCGGTTTTGCTTCCGGCACCGGCTGCGCAGTTTTCTCCCCCGGTTCCATCGTCCCGGAGGCAACGGCCTGCCGGGCCTGTGCCGGGCTCAGGGCCGGGGCCGCAGGCGCTGCCTCTTCTGCAAACATCTGCAGGTCCATCATGCTCTGTTCGCCCCGGCGGCTCACATCCGCAAAGCGGATATTGTCCGGGTAGCGCTCGGCCAGCAGGGTGAACCCCGCCTTGGCCAGCTCAAAGGCCCCCTGCACCCATGCGGCACAGGGTGCGTCGGCCTGCACGGCCAGACGCGGCCCGTCCGGTTCCTCCCAGGCGTCGGCATGGGCATTTTCTTCCCCGGCCAGCAGGTACACCAGTGCCTGCATCAGGGTGCTTGCCCCGGCGCACACGATGTCCTGCCCGGCAGGGGCAAAGCCTGCATGTCCGGCAGCCTCCAGTCGGCAGCTCAGGCCCTCGGGGCCATCCAGCTCGCTGTAACATACTTTCATCATTCTTGTTTCACCTCCTTACAGTTTCACGTTCATGGCGCGGGCCGCAGCGGCCACCGGCAGACTGCCGGGCAGCACCGCACCACCGGTGCCGGTCTGCGGCGGGACCGCCTGCTGCAGCTGTGCCAGCTTCTGGGCCAGTGTGCCGTTCTGCCGCACCCGCTGGCGCACTTTCTCGATGCCCTCAAAGTCCATCATTTCCAGCGCCGCCAAGGCCGCATCGGCATTGGCGGGGGCGAAAAAGCCCAGCTGATAGCACTCCTTTGCCGTCTCGTTCTGGCTCAGGCGGCTGAAGGTGCTCTTCTTGGCCGCGCTGACCACGATGTCAAAAATGGGCTCCCGGCTGCCCAGCTCCACGCCGCCCACCTCGCGCACCGGCTGCGGGCGCAGGGCCGCTGCCGAGAAGGGCAAAAACTGGTTCTCACCGCTGGGCCCCACGATGCGGAAGATGCGCTGTTCATCATAGAACTGCCGCATCAGCTCGATCATCAGGTAGCACTGGCGGGAGAAGGCCCGGTAGGCGCTCTTGAGCATATCACGGCTCAGTTTGCTTCCGGCTTCCTGCAGGGCCGCAATGGCACTGGCTGCCGTCACACCGCCGGTGGTGCCGCCCTGGGTCATGTCGCGGTTGCCGCTGATCTCCTTCAGCTCCTCGATGCGGCTCTGACGGTAGCTCAGACTGCTGCCCTGCAGACCGGCCGTCTGCAGCGGGCGGAAGCTGTCGTCGTTCAGACGGCCCACCACATGCACGATGTCCCGGCTCAGGTCGGCCAGCTCTTCTTCGTTGACCCCGGCGGTGTCGCTGAGCACATAGCGCTGCCGGGCCGACAGCAGCACGTTCTCGTCCATGGCATGGTTCATCTGGTCGATGGCGGTCTGGCAATCCTTCATCACGTCGATGTAGCCAAAACCCGCCGGGCTGTCCTCTTCCATGAACAGCGGATCGAATACGAAGGGGTACTGCCCGTGGTCGTACAGGCCCCGCTGTGCCAGTGCCGGGTCGTTCTGGCTGGCGTACAGCACCACCCCGTTGCAGAACTTGCAGTAGTGCAGCACCATGCGGCCGCTTTCGTCCGGGCGCTTATAGTACCAGTCCACCACCACACTGCGGGAAACGGTGTCCGCGCCGTCCTCGTGGATGTAGCGGGGCACATCCAGCACCCCGGCGGTGTGGCCTGCCAACTGTGGGTAGCGGGCCGTGAGCTGTGCGGTGTCCTCCAGGCTCAGGCTGAAAAAATCCGGTGAGTCCTGGATGTCCGCTACGCCCGGCTCCCAGTAGAGCATCAGCAAGTTCATGGCCCGCACCGCAATATCCCCCACGCCGCCCCGGGCTGCCGGGTCCCAGAACACACCGGTGACCCCGGTGCCCTGCTTGAGCTTGCGCCACCAGCAGTCGCTGTACACCTGCTCGTAATCTGCCTGTTCCAGCACCACCGGCAGCACGCTGGAAAGAGCCCGCGCGGTTGCCTCATCGTCCGCTGCACGGGGCAGCACATTGGGTTCCGGGTAGTTGTCCATGGCATCGGCGTGCTTGTTGGCGATGCTGTTGAACAGCCATCCGCTGCTGGGCTGCGCCTTGCCGGGCATCATGGGGTTCTGGTAGTTCTTCCAGTGCCCCATGCGGAACCACAGTTCGTTGTCCACTAGGCGCCTGTCCAGTGCCGCCTTGCCGGCCTTGTAACGCTGCAGGGTCTGTGTGGCCGCAGCCACCTCCGCCGCACCCACCGGCATCGCTTCGTTCTGATAATCGTCCATCGTTCTTCTCCTTCAGATCCTGTAAAATCTTGCCTGCCGGTGCAGGTCCAGCGGGTCATCCGGCGGCGGCAGGGCCGTGCGCCGGGCCGGCGGGCTGATGGGGTTCTCCATCAGCACATACCGGCACTCATCATAAATGTGGTCCTCCTGCCGGGTGTCGATATCCTCCACGTTGCTCTCGTCGTACACGAGGTTCGGCAGCGTGCGGATGAAGTGTTTGCAGGTATTGAACACCTGCAGCATCGGGCGGCCGTCGGTGTCAAAGTTGAGCCGGTAGTGGAACTGCATCTTTCCCGCAAGGCGGGTGTGGTCGCCGGGCTTCCAGTGCAGGAAGTTGGGGCTCCGCTCCATCATGGCCGCGATGCTCTCGCCCCGGCTCTCATCAAAGATGGCCGGGTCGGCAACGCCATGGATCACCCGCCCCCGCAGCACGGGGTCGTTCTGCTCCGCCTCCCGGATGCGCCGGGCCTGTTCCACCGGGTCAATGCGCAGGCCCTCGTTGGGGCGGCCGGTGCAGCCGTACAGCTCCTTGATGCGGTAGAGCCGCCCCTCTTCATCGGCCGCATACCACCCCACCGAGAACGGCTTGGAAAACCCGAAGTCGAACCCCCGGTAGATCTGCCAGTGCTTCGGGATGGCAAACGGGGCAATGACGTGGGTCCAGCGCTGATCCTGATAGTGGGCCGGGTCGTTGCGCCACTCGGTGAACACCTGGCCGGAAAAGCTGTCCCAGCTGCCATAGAGCAGCGCCTGCTTTTCCGCTTCCGGCATGGCAGCCAGGCTGGCCAGATAACCGGGATCGTTCTGCAGCAGAGCCGGGTTGTCGAAAATGCTGGAAGGGATGAACACCCTTGCCCGCTGCAGCTTCTGTTCGGTGCCGTCCGGCCGCCGCACCGTGTATTCCTCCACGATGGGCGTGCCGGGTGGGGCCGGGGTGATGAACCGCGCCTTCACCCACCCGTGGCCGATGCCGCCGGGGTTGGTGGTGGCCCGCATGTACACCCGGGTGCCCGGCCCGGTGGGGCGGTTGCGGCTCATCATGTAGCTGTACTCTTCCCATTCAAAATGGGTCAGCTCATCAAAGCCGATGAAGTCGTAGGCCTTGCCCTGGTAATTGGTGCGGTCCTTGGTATACTGCATGGAGCCAAAGTAGATCTTGGCCCCGCTGGGGAAGTTCCACACATGGGCCGTGGCGTTGTACTGCGCCTGCGGAAAGGCCCGGCGGTAGTACATCTGGCTTTTGTCCACCAGATCCGACAACTGCGGGTATGTTTTGCGCAGGATCAACGCTCTGTAATACGGAATATCCACCTGACGCAGTGCCTCGATGACCAATGCATCGCTTTTTCCGCCGCCGGCCGCGCCGCCGTACAGTGCTTCCGGCTCCGGCCTTCGCATGAACTCGGCCTGCCGGGGCTGGGGCCGCCACACCACCGGGGTCCGGTGTTCCTCTGTGTTCATGGTTCTTCCTCCTCCACCCGCGGCAGCAGCACCACACCGCTCTCCGTTCCTTCCGCCTGCACGCCCTGGTCGTTCAGCGACCGCGCCACTGCAGCCAGATCCTTCAGCACCGCCGTGGCCTCCTTCAGGCCCTTCATGGTGCCTGGGTCCTCTGCCCCGCTGCGGCGGTTCTCCCGCTGCCGGGCATTCAGTTCCCGCACCTGCTGTGCCAGAAGCGTGCTCAGGATGTCGGTGGCCCGGCTCAGGCTGTCCAGCCCCTTGGACGTTTTCCTCTGCCCCATGGTTCGTGTTGGTTCCTCCTTTCTGCCCGGCGGCTCCGGGCTATGGCAACAGCTTACCACGCCTCGTGCTGCCGCAACAGTGTGTGCTTTTTCAGGGCCATTTCGTATTTTTAAACACGATTTTTTCAAATCGTATAATTTTGAGTCTTAAAAAGCTCCGTTCTATCGCATCTTTCAGAAAAAGCTGTTTTTTCTCCCAGAAATCCGTTTGCAGTAATTCCGTCCGGAGCGCAAAAAAACTGCGGGGCGCGCTGCCCGGCAGCGGTTTGCCGGAAAGTCCCCACAGTTGAAAAGTTTTTTCAGTTCTCCCGGTAATTTCCGGGAGCTGCACGGTTTTTGTCCGGAAGGGTCGAACCGTGTCATGCAACATTTTGTAATCTTTTTGAAAGAAATCCGACCCTGCTCCGACCGATTTATCCAGAAGTTGCACGTTTATGAAAAATTGTGCTTGTTACGGAAATTATTTTGTCCTTTGAAAATTCCTTTTGTTGAAACAGCACAAAAGAAATCTCAGATTCTTGTGGACTTGTTCTCTTGCAGACCGCTTCGCAGGCGGTTATAATACAAGCAGGAAATCCAGGTGTGTGCAATAAATGCGCCTGTGAAATTGCTATGATACGAATGAAGGAGAACACAATTATGAAAATGATTTCTCGTCGTGACTTCCTGAAGGCTTCTGCTGTCGTGGGCGCAACCGCTGCCATGACCGCATGTGGCGGTTCCTCCAGTTCTACTGCTGCTTCCACTGCTTCTTCCGCTGCTGCTTCCAGCACCGCTGCTTCTGCTGCCGGCTCTGCCAACATCGGTGTCTGCATCTATCAGTTCGCTGATAACTTCATGACCCTGTACCGCACCGATCTGGAAGAGTACCTGAAGGACATGGGCTACTCCGTCACCATCATGGACGGCAAGAACGACCAGAACACCCAGACCGAGCAGATCAACACCTTCCTGCAGCAGGGCGTGGACGTCCTGATCATCAACCCCGTCCAGACCACTTCCGCTCAGACCATCGTTGATACCATCAAGCCCTCTGAGACTCCCATCGTCTTCATCAACCGTGAGCCCGACAAGAGCGTTCTGGACTCCTACGCAGACAAGTGCTGCTACGTCGGCGCTGACGCACGTCAGTCCGGTACTTATCAGGGCGAGCTGATCCTCGAGACCGAGACTCAGGGCGATATCAACGGCGACGGCAAGATCACCTACATCATGTGCAAGGGCGACCCCGAGAACATTGATGCTCAGTACCGCACCGAGTACTCCATCAAGGCTCTGACCGACGCCGGCAAGGAAGTCGAGTGCCTGTACGAGTACCTGGACAACTGGGACCAGACCACCGCACAGCAGGACGTCGCAAACGCTCTGGCACAGTACGGCGAGAAGATCGAAGTCGTCTTCTGCAACAACGATGCAATGGCACTGGGCGCTCTGCAGTCTCTGCAGCAGGCTGGCCGTACCGTCGGCAAGGACGTCTATCTGGTCGGTGTTGACGCACTGAGCGAGGCTGTTCAGAATGTCGTCGATGGCAACATGACCGGCACCGTTCTGAACGATGACGTGGGCCAGGCTACCGCTGCCGCAGCTGCTGCCAAGCTGTACGTCGAGGGCAGCAAGGTCGAGCAGTACTACTGGGTCGACTACGTCAAGGTCACCAAGGAGAACGCTGCACAGTACATCAAGTAAGCAGCCGAAACCCTATCGTTGCAAGGTGCGCAGTGAACCAATAAGGCTTAATTAAAAGCTAAAAAAGCGCGTGCGTGCGAGAAAATATCTCCGCGCACGCGCCTTGTTTTAAGAGCCCGCCGGCAAAAAACGCACTTTCCAAGACCCAAAGACAAGGAGGCTCTGAGGAATGTCAGAATACCGTCTGGTAATGAAAGGCGTGGTAAAGACCTTCCCCGGCGTGAAAGCGCTGGACCACGCGCAGTTGGAGCTCCGCCCCGGCAAAGTCATGGCCCTGATGGGCGAGAACGGTGCCGGTAAGTCCACCCTGATGAAATGTATGTTCGGCATTTACAAGATGGACGAGGGCGAGATCGAGTACGAAGGCGAAAAGGTCAACATCCCCACCCCGCTGGATGCACTGAACCGCGGCATCGCGATGGTGCATCAGGAGCTGCAGCCTATCCCGGCCCGTACTGTGGCCGAGAACATCTGGCTGGGCCGCTACCCCACCAAGAAGGCTGGCCCCATCACCATCGTGGACCACGCCAAGATGTATAAAGATACCGATGAACTGCTGAAAAAGCTCAAGCTGGACATCAAGTCCCACGCGAAGCTGGGCAGCCTGAGCATCGCACAGATGCAGATGGTGGAAATTGCAAAGGCTGTTTCCGCAAACTGCAAGGTGCTGATCCTGGACGAGCCGACTTCCTCGCTGACTGCGAACGAAGTCGAGTCCCTGTTCCGCATCATGAACGAGCTGAAAGAGCAGGGCGTCGCTCTGGTCTACATCAGCCATAAGATGGACGAGATCAAGGTCATTGCCGACGAAGTCACCATCATGCGTGACGGCCATTATATCGGCAAGTGGGACGTCGCCAATATGACCAAAGAGGAGATCATCGCCAAGATGGTCGGTCGTGAGCTGTCCAACCTGTATCCCCCGCTGGAGAACCACCCCTCCGACGAGATCATGATGAAGGTGGAAGACTTCACCTCCATCCATCCGCGCTCTTTCCGCCACTGCAGCTTCGAGCTGAAGAAGGGCGAGATCCTGGGCGTGGCCGGCCTGGTGGGCGCACAGCGCACTGAGCTGATGGAAGGCATTTTCGGCCTGCGCGCTCACACCTCCGGTAAGGTGTGGATCAAGGGTCAGGAAGTCGCCATCAAGCAGCCCCGCGACGCCATCCAGCACAGCGTGGCTCTGCTGACCGAGGACCGCCGCGCCACCGGCATCATGGGCGTGCTGAGCGTGGCCGATAACATCTCCATCGCCTCTCTGGACGCCCTGCGCAAGGGTCCCATCATGCTGGACGACAAGAAGATCCTCGAGCTGGTGGCTACCAACAAAGAGAAGATGGCCATCAAGGTCCCCAGCCCCAAAACGGCGATCAAGAGCCTTTCCGGCGGCAACCAGCAGAAGGTGCTGATCGCCCGCTGGCTG
>OOCZ01001785.1_pt1 | contig 12794 bp, 8 predicted proteins | sample 1671631 | NCBI WGS metagenome assembly OOCZ01 (sample SAMN06348176, study PRJEB24527) | human gut metagenome | reverse complement strand
ATTTGCTTCGCAAATGTGGGCTGCTCGCCCACACCTCGCCAGCATTTTTGAAAAATTGCTGGATCAAAAAACTTTTAGTTGCCTGCGGCTCGTTCCTTGCAACCAATACAGAAAAACATTTTTTGATTTCTCCACAAAAAAGGACTGCTTGCCAAAATAAGTTTCTCTTGACAGTCTTCGCTGCATATGTTATAATGCAAGTACAACCAACCGACATATTAGAAAGGATGAAAATTCATGAAAAATAGAAAAACAGGAAAAGCCATCGCCGCTGCTGCCATGTTGACCATCGCAGCAATGACCATGCCGATGCAGACCGTTTCTGCGGAAGATATTGTTGACGACCCTTACAACGTTGTTGTATTGGGTGACAGTATCAGCACTGGTTATGGGCTGGAGGATTCCAGCAAGTCCTATGTTTCCGTTCTGGAACATCATATGAATCAGAAAGTCACCAATCTTGCAAAGGATGGCACAACTTCTTCGGAACTGCTCCAGTCGTTGCAGGGGGATAGCACCATGCAGAGTGCAGTTGCTGGGGCTGATATCATTGTAGTCACCATCGGTGCAAACGATATTTTGCAGCCGGTTCTGAATAATGATGTGGTGAAAGTAGACGATTATGACAACGTTTATGATCTGGCGAATGCCATCAAGGATAATCAGATCGCATTCCAGAAGTATTTGAGAGCCAATATGCCGACTGCGGTTGCCAATGCAAATACCAACATTGACAGCATTATTTTGCAGTTGAAGAGCACCAACGATCATGCAAAGCTGGTCTTCCAGACAGTTTATGACCCGTTGAGTGTTGATCAGGATGATACAGGATTGTCTAGCAACGCACTTTCTATGTTGAGTACATTTTCGAATGGGCAAATGTATCAGTATTTGAATGGAAGTGCTAACGGTGGAACGTATATTCCAGTGGGCTTGAATCAGAATTTGCAGACCCATGCACAGAATGGAGAAATCTATTTGGCAGATGTCTATAACATATTCCTGCACCACGCTTGGACAAATGTCAATATTGCAAATGCAGATGTGCACCCGACCGCAACCGGTCATGCAGCAATTGCAAACTTGCTGATTGATAGTGGCTATTTCCCAACTGTTACCAATACCGCTGGTGATATTGATGGCGATGGAAATGTTGCGGTTTCCGATGCAGTCGCTGTTCTGACAGAATATGCACGTGTTGCAGCAGGCAATGAAGCACAGTTTAATCCTGCACAGAAAAAGAGTGCGGATGTCAATGGAGATGGTATGATAGATGTTTCCGATGCTGTTGGCATTTTGGTTTATTATGCAAAGCAGGCTGCCGGACAGACACCGTCTTTCAATCCATAAAAATAACTTGAAGACTTGAATTAGAGTGAAAACCGTTCGATTTTGCGGAAAAGCACCGTAGAATCGAGCGGTTTTTTTGTGAAAAAATGTGAAAAACAGAATCCATCTGCGTTTAACGATGTTTTCCATCTACTATCATAAATTTATCACATTCCAGCGTATAATATTAAACATAGAGCAAAGAACAAGACAGACCGATGCAGAACAGCAGCGGTTTTCAATAGAAAGGAAGATTCTTATGTATGAACGGGAACAGGACATGATGAAAAACGAATCGAACAACACAGCAGCTTCTGCGTCGAATCAGCCGGAATCTACTGTAAACAATCAGAATCCTTACAGCACATCTGCTGCAACGGGCAGCACCACACCGAATGGTTATGGTTATACTACTAATAGTAGTACCAACCCAACCACTGGCTATACTGGAAATACTTCCTCTGATACACAGTCGCAGCAGCAGGGTTATAGCTATGTCAATTATTATTCCAATCCGAACGCTCCGGTGCAGGCATCCGGCAGCGGCAAACCGCCGAAGAAAAAGAATCACTTCTGGATGAAAGCGGTTGCATTTGTTGCAGCGATGGCAATTGTCTCCGTTGGTTCGATTGGCATTTATAACGGCGTTCATAATTCCAACAAGCTGGTAGCAGCTGAAAGCAGTACTTCTGCTTCGGATTCCACCGATACCACAGCCAATACCACAGCACAGGATAGCAGCAGTAAAGCACAGAGCACAACCGTAAAGGGTGATGCTGCAAAGAGCTGGATTGAATTGGCATCTGGTACAAATGCAATGTCTATCAGCGACATTGTTAAGAAAGTAGCACCATCGGTTGTCGGTGTTCAGGCAACTTTCAAGATGCCGAACAACTACAATAGTTATAATTATGGTTTTGGAATGTTTGGAAATGGCAACAGCGGAAATGGTGATAATTCCGGTTCAATGACCGGTGTCGGAACCGGCATCATCATGCGGGAAGATGGCTACATTGTCACAAACGCCCATGTTATTTATGATTCGGAATATGGCTGCGGCGAAGCAACTGCCGTAGAAATCCGGATGTCCGATGAAGAAACCACTTATGATGCAAAGGTCGTTGCATATGATATTGAAACCGACCTTGCTGTTTTAAAGGTAGATCAGACTGGTTTGACTGCTGCGGAATTTGGTGACAGCGACCAGTGTCAGGTTGGCGATGCAGTTGTTGCAATCGGTAACCCGTTGGGTCTGGAACTTCAGAACACGGTTACTTGCGGGATTATTTCCGCACTGAACCGGAAAGTTACCATCAACGACAAGACCATGACGCTGATTCAAACCGATACCGCTATTAATAATGGTAACTCTGGTGGCCCGTTGATCAACAGTTCTGGTCAGGTTGTTGGCATCAACTCTGCGAAGATGTCCTCTAGCGTTTCTTCCAGTGGTGCAACCATTGAAGGTATCGGCTTTGCAATCCCGATGACAGAAGCACGGGAAATTGTAGATGATTTGATCAATTATGGTTATGTTACCGGCAGACCGCAACTTGGCATCAGCTGTCAGGATGTTTCCGAGGCCGTTTCTCAGGCATATAACTTGCCAATCGGTGCATATGTTATCAGTGTAACCGATGGAGGTGCAGCAGCAGAAGCTGGTTTACAGGTTGGCGATGTCATTACTGCCATCAATGATAACAAGATTGAAACCACAGAAGAGCTGAATAACTATAAGAATGAATATAATGCTGGTGACACGGTCACCCTGACCATTGTCCGCAACGGACAGGAACAAAAAGTTTCTGTTGTTCTTCAGGAAGTACAGCAGAAAAAACAATCCTGATGAAGTATCACGGACAGTGAAATGTTTCCCGTCAATGCTAAAAGTTGGGCATCTGACCGGAAATTTAGAAACGCTTTCTTCATACATTCTCCTTATTATTTTTCCAACACAGGCAGCCTGCAAAGTCTTTTTGCAGGCTGTTTGTGTTTTTTGTGAAAAATGACGGAAACAGCCGTTTTTGAAAACACGACTTTCACAAGGTGCACACAAAACTTCAGTTGAAAGTCTGTTGAAAGCTGTTGAAAACGGTGGAAAATTGTGTAAAAGCTACAAATACGGGCGGAATTTCCACCTAATAATTTTAAAAAAAATAAAGGCAGAGGCTTGACATTCCCGACAGAATGTGTTAGAATACTTTATGTAAATCGTTTACGGCGGTTTATGCACCCATGCCGTAAAGGATCACGTGAGTCCAGGCATTCATGGAACATCCGGTTATTTCAGTTCTGCGAAATCCGGCTACATGGAAACAGAAACAGGGCAGTTTAATAGTGAGGGGAAATGAGACTGCACAAATGCAATCACGTCTGTGCGTCAGCTTGGATGGTCACAAAAAAATTGAATGAAGAGAGGGAAATGTGCAATGAAGAAGGTATTCAATAAAGTCATTGCCGTTGCAGCAACTGTACCGCTCGCTCTGACACAGGGCTTCGCTGTATTGTCCAATGCTGCGGACGCAACCACCATCAGCGTGGAAAGAGTACTGGAAATTAAACCACAGGAGCTGGAGTCCGATTGGGCAAAGCTCGTAGAAGGTGCACTGATTGATTCAGAAGGTAAGAGCTTTGAACTGAATGTTGCAGATATCATTGATTCTGCTGACTTTTCGGATAAGAACGCTGCTTATGTTGAAAAAGTACAGAAGTGCATCGTTGGAAACCCAAGCGTAAGCATTCAGAATAGCGTTGCAGTGATGACCGCACAGGTGGATGCAACCAGCTATGTACAGAGCAATATCATTGATGCCATCAAGAAGGAATTGACCAAGCAGGGTGCAGCTTCCATTATTGATGATATTGATTTTAGCATGCTCGAAAAGAAGGGCACCTTTACTGCTGCCGTTGATGGCGACAGCATTGAAAATACCGCAGCCAATAAGGCAGCTGGTACTGCAAACACCATTCGGGTAAAGGGTGCTGTTTTCGTAGATAGCGAAGGCAACCAGGTTGCAACATATGCTGATGCAAAGGCTTATGCTGCAAGCACCGTTCAGAAGTTGAAGGTTGAATTGACCAAGAAGGCTGCTGCTGCTGGTGTAGAAGTTAATCTCGACAGCTTGCTGGCTACTTATCAGAAGAAGGTAGAAAAGGCATTCTCTTATGTTGACAAGGCAATCGCTGCATCTGCACACGAAAAATTCGCTACTGCAGATGAAACACTGGCTTGGATCAAGGCACAGAAGGAAAAGAAGACCACACGGTTTGACGTTCCGGGCAGTGTCGCAGACCTCGCAAAGTATGGCAATACCCTTGATAAGGCAGTTGCAGAAATCAACAAAGCTTTCCAGAAGGTAAATGTTGATTATACTGTAGCAGTTAGCATGGACGATGTTACAAGCCTGCTGAATAGCGGTTCTGATTTCACCGTCGATGCAGATGCTGACACCAATGTTTATACCGTAACCTTTAAGGTTCCGGATACCGATGTAGATGCAGATTACTTCAGCACCGTTGAAGGAATTGAAAAGTATTATGCAGCACATCCGGATCAGGCTGAAACAGATGGCGTAACAGATGCTGATTACAGCCAGCTCGTTTATGATTCTTCTTACAAGCTGGTAACCGCACAGGGCGATGCAGATAATGATACACTTGCAGGCGTTCCGAGTGGCTACTTCAATGTGGAAAGAATCATCAAGTTCAAGGATAAGGCCACAACTACTACCACAACAGATATTAGTGGCACAACCACCACAGACGTATCTGGTACAACGACCACAGACGTATCCGGTGGCACAACGACCACAGACGTATCCGGTGGCACAACGACCACAGACGTAAGCGGCGGTACAACCACCACAGACGTAAGCGGCGGCACAACCACCACAGACGTATCTGGCGGCACAACGACCACAGACGTATCCGGTGGCACAACGACCACTGATGTAAGCGGCGGTACAACCACCACAGACGTATCTGGCGGCACAACCACCACAGATGTGAGCGGCGGTACAACGACCACAGACGTAAGCGGCGGCACAACCACCACCGATGTGAGCGGTGCAACCACCACTACAACAACCGGCACTGGTGACAGCGAAACCACAACGACTACCACCACAACAAACACCGGCACAATCACTCCAGTTGGTACAACCACACTGGAAGTGGAAGTAAACCCGACAAACTTCTACTTCTCCGTAGATGAACGGGAACTGAAGCCGTCTGACTTGTTCAGCAAGTTCGATATCGTGGACGAAGATGGTACACACTTCAATGCTCTGGAATTGGGTGCAGTTACCCTCGACAAGACCACACCGAAGGAAATCTTCGATGCAGAAGGCAAGCCGTACTGCGTAACAGAAGTAAACGCTTACTTCACTGACCCGACAAAGGCAGATGCTGAACCGGTTGCAGCTCCGGTAAATCCGACTGTATACATTGGCGTTAAGGGCGACACCGACCTGAGCGGTCTGGTAGACGTACCGGATGCAGTTGCAGTTCTGACTTATACTGCAAAGATTGCAGCTGGTCAGGAAGGCGTTGTCTTCAATGAAGATGAAAATCTGAACAAATTTGCATTCTTCCTGGCTGATATCGATACAGAATCGAAGGAAGGCAAGAACGACGGCAACAAGTTGATGGCAACAGAAGATGCTGTATACATGCTGACTTACACTGCAAAGACTGCAGCAGGTCAGGAACCGACATGGCCGGACGTAGTTCCGTCCCTGAAGTCTTTGGAAGGTTCTATCTGGTACGAAGGCTAAACATTAAAATTACAGATAAGGTAAAAGTGCGGTGTCTGGAACACCGGACACCGCATAATTTATATTTGAAAGGAAAATAGAAAAATGAAAAGTACATTTAAGAAGGCACTGGCAGCTGTTTCCGCAGCAGCAGTAGTTGCAACTTCTGCCGCTGTTTTCACTGCTGTCCCAGCACAGGCAGTAAATACTCCTTCTATTGGACAGGTTACTGTTACAATGGATGAACTGCAGAGCAGCAATTATCTGGTAACTGTTCCGGTTAGCATTTATGGCAACACAGACGGTTGGGACTCTATCGCATTTGGTCTGCAGTGGAGCACAGACGAACTCACTTATTCTAAGTGCGTATCTGGCGGAAGCATTGCAAACGCTATGTTTACTGATGGTATTCAGGTAAGTGGTTCTGGCTTCCAGCTGAATCCGGCTGGTATCGGCGGATGGATTACTTATGCAACCACTCCGACAGGCGATGGTCCGACCTATGTAACTGGCGATGATCCTGTTATCAACATTACCTTTAAGGTAACAGAAAATGCACAGCCGGGTGACATCTACTACATCGACGGACTGGAACGGTCTTATGATGGTGCTTATGTTCCGAAGGTTACTCACGGTAGTGAAGTTGTAACTGGTGCTCCTTCTCAGGGTTATATCCAGATCGAAGGCGTACAGACCACCACAACAGAAGCTACTACTACCACAACGACTACCACAACCACTACCACTACTACAACGACCACCACAACAACCACTACAACTGCTAAGCCGACTACAACCACCACAACTACCACCACAACTGCTAAGCCGACCACAACAACTACTACCACTACTTCTGCTGCAGCAACTACCACCACTACAACTACCACAGCAGCAGCTACCACAACAAGTGCAGCTACCACCACAAAGGCAGCTGGTACTACAAAGGCAGCTCAGCAGACCACTAAGAAGAACACTGGTTCTACCAGCTCTCCGAAGACTGGCAGCATGATTCCGGTTGCAGGTGCTGTTGCAGCAATCGCAGTAATCGGCGGTGTTGCTCTGGTTTCCAAGAAGAGAAAGTAAGAATCTCTGATTCCGAATCATCTTCCGAAGAAAACAGATAAAATTTAAGGAAGTCATCCATTCAATTACAAGTGGGATTGGACAAAATCTTTACAAGTAAAGAATTTGGATTGCGGAAACAAGAGGGCATACTTCGCAAGAAGTGTGCCCTTTTTGTTCACCCCTTTTCTCCTGCCTGCATAAAATGAAGTACACCCATTCTTTGAGAATGGGCGAAAATCCGGAACAAAAGGAGGGAATGCAAGATGCAACAATTGCTGCAAATTTTGGTGGCTGGCGGTGACCGCCGCCAACAATATGCCGCCCAAAAACTTGCCAAGTCGCCGCAGCTTTCCGTGACGACAATCGGATTTTCTCAGTCAGATTCTGAAATATTACCAGAATTTGACGTTCTCATCCTGCCCATTCACACGACAGCCGAATCTGTGCCGTCCAAAAATGGGAACTTGTCGCTGCCCGAATTGCTGTCCCATGTGAAAAAAGGCGGTCTGGTGTGCGGCGGCGTACTCCCCGAAGCTGTTTGCCGGATGTGTCAAGAACAAGAACTGTGTTTTTGCGATTATTTTCAGCGGGAGGAACTCTGTCTGGCAAATGCCGTTCCAACTGTAGAGGGAGCAATTCAAATTGCCATCTCAGAACGGGAAACAGTACTCTGCGGCAGCTCTGTTCTCGTCATCGGCTACGGCAGAATCGGAACAATCATGGCAGAGCGTTTGCAGGGCTTGAAAGCAGATGTCACCGTTGCGGCTCGCAGTTGCAAAGATGCGGAACGCTGTGCTGCAAATGGTCTGAAATGGATGCATCCGTCTGAAATTGCTGCCCGTGCAGGGAAATTTGACTGGTTCTGCAACACCGTTCCAGTCCTGATGCTGGACGAAACAGCCCTGTCCAACATGAAACCAGATGCACTGGTGATTGACCTGGCATCGAAACCGGGCGGAACGGATTTTGATGCTGCAAAACGCCTGCATCGTCAGGTAGTCTGGGCGTTGGGGCTGCCGGGAATCACTGCACCGAAAACCGCTGGAGCAATCATTGCGAAAACCATCTTCCATATTTTACAGGAGAGGGGACTCGCAGATGAAGGAAACAATTGGTAAACGCATTGGATTTGCGGTAACAGGGTCGTTTTGCACCTTTTCTGCTGCGTTTGCAGAGGCAGAACGACTGGTGGCGGCAGGTTACAGCTTAACGCCGATTTTCTCAGAACATGCCGCTAGCATTGATACCCGTTTTGGGAAAGCTGTGGAACAACGAAAAAAATTGGAGCAGATTTGTGGAAAACCTGCCCTGTTGACGATTTCAGATGTAGAACCGTTAGGACCAAAAGACCGCTTGGATGCGTTGCTTGTTGCCCCTTGCACCGCCAACACCATGGCAAAATTGGCGATGGGCATCACGGATACCACCGTGACCATGGCAGTGAAATCCATGCTGCGGAACGAAAAGCCAATTATTCTGGCTCTGGCAACCAATGACGCTTTGCGGGCATCGGCGAAAAATCTGGGCTTGCTGTTGAATACGAAAAATTATTATTTCGTACCGCTGCGGCAGGATGCTCCCGTCAAGAAACCATCGTCTTTGGTGGCTGATTTTACCCAGATTTCCGACACCGTTGCAGCGGCTTTGGGTGGACTGCAAATTCAACCAATGTTTATACAAAATCTATAAAATCTAAAAACCACCATGCTATACTATCAAGGAAGTGACCGCCTGTTTCTCCATCACCAAACGGGCGGTTCTTATTTTGGAGAATGGCAGTCGTTCGGCTGTCAAAAAAAAGGAGTACGAACATATGGCAGGAATTATTTTACAGCAGGCAATTATTATGCTCATTCTGAATGTGGTCGGAATGATTGCATACTACACCGGCATTGTCAGCCGAGAGGGCGGCAAGCAGCTTTCCAATGTCGTGTTGGAAATTGTAACGCCAGTCATCATCGTGCATGCTTACTTAGAGGAGGAATATGATTCCCGTCTGGTTGTGAATTTGCTGCTGACGTTTGTGCTGGCGGCAGCTTCTTATGTCATCGCCATTTTGATTTCCATGCTGTGTTTCCGTGGAAAATCCGTCGGAAAGTTAGCACCGATTGAGCGATTTTCTGCAACATATAGCAACTGCGGCTTCATGGGCATTCCGCTGGCAAGTGCACTGTTCGGGGCAGAGGGTGTTTTCTATGTCACTGCGTTTCTGACGATTTTCTTCTTGTTCTCGTGGACACACGGTGTCATGCAGCTGACACAGACCAAGGATTTCAAAAAGGCATTGAAAGTGTTGCGTTCGCCAACGGTTATCGGTATCGCCATTGGGTTGATTCTGTATTTTGTACAGCTTCCAATGCCGGGCTTGCTGATGGATACTATGGGCTATATTTCCGACTTGAATACACCGCTTGCGATGATTGCATCGGGTGTCAGCGTGGCACAGGCGAATTTGCTGGGAGCATTGTGTACAAAGCGGATTTATTGGGTCAGCTTCGTGAAATTGCTGGTGATTCCGCTGGCAGTTATGGCAATGTGCCTCTGCCTGCCGTTTGTATCTATGGAAGTGCGGACGGTTGTTTTGTTGCTGACAGCTGCACCGGCTGCTGCAATGTGTACACTGCAATGTCAAGTACATGGCTTAAATGACATTTATGCTTCTCAAATTTTTGCGGCAACAACCATTCTTTCCATGGCAACCATGCCGCTATTAATTCAGATTTTCAGTATGTTAACCTAAAAAGGGCGGAGCAAACATGAACATTTTCCCTATTTTTCAATAAGATGTAAATTTTCATCAGAAAGTCTCCACAGAAACTTGCAAAATCCGGTTGAAATTGTTAAAATAATAGTATTGATTTAAATCGATAAAAGATTGCATCAATAGAAAGAAAGGAAATTGTGAATTGAGGGGGAGCGAATCCGCAATGTGGAAACCAGTCATTGCCCGACAGATGGAACGAAAGTGGATGTATTTGCAGGTATTGCAGTTGATTCAGCAATACGGAGCAATTTCTCGTGTGGAGATTGCCAACAAACTGCATATGACAAGAGCATCCGTGACGCTGCTGATTCATGAGATGATGGAAAAGGGCGTTTTAGAAGACATCGGAACCTGTCCAACCTCGGAGGGAAAAGGCAGAAGAAAATTATTGATGGATGTGCATCCTTCTCGCTGGCTGCTGATTGGTATTTCCATTCAGGGAAATCATTTGGTGGTTGGACTGACAACCTTGGGCATGAATACGCTGGAAAAGCAGTGCATTCCGTTTCCAGTGCTGCAGGCTTCATGGGTATCTGTGCAGGAACAAATGATTATAACGGTTCGCCAGATTTTGAAGAGCAACTATATTGAGGAATCGCAAATTTTGGGCTTGGGTGTTGGATGGATGCCCAGTGTCTTGCAGCATTTTTTTCCGGATGCAACTAGGCAGGAACAACAAATGGCAGAATTGCAGCAGATATTAACAGATGCCCTGCACGTTCCTGTTTTCTGGGGAAATGCATTGCCGTCTATGGCAGTATATTGCCTGTATCAGAAACCGAAGCAGGAAATTGTTGCGTTATTCTGTGCAGATGGGGCGGATTATTATGTTTCTATCGTCTGTCGCTCGCATGCTATGGAATGCCTGAATAGTAAGCCGATTTCTATGCAGGGATTGCCGCTTTCTCCAAATCAAACTGTGGGCGACTTGCTGACGCCAGTTGCATTGCAGCAGCGAGTAAAGCCGTATTATAGTGCGGAGCAAACGCCAGTCTTGTATGACCTGACAGGCGGAAAGCTGGAAACGATGACGCTGCCGGATTTGTTTACTGCAGCCTGTGCAGAGGGTAAGGACTTTGACCCGATTTTGTCAGACTTGATGGAAGAGATGATGCAGCAGTTCTGCCAGTTTTGGAGCAGCATTCTGGTGATGTATCCGATTGAGCAGCTTTATTTGTATCGCCCTGATTTCACCTTGCCACACTGGCAGGAAATTTATCGGTATGCGAAGCAGTATATGAAGCCAGAGTTGGCTGCAAAGTTATCCTGCGGGGATTTGACAGAAAAATGTCAGTATGCAGGCGGTGTGTTTTATGCATTGGACGGCGGTATTTTTAAGCTTTGTACCGCAGAAGAACAAAAAACATCGGAGTAAAAATAAGATTTCATAGAGAAAACAGTCGATTTGCTGGAAAACAGACCTGCTGTTTTCTCTTTTTTTAAAATTTTTGTTTTTTCTACACGAACACTTGCAAGCGAGAGAAAGGTATGTTATAATAAGACCGTAGCAAATTTGCAGGGTTCGACAAAAACCGTGCACATGGAAGATTGCAGAAAGGAGTAGAATTTCCGGACGGGAATTCACACGCAAACAATGAGATTACAGGAAAAAAGTCGTGCAGAGTTGGAGGCATTTCAGGCAGAATGTCAGCAGGCATACAAGCAGTTTCAGGAAGAAAATCTGAAGCTGGATATGTCCAGAGGCAAGCCGGCACCGGCACAGTTGGAACTGAGCATGGATATGATGGATTGCCTGAAGAAGGGCGATTATCGGGCTGAAAACGGTCTGGACTGCCGGAACTACGGGGTTCTGGATGGACTGCCGGAAACAAAGGCATTCTTTGCACCGATGCTGGGCGTAAAGCCGGAAGAAATTATTGTATACGGAAACTCCAGCCTGAACATTATGTACTGGGTAATGTCTGTTGCAATGACCAACGGTGTTTTGGGTGGCACACCGTGGGGCAAACTGGATCATGTGAAGTTCCTGTGTCCGGTTCCGGGATATGACCGCCATTTTGCAATAACCGAGCATTTCGGCTTCGAGCTTGTCCCCGTGCCGATGCTGCCGACGGGTCCCGATATGGACGAGGTCGAAAAATTGATAAAGGACGAAAAGGTGAAAGGTATCTGGTGCGTGCCGAAATACCAGAACCCAACGGGAATCGTGTTCAGCGACGAGACGGTCAGACGTTTCGCCGCATTGAAGCCGGCGGCGGAGGATTTCCGTATCTTCTGGGACAATGCCTACTGTGTCCACGCCTTTGACGGCGACAATGCGCAGATACCGGATATAATCGAGGAATGCGAAAAAGCCGGCAGCGCCGATATGGTCTATGAGTTTTGCTCCACGAGCAAGATAACCTTCCCGGGCGCGGGCGTTGCGGCGGTCGCGGCGAGTCCGGCCAATCTGATAGATATAAAGAGCTTTTTGAAATTCGCGACAATCGGGCCGGATAAGATGAACCAGCTGATGCACGCGAGATATTTCAAAAACAGCGCAGGACTAAAAGCACATATGAAAAAGCACGCCGCCATTTTGAAGCCGAAGTTCGATTCGGTATATAAAGTGCTGGACGAAGAACTGGGCGGCCTGGGCATCGCCGGGTGGACAACGCCCAAGGGCGGATATTTCCTCTCGTTTGACACCATGCCGGGCTGCGCCGGAAAGGTCGTGAAGATGTGCGGCGACTGCGGCGTTACGTTCACTCCCGCCGGGGCAACTTATCCGCACGGACTCGACCCGGAGGATAAAAATATAAGGCTCGCCCCGTCGTTTGCAACGGTCGAAGAGATAACTCTCGCGGTGCGTGTGCTCGCACTCTGCACGAAGCTTGTCAGCATAGACAGGCTGACTGCCGATAAATCCAAGGGTCGTGTGT
>OOCZ01001769.1_pt1 | contig 12910 bp, 9 predicted proteins | sample 1671631 | NCBI WGS metagenome assembly OOCZ01 (sample SAMN06348176, study PRJEB24527) | human gut metagenome | reverse complement strand
CGATAGAGGAGGAATAGAAATGAAGCATATTAAGACGCTGAATACTCAGACACTGAATCATACAGTAAAAAAAGGCGGATGCGGTGAGTGCCAGACATCCTGTCAGTCAGCATGCAAGACATCCTGTACAGTAGGAAACCAGACTTGCGAGAACAGAAAATAATGCGGCATTGACCCGGAATCTTGAAGGGAGGGCAGCGATGAGAGTCGCTGCCTTATGCTTGTCTTAAGGGAAAGTTATAAAATACAGAAAGTGAGGTATTGGTGTGATACATCAGTATCAGAATAATGGATATAATATCGTTCTTGATGTGAACAGTGGTGCAGTTCATGTAGTGGATCAGGAAGCTTATGATGTGATTGCAGTCCTGAATGAAATGAACGCAGAACATACACCGGAGACGCTGAAGGCACCGGAGACGGAAACGGTGTTGAAAGAAAAGCTCGGGGACAGATATACGGAGGAAGACCTGAAGGATATTCTGGATGCGGTGACAGAGCTGACAGAGCAGGGAAGACTCTTTACAAAGGATATTTATGAAAATTTAATCGGTATTGTCAAGCAGAGAAAAACCGTAGTCAAGGCGTTATGTCTGCATATCGCACATGACTGCAACCTTGCCTGTCAGTACTGCTTTGCAGAAGAAGGAGAGTACCACGGAAGACGTGCTTTGATGTCCTATGAAGTGGGAAAGAAAGCACTGGATTTCCTGGTGGCAAATTCAGGAAGCAGAAGAAATCTTGAAGTAGATTTCTTTGGCGGTGAACCTCTGATGAACTGGAAGGTTGTCAAGGAACTGGTTGCTTATGGAAGAGAGCTGGAGAAGCAGTATGATAAGCATTTCCGTTTTACACTGACAACCAATGGTGTACTTCTGAATGAGGAAGTACAGGAGTTCGTGAACCGTGAGATGGATAATGTAGTGCTGAGTCTTGACGGACGAAAGGAAGTCAATGACCGGATGCGTCCGTTCAGAAATGGAAAGGGAAGTTATGATCTGATCGTTCCGAAGTTCCAGAAACTGGCAGAGAGCCGGAATCAGCAGAAATATTATATACGTGGTACATTTACAAGAAATAATCTTGATTTTTCAAAAGATGTGGAGCATTTTGCAGATCTTGGATTTGAGCAGGTATCGATTGAGCCGGTTGTCGGGGAAGATACAGATCCATATGCAATCCAGAAAGAAGATCTTCCACAGATCTTTGAAGAATATGACAGACTGGCAAAGATGATCATCGACAGGGAAAAGAGCGGAAGAGGATTCAATTTCTTCCACTTTATGATCGACCTTGAAGGAGGTCCGTGTGTGTCGAAGCGTCTTTCCGGATGTGGATCCGGAACCGAATACCTGGCTGTGACACCGTGGGGAGATCTGTATCCGTGTCATCAGTTTGTAGGCCAGGAAGAGTTCCTCATGGGAAATGTCGATGAGGGCATTGTGAAACCGGAGATTGCGGAAGAATTTCGCGGATGCAGCGTTTACTCGAAAGAGAGCTGTAAGACCTGCTTTGCAAGGTTTTACTGCAGTGGTGGCTGTATGGCAAATTCTTACAAGTTCCACCATACCATCAATGATACATATGAAGTGAGCTGCGAGATGGAAAGAAAGCGTGTGGAATGTGCGATCATGATAAAAGCTGCGTTGGCAGACAAGTAAGAAAGGAAAATGAGAGATGAAAAAAGGTAAAAGTTTTCTCAGCCTGTTCCTCGTCATTGCCGTAACGGTACTCTTTGGAGTATCTTGTATGTATGGTGTTGACCTGAAAGGAACAGGAGCTGCGAAGAACATCAATCTCGGCCTTGATCTTGAAGGTGGTGTAAGTATCACTTATCAGGTTAAGGGAGACAATCCGTCCCAGAAGGACATGGATGATACTGTATACAAGCTGCAGAAGCGTGTAGAACAGTACAGTACAGAGGCTCAGGCTTATCAGGTAGGAGATAACCGTATCAGTATTGAGATCCCTGGAGTAAATGATGCAAATGCGATCCTGGAAGAACTGGGACAGCCGGGTTCACTTTACTTTATCAAGCATAAGAACAGTGCCGGTGAAGAGAACTATACGCTTGGTTCTTCGGGTTATGTGCTGAATAAGACAATCGACGAACTCAAAGAAAGCGACTCAATCGTACTGACCGGATCAGAAGTAAAGACTGCTTCTGCCGGACAGATTTCTGATTCCACGACTGGAAGTAAAGAGTACGGTGTGGATCTGGAACTGACAACAGAAGGTGCTGAAAAGTTCAAAGAGGCAACCCAGGAAGCTGTTAATAACAGCAATGATACGATTGCAATCTATTATGATGGCGAACTGATCAGTGTGCCGAAAGTTAATACGGTAATTGAGAATGGAAAAGCACAGATCACGGGTTCTATGACTTATGAAGAGGCGGATAATATTGCGTCTACGATCCGTATCGGTGGCCTGAATGTAGAACTGGAAGAGCTGAGTTCAGAAGTAGTAGGAGCACAGCTTGGTCAGGAAGCAGTAAGCACAAGCCTGATCGCCGGTGCAATTGGTCTTGCACTGGTATGTATTTTCATGTGCTGGGTATATCTTCTTCCGGGACTTGCAGCCAGTATGGCACTGCTGCTTTATACAGAGATCACACTGCTTTTCCTGAATGCATTTGATATTACACTGACATTGCCTGGTATTGCCGGTATCATCCTTGGTATTGGTATGGCGGTGGATGCGAACGTAATTATTTTCGCACGTGTGAAAGAAGAACTTACAGCCGGCAAGTCTGTTCATGCAGCATTGAAATCCGGTTTCCATAAAGCAATGTCAGCCATCATTGATGGAAATGTGACAACGCTGATCGCAGCAGGTGTGCTGTGGCTTCGCGGAAGTGGATCTGTCAAGGGATTTGCACAGACACTGGCACTTGGTATCGTAATCTCCATGTTTACAGCACTGGTGATCACGAGACTGATCATTTTCTCTTTCTACGGAGCTGGTATCCATAATGTAAAAGCTTACGGAAGACATCTGAAAGAACGTAAACCATTTGACTTCCTTGGAAAGAAAAAAATCTTCTTTGTTCTGTCAATCATCCTCTGCCTGTGCGGACCGGTCATGATGGGCGTGAACCATGCAAGGGGAATCGGGGCAATGAACTACAGCCTTGACTTTGTCGGAGGAACATCCACGAATGTTACATTTGATAAAGAATATACTCTTGATGAGATTGATAAAAATATGATCCCGAGTATGGAAGAGATCACCGGAGATAAGAATATCCAGGTTCAGACGGTAAAGGGAACGAACCAGGTTGTATTTAAGACGCAGACGCTGGATCTGACAAAGAGAGAGGCTCTCGCCTCTTATCTGAATGAGAATTATGGCGTTGAGACAAAAGATATTGCAACTGAAAATATCAGTTCCACAGTAAGTTCTGAGATGCGTGTGGATGCAGTCATTGCTGTGATCATTGCTACGATCTGTATGCTGCTTTATATCTGGTTCCGTTTCAAGGATATCCGGTTTGCGACAAGTGCTGTCATTGCACTGGTACATGACGTACTGGTAGTTCTTGGATTCTATGTGATCGCAAGAGTATCTGTCGGAAATACATTCATTGCGGTTATGCTTACAATCGTAGGATATTCTATCAATGGTACGATCGTTATCTTTGACCGTATCAGAGAAGAGCTGAAGACGAAGTCCAAGGCAGAAGATCTGAAGGATCTTGTAAACCGCTGCATTACGCAGACACTGACAAGAACAATCTATACCAATATTACGACATTTATCATGGTTGTTGTACTTTATATCCTTGGTGTCAGCTCCATCAAAGAATTTGCAGCACCTCTGATGGTAGGTATCGTATGTGGTGCTTATACATCTGTGTGCATTACCGGTGCACTCTGGTATGTAATGAAGACGAAGATCGGCACAAAGGCTGCCACAGTTTCTAACGGAACAAAAGCCATTGCTGATACAAAGAAGGCTGAACAGGTAGATAGTTCCGAAGCTCCGGCTGATGGAAATACTGCAAAGAGCGGCAAGAAAAAAGGAAAGAAAAAATCCTTTAAAGATAAGAAAAAGAAAAATAAATAAGCATTGAAGTTTCAGCCTGCTTTATGGCAGAGATTCACAGGAAGCCTGTTCCGGCAGTAAAGTCGGACGGGCTTCTGTTCGTTTAAGTAAAGAACAGGAGAAAATGACAGATGGCAAAGTGGTTTATCAATATGAAAAAAGCAGATTTCAACGGAATTGCCAGGAAATATGGAGTTTCCACGGTAATCGCAAGGATCATGAGAAACCGGGAAGTCAGGACAGATGAGGAAATCAATCTGTATCTGAATGGCACACCAGAAGATCTTTATGACGGACGGCTGATGAAAGATATGGAATGTGCGGTTTCAATTTTGAAAGAGAAGATTGCAGAAGAGAAAAAAATCCGCATCATAGGTGATTATGATATTGATGGGGTGAATTCTACTTATATTTTGCAGAAAGGACTGGAACTGGCAGGTGCGGATGTGGATACAGATATTCCGCACAGGATCAAAGATGGCTATGGTCTGAACCGGGCATTAGTTGACCGTGCATACCAGGATGGGGTTGATACGATCCTCACCTGTGATAATGGAATCGCGGCAATTGAGGAGATTGCATATGGAAAAGAAAAAGGGATGACGGTGATCGTGACGGATCATCATGAAGTGAAATTTAAAGAAGAAAATGGTGTTCGCATTTATCAGATCCCCGCAGCAGATGCGGTGATCGATCCACATCAGAAAGACTGCAATTATCCATATAAAGAGCTTTGCGGAGCAGGGGTTGCCTATAAACTGGTGCGGGTATTGCTGGAGGAACTGGAGATGGATCCGGCAAAAGCAGAATATCTGATCGAGAATGTCGCGATCGCTACGATCGGCGATGTGGTAAATCTGACAGGAGAGAACAGGATTTTTGTCAGGACGGGTCTGGAAATGCTGAAAAAGACGAAAAATGAAGGGCTGAAGGCATTGTTTGAATGTACTGGAATCGATGTGGAAAATCTGAATACCTATCAGATTGGTTTTGTCATCGGTCCATGTATCAATGCTTGTGGAAGACTTGATACGGCAAAAAGAGCATTGGAACTGCTCAATGCACCGGGACGCAGAGAAGCAGTGATGATGGCAGAAGATCTGAAAGCACTCAATGAAAGCCGGAAGGAAATGACAGAAAAAGGTGTGGAACGGGCAGTTGAAATGATTGAAACTTCCGCTCTGAAGGAAGACTGTGTCCTGGTTGTCTATCTGCCGGACTGCCATGAAAGTATTGCCGGGATCATTGCAGGAAGACTGAAAGAACGTTATTATCGTCCGACTTTCGTATTGACAAAGACAGAAAATGGAGCAAAAGGATCAGGACGTTCCATTGAAGCATATGATATGTTTGCAGAGATGAACCGGTGTGCGGAACTGTTCACCCGGTTCGGCGGACATAAACTGGCAGCCGGTCTTTCTCTGCCTGAGGAAAAGATTGGATCATTCAGAAAGAAGATTAATGAACTGTCACAACTGACAGAGGAGGATATGCAGGAGCGGGTATCGATTGATCTATGCCTTCCATTTGAATATATTGATGAGAACCTGATCGCAGAACTGAAAAGATTAGAGCCTTTTGGCATGGGAAATGAAAAACCTAAATTTGCAGACAGAAATCTTAGTGTGATCGATCCGAGGATCTTTGGAAAGAACCGGAATGTATTAAAGTGCAGGCTGAGAAATGAACGAGGCATGCAGATGGATGGGATTTATTTCGGAGATGTAGAAGAGTGTCTGGAAGTGATGGAACAAAGAAAAGTAATGCCTCTGACTTTTTACCCGAAGATCAACGAATATATGGGAAAAAGAAGTATTCAGCTTGAAATTGTAAATTATCAGTAAGGAATGAGTGAATTATCGGAATTTCACGTGCAATATGCTCAAATTGCACAACAGTTGGAAGTTGTTGTTTGAAAATGGGGAAAATGGTGTTATACTTAATGATATTAAGTTGAGATGTACCCAAAAGCAGATAATCTGGTGTACAGATTCAGATACAAAGGATGAGTGAAAGGGGAAGTCGATATGGCAGGCACTCTGGAATATGAAGAGCTGAATAAAAATCTTGAAATGGTGGATGGACATGCGGTGAAAGCACCGGAAGATTATCAGAATCCGGAACAGTTGTATCAGGCACTGATCGCTCGGGTGCGTAAGTATCATCCGTCAGCGGATATCACAATGATCGAAAAGGCATACCGTATCGGAAAAGAAGCTCATAAAGATCAGGTACGCAAGTCAGGCGAGCCTTATATTATCCATCCTTTATGGGTCGGGATCATTCTTGCTGAACTGGAGATGGATAAAGAGACGATTGTTGCCGGTATGCTGCATGACGTAGTGGAAGATACCGAGATGACGCTGGATGATATTACGCGTGAGTTTGGGGAAGAGGTAGCATTGCTCGTAGACGGAGTCACGAAGTTAGGGCAGTTGAGTTATTCGCAGGATAAGCTGGAAGTACAGGCGGAGAACTTAAGAAAGATGTTCCTGGCAATGGCAAAGGATATCCGTGTGATTATCATCAAGCTCGCAGACCGTCTTCATAATATGCGGACTCTGGAATTTATGACCGAGGCGAAGCAGAAAGAAAAGGCCCGTGAGACGATGGATATCTATGCACCGATCGCACAGAGACTCGGTATTTCCAAGATCAAGACGGAGTTGGATGATCTTTCTTTAAAGTATTATCAGCCGGAAGTATACTATCAACTGGTAAAGGATCTGAATGCCCGCAAGACAGAGCGTGAAGAATTTGTGCAGCAGATCGTTGCGGAAGTTTCAAAGCATATGGAGAATGCATCGATCCAAGCCAAGGTTTATGGAAGAGTGAAGCATTTCTTCAGTATTTATAAGAAGATGGTGAACCAGAATAAGACGTTGGATCAGGTGTATGATCTGTTCGCCGTGCGGATCATTGTGGACTCAGTGAAGGACTGTTATGCCGCACTGGGAGTGATCCATGAGATGTATACTCCGATTCCGGGAAGATTCAAGGACTATATCGCCATGCCAAAGGCAAATATGTACCAGTCTCTTCATACGACACTGATGGGACCGGCAGGACAGCCGTTTGAAATCCAGATCCGGACAGAGGAGATGCATAAGACAGCAGAATATGGTATTGCGGCACACTGGAAATACAAAGAAACCGGAGGAAGTAATGCCAAGGGCCTGAATTCCCAGGAAGAGAAGCTGAACTGGCTGCGTCAGATCTTGGAGTGGCAGAGAGATATGTCGGATAACCGGGAGTTCTTAAGTCTGCTGAAAGGGGATCTGGATCTCTTCCAGGAGGATGTTTACTGCTTTACACCAAACGGAGATGTCAAGAATCTGCCGAATGGTTCCACACCGGTGGATTTTGCTTATGCGATCCACAGTGCTGTCGGTAATAAAATGATCGGTGCGAGAGTGAATGGACGGCTCGTAAATATTGATTATAAGATCCAGAATGGTGACAGGATCGAAATCCTGACGTCCCAGAATTCCAAAGGACCAATCAGAGACTGGCTGAATATTGTAAAAAGTACGCAGGCGAAGAATAAGATCAACCAGTGGTTTAAAAGAGAATTTAAAGAAGATAATATTATCCGTGGAAAGGAACTCATCGGCAATTACTGCCGCAGTAAATCTATAGATCTTGTCAATATACTGAAGCCGAAATACGAGCAGATCGTTCAGCGGAAATATGGGTTCCGTGACTGGGATGCGGTGCTTGCAGCAATCGGACATGGCGGACTGAAGGAAGGTCAAGTTGTAAACCGTCTGCTGGAAGAATATGAAAAGGATCATAAGAAAGAGATCACGGATGAAAATATCCTGGAGAAGATTTCTGAGGCAAATAAGCAGAAAGTGCATATAGCTAGATCCAAGAGCGGAATTGTTGTCAAGGGAATCAATGATATGGCAGTGCGTTTTTCCAAGTGCTGCAATCCGGTTCCGGGAGATGAGATCGTCGGTTTTGTTACGAGAGGAAGAGGTATGTCTATCCACAGGACAGACTGCGTCAATGTGATCAATCTGTCTGCGGCAGAGAGATCCCGTCTGATCACTGCCGAATGGGAAGATCCGGGTGATACGGAAGAGGGAGGGCAGTATCTTGCAGAGCTGAAGCTTTATGCAGACGACAGAAGAGGACTTCTTCTGGATATCACAAAAGTATTTACGGAAGAAAAGATCGATGTAAAGTCCATGAATACGAGAACGAGTAAAAAAGGAACCGCAACGATGGATATGGGCTTTATCGTCCATGGACGTGAGGAGCTGAACCGGGTAATTAAAAAGTTAAGGCAGATTGAAAATGTCATTGATATAGAAAGAACGACAGGCTGATAAGAATGTCAGACAGCCTGAACGGATCAGAGGGGAAAAATATGAAAATTGAGAGATTTGTACTTGGACCGATTGAAACGAACTGTTATGTGGTAGTAAATGAGGATACAAAGGAGTGCTTTGCAGTTGATATGGCATATTGTCCTCAGGAGTATGTGGATCATATCAGAGAGCAGGGATATCAGATGAAGGCACTGTTCCTGACCCATGGACATTTTGACCATATTATGGGAATAGAAGATTTTCTGAAAGCGTTTGATGTTCCGGTTTATGTCGGCAGAGAGGAACAGCCGTTACTGGCTGATGATAGACTGAATGCTTCATCTATGTACGGATATCATTGCACATATACAGGAGCAAAAGCGTTGGAAGACGGACAGACAGTTGAATGTGCAGGAACAGAAATTCACGTGATTCATACACCAGGACATACAGTAGGCGGATGCTGCTATTATCTTCCGGAAGAGGAAGCACTGTTCTGTGGAGATACTTTGTTTTGTGGTTCGATCGGAAGGACAGATCTTCCTACAGGAAGCAGCCGGGATCTGGCACATTCTATCAGAGAAAAACTGATGATCCTGCCGGATGAGACAAAGCTGTATCCGGGGCATATGGATGAGTCTACGATTGGCTATGAAAAAGAGATTAATCCTTTTATCTAAAAAAATAACAGAACAGGAAAAGAATGATAGAGATAAAAAGTAAGAAAAATAAATTTACCTATAATGTATATCATGTCACGAAAGCTTTTTTCCCTGAGGAGGAGATCGTGCAGACTGTTGATGAAGAGCAAGAGCCGCTGGTATGGATGCAGTTACCGGGAGGAGCTTGCTTTTCCCTTGCAGAGAGAAGTCTGATGATGGCAGACAGAAAAATGACTCCGGAGGAGGAACAGACAGAAAAGCGGGAAGTGACCCGGCAGGTCTATCGGTTTCTTTCCGAAGAATGCGACAGAGAACTGGCATGGGGAATGCTCACGGGAGTCAGACCTACGAAGCTTGTGATGCAGAAGCTGGAAGACGGAATGGATCAGGCACAGATCAAGAGGTTCCTTGAGGAAGAATACTGTGTTACGAAAGAAAAGGCAGAGCTTGCTTATGAGATTGCGTGCAGGGAAAAGGAGCAGCTTGGAAAGCTGGATGTTGGCGAAGGATTCAGCCTTTATGTCGGGATTCCGTTCTGTCCGAGTATCTGTTCCTACTGTTCTTTCAGTTCTTCTCCGGTCGGCGAGTGGAAAGATAAGATTGATGCCTATCTGGATGCACTGATCAAGGAACTGAAAGCACTTGGCAGGATGGCAGGAGAACGGAAACCGGATACGGTGTATGTCGGTGGAGGAACTCCGACGACACTGGAGGCGGGACAGTTAGATCGTCTTCTCGGAACAATCCGAAACTATTTTGATCTGTCTGAACTGAAAGAGTTTACAGTGGAGGCAGGCAGACCGGACAGCATTACGAGAGAAAAGCTGGAAGTGATCCGCAGATATCCGGTGACGAGAATTTCTGTCAATCCACAGACGATGCAGCAGAAGACACTGGATCTGGTCGGAAGAAAGCATACCGTTGAAGATGTAGAACACATTTTTCACATGGCACGAGAGCTTGGATTTGATAATATCAATATGGATCTGATCGCAGGACTTCCGGGTGAGACAAGGGCAGATATGCAGGATACATTGAGAAGAATCAAAGCACTCGCCCCTGACAGTCTGACGGTGCATGCACTGGCGATTAAACGGGCGGCAAAATTCGGGCAGGAGGGCAGAACGATGGATCTGCATTCTGAGATTTCCGGGATGGTAGAGGATGCGGCTGAATGTGCAGAAGAGATGGGGTTAAAGCCGTATTATTTGTACCGTCAGAAAAATATTGCAGGAAATTTTGAGAATGTTGGTTATGCAGAGGTTGACAAAGCCGGAATTTACAATATACTTATTATGGAAGAAAAGCAGACCATCCTGGCAGCAGGAGCGGGAGCTTCGACCAAGCTCGTATTGCCGGAGAAGATTCAGACGGCAGGCGGAAAAAAGACGAATCTGATCCGCATCGAGAATGTGAAAAATATTATGGAATATATCCATCGTATTGATGAGATGATAGAGCGAAAAGGAGAATGGTTATGGCATTAAAGAAAAAACCGGTTACCGGCATGAAAGACATGCTCCCGAAAGAAATGGAAATCAGAGATTATGTGATCCAGATGATCAAGGATACCTATAAGACATTTGGATTTACTTCCATAGAGACACCGTGTGTGGAACACATTGAGAACTTGTGCAGCAAACAGGGTGGCGACAATGAAAAACTGATCTTCAAGATTTTGAAGAGAGGGGAAAAACTGAAAATTGCTGAGGCAAAAGAAGAGATCGATCTGGTAGACGGAGGACTTCGTTATGACCTGACAGTTCCGCTTGCAAGATACTATGCAAATCATGCAAATGAACTGCCGTCACCGTTTAAGGCACTTCAGATTGGCAATGTATGGAGAGCAGACCGTCCGCAGAGAGGACGTTTCCGTCAGTTCATGCAGTGCGATATCGATATTCTCGGAGAACCGTCGAATCTGGCAGAGATCGAACTGATCCTTGCCACAACGGCGCTGCTTGGAAAATTGGATTTTAAAAACTTTACGATCCGTATTAATGACCGCCGTTTCTTAAAGGCGATGGCTGCATACAGCGGATTCAAAGAGGAAGATTATGACAGTGTGTTTATAACGCTCGATAAGATGGACAAGATCGGATTGGACGGCGTGGCGGCAGAGCTGAAAGGAAACGGATATGCGGAAGAATCGGTGGAAAAATATCTCGCTCTTTTTGAAGAGATCACGAATGATGTGGAGGGCGGGCGCCTCTGTAAAGAGAAATTACAAGGCTATCTTGCGCCTGAGGCGGCGGATTCACTGGAAATGATCATCACGAGTGTGGAGAGTCAGAAAGAAGCTGAATTTAAGATGAGTTTTGACCCGACGCTTGTGCGGGGAATGTCTTATTATACATTTCCATGGATGAATTCGGCGGAAGCGTCGGCGGAGGCGGACGTTATGATAAGATGATCGGAAAATTTACGGGACAGGATACGCCGGCAGTTGGATTTTCCATCGGGTTTGAGCGGATCGTCATGCTGCTGTTGGAACGGGGATACGAAGTGCCGACGAGCAAACCGAAAAAAGCGTTTCTGATCGAGAAAAAACTTCCGCAGGAGAAACTTCTGGAGGTGCTTGAAGAAGCGCGCAAAGAGCGGGAAGCAGGCAGACAGGTTATGATAGTAAATATGAAGAAAAACAAGAAGTTCCAAAAGGAACAGCTTGCAGAACAGGGATATACAGATATTACGGAGGTGTACAATGGCTGAATCAATGCAGGGACTTAAGAGAACTCACAGATGTGGAGAATTATCTGCGGCAAACGCAGGTGAAAAAGTGACCATTATGGGATGGGTTCAAAAGAACAGAAATAAAGGCGGGCTTGTGTTTGTAGATGTGCGTGATCGTTCGGGAATCATTCAGGTCGTATGTGAAGAAGGCAAGACAGATGCGGCGCTGATCGAGAAGGCAGCAGGACTTCGTTCCGAATATGTCGTTGCGATCGTCGGAGAGGTGGCAATGCGTTCCGGCGCTGTAAACGATAAGATTGCGACAGGGGAGATCGAGGTTATCCCAAGTGAACTCAGAATTCTTTCAGAGGCTTAGGAATATTCATCTTTGCATTGAACTCATCAATCTTTGCACACAAGCTGTTGATCAGAGCTTTTTCTGATGTTCCAGGAAGTCCCATTCTGCGTGCAATCTCTGCATAACGTGATGCAGCCACTTTATCTTTTGCATTGTATTTGATTACATATGGCAGATAGATCGCATTAGCACATCCGTGAGGAATATGTCCGGTTGAGAATGCTGCTCCTGTCTTATGAGCCATAGAATGTACGATTCCAAGTAATGCATTCGAGAATGCCATACCAGCCAGGCACTGTGCATAATGCATCTGCTCTCTTGCTTCCATATTCAGGTTATAAGATGCCGGCAGATAATCCAAAACCATCTCGATTGCCTGCAGTGCAAGTGGATCTGTAAATGGACAGTTGAGTGTTGATACATAAGCTTCGATCGCATGTGTCAGTGCATCCATTCCTGTGTAAGCAACCTGTTTCTGAGGAAGTCCTTCTACCAGTTCAGGATCAACGATTGCAACGTCTGGTGTGATGTTAAAGTCTGCCAGAGGATATTTGATTCCTGTATTGTAATCTGTGATTACGGAGAATGCTGTTACTTCTGTTGCAGTTCCTGATGTAGATGGAATGGCTGCAAATTTTGCTTTCTGACGAAGTTCAGGGAAACTGAATGGCGTGATGATATTCTCAAATCTCTCATCCGGATACTCATAGAATACCCACATAGCTTTAGCCGCATCGATTGGAGATCCACCGCCCATTGCTACGATCCAGTCAGGCTCGAATTCCTGCATTACTTTTGCGCCCTTCATAACAGTCTCTACAGACGGATCCGGTTCTACACCTTCGATCAGTTTG
>OOCZ01001764.1_pt1 | contig 12940 bp, 10 predicted proteins | sample 1671631 | NCBI WGS metagenome assembly OOCZ01 (sample SAMN06348176, study PRJEB24527) | human gut metagenome | reverse complement strand
CGCTGCCGGTCGAGGTGATTCCGTTCGGCGCAGGCCAGGTCGTCAAGAAGTTCGAGGCCAAGGGCTACAAGCCGGTGCTGCGTCTCGACGCGAACGGCGAGCCGGTGCGCACCGATGAGAACAACTATGTGGTGGATCTGCACCTCGAGCGCATCGACCACCCGCAGGAGCTCGCGCAGGACCTCATCACCACGGTCGGCGTGGTCGAGCACGGCCTGTTCCTGAACATGGTGGACCAGGTCATCGTCGGCGATCCGAACGGCCCGCGCGTGATGGACAACCCCAACAAGTGAGATCTTGACAGGCAGGCGTGTCGGCTGGTGTGGAATATACCGGCCGACACCGCCGCGCAGATAGCAAAAATCCCGCGACTCCGAAAGGAATCGCGGGATTTTGTTTGAGCGGACGCTTCACACGCGCCTGAAGACTACTTGCGCTGGTGGCGAGTCTTACGAAGCAGTTTACGATGCTTCTTCTTGCTCATGCGCTTGCGGCGCTTCTTGATGACCGAGCCCATCTCAGCCTCCGTTCCTTAAACTCAAAGGGTAAAAGTTTGCAACTTGCCCAATACTACACTGCTTCGGGGACGAATACGCGCGCAGGCATTCATATGGTGGAAAATCACGTTTCGTTTTCCGCGTGATATTCCATCAGCCGGCCGCGATTCGCCATCGAGACGATTCCGTCGACGTTACAGGGGGAACTGCTGGTAGAAACGCTGGATGTCGTTCTTCGCGCCGGTGGCATAGAAAACCACCGTATCGTTGCGCCACACGGCAACGGCCTTGGTATCGTCGTCCGGATCGGCTTTGGCGCTGTAGGCGCCGGTCGTCTTGCCGGAGACCTTCACGTTGCCGCTTCCCAGCTCCTTGCCGGTCATGGCTTCAGCCAGCGTGTCGTACTGGGATTTCGCCTTGTCGCCGTCGTTCCACTGGCCCACTTCCAGCGTGACGTCCTGTCCTTTCTTGCCGGTGGAATACGTCAACGCGTATTCCTCGACGGGAGAGGTGCTGGACCACGTCGTGCTGGCGTCAGCCTTGGTACGCGCGTAATTCAATACGGAATCCGGCATGGCCTTGAGCAGCTCGCTGGCCCCGTCGGGCAATGCCACGGCATCGATCGACGGTTTGGTGGGCTCCGTCTTGTCGCCGTCCGTACCGTTCGAAGTGGAAGCCTGTTGGCTCGTCTGACCGGCCTGTCCGGCCTGTCCGTTCTTGTTCAAGGCCCAACCAGGCCACACAAATGCGGAAATCAGAGCAAGCACAACCACAAGCGCGGCTGCTACGACGGCGGCAATCAATTTGCCATGCGAAGAGGAATTCTGCGTATCAGACATGCTTGTCATTCTTTCACAGCCATAAGACGCGCAACCATCCCCTCAAAGTCATGGAATCCAGTTCCCGAAACGGTTTTCAGCGCAATGTCTGTGCAACGAGTACGCCACCCGCGAACGTCTTGTCCCAAAACCTCCGTATTGTCGGCGATATGGCAAAGACGTCCTCGCAATTCCTCTGTTCCGAATGCGGCTGGAGCGGCCCGAAGTGGCTCGGCCGCTGCCCCGAATGCGGTCAATGGGGCACCATTGAGGAATTCCATGAAGCCCGTCCCGCGGCAGGCTCGCGTACCGCGGCTCCGGGACGGACCTCGCGCACGCAATCGCATCCGGTCGCATCGTCCGCGGCGAGGCCGATCACCGACATAGGCACGGAGAACATCTCCAGAATCGCCACAGGATTTTCGGAATTCGACCGCGTGCTCGGCGGTGGCATCGTGCCGGGATCGGTCACGCTGATCGCAGGAGAGCCGGGCATCGGCAAATCGACATTGCTGCTGGAAACCGCCGGCAATGTGGCGAGGCTGACGGCGTTCGCCACCGAGCGCAATACCGTACTGTATATTTCCGGCGAGGAATCGCAGGCGCAGGTCCGCATGCGCGCGTCGCGCATCGGCGCCATGGAGCCGAATCTACTACTCGCCTCCACCACGGATCTGTCCACGGTGTTGGGGCTTATCGAACAGTTCAAGCCGGCGTTGGCCATCGTCGATTCGGCGCAGACCATCGTCTCGCAGGACGTCGATGGCATCTCCGGCGGATCCACGCAGGTGCGCGAAGTGGCGAGCGCGCTGATTGACACCGCCAAAACCCTTGATATCCCAGTGCTTTTGGTGGGGCATGTCACCAAGGATGGTTCGATCGCAGGTCCGCGTACGTTGGAGCATCTGGTGGATGTGGTCTGTCAGTTCGAAGGCGATGCCGAAACCGCGTTGCGTATGCTGCGTGCAGTGAAGAACCGTTTCGGACCGACCGATGAGGTCGGCTGTTTCGATATGAGCGGCGAGGGCATTGAGGAGGTGACCGATCCGTCCGGCCTGTTCCTATCAACCGGCAATGGTTCTGCGGCGACGCAGGTGGATGGCACGTGCGTGACGTTCACGTTGGATGGGCATCGCAGTCTGCCGATTGAAGTGCAGGCGCTGGTCACCAAGTCGGTGCTGCCGACGCCACGTCGTGCGGCGAACGGTGTGGACTCCAACCGTATCGCCATGCTGGTGGCGGTGTTATATCGTCACGGTGGCATCAATCTGCTGGCCAACGACCTGTACATTTCCACAATCGCCGGCGGTCAGGCGCGTGAGCCGGGTTGCGATCTGGCGATTGTGGCCGCGTTGGCGAGCGCTGCGAAATCGAAACCGATTCCCCGCACGGCGTGCGCGATCGGCGAGATTTCGTTGACCGGACAGGTGCGTCCGGTGCCGAGACTGGAATATCGGCTTCGTGAGGCGGCGCGTCTTGGTTTCACCACCGCCGTTGTGCCGACGCTGCGCAAGAACGTCGCCGTGCCGGGAATGGGCGTGGTGCAGGCGGATACGTTGCAGGACGCGCTGGCCGCGATTCTGCGATAGGTCGCCGATGCCCAAACGGCATCGCCATCCGCATTTTGCAACCCGGGAAAGCCCGTTTGGGTAACAAAACACAGATGGCGTCAATGATTCGCGTCAATCGAACCAATCAAATCAATCGAACCGATCCGTCTCAAGCGGTGAGGCGCTTCGTCTCCTCGACGTTGCGTTTCAGCTCGACCACCAGATCGTCGGCCGAATCGAATTTGATCTGCGGGCGCAGGAATCCAGCGAATTCCACGCGCGCCTGATGGCCGTACAGGTCCAACCAGTCATCGGTGATGGCGTAGGCTTCCACCACGCGTTCGGCGTCACCGTCCTCGTTGAACGTCGGCTTGGTGCCGATGGAGATGGCCGCCGGCCAGCGGTGTGGCGACTGCATGGCCACGCGCGCGTTGACGGACGAAGCGTCATACCGCTGCGATACGCCGTCGGCCGGCTTCTCCCCGGCTTCTTCGCCACCGTCGGCGGACTTCTCCCCCAAATCGACCAGCCAGCCGGCGTACACGCCGTCCACCGGCAGGTATCCGGCGACGTTCTCGCTCAGATTGGCGGTCGGGAATCCGATAGTGCGGCCGCGTTCCTCGCCATGCACCACGGTGCCTTCCACGGCATGCGCGTGGCCGAGTATCGCGTCTGCGTCCTTGATACGGCCTTGGCTCAGCAGATAGCGCACATTGGTGGAGCTCCACGTGCGCACTTCCTTGGCCTGATGCTTCTTGCTCCATGCGCGTCGTTCGGCCTTGGAAGCCCCCTCCAGAGGGTCGGAAGGCTCGCCGGGTTCGGACGGCATCACCGGCTTCGCATTGACCGGCACTCGGGTCAGCCCCGGACCGAAATCGTCCACGACCTCCAGCTGGAACACGCCGGTGGCGAGCGCCAGATTCTCAATGGCCTTCACGTTTCCGGTGCGGTTCGCGCCCATGGCGGCGTCGGAGCCGAGCACCAGCGTGCGCATGCCGAGTTTGCCGACCATCTGGCCAAGGAAGAAGCGGTATGATTTCGCGGCGAATGCCATGGTGTAGCGCACGATGAGCGTGTAGTCCACGCCAATGGCGTCGATGGCGCGCAGCCGTTCGTCCACACTGGTCAGCGCCTGCGTGTCAGGCGTGCCTGCGGGCGGTTCCTGACCGTCATGTTTGGCGGCGTAAGCGTGCACCAGCGCGGGACGCGGGTCGAACAGCACCACCACGGAGAACGCCTGCTCCTGTTCGGCGAGTTCGGCCACACGGCGGATGACCGCCTGATGTCCCTGATGCATGCCGTCGAATGAGCCGATGGTCACCACGGACTTCTTGTCGTTGCTCAGGGTCGGCCAATCCACCATGCCGCTGGCATCGGGGGTAAGCGTGATCGTCTTCATGTGTCCTTCTTTGCGTATTGTCCGTGTGTTTGTCGTGTTCGTATTGCGTGCAGGCCGGTCTTGATTGTTTCAGTTGAAGACCGCGACCGGCTTGGTCTCGCCACGTTTGGCGCGTTCCACGATCGCCACCAGATCGTTGGTTTCGGGAACGTATGCGGCCATGGTCGTATGGATGTCGTGGGCGATTCTACGGCCGAACCGCAGGTCCGTCGCCTCCTGTTCGGTGACGGGAAGCATGTCCATGGAAGCGGCCGCGCTGGCGACCAGGTCGAGTGCGTGGTCAATGGCATGCTCGGCATCGTCAAGCACCGCACGGTTGCGTGTCACTTCGATGCCTTCGCGGTTGGTGAAGGTTTTGGCTTCCGTATGGGCGGTCATGACGTTCGGCATGTCCACCGAGAAACGCCCGACGCGGATGCGGCGCAGCATGGTCAGATGGCCGCCGAGACCGAGTTCGGAGCCCAGATCGCGGCCGAGTGCGCGGATGTAGGTGCCGGCCGAGCAGGTCACGGCCACGTCGAGTTCCATGACTGGCTGCATGTTCGGTTCGTTTTGCCCGTCGGTTTCGGCATGCCAGGATTCCTCCGGGGCGATTTCGACGGCATCGGCAAGAGGTGATCCCGCGCATGTGGTCGAAGCATAGCCGTATCGCACTGCCGAAACACTGAATTCCGAGATGGTCACCGGACGGGCCTTGAGGTCCACATCCTTACCTTCTCGGGCCAGATCATAGGCGCGCTGGCCGTTGATTTTGATGGCTGAATAGGAGTTCGGCACCTGCTCGATGCGCCCGGTGAAATGATGGGCGATGACGTCTTCAACGGTCTGTCGTGAAGGGAATTCGGCGATAGTTCCCTCCTCCGGCAGCAGTTCGCCGTCGGCGTCGTCCGTGGTGGTGCGCTGGCCGAGTCTGATGGTGGCCAGGTAGGTTTTGTCGTGGTCGACGATGTAGTTGAGCAGACGTGTGGCGTTGCCGAAGCCGACCACCAGCACGCCGGTGGCCATCGGGTCGAGCGTGCCGGCATGGCCGACGCGTTTCATGTGCAGGGCGCCACGCACCGCCGCGACCACATCGTGGCTGGTGACGCCCTGCGGCTTGTCGATGACCAGCAGACCGGAGTTGTCAGGCTTCGTCGTCATCGTCCCAATCCTCGACCTCGACATCGTCATCATCGTCGAAGTCGTCATCATCGGGCTCGTCGTGCTTGTACGGATCGGCGTCGCCGGCGTATTGCGCGTTGGCGCGGGACTTGGCGAGTTCTTCGTCGCGCTTGTGTGCGAGCGCGAGGATGTCCTCGATCTCATGGGCCTCGCCCGGCACTTCGTCGAAGATGAATTCCAGTTGCGGGGTGAGTCGCAGTCCGGCCTTGGCGCCTACCAGGGAACGCAGGCGTCCTTTGGCCTGGTTCAGGGCCTGCTGCGCGCGGCGGCGTTCGCCCTGCTCGTGTCCTTCGTGGCCGAGCTGGGTCCAGTAGACTTTCGCGATCTGCAGATCGTTGGTGACGCGCACTTCGGTGATGGTCACGTTGGCCAGTCGCTTGTCGTGCAGCTGCGCCTCCATGGACGATGCGATCACACGCTGAATCAACGCCGCGATGCGCGCGGCGCGGGGATTGGTTCCTGCCATTGCTGTCCTTTTGGTGAAAAGTTCTTGTTGTATCACGGAACGCCCGCAGTCGTGAACCGGCTGTGGGCGTTCCTTACCTGGTTATCGATACGAAGCTCGAAGCACTCGGCTACTTACGCTCGATTTCCTGCATTTCGAAGGTCTCGATGATATCGCCGATCTCGATGTCGTTGAAGGTGCCGAGGTTGATGCCAGCCTCGTAGCCTTCCTTGACGGAGTTGACATCGTCCTTGAAGCGACGCAGCGAGGAGATCTCGAGGTCGTTGACGGTGGCGATGCCGTTGCGCAGGATACGGCACTTCGTACCACGCTTGACTTCGCCGTCCTGAACCATGACGCCGGCGATGTTGCCGAACTTGGAGGAGCGGAAGATCTCGCGGATCTCGGAGTGGGAGGTGACGACCTCTTCGTATTCCGGCTTGAGCATGCCCTTGAGGGATGCTTCGATGTCCTCGATGGCCTTGTAGATGATCGAGTAGTACTTGATCTCCACACCTTCGCGTTCGGCCAGATCCGCCGCCTGGCGGTTCGGACGGACGTTGAAGCCGATGATGACGGCCTTGTCGACGGTGGCCAGGTTGACGTCGTTCTGGGTGATGGCACCGACGCCGCGGTGGATCACCTGGATGCCGACCTCGTCGGACACCTCGATCTTCATCAAGGAATCTTCCAGAGCCTCGACGGAACCGGAGGAATCGCCCTTGATGACGATGTTGAGCATATCCACCTCGGACTTGGCGAACTGCTCCTTGAGGCTTTCGAGGGAAACGACCTTGCGGCGCTTGGCCAGCTGGGCCGCACGCTCGGTGGCCTGACGCTTCTCGGCGATCTGACGTGCGGTACGGTCGTCGGAGGCCACCAGGAACAGGTCGCCTGCGGTCGGCACGGAGGTCAGACCCAGCACCTGCACCGGGGTGGACGGACCGGCTTCCTGCATGTGGTTGCCGTTTTCGTCGAGCATGGCGCGGACACGACCGTAGGAGGTGCCGGCAACGATGGCATCGCCGATGTGGAGGGTACCGGACTGCACCAGCACGGTAGCCACGGCGCCACGGCCCTTGTCAAGTCGGGCTTCGACGGTGGCGCCACGGGCGTCCATATCCGGGTTGGCGCGCAGGTCGAGCTCGGCGTCGGCGGTGAGCAGCACCGCTTCGAGCAGCTTGTCGACGTTGGTGCCCTGCTTCGCGGAGATGTCGACGAACATGGTGTTGCCGCCGTATTCTTCCGGAACCAGACCGTATTCGGTAAGCTGGCCGCGGACCTTGTCCGGGTTGGCGCCCGGCTTATCGATCTTGTTGACGGCCACCACGATCGGCACATGCGCGGCCTGGGCGTGGTTGATGGCTTCCACGGTCTGCGGCATGACGCCGTCGTCGGCGGCGACCACGAGGATCGCGACGTCGGTGAGTTCGGCGCCACGGGCACGCATTGCGGTGAAGGCTTCGTGGCCCGGGGTATCGAGGAACGTGATCTTGCGCGGCTCGCCCTCAAGGTTGACGGTCACCTGGTATGCGCCGATGCGCTGGGTGATGCCGCCGGCTTCGCCTTCGATGACGTTGGTGCGGCGGATGGTGTCGAGCAGTCGGGTCTTACCGTGGTCGACATGGCCCATGACGGTGACGACCGGCGGACGCGGCTTCAGATCCCCGTCCTCCTGCAGTTCCTCTTCGTCCAGGTTGATGTCGAACTGCTGCAGCAGCTCCTTGTCTTCCTCTTCGGCGGACACGATCTTGATGTTCCAGCCGATTTCCTCGCCGAGGATCTGGAACGTGGCCTCATCCAGGGACTGGGTGGCCGTGGCCATTTCACCAAGGTGGAACAGTACGGTGACCAGTGCCGCCGGATTGACGTTGATCTTCTCGGCCAGATCGGCGAGGGACGCGCCCTGACGCAGACGGACTTCCTGTCCGTTGCCGGTCGGAATGCGCACGCCGCCGATGACCGGAGCCTTCATCTCCTGGAATTCCTGACGCTTCGCCAGACGGTTCTTACGCGCCTTCGAGGACTTGCCTCCCTGACGTCCGAACGCGCCTGCAGCGCCGCCGCGGCCGCGGCCACCACGTGCCGGACCATTGCTCGGAGCGCTGTTGCCGCCCTGGAAGCCGCCACCATTGGTATTGGCGCCGCCACCGAAACGGTTGCCACCACCTGCCGGACGCTGACCGCCGCCCTGACCCGGGCGTCCGCCGCGACGACCTTCGCCGTTGTTATTGTTGTTGGCGTTCGGACGGTTCATCGGATGCGGACGCGGAATGTCACCCGGAGTCGGGGTATGCATGCCCTGCTTGCGGCTGAACGGATTGTTACCCGGACGTGGGCCCGGAGTGTGCGGCTTCGCACCATTGGCGGCATTGTTGCCATTGCCGCCCTGCGGAGCATTGGTATTGTTATTGTTGCGCTGTGCGCGAGGTCCCGGAACCGGAGCCGGCTTGCCGCCCTGACGGCGTTCGCCCTGCGGACGCGGAGCGTTGCCGTTGGCACGATTGCCATGCTGGCGGGATTCGCCTGGACGCGGCGCGCGATGACCCGGCTTCGGGGCATCGGACTTGGAAGCGGCATGACGCGGCTTCGGCGCTGCGGGGGCAGCCGGCTTCGGTGCTGACGGAGCGGCCGGCTTTGGCATGGAATGAGATGCCGGTTCGGCAGGCTTCTTGGCCGTATGGCCCGGCTTCTTGGAATCAGATGCGTTGCCCTGTCCGCTGGACGCGAATGCGTTCCTCAGCTTGCGTGCAACGGGAGGTTCAACGGTAGACGATGCGGACTTCACGAATTCGCCCATCGCCTCAAGTTTGCTTAAAACGGTTTTGCTGTCAACGCCAAGTTCCTTGGCAAGTTCATATACGCGTGCTTTCGGCACTCAATTTCTCCTATCTTGGGCCGCGCGCATACGGGCGCGACCGCTACTGATTCACGGCGAGCTTGTTCCTTCTCATCGTGCAACCATGTTCGTGATACCTCGTCTTTTCCCTGGGCATGACGGCATGGCCGTCACGCTTTGGATTGTCGAGTCCAGCATACTCAAGCCCGTGGATTGTACGTCCACGGGCTTGTTGTCTACCGGAAGTGTTGTTTATTCCTCGGTTTCCCCATCGGAATGGTCCGCCGATTCGGCCATCTTCTTGGCATGCGCCTCAGCGGATTCGATGCCGATCTTCCAGCCGGTCAGCTTGGCCGCAAGACGTGCGTTCTGGCCTTCCTTGCCGATGGCCAGGGACAGCTGGTCATCGTGGATGAAGGCGATGGCCGTCTTGTTCTTCTCGCTGATCACCTGCACACCGGTGGCGACGGCCGGAGACAGCGCCGCGGCGACGAATTTCGCCGGATCCGCGGACCAGTCGACGATATCGATTTTCTCAGGACCGAGGTTCTCCATGACGGCGCGCACTCGGGCTCCGCCGGGGCCGATCAGCGCGCCCTTCGGGTTGACGCCTTCGGTGTTGGCACGGACGGCGATCTTGGTGCGGGCGCCCGCCTCGCGGGCGATGGCCATAATCGACACGGCTCCCGAAACCAGTTCCGGAACCTCACGTTCGAACAGGCGGCGGACCAGCTCCGGATGGGAACGGGACACCACGATTTCCGGGCCCTTCAGACCACGGGCCACGTTCACCACGTACACGCGGATACGTTCGCCGTGACGGTAGCGTTCGCCGGGCACCTGCTCGCGGCGCGGCAGCAGGGCTTCGACGTCGCCGACGGCCACGTGCACGTTGGATGTGTCCTTGACGTCCTGCTGCACGATGCCGGTGATGAGCTTGCCCTTCTGACCGGAGAACGCGCCGAACACCTTGTCATCCTCGGCCTTGCGGAACAGCTGGCTGATCACCTGACGAGCGGTCGCAGCGGCCAGTCGGCCGAAATCGTGCGGAGTGTCGTCGTATTCCTCGCCCAGAGTCGGCGCGGGATGGGGATCGTCTTCAGTCGGCTCGCCAGGAATCTCGTCCTGGGCCCATACGGTGAAGCTTCCCGCACGCGGATCAAGCTCGACGCGAGCGTGCTTCGCAGCGTGAGGGGTTTTCAGATATGCCAGTCGCAATGCTTCCGAGAGTGCGGCATCCAGCGTCTCGGGATCGATTCCCTGCCCAGCTGCGAGCTGGTGCATTCCTGCCAGGTCCAGTTCCATATTTCCAAGACCTCCTATATGAAGTTATTCCGAGCGCATGGCCCAATGGTCACAGTCAGATATTAGTCTAATGATTCATGCAGACACGTACCCCTTCTTTCCGCTCGGTTTCTTTTATCGCGAAACGCGTCTGCGCATTGCTTTGCACCGCTATCCTCATGCCGGCGCTGACGGCATGCTCCATACCCAGGATCGCAGGCAGGGCTGAAGCCGAACAACGGCAAAGCCCGTGCGAGAAGGCCTATTTCGATGCCACCGCCGATAACAAGATCGCACACGACCAGCATCAGCACATCATCCGCCGCTATTTCTCGGCGCAGCAAGCGGTCTCCGCATGGACGAACACCGCGGCGCAATGTCCGGCGCGTTTTGCCGAAGGCACGTTGCGCAGCGCGCAGGCACGTCATATGGCTCGCGCACTGGGCGATCAACTGTCGGTGGCCGTCGCGCCGATCACGCTGTCGCGTTTTGACGATGTCGAATCGCTTGACGTCGATTCCAAGTCCCTTGCCACCGCCGCGCAGGCCGAAGACCGTGCCGGATTCGCCATGGAAGTGCTGGCGGCCCGCAACAGCGGCCATGCGACGCTGGATATCAGCGATCGTCATAAGACCACATCGCAACGGTTCGCATCCTTCTCGGGCACCATTGACGATCGTAGGAAAACGTACGAGGCCACCGCCTTGCTCGCCCACCCCGACACGATGCTCGATTCCGCCACCGGCCTTACGGCACCGACCGACGCCACCATCGAAATGAACTGCGCGCGAAGCGAGATAACGGCAATCGCCGGAAGCTCCAATGCCGCGAACGATCATTCCCAGTCACGCGTCACCAATGCAAAACAGTCGACGGATTCGCGAGCGCAATCCCTGGGCGTGCTTACCGGTCTGATTGCGGACCGTGTCGAATTGGCGCTTGATTGGGGCTATCCTTCCTTCGACGAAGCGCTGTTCGCCTAAGGACGCACAGTCGGGCGCAAAGCAAGACACGCCGGAAATCACACCGTTGCAGCCAGTCCGATTTGACAATCGCCACCACTGTGGCACAATTATCAAGTTGCTTGTTTTCAGGTGACGAATGGATAAGTGTCCGAGCGGTCTAAGGAGCACGCCTCGAAAGCGTGTGAGGGCGAACCCCTCCGCGAGTTCGAATCTCGCCTTATCCGCATGCAATGAAGGTTGAAACAATGGCGTTTCGGCCTTTTTTTGTTTATCTGCTTTGCATCTGCCGAAATACGGAATCCGGCATCGAGAAAACGTCGGGGAATCAGTATCCCTGCTCGTGCACGGAAGCGTTGACCCATTGGGACTGCTGGACGTTGTAGCCGGAGAAGATGCCGATGTCGAGCATGCAGTCGCGGTAATCGCGGCCATGGGCGATGGTGATGTAGTTGTCGTCGACCATACGGTTGTGTGTGGGGTCCAAACCGACCCAACGTCCATCATGGTAGATTTCGATCCATGCGTGCGTGGCGCCCTCGCCGCCGAGCAATCCCGCGATGTATCGGGCAGTGAGTCCGACGTGCCGGCACACGGACAGCATGACGTGCGCGTAATCCTGGCATACGCCCTTGCGTTGAGCGAACGCTTCCTCGGCGGTGGTGCGGATGGTGGTGGAGGCCGGCGTGTAGACGAACGTTTTGAACACCTCGTCCATCACCTCACGGGCTTGGTCGATCGGCGTGCAGTCGGCAGGCAGGGACGCGATGCGTTCACGGCAGATGCCAATCAACGCTTCGATGGCCGGCCCCGGCACTGTCAACGCCGAATTGAAGCGGTACAGCGGCTTGTAGATTTCGGATTTGATATGCGCGTTGTCCACGAAGGCGATGCCGGTCACCGAGTAGTTGAACATGGTGTGCGGTTCGGGAATGAATCCGGTCATCACCACGGAATCGAAGGAATCGATGGTGGTTTCGAGTTCCGCATCCGGTTCGATTTTGACTGCCACGTCGATCACCTGCTGACGTGGGCCGGTGGCTGGAATGCAGCGCAGTTGGAAGCGATGGTCGGTCACGGGCGAGCTGAATGAGAGCTTCATCTCATAGTCAAACACCAGTTTCTTCACATCGTCTCCTCAGCGATTATTGTCGTTCCTTCGGCGTTTTCCACGCCGTGGGCCTTGTTCTAGCCGTTATACACGCACCGTGCGATGGCTATGGCACGTATTCTTCACAGTCGCGCGGCGTCCATGTCCATCGTGTTGAGCATGCCCAGATCCTTCAGATCCTTCGTGGAGATGCGCCCATCGAAATCTTTCAGCAGCATCCCCAGTTTTTCCGCAAGCTCCGCATATCCCCGCTGCGGCAGCTGGCCGACCAGCCAGCGCAATCCTTCGGCGAAGCATTGCGGTACCGGCAGACCGTTCAACGGCAGGATGTAGCTGCCCAGTTTGGCGAGCGGCGCCTTGAGCTCTTCCACGGAATATCCGAATCGTGTGTACAGATCCAGACGTTCCAGATATTTGCCCACGAAAATGAACGATTTCAGAGTCGGTTCGACGGGGGAATTCTCCACACCTCCCCAGAAGGCGAGCATGTTGTCCGCGATGTCGCGGTGTTTGAAGATGTCCGCGTCCGTGCCGCCGTATTCGGATGCCTCCACTATGGAGCTCATGGCCAACTCCACCTGCTGCAACGAGCGAGAACCAAGTTCGGGGCGCAGAATCACCGCGTTGTTGAACGCGTAGACGATGGCGCTGCGTACGGAATCCGGATTCTTCTCGTCGTACAGGAAGCTGTGGATGAACGCGTCGAAATCCTCGAAATCCTCCGGCAGGTCGAGCGCGCGCGGGCGAACGGTCGGAACGCGTCCACATCCGTGTCCATCACACGGTCGTAGAAGGGGAAGAATTGGCTCAGCGTGGTGAATACGCGTTCCGTGTAGCGGCCGAGCCAGAACAGGTTGTCGGCCTTCGACGCGGT
>OOCZ01001761.1_pt1 | contig 12953 bp, 8 predicted proteins | sample 1671631 | NCBI WGS metagenome assembly OOCZ01 (sample SAMN06348176, study PRJEB24527) | human gut metagenome | reverse complement strand
CTCAGTCGGTAGAGCACTTGACTTTTAATCAAGTTGTCGGGGGTTCGAATCCCCCATGCCTCACTAGGTGTTGTGATATCCTGATTTGGGGATTCGAACCCCCTGGTCGAGATCCCCCATGCCTCACTTGTTTCTTTTATACAGCATCCTCACATTTTGAAAACCCCTTTCGGGGCTTTTTTTATTTCATTTTTATAAAGGAAAGGAAATACTATGCAGACTAAAGAAAACAAGATGGGCGTCATGCCCATAGACAAATTACTGATCTCCATGTCACTGCCCATGATGATCTCCATGCTGGTACAGGCACTGTACAATATTGTGGACAGTATCTTTGTGTCCAGGATCAACGAATATGCCCTGCGTGCTGTATCTCTGGCATTCCCCATTCAGAGTCTGATGATCGCTGTGGCGGTGGGAACTGCGGTAGGTATCAATGCCTTTTTGTCCAGAACCCTGGGAGAAAAGGATTTTGAGAAAGCCAATATCATTGCCAGAAACGGTATTTTTATTGCAATTGCCAGCTATATTGGATTTGCGGTGGTCGGTGCACTGATCAGCAGACCGTTTTTTGCCAGCCAGACGGAAGTACTGGAGGTGCGGGAATACGGTGTGACCTATCTGACTATCTGTTGTGTGGCGGGAATGGGTATTTTTCTGCAGACGACTTTTGAGAGGCTGTTACAGGCTACCGGTAAGACCATGTATACAATGATCACACAGTCAACCGGTGCAATCATCAACATTATTCTGGATCCGATCCTGATTTTCGGGTATTTTGGCATGCCCCGCATGGGGATCGCCGGTGCAGCAGTGGCTACCGTGATCGGACAGATCGTTGCCGCATCCATGGCATTATGGTTTAACCTGAAATTCAATAAGGAACTGGATATTTCCATGAAAGGATTCCGACCCAACGGTCATCTGATCGGACAGATTTATAAGGTAGGAGCCCCTTCCATCGTGGTACAGGCTATCGGTTCCCTGATGACCTACGGAATGAATCTGATCCTGGCATCTTTCGGTTCCGCCCAGACGGTGTTCGGTATTTACTTTAAGCTGCAGAGCTTTGTGTTTATGCCTGTTTTTGGACTAAATAACGGCATGGTGCCTATCATTGCTTACAATTATGGCGCAGGACATAAGGACCGCGTTATTAAGACCATTAAACACAGTGTGGCTTACGGTGTGGGTATCATGTGTGTGGGACTCATTGTAATGCACATCTTTCCGGCACAGCTCATGCGTATGTTTGATGCGGAGGAAAGCCTGATCGCCATCGGTATTCCGGCGCTGGAGACCATTTCCCTAAGCTTTGTGTTTGCTGGCTTCTGTATCGTGGTGGGAAGCGTATTCCAGGCACTGGGTAACGGCGTCTACAGTATGATCGTGTCCGTGGCCAGACAGATGTGCGTACTGCTTCCGGTGGCAAAGCTTTTGTCCTTAAGCGGTGAAGTGACATTGATCTGGTGGGCCTTTCCCATCGCGGAACTGGCCAGCCTGCTCTTAAGTACCCATTTCCTCGTAAGGATCTATAAAAAGATCATCTGCCACATTGGAGAACCGGTAACGACAAGAGAGATTACAGAATAAAATAGAAACAGATGCGGCGGGGATGCTTGACAAGCAAAAGGAAGGAAGAGTATAATTATTCAAGGTCCTTTGGCAGAGAGCATTCCCGTTTGTCAAGGTTTTAAGCTAATCGTCGGATATGGCAGTTAGTAAGCGGATATGGCGGAAGTGGCAGACGCGATAGATTTAGGTTCTATTGTCAACAGACGTGCAGGTTCAAGTCCTGTTATCCGCATTGCGTAATTATGGAAGCATAGCTCAGCCGGGATGAGCGTTCGCCTCACACGCGAAAGGTCAGGGGTTCGAGCCCCCTTGCTTCCACTCGAAATAACTATTCAGAGCTCATGACAAGGACTGAATAGTTATTTTTTTAATCAGAGAGCATCGGATAAGTAATGTACGAAAGCACAGAAATATAAAGGAATACAAAAGCAATGAAGAAAAATGTAAGAAAACAGGGAATTCTGCTGCCGATATCCAGTATTCCCTCGGCATATGGTATCGGAACCTTCGGTAAGGAAAGTTACCGTTTTGTGGACTTCCTGGAAAAATCAGGCAACCATCTCTGGCAGATCCTGCCGTTAGGTCCTACCGGCTACGGCGATTCTCCGTACCAGTCCTTTTCCACCTTTGCGGGGAATCCCTACTATATTGACATGGAGCTTCTGATCGAAGACGGCTATCTGACAAAAGAGATCTGTGACAGCTATGATTTCGGAGACAATGAGCATTATGTGGACTATGAGAAGATTTATCTGTCCCGTTTTAAAGTTCTGAAAATTGCGTTTGACAATGCCAGGGAACAGGGCCTTACAGAGACCGGAGACTATCAGAAATTCCTTACGGAAAATGCGTACTGGCTGGATGACTACGCTCTGTATATGGCGGTGAAAAATGCTTTTGGCGGTGTCTGCTTTATGGAATGGGACGAGGACATCCGTCTCAGAAAAGCAGCGGCACTTCGCAAATACCGTAAGAAGCTGGCGGAAGAAATCGCATTTTATTGCTTCCAACAGTACCTGTTTGCAAAACAGTGGAAAGAACTGAAAGCCTATGCCAATAAGAAAGGCATTGAGATCGTAGGGGATATTCCCATCTATGTGGCATTTGACAGTGCCGATACCTGGGCAAACCCGAAGCTGTTCCAGCTGGATAAGGAAGGCCGGCCCATCGGAGTGGCGGGATGTCCACCCGATTGTTTCTCCGAGACCGGACAGTTATGGGGCAATCCGCTCTACGACTGGAAGTATCATAAGAAGACCGGTTACGAGTGGTGGATGCAGCGGATCGCTTATTGCTATCAGCTGTACGATGTGCTTCGTATCGATCATTTTCGGGGATTTGATGAATACTGGTTCGTTCCTTACGGAGATCCGACGGCGGAGAACGGCCATTGGGAAAAGGGTCCCGGTTACGAACTGTTCGATGTCATGAAGAAGAAACTGGGCAGGAAGAAAGTGATCGCGGAAGATCTGGGATTTCTGACTCCCAGCGTGATCCGTCTGGTGAAGAAGACCGGGTATCCCGGAATGAAGATTCTTCAGTTTGCTTTTGATGCCGGAAATGACAGTGAATATCTGCCGCACAATTATGACAAGAACTGTGTGGTCTATACCGGAACCCACGATAACGATACTACGGTGGGGTTCTTACAGAATATGCCGGAGAAGGACAAGAAATTTGCAAAGAAATATCTGGGACATAAGAATGACAAGAAGCTTTGCTTTGAGATCATCCGGGCAGCATTGTCTAGCTGTGCGGATACCGCAATCATTCCCATGCAGGATTATCTGGAGCTGGACAGCAGCGCCAGGATCAACACTCCCTCCACTCTGGGATGCAACTGGAAATGGCGTATGGATAAGGATGCTTTGGATCCGAAGCTTGCGAAAAAGATTTATAGGATGGCAAAATTATACGGAAGACTGTAAAGTGTGCCGCGTAGCGTAAGGCACATTGTAAGAATACGGAAGGGATAGTTTCCTTTCCGTATTTTTTGTGGACAAATCATAAATATTTGCATGCATGAAAATGGGGATAACTATGGCAGGTAGCATTTTTTAGTGCATTTTTGTCAAAACAAGAGGACTTTTTTGTGGTCTTATGGAAAAAGCCACGTTATTATGGTATGGTTATCTATATTGGGCGGAGTCTGCAATCGGATTTCTGCGAGAGAGAGGAGAAACATGAGCCGTACTACTGACAGGGCAGGCCGTAATAAGGGACAATGGATCGTCATTGGGTTTATGGCTTTTGCTATCATAGTCATTTCGATATGCACAGTAATCTTTCGTTCCTATGTGCGGGGATTTCATAAAGTAACAGACAGAGAAAAATATGACCGGTATTATGTGATGATCACAGAAGACCGCAAATCGGATTTCTGGCAGTCCGTATACCGCGGAGCTTTTGAACGCGGACAGGAAGAGAATGTATATGTGGATCTGCTGGGCGAGCATCTGTCTCAGGAGTATACGAGGGCAGAGCTTATGCGGATCGCCATGTCCTCCGGTGTAGACGGTATTTTTGTAGAATCGGATGAAAGCGACGAGATGTCACAGATGATCGACGAAGCAGTAGAACGGGGCATCCCTGTGGTGACACTGTATGGTGACAATACGCACAGTGCACGCTGCAGCTTTGTCGGTGTAGGAAGCTATAATCTGGGCAGGGAATACGGACGACAGGTATTGAAGCTGGCTTCTGTCAGTGAGAGTACCGCGCCCATGACGGTAGCGGTACTGGTGAATGCCCATGCACTGAACTCGGCACAAAATATTGTCTGCTCCGGGATTCAGGACGCACTGGAACAGGAGAAAATCCGGGGACCGGAGATAGAACTTTCCTTAATTACAGTGGACGATACGAATACTTTTTCCGTGGAGGAATCCATCCGGGATATTTTTATGAATGAAAAGCTGCCGGATATCATTATCTGCCTGAACGAATTGAGCACCACCTGTGTCTACCAGGCAGTGGTAGATTACAACTGCGTGGGCGAGGTCGCAATTTTAGGGTATTATGATACCGATACGATACTCAAAGCAATCGAGCGAAATGTAGTCAATGCAACGATCTCGATAGACACGGAGCAGATGGGAGCTTTCTGCGTGGATGCTTTGCAGGAGTACTATCGTTTTGGCTATACCAGCCAGTATTTTACGGCGGATGTCACAATTATTGATCAGAATAACGTGGGTGAATATTTACAAGCGCAGGAAGCGACAGAGTGAGGTACGCATGAGGAAAAAATTTCGACAGCTGTCTCTTCAGGCGAAGATGAGCAGCATTTTTGTATTGGCGAATCTGGTAGTATTTGCAGTGACGGTGATATTGCTTCTGGGAATCAACAGCATGTCTTCGGAGATCGATAAGGTCTATCAGGGGAATCTGCGGCTGAACGAAGTATCTGATGCACTGATGGCGGTGCAGGACAGTATGACGGATTATCTGAATTCCAAGACCAGTGATTCCCTGGAGGAATTTTACCGGAATGAACAGACATATTCCCAACTGGTGCAGGATATGAGCGATGAGGTGACGGGAGCCACCTTTCAGAGAATGGAACGCAGTATCCGGCATATGTCGGAAGAATACCTGGATCTCGTAAGTCAGACGATTGAGGCAAAGCGTGGGAGAAATGTAGAGAAATACCGCGTCCGGTACGAGAACGCGACACAGATGTATGAATATATCAATACCTATATTTACAGTCTGAACAACGAACAGTTCCGCAGCAACTCCGAGAACTACAGCCGTCTGTCGGCTGCTTTCCGTAATTTCGAAATGGTCAGTGTGATTGCATTATCCATCGTCATTGTGGTCAGCGTATCTATAGTAGTAAAGCTTACCGGGGAGATCATCAGTCCGTTAAAGGATCTGGCGGTAACCGCTGACGAAGTAGCGGGCGGAAACTTTGATACCGAACTGTTACAAGTACAGTCGGAGGATGAGATCGGCGTGGTAACGGGAGCATTTAACCAGATGCTGATCAGTATCAGACAGTATCTGGAAAGCCTGCGCGAGAGCATGGAAATCCGGCGTTCCTTAATGGAAAAAGAGCTTTTGATGGAAGCACACTTAAAGGATGCACAGCTAAAGTATCTGCAGGCGCAGATCAATCCCCACTTCTTATTCAATACGTTAAATGCGGGAGCACAGCTGGCCATGATGGAAGGCGCCGACCGGACCTATGAATATGTACAGAATGTGGCGGAATTTTTCCGCTATAATGTAAAAAAGAGTAATGATATCGTGACGGTCAGAGAAGAGCTGGAACTGGTGGATCATTACATTTATATTCTGAATGTCCGCTTTTCTGGGGATATCCATTATGGGAAAGAAATTGAAGAGGATCTGCTGGACAGCTGCATGCCAAGCATGATCTTACAGCCGATCGTGGAAAATTCCGTAAATCACGGCATCAGAGAGATGAACGGAGAGGGAAAGATCCGGCTGAAGGTATACCATGTGGATGGAGATACGCTGGGGATCAGTATCCGGGATAACGGCATCGGAATGGACCGGGATACGATAGAAAAAGTACTTGGCGGCAATTATCACGAAGAGCAGTCAGGCGGCGGTTCCAATGGTATTGCAATGGGGAACATTATCGCAAGATTAAAACTTTTCACGCAAAACGAAGATGTAATGACGATTTTAAGTGACGGGAAAAATCAAGGAACGGAAGTAATCCTGTATCTTCCGATAAAAGAGAGGGAAAAGACGGATGTATAAGATCATGCTGGCGGATGACGAAGGAATCGTGATCGATTCCCTGAAATTCATCATCGAAAAAGAATTCAAGGATACCTGTGAGGTGCAGTATGCCAAGACCGGCAGAAGTGTGATTGAACTGGCAGAGAGCTTCCGCCCGGACGTTGCGGTCATGGATATCCAGATGCCGGGAATCAACGGCATCGATGCTATGAAAGAGATCCGGAGAAGCAATAATCATACAGTGTTTATCGTAATGTCAGCTTATGACAAATTTGATTATGCGAAAGAAGCTATCAAACTGGGAGTCATGGAGTACATTACCAAGCCGATGGAGAAGACCCGGATCATTGCAGCATTGCAGAAGGCAATGGAGCGAATCGATGCAGAGCGCCTGAAACGCAAAAATGAGTTGTTGATCAAGGAAAAACTGGAGACAGTCGTACCGATTATTGAAAGCGGTCTGATCCACAATATCTTATTACAGGAGCATTTCCGCGAGGATATTGAGAATTACCGGTCAATTTTAGGAATCACGCTGCAATATGCCTACATGATTGCTGTGATATGCGGAGATGAACAGCAGGGAAACCACATGACAAATGCGGTGGGAAGCAGTGTCAGAATGCAGAAGCATTATCAGGAGGTCAGGGACTGTCTGAAAGAAAATTTTGACTGTATTGTGGGTACCGTCATGGCAAACAAACTGGCAGTGCTGGTACCTTATGAGAAAGATGTGATGGACTATAATGAGCGTATCGAACTCATTGAAAAAGCCAGAGAACTCACCAGATATCTGCGCAAGAGAACGGATATCAGCTTCCGCATCGGCATCGGAGAACCGAAAGATTTTCTGATGGCTTCGGAATCTTATACGGAGGCGCTGAATGCACTGGTGGCGACCACCGGCAGTGTGGCACATGTGGATGACCTGCCGATCAAATGCGAATACGGTGGAAATTATCCGGTGAAGCTGGAGAAAAAACTTTTTGCGGAAGTCGAGGACGGTGACATTGACAATGCTTCCGCATCGGCATCGGCATTTTTTGACTGGATGGTGGAGAGCGGTTCCGATCTGATGAATATGAGGCTTAAGGTGCTGGAATTTGCCCTGTGGTCAGAGCACATTGCCTATGAAAAAGGTGGTATGATCTATCAGCTGAATTCCCGTGCGGAGTATCTGCCGCAGGTGATGCAAATGGCGGAACCAGCGGCCATGAAAACATGGTTCCTGGAAAAAGTGAAGGAAGCCTGCCGGAACGTTCTGAATAAAAGGGAAGAAAAGACGGGCAGTATTATCGAAACAGCAAAGAATTATATTAAGAATAACTATCACAAAGATATTTCCCTGGATGATGTATCCAGAGAGGTAAATATCAGCCCGTATTATTTCAGTAAACTATTCAAAGAAACTACCGGGGAAAACTTTATCGAGTACCTGACCAATTTAAGGATGGACAAGGCAAAGGAACTGCTGCAGACGACGGAGTGCTCCATGAAGGAGATCTGTGTCAAAACCGGATATTCGGATCCCAACTATTTCAGCCGCAGTTTTAAGAAAAATGTGGGTGTGACGCCGACAGAGTATAAGGAAAACCGGGGAAAGGGACAGGAACAAGGCAGTGTATAAGAAAAAGAGACGGATATGTGTTGCGTGGCTTCTGGGGATGATGTTATTGCTTTGTGCCTGCGGAAATCTGGAAACCGGAAAAGATCAGGGAGAAGTCGCGGAAAATGATAAAATTCAGATCGGCATGAGCTTTGATTCTTTTGTCATTGAAAGATGGCAGAGGGATCGTGACATTTTCGTCTCAACGGCAAAGGAGTTGGGAGCGGAAGTGAATGTCCAGAATGCGAACGGTGATCTGGAGCAGCAGAAAAAGCAGATCAATTACTTCATCGATAAAGGAATGGACGTGATCGTTGTGATATGCATTGACTCCAAAGGATTAACAGAGGAAGTGCAGAGGGCGAAAGATGCCGGCATTAAGATCATTGCTTATGACAGACTGCTGCAGAATACAGATATTGACCTGTATATCTCATTTGACAACGAAAGAGTAGGTACCATGATGGGAGAGGCACTGGTGGAAAACGGTCTGGCCGGCGGAAATGTGCTGATGCTGGGAGGCTCTGCCGTGGACAGCAACGTTGCTATGGTGGAAAAGGGCTTTCGCAAGGTCATGGAGGATAATCAGGTGACGATCTTGGATTCTATGCATGCGGATGGCTGGAAAGCGGAACTTGCCGGGGCATATATCTATGAGCATATGGATGTTGTATCGGAGGCAGATGCCATTATGTGCGGCAATGATGATCTGGCAAGCAAAGTGGTACATGCTCTGAAAGAAAAGAGACTGGCAGGAGATATTATGGTAGTGGGGCAGGATGCCGACCTGGAAGCGTGCCAGCGCATTGTCGAGGGGACACAGGTCATGACGGTCTACAAACCGGTGGAAAAAATGTCGCAGAAGGCAGCGGAGTGTGCGGTACTTCTGGCAAAGGGAGAGCCGTTGCCGGAAGGAGATACGGTAACCATAGAGAATGGAAAATATGAAGTTCCGTACATTGGTCTGGAACCGATCAGTGTGGATAAAAACAATATGAATGATGTGATCATCGGAAGCGGATTTCACTTAAAAGAGGATGTCTATCTGAACATTCCCTCGGAAATGCCCAAATAATATTGGATTTACTTTGAAAATGGGGAAAAGAGATAGATTCTAAAAACACAATAGGAAAAATTTGGTGACAAGGCTGTGCCGGCAGACAAGATATTGCTAGCACAGCCTTGATTTTGTCAGGAGAGAGGATGGAAAAGTGCAGAAGGTCATAAAATCATGCTATAGGATTTGTGATATTCTCTATTTAGCAACAAAAACAAACCAAACAAGGGAGGTTACTTTTTATGAGGAAGAAATTATTAAGCACACTTCTGGCAACAGCCATGGCTGTTACAATGCTTGCAGGATGTGGATCCAATGGGGGACAGCAGGCAACCACACCGGCAACGGACAATAAGACAGAAACATCTGCAGAAGCAAAGACAGATGCTTCCACTACTACCACAACAGGTGGCGGTAAGATTGGTGTAGCAATGCCGACCAAGGATCTGCAGAGATGGAACCAGGATGGTACCAACATGGAAGCCCAGCTGAAGGAAGCCGGCTACGAAGTTGATCTGCAGTACGCATCCAACGATATTCCCACACAGGTATCCCAGATCGAGAATATGATCAACTCCGGATGCCAGATGTTAGTTATCGCATCTATCGATGGTGATTCCCTCGGAACTGTTCTGGAGCAGGCTAAGGAAAAAGACATTCCTGTTATTGCTTATGACCGTCTGATCATGAACTCCGATGCAGTTACCTATTATGCAACCTTTGATAACTACATGGTAGGTACCAAACAGGGCGAATACATCAGAGACCAGCTGGATCTGGATAACGCAGCAGGACCTTTCAATATTGAGTTAGTAACCGGTGACCCCGGCGACAACAATGCAAGATTCTTCTTCGGTGGTGCGATGGATGTTCTGCAGCCCTACATTGATGCAGGCAAGCTGGTAGTAAAATCCGGACAGACCGATTTCGAAACCGTTGCAACCGCTAACTGGTCTACTGAGACCGCTCAGTCCAGAATGGATGCTATCATTTCCGCAAACTATGCAGACGGAACAAAGCTGGATGCAGTGCTGTGCTCCAACGACTCTACCGCACTTGGTGTTACCAACTCTCTGGAAGCTAACTATACCGGCGAGTGGCCCATCATTACCGGTCAGGACTGTGATAAGCCCAACGTTAAGAACATGATCTCCGGCAAGCAGTCAATGTCCATCTTCAAGGATACCCGTACTCTGGCATCCAAGGTTGTAGAGATGGTAGACGCTGTTATGAAGGGCGGCGAGGCACCTGTCAACGATACCACAACTTACGACAATGGTACCGGCGTTATTCCTTCCTATCTGTGTGAGCCCGTATTCGCTGATGCAAGCAACTACAAAGAACTGCTCATCGATTCCGGTTACTATACAGAGGCAGATTTACAGTAATTTATAATAACACGGATCTGTAAGGATCCTTACGGCAGGCGGGCGTTTCCCGCCTGCTGTATTCATGGGTAAAGCAAGAATAAGATTTTAAATGTTTGATTAGATAATGTGGAAACAAGACTTGGGAGGGATACCATTGGCAAAGATATTACTGGAAATGAAAAATATAACCAAAACATTCCCCGGTGTAAAAGCACTTGACAATGTAAACCTGCAGGTGGAAGAAGGAGAGATCCATGCCCTTGTAGGCGAGAACGGCGCAGGAAAGTCCACACTTATGAATGTACTGAGCGGTATTTATCCGTACGGATCTTATGAAGGCGATATCATCTATAATGGTGAGATCTGCAAATTCGACAAGATCAAGGACAGTGAGGAAAAAGGTATCGTTATTATTCATCAGGAACTTGCGCTGATCCCCTATATGACCATCGGGGAGAATATGTTCCTTGGCAATGAACGGGGACATAAGTACAAAATCAACTGGAATGAAACCAATGCCAGGGCGGCGGAACTGTTAAAGACCGTAGGCCTGAAGGAAGGCCCCCAGACATTGATAAAAGATATCGGTGTAGGTAAGCAGCAGCTGGTAGAGATTGCAAAGGCGTTGGCAAAGAACGCTAAATTGCTGATTCTGGATGAGCCTACAGCATCTTTAAACGAGACAGATTCCAAAGCACTGTTAGATTTGATGCTGGAACTCAAGAAAAAGGGAATGACATCCATCATCATCTCTCATAAGCTGAATGAGATTTCTTATGTGGCAGATAAGATCACAGTCATTCGTGACGGATCTACCATCGAAACGCTTGTGAAGGGAAAAGATGATATTACCGAGAGCCGGATCATCAAAGGAATGGTAGGAAGAGAGATCGCTGACCGATTCCCGAAGAGAGAGCCGAAGATCGGAGAGGTCCTGATGGAAGTAAAAGACTGGACGGTACATCATCCGCTGTACTCAGACCGTAAGGTAGTGGATAACGTTAACCTCAATGTCAGAAAAGGCGAAGTAGTGGGAATCTCCGGACTGATGGGTGCGGGTCGTACGGAACTGGCAATGAGCCTGTTCGGAAAAAGCTATGGCTCCAATATCAGCGGCGAACTGTATATCAACGGCAAAAAAGTACAGCTGAATACTGTACAGGAAGCCATCAAAAATCATCTGGCATATGTGACGGAGGATCGAAAGGGCAACGGACTGATTCTGAGCAACCCGATCAAGATTAATACAACTCTGGCAAATCTGGATGCCATCAGCAGACATACTGTTATTGATAAAGACAAAGAGTACAATGTGGCGGTAGACTATAAGAACAAACTGAATACGAAATGTCCAACTGTGGAGCAGAATGTAGGAAACTTAAGCGGCGGTAATCAACAGAAGGTACTTTTGGCAAAATGGATGTTCACAGATCCGGATATCCTGATCCTGGATGAGCCGACGAGAGGTATTGATGTTGGTGCAAAATACGAAATCTACTGCATCATTAACCAACTGGTGGCAGAAGGAAAATCGGTTCTCATGATCTCCTCGGAGCTGCCTGAGATCCTTGGCATGTGTGACCGGATCTATGTAATGAACGAAGGAAAAATAGTAGGAGAACTGGCGGGCAGTGAGGCAACACAGGAGCTTATCATGTCCAAGATATTATCAGCCGGTAAGAAAGGAGCATTGGCATGAATAAAACAAAGGGCCTCGATTTTATAAAAAGATATACCATGATCCTCGTACTGATCGTGGTTACGGCATTTTTTGCATGGAGAACCGGAGGAGCAATCCTGCTTCCCATGAATGTCAGCAGTCTGATCTCGCAGAACGCATATGTGTTTATTCTGGCAACCGGTATGCTGTTATGTATCCTGACCGGCGGTAACATCGATCTGTCCGTTGGATCTGTTGTATGTTTCGTCGGTGCCATCGGAGCGGTACTCATGGTCAACATGAAAATGAACATGTGGCTGGCTATTCTGATCATGTTTGCTATCGGTACACTGATCGGTGCTTTCCAGGGTTTCTGGATCGCTTATGTGAGAATCCCGCCTTTCATCGTGACATTGGCCGGCATGCTGGCTTTTCGAGGATTAAGCAACGTAGTCCTGCAGGGTATGACCGTATCCATTAAGGACTGCACTACATTCGTAAATCTGTTCGGTGGCGGTGCTGACTGTTATATTCCCGATTTCTTCGGTAATGGTCCCATCAATCTGACCTGTGTATTTGCCGGTGTGATCGCTGCAGTGATCTTTGCGGTGTTACAGCTGAAGAATAGAGCCGACAAGGTGAAAAAAGGATACGAAGCTCCCAGCATGGGTTCCACGATCGGCAAAATCGTAGTGATCGCTGCAGTGATCCTGGCATTCAGCTATCGTCTGGCACAGCACAAAGGTATTCCCAGCGTATTGATCTGGGTACTGATTGTTATCATGGTATACGGTTACATCACTTCCAACACGACTGTAGGACGTTATTTCTACGCAGTGGGCGGTAATGAGAAGGCCACCAAATTATCCGGTATCAATACCAACAAGGTTTATTTCCTGGCTTATATGAACATGGGATTCCTGGCAGCGTTAGCTGGTATGGTAACCATTGCACGTATGACTTCCGCAC
>OOCZ01001752.1_pt1 | contig 12978 bp, 10 predicted proteins | sample 1671631 | NCBI WGS metagenome assembly OOCZ01 (sample SAMN06348176, study PRJEB24527) | human gut metagenome | reverse complement strand
AGCACCTGACTCTTAATCAGGGTGTCCAGGGTTCGAACCCCTGGCGGCGCACTAAAAGAAGTCTTATGATTTGGTCACAGGAGCCAGGTTGTGGGGCTTTTTATTTTGCCTAAAAATTGCAGGCTTAAATGTATACTAAAAAAATACTTGCATTTTTTGAAAAACTCGTATATACTTTCATTTGTTGTTAGCGCTTGCAGACAACAAAGAGAATATAAGCGCCGCTAGCTCAGTTGGTAGAGCACCTGACTCTTAATCAGGGTGTCCAGGGTTCGAGCCCCTGGCGGTGCACTCGAGAGAATCGTTTTTGGAGACATAGGAGCTCCGGGGACGGTTCTTTTTTTGCATAGATACCCTGATTAAGGAGATTTCACATGACTGCGATATTTGATACGCATGCGCATTATGACGATGACGCATTTAACGATGACAGAGAACAGCTTCTGGCGGCGTTGCCGGGGCAGGGCATTGCCCGGGTGGTGGATGTGGGTGCGAGCCTGGCATCCTGCCGGAAAGTGTTAGAGCTGATGGAGCAGTACGATTATATATACGGAGCCATCGGCGTACATCCCAGCGAGACCGCGGAACTGGATGAGGAATCTTATTCCTGGCTGAAGGAACAGTGCCGGAAAAAGAAATGCCTGGCGGTGGGAGAGATCGGACTGGATTATTACTGGCCGGAGCCGGACCACGAGACACAGAAAAAGTGGTTCCTGAGGCAGCTGGAACTGGCGCGTGAGATCAAAAAGCCTGTTATCATTCACTCCCGGGATGCGGCGAAGGATACCGTCGACCTCATGACGGAGGCGCACGCAGAGGAGATCGGCGGTGTAATTCATTGCTATTCCTATACGAAGGAGACGGCGAAGATTTTCCTGGATATGGGATTCTACTTCGGAATCGGCGGCGTGCTGACTTTTAAAAATGCAAAGAAGCTGAAGGAAGCGGTAGAGTACATTCCCATGGATCGCATTGTATTGGAGACGGATTGCCCGTATCTGGCACCGGAACCGAACCGCGGCAAACGCAACAGTTCCCTGAATATTCCCTATGTGATCGCTGCCATGGCACAGATCAAGGAGATCACAGAGGAAGAAGTGTGCAAGGCGGCATGGGACAATTCCCTGAAATTGTATCGCATGGATAAATAACCGGGTAAAAAGAAATGGAAGCAAGCAAAACAAAACTATTTTCAAAAGATGATCTGAAAAAACTGATCATTCCTTTATTGTTTGAACAGGCACTGGCAATCACTGTGGGCATGGCAGATACCGTCATGATCTCTTCGGCGGGCGAGGCGGCGGTCTCCGGCGTATCCCTGATCGACATGTTCAATAACCTGATCATCAGTGTGTTGGCGGCATTGGCTACCGGTGGCGCGGTGGTGACTTCCCAGTTCCTCGGAGCCGGGAAAAAAGAGGACGCCTGCAAATCTGCAAAACAGTTGATCGTGTCCTCCGTATGCATTACCATCGGTATTTCGATTTTGGTCATGGTGTTCTGTAATGGCATCATTTCCCTGTTTTTCGGTAAAATTGAAGCGGACGTATTTCATAATGCTGTGATCTATATGATGATCTCTGCACTGTCCTTCCCGTTCCTTGCCCTGTACAATTCCTGTGCGGCGCTGTTCCGCTCCATGGGAAATTCCCAGATCACGCTGAAGGTCTCCGTGGTGGAAAATATCATTAACATCGGCGGTAATGCTTTGGGTGTTTATGTACTGGGACTGGGCGTGGCAGGTGTGGCGATTCCTTCCCTGATCTCCCGTGCAGTGGCAGGATTCATCCTATATCGTTTGCTGAAAAACCCGTCCAACGAAGTGCATTTATTAAAAGAAAGCTTCCACATCGACTGGCCGGTGATCCATAAGATTTTTTACATAGGTATCCCCAGCGGGATTGAAAATGGTATTTTCCAGCTGGGACGTGTCATTGTGGTAAGCATTATCGCGGGTTTCGGAACTGTGCAGATCGCTGCCAACGGCGTGGCGAACAGCTTAGACAGCATGGGCTGTATCGTGGGACAGGCTATGAATCTGGCAATGATCACGGTAATTGGCCGTTGTGTCGGTGCCGGAGATTCCGGTCAGGTGCGGTATTATACGAAAAAATTATTGAAGATTACCTACTTGTGTACCTTTATGGTAAACAGCGTCATCCTGCTGTGTCTGTCGTGGATCCTGAAATGCTATGGATTAAGTCCGGAGACCACGCAGTTATCCTATATTCTGGTCATGATCCACAACGGTATGGCGATGTTTTTGTGGCCGGCGTCTTTTGTTCTGCCGAATATGCTTCGTGCCTGCAATGACGTACGGTTTACTATGGTGCTGTCTATTTTTTCCATGTTCGTGTTCCGTATCGGATTCAGCTATATCATCGGTGTGAACATGGGTTACGGAGCCATCGGTGTCTGGATCGCCATGGTACTGGACTGGATCTTCCGAGTGATCTGTTTTGTAGGCAGATATTTGTCCGGACATTGGCTGAAGACAGCCGGATTACAGGATAACAGATAGCAACAGTTCATCTTGTGAACATATGCGGCCACAAAGCCATACGAGCATGATTTTGTGTGCCCGGATATATTCACGGATGAACTGTTATGAGGTATAATGTGGGAAAAAGAGAGGGAGGTATGTAATATGCAGGTAATATTGGAAAATGAAGCTTTAAAGGTAACGATCAACAGCTTTGGCGCAGAACTTGCAAGTATTCGGGGGAAAGAGACAGATACTGAGTATCTGTGGAATGCGGATGCAAAATTCTGGAAGAGAACTGCCCCGGTACTGTTCCCCTTTGTCGGAAGCCTGAAAAATAAGGAATATCATTATGAAGGAAAGACTTATTCCATGGGTCAGCACGGCTTTGCCAGAGATATGGAGTTTGCCGTGGATGTACAGACGGCGACGGAAGCATGGTTTTCCCTGAGATCTAATGAAGAGACCAAAGCGAAGTATCCGTTCGAGTTCATTTTAAAAGTAGGTTATGAATTGGAAGGAAAAGACCTGAAGGTCATCTGGCAGGTCGAGAATCCGGATACGAAAACACTGTACTTTTCCATCGGCGGACATCCCGCATTCATGTGTCCTGTGAATGGAAAAGGAAAGCAGTCGGAATATTATTTCAAGTTTGATACGGACAAAGATCTGACTTACGGATTGGTGGCAGATGACGGACAAGGACTCATGGGACAGCAAAAGGATGTATTACCGGTGAAAAACGGTTATGCGCAGATCACAGAGCACCTATTTGACCGGGATGCCCTGATTGTGGAGGATCGTCAGGCTTCTGCAGTGAGCCTGTGTACTCCGGACAAAAAGCCTTACCTTACCGTGAGCTTTGACGCTCCGTTATTCGGGCTGTGGTCTCCCGCAGGCAAGGGAGCACCGTTTATCTGCATCGAGCCCTGGTACGGCAGATGCGACCGGACGACCTTCGACGGCAGCCTGGAACAGCGGGAGTATGGCAATACTCTGCAGGCGGGCGGGGTATTCCGCAGGGAGTACACCATCACCGTAGAATAAATCCAGAAACAGCAGCGATATGTTAGGTATCGCTGCTGTTTTTAAGTGGCTCATCTTATGAATTATTCTTGTTCTTGTAATGGAAATTCGGAATATGCTCCCATCTGTCCCGGAAATAATGGGCGATCAGCTTCGGACGGCGATCTCTGGTAAAGATGCCCTTGCGATTGCCGTCGGCACGCATGCAGCCCTGTAAGGTGGCGTAATCGGCGAAATTCCATGCCTGTTCCCCGATAAAGAAGTCTCTTCCGTCGAAGGTTTTGCTATACATTTTGTAAAGCGCTACCTGGAATTCTTCACTCCACATTTCCGGCGCACAGTTATGGAGCCCGGCGAGAGTATCGGCGCCGTATTCGGTCATCATCACGGGTTTTCCGATCTTTTCCCAGAAATCCAGTTCCAGATTCCAGGCGTAGGAAGCAGCTTCCAGATCACCGGAGAGATTGTACCATCCGTAATAACGGTTGAGACAGACTACATCCATGGTTCTGGTCACAATGTCCTTCTCGTAATTGTTCTGGCAGCAGACAAAGGTCACGGGGCGGTTCTGAGGATCCAGCCGGTGGGTAAATTCATAGAGAGAATGCCAGTAATCGTAGGCGGATTCCGGGAAATGCTCGGTATCCGGTTCGTTTCCCATGGACCACATGACGATGCAGGGATGATTTTTGTCCCGTGCGATCAGATCCCGTAGTACCTGTTCGTGATGCTCTCTTATGGGAAATGTCTTATAAGGGTCACAGCTGTCTCCGGCACCGATGCCCACGGCGGGCGTCTCGTCAATAATAACGATACCCTCACGGTCACAGAGCCGGTAGATCTCCTCCGCGTAAGGGTAATGGCTGGTGCGGAAGGAGTTGGCATGGATCCAGTGTAGAAGATTAATATCCTTTACATCGAGGCAGAGATCCAGTCCTCTTCCGCGGAAAAATGAATCCTCATGCTTGCTGAAGCCCTTGAAATAAAAAGGCTCCCCGTTGATCAGAAACTGCGTTCCCTTCACCTCTACGGTACGGAAACCGAATTCTTCCGTATAGCAGTCCTCTCCGTAATGAACTTCCGCCTTGTACAGGTAAGGAGTGCCGGGATAAGGCTGCCAGAGATGGACCTGCGGGATCCGAAGCTCTCCCTTTCGGCCGGTGGCTTCTGCTTTGCAGTTGCTTTCTGCGTCTATGATTTTTAAAGTGACAGGAGCGTCACTATCCATCCCATCCGTGAGAATTTCGTAATTTAAGACGCCGGTGTCACCTTCGATAGACGGGACCAGAGTAATGTCTCTGATGTAGGACGCCGGAGTGCTGTAGATGCGCACCGGTCGGTTGATGCCAGCAAAATTAAAGAAATCAAAATTCGGCAGATTCTGTTTCTTTCTCCATATTTTTGCGGCTTCCACACTGGGAATGCCGGGATTGTCCGAGCCGAAGAAGGCAATATTACCTTCGTTGCCGATGGGCAGAGTGCTGTGGCTGATCCGGTTGTCCACAGCGACACCGATGGTAAGGTGGCCATCCTCCGGAACCAGATCCGTGATCTCAACTTCAAAGGGGAGAAAACCACCCTTATGTGTCATAATCAGTTTCCCATTGATATAAACTTTTGCAACATGAGTTACGGCGTCAAAACGCAATACCTGGCGCTGCCCGTTGTTCCCGCACAAAAGAGCCGGGAGCACCACGGTTCGCTCGTAATAAGCCCAACCGTAATGATTCCGATAAGCCGGATCATCCTTCTGGTCATTATAAGAAGCCGGCACGGCAATCAGGTCCATCTCCTGCGGTCCGCTCCAGAGATCCTCCGGCTCTGTCTCATCTCCTAATTGAAATTGCCATACTCCTCCCAGATCGATCAAGCTACGGGAACGGTTCATGATTGGATATAACATGGTAGTCCTCCTTTTGCCCTGTGGCCTGTAATTGCGCTTATTATAGGGCAGGACAAAAGGAAAATCCATGTGATTATTAAGAAGTATGTAAATTTTTATGAATCTGGCAAGTCAGTAATTAATGGTGGGTATTCCTGTTTTTTTGCAAGGGCGCAGATAGCGCCCCAGCGCCTGGATTTAAAGTAGAAGAGCATGGCAATCATGCCGGTAATAAAGCTGGCGGAAACACTGACCATGGCATATTCGCCATAGCCGGCATACATGATGAGATAAGCGGCAGGGATTCGGACAACCCATAATAGCAGAATATTTACGATGGTGGGATAGCGAATCTCTCCGATACCATTGATAAAGCACATAATGCCATTGAACACGGCGTAGGCCCAGGTGAATGGCAGAACAAGATAAGTATATCGCTGTGCAAAAGTCAATACGGCAGGATCACGGCTGAACAGCATTAGCAGAGGATGGCAAAAAGCAGTCACAAGTAATCCCCCTGCAAGGGTGACGATGCCGGAACAGAGCGGTATCTGCCATGCCCCACGGCATAAACGACGGTAGTTCCGGGCACCAAGGTTCTGCCCGGCAAACACAGTAGCCGCAGAAGAATATGAAGTAATGGCAATATTGGCAATGCCGCTGACTTTACCGGCAACGGAGCATCCGGCTACGAAGGTGGACCCAAGCGTGTTATAAAGTGCCTGAAGCAGCACATGACCGACAGAATAAAGTGCGGTATTCAGTCCGAGCGGCAGGCCGATCTTTAACATTTCATGAAGAATAGGAAGGTCAAAACCATGCGCAAAAACCGGAAAATTCATGGCAGGATAAGTATGACGGATGTAGAAGATGCTGAACATCCAGGACAGAAACAGTGAGGCAGCAGTTGCGATGGCAACACCGGTGACGCCCATTCCCAAACCGGCAGTCAGTACAAGGTCCAGAACAATATTGGTAACGCAGGAAATGCCAAGAAATAACAGCGAAGAAGTACTGTTTCCCAGACCCCGTAAAATGCCTGCGTTAAAGTTATATCCCATATTGCCGAGAATGCCTAACGTTGTGATACGCAAATACACAATGGCATAGGGCATGGCATCGGCAGGCACCTGCATCAGCCTTAGAAGAAACGGTCCGGCCGCTACGCCTAACAACGTAAGCGGCAGACTGGCAGCGTACAGAAAAAACACTGCGGTTTGTGCAAGCTTACGCAGTTGATCTGTATCGGAGGCACCTGCCGCCTGTGAAATCAGGATGGATATTCCGGAACCAATGCCAAGAAAGATACACAAAAGAATCTCCAGTGGCTGGGAACTTGTGGCCACAGCGGCCAAAGCGGATGCATCACAGAAATTACCGATAACCAAAGTATCAACGGTTCCGTATAACTGTTGTAAGATATTTCCGATGCAGATCGGCAATGCAAACTGTGCTGCGCGGCCTAAAATAGAACCTTGTGTCATATCGATTTTACTCATATTCATTGACAATCACCCGCTTTGTAAAAATGGTAAATATTTAAATTGTAGAATGTAAAAATTCATCAGCTTATACTGGCTTGGTTCAGAGTCTATGCCAAAACTGTGTCCAGGGTTTTATGTTAAGAAAGCTTTCGATGCTGCCGGTTATATTCTCCATTGTAATATAATCATAATGTTGCGGAGTATCGGGATGTAGCTTGAGCCTCTTCCGTGTGCAAATTGGAAATTGTCAGAGCATCATATCTCGAAAGCAGAAGCTTCGCATTTGGCGGCAGTACACAGTCTGACAAAAGTACATTTTTGATTTTATGCCCAGGTGCAGTAAAACCATCAATTTCAATGGGGGCAACGGATTCCACTGTGCCGTGCTCCTGTTTTTGCCCGGTCAGATGCAGCCGTTCAAAGTGGAAATCTTCAAAATAAGGCGGCTCTGGAGCAGGAATGCCGTCATCATTGTATGGAACAGAATGAATGAGCAGGCGGGGGAAGGTGCAGTCGCGTACAGTGACATTGCGCACATATCCGCCACGCTTAGGGGTTCCTTTGATTTCAATGCCATTGGAAGAGGCAGCTATATCGCAATCCCAAATTTGCACATCTGCAACACCGCCAGACATTTCACTGCCAATACAGATACCATGACCGCCGTTGCTGTGGCAGTCAAATACGCAGATATGCTTTGTAGGACGATTAATGGCATTACCTTCGGGATTCTTACCGGATTTGATGGCAACGGAGTCATCTTCGGTTTCAAATTCCGTTGCAAATAACGTGCAGTTTGTGGAAGAATCCGGGTCCCAGCCATCGCCGTTCCAAATACCGCCAGAGCGTAGCGTGCAGTGGTCAGTCACAATGTCATCACAGTAGATCATATGGACATTCCATGCTGCGCCGTTTTGTAAAGTCAGCCCTGTAATACGAATACGGGAGCAGTTGCTTAAATTAATAAGTCGTCCGCGGACACGTCCCGGAATGGTACGGTCATTCTCACAGGTGGCAACCAGTGCAGCATTTTGGGCAAGATATTCCCTGAGATTCTCCCGTTCGATATCGATCATGCGCTCAGCCAGAACATGCCCACCGCCACTAATGGTTCCTTTCCCATAAAGCAGGATGTTTTCGCAATTTGCACCTGCGGTATGATCAAGCTGTCCGGCGTTTAAAAGACTGCGGTAACATTCCTGCTCCGTGCCTTCAAAACGGCTCCAGATACGAGGCAGATAATCTGTGGGGTCAGAACTTCCCTGTAAAACAGCATCTTTCTCCAGATACACGGCCATACAACTATGTAGATCAAGAGCTCCGGTCAGATAGATTCCGGCGGGAAAGTATACTTCGTCATTTGGTCCGCAGTCTGTAAAAGCCTGTTGGAGTGCGGCAGTATTCAGCGTTTTTCCATCACCCACGGCATTGTAGGGTTCTTCCGTTACATAGATTCGGCGCCGTGCAGGTGAGGTACAGATGTGGATACTGCCGATATTGTAGACAGTAACACAATATTCAGTATTGGGTATCAATTCTGTGAATGTATAATGTGTCCGATTTGTGTGAACAGAATGTCCACCATCGAGAGAAACTTCATATACTGTGTCGGCATTGGCATTTTCCGGCTTATTCCAGAACACAGTTGCGGTGTTGGCAGTACAGCGTGCGGACAGTAAAACGGATTCCATAAAAATCCTCCTTTTCGTTTTTACTATTTTCATTGTAAAAAAAAGCACTGAGAATGTCTATATCAATTATTTTCATTTATGTTAATAATTCCCTATTTACCCTATATCTGCTCTGTGATATATGAGATTCAATATAAATTTATCGAATATCAATAAAATTATATTGACATTCGTATCATAGAGTGATATGTTAAGGCTACCAAGAAGGAAAGAGGTATTCATTATGGAGAAGAGAGAGTTGTCGGAAAAGGAGCTGCGGGAGAGGAAGTTTTCTCTGGCAAAGGGGACGAAGTACCTGCTGGATTTCATGTTCTATGCGGGGATACTGGTGACGGTAAGTCTGCCGCTCAGTCTCAAATACATAGGAAAGTATCTGGAGGCAGTGGAGGAGAATTACCTTCCGGCAGTGATCATATTCGCCATTCTGGGCTTGCTGGCGTTATTGTTGATTAATGAACTGCGCAAGATGTTTGGCACGGTGCTTGCGGAGAACTGCTTTGTACCGGAAAATGTGGCGAGCCTTAGGAGAATGGGAGACTTAAGTTTTTTCATCGCGGCCATGAGCGCTGTGAGATGTGTGGTGTACCTGACCATTGCCATGCTGGTGATCATTTTGGTATTTATTATTGCAGGCATGTTCAGCAAAGTGCTGGCGATGGTATTTGAAGAAGCCGTGCGCTACAAGAAAGAAAACGACTTAACAATCTAAAAATTCAGTCACGAAGTGATAGAGCGTGTGATACGCGACTATGTAAATGACGCCGGCTGAACGGAAATTCAAAAGTAGAAAGGCATCTATTATGGGAATCATTGTAAATCTGGATGTAATGATGGCAAAGCGGAAGATCAGCCTGACGGAACTGGCGAATCAGGTGGATCTGACACAGGCAAATTTATCCATCCTGAAAAATAATAAAGCAAAAGCCATACGTTTCTCTACGCTGGAATCCATCTGCGAGGTGCTGCATTGCCAGCCCGGAGACATTCTGGAATATGTGGAAGATTCAAAAGAAGAGAAAAACAATTAAATCCTGAAAGGGGGAGATCACAATGCAGGAAAATACAGTAGTACAGGAAACAACTTCAGCAAATCAGGGACAGATATCCGGGCAGAATGTAGTCCGGGTGGTAGAAAAGACAGAGACTGCGGAGACAAAGCGCATGAAGGAACATTTTAATTTCTTTGGACCGGTGACGTTTCTCTATGCCGTGTTCTATGCGTTTTGCATGTTTCATAACGGATCGGGAATTACCTTCCCTTTTTTTCTCGCAGGCACTTTACTGTATTTTGTCTTCTCGCTGTCAAAACTGGAGATTACCTTGAAAAAAGGAAGCACCTTTTACATGATCAGCATTCTGCTGCTGGGGATATCCACCTTCTGCACGGACGGATGGGCAATCATCAGCCTGAATAAGCTGGCGGTCTTTTTGCTGGTAATGTGTCTGCTGCTGAATCAATATTTTGATACGAAAAAGTGGAATCTTGGGAAATATGTGGGAAGCATCTGTCAATTGGTGGTTATGAGCTTCGGGGAACTGGGGAAGCCTTTTTCCGATGGCAAAGCCTATTTTCGTGAAAAGGGAAAAGTAAATAAGAAGGTATGGTACGGACTGCTGGGAGTGGTGATCGCACTGCCCATTCTGCTCATTGCCGCCGGACTGTTAAGTTCTGCCGATGCGGTATTCCGTAAGATGACAACGGATTTCATGAACTGGATCCGCCCGGGCAATATATTCAACGTAGTCATCAGGGTAACATTTCTGTTCTTTACTTCCTATGCACTGACTTCTTATCTGTGTAAGAGAAGCATCCCGGAAGAAGTGAAGGATCGCAGAAAGGGTGAGCCGGTACTGGCAATTACGATTATGTCATTGCTGTCACTTTTGTATCTGTTGTTTTCCGGTATTCAGATCTTCGGATTGTTCTTAGGAAAAATGCAGCTGCCGGAGGGCTATACTTACGCACAGTATGCAAGAGAGGGCTTCTTCCAGCTGCTGGCTGTCAGCATTCTGAATCTGATCCTGGTACTGGTGTGCCTCAGCCTTTTTAGGGAAAGTAAGGTACTGAAAGTAATTATGACGATTATGTCATTATGTACTTTTATCATGATCGCATCCAGCGTAATGCGTATGATCATTTACATCCGGTATTATTATCTGACTTTCCTGCGGATCTTCGTATTGTGGATGCTGGCGGTATTATTCGTCATGTTTATCGGAGTACTGATCAACATTTACAGGGAAAGCTTCCCTCTGTTCCGCTATGGTGTCGTGATGGTGACAGTTCTGTACCTGGCATTGTCCTTCAGCCATCCCGACTATATTATAGCCAGAGTGAATATTGCCAATGCACCCGGCGGAGACTACTCTTATCTGAGTGATCTCAGTGCGGATGCGGCACCGGTCATTATTCCTTATATGGAGAGTCTTGGGTATGATTTTGGCGCCTATGAACTGGAGAACCCTACGGATATTATGAGCGAAGATACGCAGGCTCAGTGGTGGGGGAGTTATCAGCCGAAGGGATTCGGATATTATTACCTGAACCATAATAAGAAGCGTCTGGATCAGACATCTCTGCGGACATTTAATATTTCCAGATATATGATGCGGAAACAGATAGAGGCGAGAATCGATGGAAAATAAAGAAATGAATACGGAAAAAATAAAGTTTTATAAAAAGCATCCGGTGTTGCTTGCATGGCTGATTTCTATATTTATCGGACTGGGCTATGCGCTTTTTACGATCATAGCCTCTGTTATTCATTATGAGCAAAGAGATTATGTATGGGAGATCATTACGGCTTTTACAGAAATGTTTACCTGGGCAATTTTAATGGGAGCGGTACTGGTATTTCCTGTGGTGCTGACGATCAGCGAAGGAATCTGCCTGATCAGTGAAGCATGGGAACGTCCGGTGAAGGGAGCCTGGCTGTTTGACCAGCATGTATTTTGGCTGGGCGGATTCTATGAACTTTGTTATTTGGGGTTGATTATGGATGTGACATCCGCTGACTGGCAGACGCAGTTAAGCAATTCCAATAAACATACACCGATTTACAGTGGTTCTATAGTTACTTTTATAGTACTCATTCTGCTGGCATTTATAGGGTATGAGATCCTGCAGAGTATTCCGCTTCGGAAGCTGCCGCCCCTTGTGACAGTACTGTCGATTTCCGCAATGTACCTGGGATTGTTAGAACTGATCCTGTTCACAGTACAGATATTCAAGCCGACGATTTTGCTTGATGGATATTTGTTATTATTTCCACTGTGCTGTGTGCTGCTAGTGGTGCGACTGCTTCTGAAGAAAATACGGGAGTGGAATGCACTGATGCAGAATGCGGAGGCGGAACACTTTGGGACGGGGAAGATTTATCAGAATCCCATGCTGCGTTGGTGTGACAACATTTTGCGGAAGGCTGCATGGTGGCCGGTGCTGGGACTGGTATTGATGTTCCCACTGTTGGGAATCCTGATCGCAATCCTCATGCTGTTTGGGCAGGCACCGGATTCTGTGATTAAAGCATTCACGGAGACCAGCGACTGGAATCTGTCTCTCAGGCAGGCACCGCAGAATGTCATGTATGATGAACATTATCTCTGCACGGTAGCTGCCGGCGGTCATGAAAAGGTCGTAAAGCCTATCCGCCTGGGGAGGCGGCATGGGCATGAAGTCATTGTGAACCGTCAGTTGTGCATCGCCAATGCTTTTGAACAGGTGTTGGAAGAACGGACTCCCGGCTTCCACCGGGCGCTGCGTCATTTTTATGACAATTACGGGTTCCCTGTGGCGAGACTGATCCACAGTAAATACACGGCGGATCTGGTGTATTTTATCATGAAACCTTTAGAATGGATCTTCCTGTGCGTGCTGTATCTGACAGATGCACACCCCGAGAACCGCATTGCTGTGCAGTACACCGGCAAGACGGCAGCGCAGGTGGAAAAATAGTAAAATATAAATGGAAAAAGCTCTCCCTTTTGGATATAATAATATTTGAAAGGGAGGCTTTTTTATATGATAAAAGTGAATTGAACTAAATCGGAATTTGACAAGGAGGTAACTGATATGAGGAAAATGTTAGCAGTCGTATTAGTGTTGACCTGTCTACTTGGTGTGGCTGGTTGTTCTTCCATGAAAGTTGACAAAACCAAACCAGTATTTGAAACAGATAATATAAGTAGCATTTCCTTTTATACTATGCCGAATCACAATGATGGAATTCAAGTTCCTGATGAATATATCGAAGAAATCAAAACATGGCTTTCTTCGTTTAGACTCGATGAGAAAGTGAAGGATAAGCAACTTCCCCCTGGTAGCAATAGCGTTTTGGTGGAAATCGTATATTCTGATGGAACTACAGTGAAGAACGGCTTGTCTACATTCACTGTTGATGGAACACTTTATTA
>OOCZ01001750.1_pt1 | contig 12980 bp, 10 predicted proteins | sample 1671631 | NCBI WGS metagenome assembly OOCZ01 (sample SAMN06348176, study PRJEB24527) | human gut metagenome | reverse complement strand
ATTTAATATTCTTTTACTTATTAAAAGAATATCATACTTTTTATTTATCTACAAGCATATTTATTTGTATTTTTAAATATTTTTCTAGCAAATATAAATAAATCAGAACGACAAAAAAGCTCCGTCAAAAAGACGGAGCTTTTGTTTATTGTTTTATTACAGCAGGCAGTTGCTTTCAATCATCAAAAACTGTATTACGGGTCTCCCAGCGTTTAAACTGGCAATAGCCCCAGGGAGCATAAATGCCAAAAGTAACAGCAGTCAGAAGCATAATGACCAGCCATTGAAAAAAGAACCCCAGCCCGGTGCCGTCGAAACGCAGCCGCCTGCCTTCAACGTAGGTATTAGCACAGATCCAGCGCTGCTGCGCTGAATAAGCCCATGGGAAAAACAAGCCCACAGTAATAATAGAAACGACAGTCGTCCAAATGAGCAACCACAAATAGCCCAAGCCTGAACCAACAAAAACAAACGGTTTATTCATTGCGACACCCCCATTTACAGGATTTAAAATCAGCAGCCGTTACTGCATTTTTTCTACTAATAATTTATTGACCATACCCGGGTTAGCTTTGCCGCGGGATTTTTTCATGACCTGACCGACCAGGAAGCCGATAGCACGGTCTTTTCCGGCTTTAAAGTCGGCAATAGACTGCGGATTTTCGGCCAGTACTTCATCAACGATAGCGGCAATAGCGCCCTCGTCGCTGACCTGCTCCAAGCCCAGCTCTTTAACGAGGACTTTCGGAGATTTGTCGGCTTTGAGCATTTCGGCAAATACTTTTTTAGCAAGCTTGCTGGACAACACGCCGCCTTTGATCAGGGCAACCATTTCGCCCAGGTTTTCCGGTTTGATCGGGAAAGCATCGATTTCGATGCCTTCGTTGTTGAGATAGGCGGAAACGTCGCCCAAAAGCCAGTTGGCTACAGCTTTGTCATCACCGGCATTTTTGCAGGCAGCATCAAAGTAGTCGGCCATAGCTTTGGTGGCAACGATCAATCCTGCATCATAAGCAGGCAGGCCATTTTCTGTCATCAACCGCTGCTGACGCTGAGCAGGAAGCTCTGGCAGTTCATTTTTAACGCGTTCGATCCAAGCGTCGTCTAATTCTACCGGCACCAGATCAGGTTCCGGGAAATAACGGTAGTCATGCGCTTCTTCTTTGCTGCGCATGGATAAGGTCATACCTTGTGCGTCATCCCAGGTACGGGTCTCCTGCACAACATGGCCGCCGCTTTCAACAAGGTCGATCTGCCGCTCGACTTCGTACTCGATCGCGCGCACCAGAGCGCGGAAAGAGTTAAGGTTTTTGATCTCGGCACGGGTACCGAACTCGGCAGCGCCTTCCGGCATGACAGAGATATTGGCATCACAGCGCAGACTGCCTTCCTGCATTTTGCAGTCGCAGACATCAGTATATTCCAAAATAGCTTTTAATTGTTCCAGGTAGGCGCGGGCTTCTTCGGAGCTGCGCATATCAGGCTCGGAGACAATCTCGATCAGAGGTACGCCGGCACGGTTGTAGTCTACTGCCGACGAGTCGGAGGTACTGATCGTAGCGCCGCTGTGGTTCAGCTTCCCAGCATCTTCTTCCATATGGATACGGGTCACGCCGATACGTTTTTTCCCGCCTTCCACTTCAATGTCGATATGGCCGCCCAGGCAAATAGGCTGATCGAATTGAGAGATCTGATAGTTTTTTGACAGATCGGGATAAAAATAGTTTTTACGGTCGAATTTATTGAATTTCTGGATATCGCAGTTCAGAGCCAGTCCCGCACGGATCGCAAATTCCACCACCTGTTTGTTGAGCACAGGCAAAGCGCCGGGCATCCCCAGGCAGACCGGGCAGACATGGGTGTTAGGCTCGCCGCCGAACTCAGTCGAGCAGGAGCAGAACGCTTTAGAATTTGTTTTGAGCTCGGCATGGACTTCCAGTCCGATAACAGTAGTATATTTTTTCATTATTTGTTACCTCCTAACGGTGCCAGTACCTTGTGGTATTCGTTGGCTTGTTCAAAGGTATAGGCGGCACGCAGCACGGTTTCTTCGTCCAGCGGTTTGCCGATCAGTTGCATGCCCACAGGCATACCGTCCGCGAAGCCGCAGGGTACGGAAATACCCGGCAGGCCCGCCATATTGACCGGAATGGTGTAAACGTCGAGCATATAGATGGACAAAGGGTCCATTTTGCCGTCGATAGGATAAGCAACGACCGGAGAGGTCGGCGCCAGGATAACGTCACATTTTTCAAAAGCGCTGTCAAAGTCGCGGCGGATAAGCGTGCGCACCTGCATGGCTTTTTTATAGTAAGCATCGTAATAGCCGCTGCTCAAAACATAAGTTCCCAGCATGATACGGCGTTTTACTTCCGCGCCGAAGCCTTCTGTACGGCTGAGCGTAGTCATTTCGGGCGCGCTGGTGGCATTAGCCGCACGGAAACCGTACCGGACGCCGTCATAACGGGCCAGATTGGCGGAAGCCTCTGCCGGAGCAATGATGTAATAGGTAATGACCGCATATTCGGTATGAGGCAGGGAAATCTCAACGATCTCAGCGCCCATGGCTTCGTATTGAGCGATTGCTTTTTTCAGTTCGGCATGGACTTTGGGGTCCAGGCCTTCGCCGTAATATTCTTTCGGCAGACCGATACGCAGGCCTTTAACGTCCTGACGCAGAGCTTTGGTAAAGTCAGGCACTTCCACCGGCAGCGAAGTAGAATCATGCTCGTCCTTGCCGCAGATAGTATTGAGCACTGTAGCGGCATCGGTAACGTCGCGGGTGATCGGCCCGATCTGGTCGAGCGAAGACGCAAAAGCCACGCAGCCGTAACGGGAAACACGGCCATAGGTCGGTTTGATACCGACACAGCCGTTAAAAGAAGCAGGCTGACGAATAGAACCACCGGTATCTGAACCCAGAGTCCAGATAGCTTCGCCAGCCGCGATAGCAGCGGCACTGCCGCCGGAGGAGCCGCCAGGTACGCGGTCCAGTTTCCATGGATTATGAGTAGCCTGGAAATAAGACGATTCAGTAGTAGAACCCATCGCAAATTCGTCCATATTTGTTTTGCCGAGGAAAATAGTTTCTTCGGCGCGAAGTTTTTTAATAACATGCGCATCATAAATCGGCACAACATTAGCCAGCATTTTGGACGAACAGGTCGTCAAAAGACCTTTAGTGCAGATATTATCTTTGATCGCGCCGGGGATGCCGGCCAGCGGAGCGATTTTTTCACCGGCGGCGATCATGGCGTCAACCTTGGCCGCCTGTGCCAAAGCATTTTCTTTATCCAGCGTCACATAGGCTTTGACCTGATCCTCGACAGCGTCGATGCGCTCATACAGAGCTTTAGTCAGTTCCACGGAGCTGATTTCTTTATTAACGAGTTTATCATGCAATTCATGAGCAGTGCTCTTGTAAAGATCCACAGTAGTTCCTCCCTCTCTTATTCGATAACGCGGGGCACTTTAAAGCCGCCGTTATGGACTGCCGGAGCATTTTTCAGCGCTTCTTCCTGAGTAACGCCGGGCAGAGCTACGTCCTCACGGAACGCGTTGCTGATCGGCAGCACGTACGGAGTCGGCTCGATGCCTGCGGTATCAAGCTTCTGCAAAATATCGGCATAATTGAGGATCTGATTGAACTGTTCCGTGAATTTTTCCATTTCACCCTCAGGAATAGTCAAACGGGAAAGCTGGGCGATGTATTCTACATCTTTGGTCGTGACCTTCATTTTTTCACCTTCCTATGATAAATGTTCTTCATTATATGCAATAAATCGGATATATTATATCACAAATTGTCCTATACTTCTATAATATCCATCATATACCGCTTTGCTTCAGCAACTGCCGCGGCAAAAAAATAAACCCGCCTTTAACGGCAGGTTTATTTTTTATTATTTCACTCTGAAATTAGTAACTTTACCTGTCTGGACATCGCCGGTAGAATAAGCATCTTTACGTTCACCTTTTACCGTAGCCGAAAAACTGAGAGTCTGCTTCCTGACATTGAAATTGATCATAATGCTGCTGCCCAGTGAAGCCTTTTCGATACCGTTTTCTTTTGCCAGTTTCTCTGTTTCAGCAATAAAAACAGGTATCGCATCCCAGTTGACGTCGTCAATATTGAATAAATTATCTTCAAGTTTACCGCCGCCGCTCAATTTTACGATTTTAGGTCCCTGCCAGCCTGTATTAGGCGTCCAGACAAAATTATCGACGTTTTCTTTATTCTTAGGGTCCTGTCGGGAAAAATTAATAAATTCCGGTCCGAAATGCATACTTTGAAAAATCATCAGCGGCGTACCGCCGCCTTTGGCTTTTATTTCAGTAACCGCCTTATTAATAGCTGCTTTGTCGCGGAAAAGATCCCCATACCCCTTGCTCATGACACCGTCACTACCGCCGCAGCCTGCCAGTGCCAGGGCAAACACCATGACCATAACTACTGCCGCCATACTTTTCTTCAACATAAAATGCCTCCTAAAGATATATTTTTACTTGTACCTAGTTTAATTTATTTCTTTTGCACTGTCAATCGATCTCTATTTGAATATTTTCACCTGGCTTCAATGCCTGTTTTCGCCAAATTTACAGCATTGTCACACAAAAGCGATTATAATAATAGTAGAAGGAGTGTGACAGCTATGCAAAATATCAACGCTTTCGACCATGCGGAAACTATTTTAAAGGTTTTGGCGAAGGGTGCTTTTCTTACTACTGCCGCAGGCGGCAGACACAATACGATGACGATTGGCTGGGGAGCGCTGGGCAATATTTGGGGCAAACCTGTTTTTACCGTAATGGTACGTCACTCACGCTATACGCACGAGCTGATCGAAGCCCATAACGAATTTACTGTCAGTTTTCCGCTGACAGCCGCTTTCAGTAAGGCACTGGGACTATGCGGCAGCAAATCAGGACGTGACATGGATAAATTCGCCGCGGCAGAAATCACCCCTGCCGAAGGGCAGACCGTTAAAGTGCCCGTCATCAAAGGCGCCGGGCTGCATCTGGAATGCTGCATCGTGGAAAAACGCGAAATGGCACCGGAAAATTTTGATAAGGCCCTGGCCGACAGATGGTATGCCGATAAGGATTGGCACACCTACTACACCGGCGAGATCACAGCCGCTTATCTGGACAAATAAAAATTTTAGCTTCATAAACGCCAAACGACTGCATAATAAAAATTATGCAGTCGTTTGTTTTTCTATTATATTTTTAAAAAAGCTTCTGTTCCTTTGTCTCTGTCCCCGATACTTCAGCTGCACCGCTTAGCAAGCGCAAAAATTCGGCTTCGTCGATAACAGTCACACCCAGCTGTTCCGCCTTCGTCAGCTTACTGCCTGCTTCGGCACCGGCAACGACATAGTCCGTTTTTTTACTGACGCTGCCGCTGACCTTAGCGCCCACGTCCTGCGCCATAGTCTGTGCTTCAGCACGTCCCAAAGTCGGCATCGTACCTGTAAAGACCATAGTTTTGCCATAAAAGGGATGCTCTTCGCTGACAGCCTGAACCTGCATTTCCATATTCAGACCCAGCTCTTTCAGACGGGTGAGCAAGTCGCGGTTCGACGGCGACGCCAAATAAGTAACGACGCTTTCAGCTATCTTCGGTCCAATATCGTCGATAGCGGCGATCTGCTCTGCATCGGCAGCCAGCAAATTCTCGACCGTACCGAAATGCACTGCCAGCAGCCTAGCCACCTTGGCCCCGACGTGACGGATGCCCAGGCCGAAAAGCAGCCGGTCGAAGCTCTGCTCCTTGCTGGCGGCAATAGCTTTCACTAAATTTTCCGCCGATTTTTCACCCATTCTATCCAGCACTACCAGCTGTTCTTTAGTCAGCAGATACAGGTCGCTGACGTCGCGGATCAGTTCCGCCTCCAGCAGCTGATTGATCACCGCCGGTCCGCAGCCTTCGATATCCATTGCTCCTTTAGAAGCAAAATGGATCAGCCCTTCGCGTCCCAAAGCCGGGCAATGCGGATTAGTGCAGCGCAAAGCTGCCTCACCGTCTTTACGTTCAACAGCCCAGCCGCACTCCGGGCATTCCTGCGGCATCGCATAAGGCTTCGTATCTTCCGGCCGTTTGCCCAGCACGACATGCAGAACCTCAGGGATGATCTCACCGGCTTTATTGATGACCACCGTATCGCCGATCCTGATATCCTTCGCTTTAATAAAATCTTCATTGTGCAGCGTAGCCCTGCTTACCGTACTGCCCGACAGCCTTACCGGCGTCAGTACCGCCGTCGGCGTCAGCACGCCTGTGCGCCCAACCTGGATCACGATATCCTCCAGCCTGGTTTCAGCCTGCTCAGGCGGAAATTTAAAAGCGATCGCCCAGCGTGGGTCCTTGCCTGTCGCACCTAAAATATCCTGCTGATAAACAGCGTTGACTTTAAGTACTGCGCCGTCAGTATCATAAGCCAGACTTTTACGCCGGGAGTCAAAGTCCCTGATATATTCTATCGCCGCATCGATACTTTTTACGATACGGTAATTTTCGCTGACCTTAAAGCCATAATCAGCCAGCATCGCCAAAGAATCGGCATGCTTGTCCCTGGCTCCTTCGCCTACGGCATAAGCAAAAAAGCTTAACGACCGCTGCGCCGTTACGTTAGGGTCCAGCTGACGCAGACTGCCGGCAGCCGCATTACGCGGATTGGCAAATTCGCTCTCGCCGGCCTCCAGGCGCTGTTCGTTCAGCTGCATAAAAGCATGCCTTGGCATATAGATTTCACCGCGCACATCTAAAAGCTCCGGCGGCGCGGTGCCGTTTTTCATATTCAGCACCAAAGGGATCGACCGGATCGTGCGTACATTGGCTGTTACATTTTCGCCGGTCACACCGTCACCGCGAGTTGCCGCCCTTACCAAACGTCCATTTTCATAAATCAGGCTGCAGGCCAGTCCGTCGATTTTCGGCTCCATAACATATTCTACAGCGCTGCCTTCCGGCAGACCGCTGCGCACACGCTGATCAAAAGCTACCAGCTCTGCATCCGAAAAAGCATTGCCCAGACTCAAAAGCGGCGTCAGATGTCTGACCTCAGTAAATTCGGGATTCACCTTCCCGCCTACACGGCGCGTCGGCGAATCGGCAGGCACATCGTCAGGCCAGGCCGCTTCCAGCTCACGCAGGCGCACCAGCATCCGGTCATATTCTGCGTCGGTGATCTCAGGTGCATCCAGCACATAATATAAAAATTCGTGATGGCGGATCTCTGCCCGCAAATGTTCGGCCTCGTTTTTAGCCTGTGCGCGTTCCAGTTCCATGACTGCCTCCTTTATTATGCTGCCCTTCGGCGGCTTCTGTTTTTCAGGCTTTAGTCTCATTGTTTCAAAAATCAGAGTGTCAAATTTAATTTTACTATTCTATATATGGTACGGCACTTTGCCACCAAAACACTATTTAATTACAGCTTCTTCAATACTGCATACTTGGTCAGCAGGCTGCGGATACCGGCACCGGCAAACGCGATTTTCACTTCCTGCCCATCCTGCGACGATGTAACACTGACGACTGTCCCCACGCCCCATTTAGCATGGCTCACCTTATCGCCGGCCTTAAAACTGCCGCCGGCAGCAGCTCCCGCAGTGCTCATTGCCTGCTTGGGAATAAAGCTTTCCTGCCCGCCCAGGAACCAGTTCGTATCACGGCTGCGTTTCTGCGGTTTTGCTTCCACCATATTGATCGTCCTGCGTTCTAATGCCGGACGTTTGAAGACCGTAACCAGATTACGCGGCACTTCCTGTAAAAACCGTGACGGCGGGTAGGACACCGTATGCCCATAAATAGTCCGCATCTTTGCATTGCTCAAAAAGAGCTGTTTCTCTGCACGGGTGATGCCAACATAACACAAGCGGCGTTCTTCTTCCACTTCTTCCTCGTTCATCAGCGTCCGCGCATGTGGGAAAATACCTTCCTCCATGCCGGCCAAAAAGACGATCGGGAATTCCAGACCCTTCGAAGAATGCAGTGTCATCAGCGTAATAGCGTCCTCACCCAGCTCGGCATCATCGATATCCGACACCAGCGCCACATGCCCCAGGAAATTTTCCAGATTATTCTCTTCTTCCGTCTTGGCAAATTCCTGCCCGACCGACATCAATTCCATCAGGTTGTCAATGCGGCTCTGCGCCTGCGCTGTATGCTCATTCCGCAGTTCTTCCATATAACCGGTCTTATTCAGCACCTGTTCGATCAGTTCCTCTACCGGCAGGTTATCAGCCTGATTCATCAAATCAAAAATGATAGCCGCCAGTTCATCCAGCTTGCTGACGAAACGGATGCTCAGTCCTTCGACCTGCGCGGCATTCGATACCACGTCAAACAACGACATCCCATTTTCAGCGGCATGGGCCTGCAGCTTGCCCAGCGTTGCATCGCCGATACCGCGGCGCGGCACATTGATGATCCGCAGCAGACTCAGCGAATCTGCCGGGTTAAAAATCACGCGCAGATAAGCGATGATATCCTTGATCTCCTTACGGTCGTAGAATTTAAGTCCTCCGACCATATTATAGGTGATCCCGCTTTTGATAAGCATTTCCTCAAAAATACGCGACTGCGTATTCGTGCGGTACAAGACTGCCATCTCGCCCAGCTTCATATTCTGCTGGCCCTGCAGCTCCTGCAGTTTTTCGATCACAAAACGGGCCTCGTCGCGTTCGTCGATAGCCTGAAAATAAGTAATCGCCACACCATTATCATTATCCGTCCACAAATTTTTAGGTTTGCGGCCTGTATTATTTTCAATAACAGCATTCGCGGCATCCAAAATAACCTGCGTACTGCGGTAGTTCTGTTCCAGCTTGATGATTTTGGCTTCGGGATAATCCTTTTCAAAATCCAGAATGTTCTGGATATCAGCACCGCGCCAGCCGTAAATGCTCTGGTCGGCATCGCCCACGACACAGATATTACGATGTCTGGCAGCCAGAAGCTTGGTTAAAAGATATTGGGCATGGTTGGTATCCTGATATTCGTCTACCAGCAGATAATCAAAACGCTCCTGATACTTGGCGCGCACTTCTTCGCTTTCCTGCAGCAGCCGTATCGACAGTACTAGCAGATCGTCAAAATCCACCGCGTTATTGACCAGCAGTTTATTCTGATAACGTTCATAGATCTCCGCAACTTTCTGATTGTAAAAATCCGAAGCAGCTTTACTGAAATCACTAACGCTCTGCAGCTGGTTTTTGGCATTGGAAATGCGCGACGCAATACCGGCCGGCTGAAAACGCTTTTCATCCAGATTCAGTTCTTTTAAAATCTGTTTAATCAGGTTCTGGCTGTCGCTGCTGTCATAGATAGCAAAATTACTGCCATAACCGCCTAATTTAGTTATTTCCATCCGCAAAAAACGGGCACAGAAAGCATGGAAGGTAAACAGCCAGACATCTTCAGCCGCAGCTCCCGCCATTTTATCGACGCGCTCGCGCATTTCGGCGGCCGCTTTATTGGTAAACGTAATTGCTAAAATACGGTAAGGACGTACGCCCTGCTGCAGCAAATGTGCGATCCGGCAAGTAAGCACCTTGGTCTTGCCGCTGCCGGCACCTGCCATGATCAGCATGGGTCCGTTGGTTGTCTGTACTGCTTCGGCCTGTTCTGGATTAAGGCCTGCTAAGGTCTCTGTCATTGGTTCCTCCGTCTATTCGGCACTGCCTGTGCCGCATCTTTTTATTTTATCGTAACTTTAATATTATTCGCTTCTGATTCACTTTTTCCTGCTATTTTATTCGCAGCAGCCAAGAAAATAAATAAGCACTGAAAATAAATCCAGTGCTTTTACTTTATTCTCCTTGTGCCAGCCTGCTGACTATTTCTGTATCGGCAGGACAAAACTGATACTGCAGCAGTTCTGCCGGCCGTACCCATAAAATTTTCTGATGTACGCTTTTTTGCGGCACACCGCCGGTTATTTTGGCGGCAAAAAAAGAAAGCCCTATTTTATTATCCGGATAAGTGTAACTGGTTTGCTCAAGCAGAGCCACAATATCTATCTCTATCCCCAGCTCTTCCCGGCATTCACGTACTAAGCAGTCTGCAGCTGTTTCACCCGCTTCCTGCTTACCGCCCGGAAACTCCCATAAAAAGGCGCAGCTGCCGCCTGCACCGCGCTGGCAGATCAGTATTTCGCCCGCTGTATTACGAATAATCGCCGCCGATACCAAAATCATAACCTTTACCCCGATCTTTATTGTTATAACAGCATTTTATCACAAAACAGGTTCTGTTTTCATAAAAAATACTCCGCCGCAGCGGAGTATTTTTTTACTGCCGCTCTTAATGGTCAAATAAACGTCTTACATCACGAAATAAAATCCTCAGCTATCGGCATTCAGGGCCATTACCAGCTCCAGACGCGTATCGACGCCTAATTTGCGGTAGATCCCCTGCAAAGCCTTTTTCACTGTTATCTCGGCAATAAACATTTCCGCGGCAATTTCCGCATTAGTCCTGCCCTGCACAACAAAGTTTGCGATCTCGGCCTCCCTGGCAGTCAAAGTTTTGCCGCCCATAATATACGAAGCTTTGTGCTTGATATTTTTTAAATTTTCCTGATATACTGCACCCAGCTCCAATATCTTTGCCAGCAGCTCCGGTTCACCGCTGTTTTGCTGTGCTGCTTTTTTGAGCAGCGGTTCCAGCACGTCAAAATTTTCCACAAAAGGCATCACGATCCCGTCTGCAGCCGCCAGCACCAGTGCCCGGTTCAATTCGCTCAAAGCTTCGTTTTCATGCTGCAGACCGTCCTGTGCCGCAGCACTGTAGACCGCAGCATAAATACTCAGTAAAAAATTATTAAAACTCCGCGCCGCCGCTTCAAATTCACGCAGCTGCCCCAAAAGCGGCAGATAGTCCTTCTGCAGCAGTAAATAGCGTCCATAAACGATATATAAACAGCCCCAGGCTGAATAAAGCAGACCCGATTTCTGAAAATCACCCTTCTGCAGCCAGCTAACGAGCAGTTTGCCCTTGTCCCCCAGCTGCAGATCGATCCAGGCGCGGCTGGCTTCGATAGTTTTGCGGTATAAATGCTCCTGCACTGCCGTCTGCAGAGCATCCAGCCGTCTGCTGATCTCACGGACACGTTTTTTATTACCCAAAGCTATACTGATACGCAGAGCAATAAATTCAGCACACAGCTCTACGCTGACCTGTTCGTTGCGCCGTGAAACATTCAGTGCTTCCGTTGCCAAAATAAACGCTTTTTCCCAATAACCGCGCTGAAAATACGCTTCCGATGCCAGTACATATTCAGAACCGGCGCCGTGATTCTGCACCAGACGGTAATAATATGCCATAGCCTGCGGAAAAACATCCAGGGTTTTCTGCAGCGTACCGGCCTGACGGTAAAACATAAACAAAATAGAATTGGCACCGCCGCCCCAGATAGTCTGCGGCGAGAAAAAGCGTACCGGCTGCCGCAGCAGCTGCAGCGACTTTTTAAAATAAGCCGCCATGGCTTCCACATCATTATACTGGGTCTCACCCAGCAAAAACTCCAGCTCGCCCAGACACTGCTCCCGTTCCTGTCTGTCCTTCAGCTGCCCAATATATTTCCGCAGCTTCCTGATTTCCTGCTGCAGCCGTTCGTTTTCCCCGCTCAAAAACAGCCACAGCGCATAAATCAATCCCGCTTTGATATGCTTTTGCCTGATCGTTTCAGGCGCTTCGCCAAAATAAGCCATAATTTTATTTTTATAATTGTTCTCAAAGCTGCAGCCGCGGTCTTTTTCAAAAACGGTCAGCATCTTGTCATAATCGCCGGCTGTATGATAGTAGCAAAAGGCTGTCAGAAAATCGTTCTGCAGCTCATACCACTGACCACTGCGCCGGCACAAACGACGCCGTTCTGTATCCGGCAGTTCTGCTCCCAGACGCTGCAGATAGACTTTGAATGCATTATGGATATGGTATTGTCCTCTCAGCAGCTCATAACTGATAAAGCCATGTCTGAGCGCCAGATTTTCCAGCAGAGCTGGCGCCGCATCATTTTCCGTTATATAAGCAGCCTGGCGGCCACTAAAATCCTCATTTAAAATAGACAGCTCTGTTAAAAGTGTTTTTTCCGCTTCGCTGCAGGAATTATAAGCCACGGCCTGTACCAGCCGCAGCAGTTCTTCGCCTGTTTGCGGGCTCTGCCCGTTGTGGTACTGCCGCAGATACAGATATAGGGCGCTGACCCAGCCTTCTGTAGCAGCCAGCAGATTTTCGGCGGCACGACGTTCTAAAACTATCCCGTTTTTACGATAATAAACAATAATATCACTCACTTCAAAAGCAAAATCCTTCGGCTGCAGATACAGACACTCACCTTTCAGGACCAGCTCATCCAAAGTGAAATCCGGCGGCCGCTGTGTCAGCAGCACAAAATGCCAGTTGGGCAGATCAGCTTTCGCCAGCGCCAGCAGCAGCTTATCACAGTCCTCGCTGCCCAGCAGATGATAATTGTTCCAGACGAAAACAACCGTTTTTTTCAAATTCGATGCCTGCAGCACTTCGATAACCCGCTGACGGGTCGCCGCATTACGCGGCAGTTCCTGCCAGGTCAGCGAAGCAGTATCTACACCAGCAGTCTGCAGCGATTTGACAAAGCAACGCCAAAAAGCCGCTTCCGCTCCTGTATAACAGGTATCCCACAGCATATCTACAGAAAGAGAAAGCAGCACTTTTTTCACAGCAGTCGTTTTACCATAACCGAAAGGGGCAGCCGCAACTGTCAGCGGCACTGCCAAAATCTGAGCCAGACGTTCTTCCAAAGCCGGCTTCAAATATATTTTTTTAGGAAAAGCTTCGGATTTTTTCTGCATCGCTTCTACCCCTTTAAAGATTACGATTATTCGTCAGCACAATTATTTATTATAGTTATATTGTACCGTAAATGCCAATTTAAATACAGGGTTTTCAATATACAAAAGCATATTTTTAAATAATTTATCCTCTTTTTTGAATA
>OOCZ01001746.1_pt1 | contig 13003 bp, 8 predicted proteins | sample 1671631 | NCBI WGS metagenome assembly OOCZ01 (sample SAMN06348176, study PRJEB24527) | human gut metagenome | reverse complement strand
GTGTGTTGGAATTGGCAGACGAGACGGACTCAAAATCCGTTGGTGGTGACACCGTGTGGGTTCGACCCCCACCACCGGCACTGATATAAAACCCCAAAAGGCGCAGAGCTTTTTGGGGTATTTTTTTTGCATGGTCACGGGGGTCGAACAGGGCGGCACGGCTAAGTCGCGCACAAAAGTCTCCGGTGGAGACTTTTGAGGCCCACGCCCCCACCACCGCTTAACAAAACAGCCCGGAACTGCCGCCTGCATTTGCGGTGGTTCCGGGCTGTTGCTTTCCCTATTCACCTTGCAGCTGTCAACGTGCAGGTATGGGTTCCTGGAATGTCTTATGCCTTTTTGCTGTAATCGCGTGCGCCGTAAATGGCGGTGCCGATGCGTACAATGGTGGCACCCTCGCGGATGGCATCGGGGTAATCCCCGCTCATGCCCATGGAAAGGATATCCATTTTGGCGTTCTCATAATGGCGGTCAGCAGCTTTTGCCAGCAGTTCCCGCATTTGGGCAAAGAACGCGCGGGTCTCATCCGGGGTTGCAGCTGCCGGCGGGATGGCCATCAGGCCGCGCAGGCGGATATGCGGCTGTGCGGCTGCCATATCCAGCAGGGGCCACAGGCTTTCGGCAGAAACGCCAGACTTGCTCTCTTCCCCGCCAATGTTGATCTCGATCAAAATTTCCTGGGTCAGGTTTGCGGCGGCAGCGGCGCGCTCCACCTTTTGCAGCAGGTGCTCGCTGTCCACGCTTTCAATCAAAGCAGCACGGCCCACCACTTTGTTGACCTTGTTGGTCTGCAAATGGCCGATAAAATGCCCCGGCTTACCGCAATAAGCGTTGGCGTCGGTCTTTTCCACCAGTTCCTGCACATGGTTTTCGCCAAACAGGTCAATGGGCAGAACGGCGCTGGCAATCACCTCTTCCACGGTGCGGGTCTTGCAGGCGGCGCACAGCAGAATATCTGCCGGGTCGCGGCCGGCTTCACGGGCGGCGGCGGCCATATTTTCACGGATGCGGGCCACATTTTCGGCCATCATTGTCAGTTGTTCCTGTGTCAGCATGGTTCACATCTCCTGGTAAACGGCGCGGCTGCCGCCGATGTATTTGGGGCGGGTGCGGGCGCAGATGATGGGCGCAGCGCCGATCTGCTTGATGGTCAGGCGCACCGGCACGGCCACGCGCTTTAAGTGCATGCCAATCAGCGTACCGCCGATATCAATTCCGGCAGCGGCACGCACTTCCTCCACCAGAACCGGATGTTCAAACGCCTGCCAGCAGTTGGTTGCCCAGCTGCCGCCCGCATGGGGCTGCGGCACGGCGTTCACCTGTTCATAACCATACTTTTCGGCAGCTTCCTGCTCGATGACAATGGCGCGATTCAGGTGTTCGCAGCACTGGGCCGCCAGATAGACGCCCTGCGCTTTGAGCACCGGCAGAATACCCGCCAGCACAGCCGCGGCGGCTTCCATGCTGCTGTCCTTGCCAATATGCCCGCCAACGATCTCGCTGGAAGAGCAGCCGACCACAAAAATATCCCCGGCGCGCAGGTGTGCAGCCGCCAGCAGTTCTTCCGCTGCCTGGCGTGCCTGCGCCGTAATGGCGGCGCAATCCGGTTTTTGAACGGTGTTTTGTTCCATAATCTACCCACCTTTTTCATTTACTGATCCGGCATTATTATAACACGGGATGCAAGGTTTGTACATTCTTAAACGGTTCTAAAGAAATCTTACCCCCATACAAAAACGGTGCAGCAAAGCCGCAGCCTGCTGCACCGTTTTGGGGCACTGCTGAAAACAAACTTATTCTCAGCGCTTGATATCGTAATTCATGTTCATCAGGTTGCGGATGGTGGAAACATCATCGGTGATGTTGGCATCGCCATGGATGGTGTGCTTGATGGCGGAGCTTGCCACCGCAAAGTTGACCATATCCATCGGCTTGTAGTTGTGCAGCATGGCGTAAATCAGGCCGCTGGCAAATGCATCGCCGCCGCCTACACGGTCCAGAATATTAAAGGTAAACAGCTTGCTTTCAAAGGTATGGTCCTCATACCACATAAAGGCTTTCAGGCTGTTCTCGGAGCCGGAATGGGCATAACGCACATGGCGGGCAATGCACTTGATGTTGGGGTAACGCTCCACAAAGCGCTGGAAGATCTCATCCTGCTGTTCATAGCTGGGCTGTAGGGGCACGCCGTCTTTCCAGTCGCCCTGGGCGTGGTCGGCATCGTCTTTCCACAGGTGGTAAGGCTCAATGCCAAACAGAACATCCACATAGGGCAGGCACTTGGTGCAGTAGTCACGGGCTTCTTCCCAAGCCCACAGGGTGGAGCGGAAGTTGCCGTCAAAGCTGACGGTCAGGCCCTTTTCCTTGGCTTTTTTCAGGCAGGCCATCACAAAATCGGCGCAGTTCTGGCCCAAAGCCGGGGTAATGCCGGAAAGATGCAGCCAGTCAAAGCCGTCCAGCAGGGCGTCCAGATCCACTTTGGAAAGGTCATACTCAGTAAAAGCGGAGTGCTTGCGGTCGTAAGTAACCTTGCTGGGGCGGATGCCGTAACCGGTTTCCAGGTAATAGGTGCCCAGACGATGGGTCGGGGTTTCCTCCGGGGTGGAAAGGATCATCGGGGTGCAGTGCACATCATTGGAGCGCAGCCAGCGCACCGCACTTTTGCCCAAAGAGTTGTTGGGCACCACGCTGAAAAACGTGCTGTCCACACCCAGGTTGGCAAGAGCCAGGGCAATGTTGGCCTCGCTGCCTCCATAGCTGGCTTCAAAGTTGGAAGCCATACGGATCTTTTCATAGTTCGGCGGGGTCAGGCGCAGCATGACCTCACCAATCGTAATAAATTTAGCCGGGCTGTCGTTATGCAGGAGCAGGGGGTTAAAATGTTCCATAACATCTACCTCTCTTTTCTGGCCCTACGGGCAAAACCAGGTCATGGCCCGCCGCAGGGTTTGTTATGTCGTATTTATTGTACCGTATTTTCGTCCCGGTTTCAACGATTTTTACACAAACCGCGCTCATATTTTGCGTTCCTTTTCACTGTTGCACAAAAAGGGCGGCACCGGGCGGCAAAAAACATCGCACACCCATGATTTTTTGCTGCCCGGTTCGAATTGCATTTTAATGTCTTTTATTGTATAATAGTAGAAACTGTGCCCTGGCGGCGGCTGCCGCGCGGGGTGTTGATACAAGTGCCGCACAAAACAGCGTTCTGACGTTTTATGCGGGCCATAAATCTGGAGGGAGCGAAACAATGCAGGTCTCCGCGCAGCGCGCCTGGACCCACCTGAAAAAATACCAACCACTGATCCATGAACTTGTCAGCCGCGATCTGAAAGTCAAATACCGCCGCAGCTTTCTGGGTTACATCTGGAGCATTTTGAACCCGCTGCTGATGATGCTGCTGCAAAGCATCATCTTTTCGTACATGTTCCGCAACGATATCCCAAACTTCCCGCTTTACCTGATCTGCGGCAACACCCTGTTTACCTTTTTCAATGAGACCACCAGCATGGGCCTGACTTCTGTTATCCAGAACGCCCCGCTGATCAAAAAGGTGTACATTCCCAAGTTCATCTTCCCCATCAGCCAGGCGGTTTCCCGCTTTGTCACCATGCTGTTCAGCTTTGGTGCGGTTCTGCTGGTCATGATCTTTACCCGTGCCACCTTCTATTGGACCATCTTTTTGAGCTGGCTGCCGCTGGTGCTGCTCTTCTTTTTCAGCTGCGGGCTGGGGCTGCTGCTTTCCGCGCTGGCGGTGTATTTCCGTGATATGATGCACCTGTACAGTATCCTTACCATGGGTTGGATGTACGCCACCCCGCTGTTCTACCCCATCACCGCCCTGCCGGAAACCCTGCAGAAACTGATGAAGCTGAACCCGCTGTACCACTACATCAACCTGTTCCGCAACCTGATGATGTACGGCAACATTCCCGGCCCCAACACCTGGATTGCCTGCATTTTTTGCGCCGTTGCCTCTATGGCTATTGGCCTGTTGGTGTTCCGCAAGCTGCAAAAGAACTTTATCCTGTATATCTGACGTGAGGTAACGTATGGACGAGATTATTAAAGTCAATGACGTTTCCATGCGCTTTAACCTTGCGCAGGAAAAAACTGAGACCCTGAAAGAATACACCGTAAAACTGCTGACCCACAAGCTGTTTTTTAACGAATTTTACGCACTGAAACATGTTTCTTTCAGCATGAAGCGCGGCGAATCCCTGGCGCTGATCGGGCGCAACGGCAGCGGCAAAAGCACCATGCTGAAAGTGATTTCCGGCGTGATGTACCCCTCCGGCGGCAGCGTTGCCGTCAACGGCGAAATTGCCCCCATGATCGAGCTGGGCGCCGGTTTTGACATGGATCTGACCGCGCGGGAAAACATTTTCCTGAACGGCGCGGTGCTTGGCCACGACCGGGACTATATGATGGAGCATTTTGACCGCATCATTGAATTTTCGGAGCTGAAAGATTTTGTGGATGTTCCGGTCAAAAACTTTTCCAGCGGCATGATCGCTCGTTTGGGCTTTTCCATTGCCACTGAAGTACAGGCCGACATTCTGGTTTGTGACGAAGTGCTGGCCGTTGGCGACTTTATGTTCCAGCAGAAATGCCACCGCCGCATGGAAGAGATGCTTTCCAACGGCACCACGCTGCTGTTCGTCAGCCATGATATCAACCAGGTGCAGCAGCTGTGCCAGCGCTCCATCTGGCTGGATCACGGTGTTCTGCGCGGGGATGGGCCATCGCGTGAAGTCTGCGCGGACTATGTGCGCGCTATGGAGGCCGGTGAAACCTGATGGAAAAGCTGCTGACGGTTTCGGTTGCCGCCTATAACGGCGCTGCCACGCTGCAAAAAGCGCTTTCATCCTGCCTGGTGGCGGATGAAAGCCTGCAGGCGCTGCTGGATGTGATCATTATTGATGATGGCTCCACCGATGGCACCGCCGCGCTGGCGCAGGCCTTTGTGCAGGCACACCCCGGCAGTTTCCGGCTGGTGAGCAAGGTGAACGGCGGGTACGGCTCCACGCTGAATACCGCGGTAGAGCTGGCCTCCGGGCGGTACTTTCGCACGCTGGACTGCGATGACTGGTTTGACACCAATGCTTTGCAGACCCTTTTGCGCCGCCTGCAAAACTGCACGGCGGATGCGGTATACACCAACTACCGCACCGTGCAGGAAAACGGCAGCGGAAAGGCCTTTGATGTCTGCTGCAAATTTGATACAAACCGTGTGTATGCTGTGGGTGAAGTGCAGCAGGCCACACCTGATTTGTGCATGGAGATGCACGCGCTGACCCTCTGCACCAAAACTCTGCGCGCCGCATGGCGCCCCATGCCGGAGCATTGCAGCTACACGGATATGGGCTATACGTTTGTTGGCATGACTGCGGCGCAGACCATCTGCTTTGTGCCGGTGGTTCTGTACCAGTACCGCCTGGGGCGGGATGGCCAGAGCGTGAGCATGGCCAGCTACCGCGCCCACACGCAGGATTACATCCGCGTAGCGCGCATTCTGTTGGATGTTGCCGAACCGCTGGCCGCACAGCCTGCCCCCGCCGGGCGGGACCTGCTGCTGGTGCAGCGGGCGCGGGATGTGGCGCAGTACCTGATTGAGCTGTACCTGCGCTTTCCCCCCGACCGTGAAACCGGCCTGGCCCTGCGCCGGTATGACGAGATGCTGTGCCAGACTTACCCACACATCGCTGCCATAATGACCAACAAAAACACCCGTCTGCTGCGGGCCGGGCGTTACCTGCCCTACCGCACATTGAGCGCATGGGCGCGCGGAAAACAATCCAACGGCGGCATTTTATAATGCTGTGCCGGATACTTGAATACTTTGCCGGATATGATAAGGCAAAAAGTGAAAGGAGAATACCGTATGCTGCTGCAAAAGCTGCTTTGGCCCCGCGTGGGCATATGCACCGAGGACCGACTGTATTACCGTATGAAAGCCCCCAGCTTCCGCGATGAGGGGGATATCCTGCGCATTGAGCAGGGCGAACGCGTCTGCTTTGATACCTACTTTAACAGCGTCAGCGCAGACAAATGGCGCCGCTACACCGCCGCGCAGAATTTTTCGCTGCGGCTGAAACTGAGCGGCAAGCTGCGCGTTGTGCTGTGCAGCCGCCATTTCATCAACAGCCAGAGCGTGCGCGCCGTGCTGGCCGAAAAAGTAGTGCAGGCGGATTCCGTGCAGGAATTCTGCTTCGATTTTCCCAAGGGCGCTGACGGCATGCTGTTTTTTGAGCTGCAGGCCCTGAGCGGCAATGCCGCCTATTGCGGCGGCGCTTATGAGTGCGATGCCGCTGAAAAGGATGTGCAGCCCGTCAAAATCGGCGTGGATATCTGCACTTTCCGCCGGGAGCCGTTCGTTATGGGCAACATTGCCCGCATGCGCAGCGATATTTTGGAAAACGCCGCCAGCCCGCTGCACAACCACCTGGAAGTGTTTGTTTCCGATAACGGCCAGACGCTGGATTACGATAAGCTGAACAGCGATACCGTGCATGTTGTGCCCAACGCCAATGTGGGCGGTGCCGGCGGCTTTACCCGCGGCATGATCGAGATCCTGAAAGCCAACGAAAATGGCGCAGGCGTTACCCATGTACTGGTCATGGATGATGACATTGTGCTGGATACCGATGTGCTGCTGCGCACCTACACCCTGCTGAGCCTGCGCAAGCCGGAATATGCGGATGTATTTGTCGGCGGTGCCATGCTGCGGCTGGACCGCCCTAACATTCAGGTAGAAAACGGCGCCGCCTGGAACCAGGGCCAGTTGATCAGCCACAAAGCCAACTTTGATCTGACCAAGGTTGACCTGTGCGTTGCCAATGAGCTGGAAGAACGCCATGAGTATAACGCCTGGTGGTACTGCTGCATCCCCATTGCCGTTGTGCGGCCGGACAACCTGCCCATCCCCATCTTTATCCGCGGCGATGACATTGAATACGGCCTACGCAACTGCAAACGCCTGGTCACCCTGAACGGCATCTGCGTATGGCATGAGCCGTTTGAGAGCAAGTATTCTTCCTCGATGTACTACTACATCCTGCGCAACCAGTGCATTGACAACAGCATGCACTGCCCCGGCTATGATGCCAACGCCCTGAAAGCCGACCTGCGCAGCCAGGTGATGGGCGAAGTGAACCGCTACCGCTATAAGAATGCTGACCTGCTGATCCGCGGCGTGCGCGACTTTTTGAAAGGCATTGACTGGCTGGAACAGACCGATGCCGAAGCCCTGCACAAAGAGATTATGGCATATGGCTACAAGGCCCAGCCGGTGGACCAGCTAGATGTTCCGTTTGATTATTCCCGCTACCTGTACGCCACCAAAGAGGAAGAAAAAAACAAGGGCAAGCTGAAAAACCTCAAGGTCAAGCTGACCCGCAACGGCTGGCTGGTGCCCCCCACCCGCGAAAACACCGTTGTGAGCATGATGCACATGACCGCCTACAATGCTTACCGCGTGCAGAAGGTGCTGAACTATGATTCCAACTCCCAGAAAGGCTTTGTGACCGAGCGCAGCAAGGAAGAATACAGCCGCTGCGTGCGCGAGATGAAAGCCTGCATGAAGGAGATCGACGCCCAGTTTGACGCTGCCGCCCAGAGCTACCGCGAGCGCTGCGGCGAAGTGCGCAGTCTGGACTTCTGGAAAAAGTATCTGAACTTGGACAAGTAATTTTACCGGGCCTATCCCCGGTTTTCCCTGGAAAGGAATCTTACACTTATGGCCAATAAAAAGGCAAATTCGTTTGTTCTTACCATTGCGGGCATTGCTGCTGCCACCGTGATCGGCGTGGTCGGGGTCAAGCTGACCCCTGCCCCGCATGTGATTTTCAGCCTGGCCCCCAGCGCAGAACCACAGGCTACCGCTGAGCCGGAGCCCATCAGCTGCGTGCTGGCCGGTACCGGGCAGGTTGTGGATTTTGCGGATCCCGGCGCAGAGGAATATGTTTCCCTGCTGGATACCGACAGCCAGAGCCTGACCGAGCGCTATGCCCTGCCCGCTTTGGAGCGGATGACCCAGTCCGACACCGAAAGCCTGATTGCCCCTTTGCAGGTCATCCAGCGCATTCAGACTCTCGGTATTGACCCTGCCACCTTTGATACCCCGGAGGCCAACTGGAAAAACCTGTACAACTCTGTCATGACCCGGCTGGCCCCCCTGGCCACCGCCGAAACCGCCCAGGCTGTGAATTTTACCGGTTCCAGCCTGGCAGAACTGAATGACTTTCTGGCAGCCAACCCCGGCAGCACGGTGGAGGTCATCTCCCCTGCTCTGGTGATGGATGCCACCCTGGTGGTACCCACTGGTACGATCCTGCACGGCAACGGCGCAGTGCTGACCCCCGGCAATGAAACGCTGGACAAAGCCATTGTTCTGGACCAGGCGGAAAATACCGCCGTGACCGGCTTTGTCATCAACGGCGGGTGCAATTACGGTGTGTATGTCAAGAATTCCAGCAGTTTCTATCTGGCTGACCTTGACATCAGCAATGTTTCCCTCAAGGGCCTTTGCGTTATGGGGGAGAACACCGGCTTTGCACTGGTCAATAACAGCATCCATGAAAATCAGAACGGTGCCATCTTCCTGAATGGCGAAATCAGCGACGGCGTAATTGAGGGCAACCGCATTGAAAATAACTCCGGTGCCCGCAACCTGACCGCCGGGTTGGTGCTCTGCTCCATGCCCATTGAGAACATTGAGACCGCCTACAATCCGTTCCCGGATGAAATGCTGTACGATATTTTACAGTCTCCCCATCAGCTGGTTGTGCGCGGCAACACGGTTGCGCAGAACCATTCCTCCGGCATTTATTCGGAAAGCGGCTACCTGAACTATTATGTAGAGAACACGATCTACAAGAACGAAAAAGAGGGCATGTGCCTGGATTACGGCTCCTTCGGCAACTACATTACCGGATGTGAGATCCGCCAGAACGGCGGCCGCAACCGCATGAGTGATGAGGATCTGGAAGCTGACTTTATTCTGGATCAGGGCCGCATGGCGGATGGTTCCTCCCCCGCCAAGCTGCCCGGCATCTCGCTGGATAACACCGCCTACAACACCATTTATGGCAACATTGTGCGGGACAATTACGGTTCCGGCATCAAGGCTGTGCGCTCGGCGTTCAGCAACACCATTCTGTGCAACCAGATCATTGACAACAACCGGGGTGCCAGCGATACCTTCCACTTCTTTGGTATTGAGCTCAGCACTGACCTGAACGCGGACGAAGCCGTGCAGGGCCTGGATTTTACCCCCTGCTATGAGAACATCATTGCCCGCAACACCATTTCCGGCGGGCATTACGCCGGGGTGTTTATGGGCGAAGATGCGTTCATGAATGATATTTTTGACAATACCTTTATGGACTGCACTGACTGGGCTATGGAATCCCTGAGTGAAAAATACAACTCTACCCTGAACAATATGGCAAACATGCCCACCCGCGGGATCGAACTTTCTAACGGTCAGGGCTGATGCCGCGAGGCTGCTACATGAAACAAACACTGCAAAACCGTTTCCCGCGCCGGTGGCTGCTGCTGGCTTTTGTGCTGAACTTTGCCATTGCCGCGGCTGCACTGCTGCCCTACATGATACGGGACGGCGGCCTGCTGTTGGTTGCGGCGGATTTTGACGCAGAACAGCTCTCCTACAACATGCTGTGCAACAACGCCATCAAAAGCGGCGAGGTGCTGTGGAACTGGCGCATTGATATTGGTTCGGACTTTGTATCCTCGTTCAGCTTTTACACCCTTGGCAGCCCGTTTTTCTGGCTGAGCTTTCTCTTCCCCGCCAGCGTGTTTCCCTATCTGGTCGGCTGGATCTATATGCTCAAATATGCTGTTGCCGGGCTGACCTCGTTTGCCTACTTCCGCCGCAGTGCCAGCGAGAAAAGCGCCCTGCTTGGCAGTGTGTTGTATGCATTTTCCGGTTTTTCCTGCATCAACGTGGTGTTCTATCACTTCCATGATGTGATTGCCCTGTTCCCGCTTTTGATGCTGGGGCTGGACAAACGCATGCAGGAGGGCAAAAAAGCTCCGTTCCTGTTTGCCGTTACCATCAACGCGCTGGTCAACTATTACTTCTTTATCGGGGAAGTTTTCTTCCTGGTGTTTTACTATATTACGCGGTATCTTTTTGGCGGCGAGGACACACGCCCCGGGGCGGATCTGCGCAAAAATGCCCGCAAAATTCCGGCCTGCATCCTGGAAGGCTGCCTGGGCGTCGGCATGGCGGGGGTACTGTTCATCCCCTCAATTGCGGCGGTGCTCAATAATCCCCGCGTATCGGATCACATCAGCTTGAGCCAACTGACCTTTGACTGGCCCAATTACCTGCAAATGCTGCGGGCGCTCTTCTTCCCGGCGGAGAATATGTTCAATTTTTCCGCTGTGGTGCATGATAACTGGTATTCCATCGCGGCGTACCTGCCCTTGGTAGGCGTCTGCCTGGTTCTGGCTTATCTGCTGCGCTGGAAGTGGGACTGGCTGCATGTGCTGCTGGTGGGGCTGTTCCTTGTAGCAGCCAGCCCGGTCAGCAACAGTCTGTTCGTCATGTTCACCAGCGAGCCGTACCGCCGCTGGTATTACATGCTGGTGTTCCTGCTGGTGCTGGCCACCATCAAGGTGCTGGACCATCTGCAGGACTACCCTTGGCGTGCAGGCTGCGGTATTTCGGCTGCAGTCATCGCCGCTATCACGCTGTATCTGTACGTCAAGCGCGATACCATAGTGTACCGCAAATACTGGCTGATTGTGTTGACATTGATTGCCATCGGCGGCGTGGTTCTGCTGTTTGCTGCCCTGGGCGGGGTGCGGCGGCTGCGCCTGCGCCGCCCCATGGCTGCCATGACGGCCTGCACTGCTCTGGTTGCTGCACTGACCACCGGTTTTACCGTGGGCACCTATCAGCGTGCCTACACCCAGACGATCGGCCTGACCACCACAGAAATTTATGGTGACGTTATCCACAGCGGCGACGGCCTGCCTGATGCCCTGCCCTACCGCTATTATTTCTGGGAGCCGTATTCCAACCGCGGCATGGCGGCTTACCTGCCGGACCGTACCAGCTTTTTGAGCACGCTTTCCCCCTCCATCTTTACACTGTATGATGCCCTGGGGGACGAGCGCCACGCCATTACCCCCGCCGGGCCGGAGGGCACCAACGAGCTGCTTTCCGTTGGGTATTATATCCGCAACAACTCCGACTGGCCGGATGAAATCTACACCAGTTTTTCCAACGGTCACGAGCAGATCAACGTCTATCAGGATTCCCACGCCCTGCCCATCGGCTTCTGCTATGATACCTACATGACCCGCAGTGAGTTTGACGAGATTGACCCCGCCGAGCGCGCCCACTCCATGTTAAAGACCCTTGTGGTGGCAGACGAGGACGAAGCCACGGTTTCCACCATACTGCGCCACTATGATGCCGCGCTGGATGGTGAGATCAGCCAGGAAAACAAGTATGCCGACATGGACAAGCGCCGCGAAGCCTGCACCGATGTGTTTGATTATGGCACAGACTATTTTTATTCCGAAATCACATCCGGCAGCGAGCAGTACGCGTTTTTCAGTGTTCCCTATGACAAAGCGTGGAGCGCCACGGTCAACGGCGAATCTGCAGAGATTCTGAACATCAACGGCCTGATGGCCGTCAAGGTGGATGCCGGTAAAAACTGTATTCGTTTCCACTATTCCCCCACCCCGCTCTGGTGCGGGATCGGGGTCAGCGCCATTAGCATTCTGCTGACGGCAATTTACCTGCTGGCCGGGCGGCGCAGCAGAAAAAGCAAAAAAGAGGTGCTGTAAACCATGAAGACTACCCGCGAAAATCCGATCCTGTACATCGTGATCCCCTGCTATAACGAGCAGGAGGTTCTGCCCATTACCAGCAAGCTGTTTTTGAAAAAGATCACCGACCTGGTTGCCGCCGGTAAAATCAGCGATGACAGCCGCGTGCTGTTTGTCAACGATGGCTCCAAGGACAAAACCTGGTCCATCATCTGCGACCTGGCCAAGAGCGACAAGCACTACATCGGCATCAGCCAGAGCCGCAACCGCGGTCACCAGAACGCAGTGCTGGCCGGTTTGATGGAAGCCAAGGACAAGTGCGATATCACCATCTCCATTGACTGCGACGGTCAGGACGATATCAACGCCATGGACGCCATGGTAGATGCCTATGTGAACGATGGCTGCGAAGTTGTGTACGGCGTGCGCTCCAAGCGCGATACGGATACCTTCTTCAAGCGCTTTACGGCAGAAAGCTTCTACAAGCTGCTGAACGCCATGGGGGCCGAGGTTGTTTACAACCACGCGGACTACCGCCTGATGAGCGCCCGCGTGCTGCATGAGTTTGCCAATTTCAAGGAGGTCAACCTGTTCCTGCGCGGCATGGTGCCGCTGGTGGGCTTTAAATCCACCAGCGTTGCTTACGAGCGCCACGAGCGCATTGCGGGTGAAAGCCACTATCCCCTGTCCAAAATGCTGTCCCTTGCGTTTGACGGCATCACCAGCCTTTCCGTCAAGCCCATCCGGTTCATTACCGGGTTTGGCGTTATTGTGGCGCTCATCAGCTTTATCGGCGTGATCTGGGCCATTGTGGAAGCGCTGCTGGGTGCCACCGTATCCGGCTGGGCCAGCATGACCAGCATCATCTGCTTTGTTTCCGGCGTACAGCTGATCTGTCTGGGCGTAATTGGCGAGTACATCGGCAAGATCTACATGGAAACCAAGCGCCGCCCCCGCTACATCATCAGTGACCGCACGTGGGATGAGGATGAGAAGTAACCGGCTGGGCAGAGTTACGCCTGTTTGCTTTACCTAATATAGCACCAACAAAATAAATTTGTGCCGCGCGTTTTACCCCTGTATGGGGGGTGGGACGCGCGGCTTTTTTTGTTGTTTCGGAGGTTTCCATGCTCACGGTTGTCTCATTTTGCAGGAGAGTATCATAAAACTAAGGCAACATCGCCCAATTCCC
>OOCZ01001745.1_pt1 | contig 13005 bp, 10 predicted proteins | sample 1671631 | NCBI WGS metagenome assembly OOCZ01 (sample SAMN06348176, study PRJEB24527) | human gut metagenome | reverse complement strand
TAGGCCCTATGAGGGAGATGTATATGAACGCTATTTATACTTCCCTCCTTCCTTATGAATACTTGAAAGATATCGGATGAATTCATTTGAATATCTAGTATAATTCTACAGATCACGCCGTGGTCTGTAGAGTTCACGGCGTGGTTTGTATAGTTCACGTTGTGGTCTGTACAGACCATGACGTGAATTAGAAAATAAAACAAGGAGCGAGAATGTATAGGTATAGAAAGAAATAGGTATAATACCTTATCCTTGCCTAAATTCTTGCCGGATGTCTGCCTTCTACAGAAAAGTCAGACCTTCCCTTATTGGATGCTCTTTCCAAAAGGAGCCAAGGCTAAAGCTGCCATCTTAAAATGTTGCATGCCGAAAGGGATGCCGATGATCGTGATACATAGCAAAAGGCCGAATCCTAGATGCGTAAGGCAAATCCAAAAGCCTCCGACGAATATCCAGATAATGTTCATGATAAGTGACAGGCATCCTCCGGAATTCCCCTCGTCTACGACACGGCTGCCAAAAGGCCATAAAGCCAGTATCGCTAATTTTAAGGTCTGGAGGCCAAAAGGTATACCAATGATCGTTATCATTAGTATTAGGCTGGATATCAGATATTCTACACTTGTTATAATCCCTCCGAAGAGTAACCATATTATATTCCCCAAGAATTTCATACGCTAGTTATTTAAATGGTTGATACTATCTTTCTCATATATAACAGATGCTTTACTAACTGTGGCTACATGAAAGCTATCTATTTCCGCCAAGATTTGCCGCTTAACGAGAGCGAAACTATCCCTGTAGGCCGGTTTCACCGGTTCAGAAGGGGGAGCTTCCATTTTTAGCGGATCGATAGGTTGCCCGTTCTTATGGACACGGAAGTCTAGGTGCGGCCCGGTAGAGAGTCCGGTGGAGCCTACATAAGCGATTTCTTGGCCTTGTTGCACATGGCTGCCTACTTGGATTCCTTTGGCGAAGCGGCTTAAGTGCATATAAGTCGTGGTGTATACGGAGTTATGTTTCACTTTCAGGAAATTGCCCCCGCCGTTTTGATATCCCTTGGCGATAACTGTACCAGCTCCGATGCTGCGTACCGGTGTACCGGCCGGTGCCGCGTAATCAACCCCATGATGCGCCCGGTATCGTTTGAGGATCGGGTGGAAACGGGCGTTCGTAAAACGGGATGTGATCCGGAAAAAGTCCAGCGGTGCTTTCAGGAACGCCTTGCGAAGGCTGTTCCCTTCCTCATCGAAGTATTCGAAGATACTGTCTTGGGTGAAAGGAATCGCCACGAAATCCTTGCCTTGATGCGTAAAGATAGCCCCCTCGATAGAGGCGATGCTCAAGGCGGTGGTATCGTCGATGTAAGCCTCATTGTATAGAACCTTGAAAGAGTCTCCATCCTTGATGTCAAAGAAATCGATTTGCCAAGCGTACACGTCCGATATCTTGATCGCCAGATACGGATCACCTCCGTTGGCCTTGATCACGTTCCATAAGGAAGAGTTTAATACTCCTTCCGTATATTTTTTCTTGAGGGTGATCGGCTTATTAAATTCATAGGCGTTGATCGTATCTCCGGTCAAGTCGATTACGGCATAATCGGTCAGCGACTTGGCGAAGGCGATATATCGGATCGTCTCTAAGGAATCTACCGTGGAAAATGTGTAATAATGCATGCCGGCTCGCAGTTTCGTCGGATCGAGGACATGGGTGGATGCCCTGCTGATACTGTCTGCTTTCAAGGCCGTGAAGCCCAGCCCGGAGAAGATGGAGGCGGGATTATCCCCGTTTTTCATCAAATACTCTTTTACGTCCAAGGAATCGATACAGATGCCGTATTGATACAGATGTTGTGAGCTATCCACCCACTGCGTATCCATGTCCGCATCTTCCGTGGGCTGTTGGGGCTGTTTGCAGGAGAAACAACTCATCAACATGGCTAATACGATACATATAGGTAGTTTCTTGTCCATTTGTCTTCGTTTGTTCATCAAAAATTATTCAACCGGATACAAACTTACGGAAAATAATAGAAATAGCGAAACCTATTTAGCGTAAAGCTTTGTACCTTCGCGGACTCGTAAAAAGGTGTTTAGGTAGAAAGCAGATCAATGGACATGTATAGACTATTCCGTGCCCCGAGAGGGCTGAGAGGCAAATTATTTAAATTAACAGGGCCTATCTTTCTGGAAACCTTGCTGATGTTGACTTTAGGCGTGGTGGATACGCTTATGTTGAGCCATCATTCCGATAATGCGGTGGCAGCGGTAGGACCGGAACTTCCGTCATGTGCGCCCTCTATTTCGGGGCGAAAGATAATAAGAGTTTTATTCAGGTGTTAGGAACCTCCTTGTTGTTTAACGCCGGCGTAGGTTGCTTGATCAGCTTGATGCTTTTCTTGTTCGGTAGGGAGATGCTGGTCCTGATGGATATCCGTCCGGATCTGATGCCGGACGCTGAGACTTATATGCACATTGTCGGAGGGTTCGGCTTCTTCCAAGCGGTTAGTTTCACGATATCGGCGGTGCTCCGTGCGGCGAACAAGCCGAATTACGCGATGCAGGTGACCTTGCTGATCAATGTATTGAATGTGTTTGGAAATTATGCGTTGATATTTGGCCATTTCGGTTTCCCCGCCCTCGGTGTACGAGGAGCGCCCATCTCTACCTCTGTTTGCCGGGGAGTGGCGATGACACTTTTGTTTATCATGCTGTTCAAGCGGTTGGTGCCTCGTATCCCTTTGGCTTATTTCCGTCCGTTCCCGTTTCAGAAGTTGAAAGATGTGTTGAAGATCGGTTTACCTTCGGCAGCGGAACAAATCTCGTATGATGCCTCGCAGGTGACGATTGTCTACTTTATCAATATGCTGGGTAATGAGTACTTGACAGCTCGTGTTTATGTGATGAATATCGTGATAATCGGCTATATCTTTTCTTTGTCGATCGCGCAAGCTACTTCTATTTGTACCGGCAATTTGGTGGGCGCGAGGAAGAAGCAAGCCGCTTATTTATTGAGTTGGTATGCTTGGAGGAGGTCGTTGCTGATTACGTTAGTCGCTAGTACCGGGGTTTATCTGCTGGGACGTCCTTTATTGGGGATATTCACGGAGAATCAAGCGATTATAACGATCGCGATGGGAGCCTTGCTGGTAGATGTACTCTTGGAGCAAGGGCGGGCCACGGTACTGCTGTTCTTATTCTGCTTGCGTTCGGTAGGCGACGTCGTGGTCCCGGTAATTATCGAGTTATTCTGTATGTGGTTCTTTGCCGTGTTCTGCGGGTATATGTTCGGTATCGTGTTCGGATTAGGCTTAGCGGGGATGTGGTTCGCTTTTGCTTTGGACGAGTGTTCCAGGGGAGCGGTACTCTGTTTGCGATGGCGAACGCAGAAGTGGAAAAAGAGGATGTTAATCAAGAACCCTGTTAATATAAGCTAAAACAGGGTGCTCTTGGGAACATTTCGCCTTCTATTTGCGTCTTACTAATTACAATAGATATTTTATAAAAGATTATGATGAAGATGAAAAAGGTATTGTTTTATGCGTTTTTGCTTCCCGCTTTCGTTGGGATGATGTTTTCTTGTTCAGACGTCAAGACAGATGTGAAGAAGTTGGAAGGTAAATGGAATATTGTGGAAGTAAAAGGAGAAAAAATACTGAAAGAAGGTTTGCCCAATATGGAGTTTGATATGAAAGATAATAAAGTTCACGGTAATGCCGGATGTAATATCTTTAATTCGACTGTCGTGCTGGACGATCAGGATATTTCTTCCATCACGATCAACCCCGCAGCCACTACCATGATGGCTTGTCCGGATATGGAGACCGAAGATGCGATCTTGAAAGCTATGGGAAACGTGAAAGGTGTGAAGGCCGGCCAGTCCGAAAATGAAATGTTGCTGGTCGATGCCGACGGTAACGTGTTGATGGTTTTGTCAAAAAACTAATTGGATAGAAATGAAGAAGTACATGTATCTTTGTCTTGCGGCGTTGAGTATCGGTATCTTTGCTTCTTGTAAGGCGAAAAAAGGTGTGGAAGCGACTTTCTCCGACCTGGATGGTAGTTGGAATATTGTCGAATTGAACGGCAAGGTGTTGAATCCTGCCGAGACGAATCAAGTCATCGAGTTCGACGTGGCTCGCCATTCCCTTTCCGGAAGAGCTGGATGCAATCGGATGATGGGGCAGATCGAATACAGCGATTCCCGCAAGAATATCATTAAATTCCCGCAGGTTGCGACAACGCGTATGGCTTGTCCGGATATGAGTGGTGAGCGTGAATTGTTGCAGGCTTTGGATAAAGTCGTTCGCTTTGATGCAGTAGGTGAGGTGAAACCGGTCAATAAAATCGCTTTATATGGCACGGACAATACCAAATTGATGGTAATTGAAAAGAAGTGACTTTCATTGTGAAATGTTTGGAAGGCGGTTCCGGTTGTGACGGGCCGCCTTTTTTATTTCGGCCTGCAAGGGATGATCAGGGTGAAGCGGCTGCCTTTTCCTTCCTGGGAAGAAAGGGTGATTCGCCCGTCCAGGCGCTCGGCGATGGTTTGACAGATCGATAGGCCCAGTCCGGTACCTTGTGCAAATTCGTCCACCTTGAAGAAACGTTCGAACACTTTCTTCTGGGCCTCTTCCGACATGCCTTTTCCTGTATCTTCGACAAAGACATGAACTTCTTTCTCCTCCTTCTTATAGACAGCTCCTAACAGGATGTGCCCTTTAGTGGTGAACTTGACGGCATTGTTGATGAAATTCGTAATCACTTGCGTGAACCGGAAACGGTCTACATGAATGATAAGTTCCGTTTCTTGGAATTCTTTCAGGAAACGGATATTCGAAGGCATAAGCAGGTGATGTGTCTGGTAGATCTCTTCTAACAGCTCGTTTAGAGAGCAATCGTCGAAAGCGAAAGACATCCGTCCCGACTCGATGCGCGAGAGTTCCAGGATATCATTAATCAGTTTCAGCAGCAGATTACTGTTTTTGTTGATCGTATTGCGGAAAAGGTCTTTTTCTTCATCGGTCAATTCCTTTTCGTCTTGTAATAGGTTGGTGAAACCGACTATCGCATTTAACGGTGTGCGTATCTCATGGCTCATGTTGGCGAGGAATGCCGATTTCATCTTATTGGCTTCTTCGGCTCGCTCTTTCTCTTCGATCAACCGGAGTTGCACCTGCCTTTTCCGTTCGCTTTCGCGGTAGTACATGTAAATGAGGTGAAGGATGATATAGACGATTGCTATGACGAGCAGGATTCCGCCTGCAATAATATAGTTTAGGTAACGGACTTCCAGTGGCATGTTATAGATGATGCTTCCCTGTGGCAGATCGCTCAACCGTATGTTGAAACGTTGCATCTCTTTCCAGTCGAAAGCAAATGTTTTGGGGCTTTCTACGATAGGAATGTCATTTGGAGAAGTGCCTTTCAGGATGCGGGCAGCTGTTTGGGCAACACAATCAGCCTGGATTTGCAAGGTAGTGAAATAGCCACCGGTGATCCCTCTGTTGTCGTTGAACCCGTTGTTAATGACAGTGAAGTTCGGCACATTGGCCAGGCGTCCGACGGTCAGGACATTGAAGTCGAGAATGATTTGTATGCAGGCGGTGTAAGGCTTGTCTTCAAATACCCAAAGAAGCTGGCGGGCGGTCAGGTTGGCTGTTGAGGTCGTATATAAGGCAGAAGCGCCTTCTTTGCCGGGCTGGATTTCCGTGGAAGTCGTTTGGGGCCTTGTTTGATACAATCCTTCGTAAACAGCTATTCCATGTCCCTGGATATTGTCCATCAACGTTTCGAACGCTTTTCTGCCGATGAATTCTTTCGTTTTGAAGATCAGTATTTTTGATCTTCCGTATAGTTTTTCGATCAGTTGTATGTTTTTCAGATATTCAGGCTTGTCCCAATAACCCGTGAAGTTGGGATGCTGTTCCAATAGTTCCCAGTTGGGAAAGTTGACACCTGAAAAGACAACCGGAATCGTCTTGCCGAGCGGATGGTTGCAGGCCATTAAAGTATAGGTAGCCTGATCGTCATTGGAAATGATGATGTCCGGTTTGAAACTTAAAGTGTCGAGAAAGGAGTACATCCGGGCTTCTTCGTCTGTGGCATTATAGCGTTCGCAGTCCAGGTAGAATGTGTGGATGGAAGAGTATATTTGCTCTTCCTCCAGTTCCTCGTGCAGCAGCTTGTCGAACTTGGAGTAGGCACTCAGGCTTTGATTGTATGACTGTATGACAAGGACATTAAACAGTTCCTTCCCTTTTTTATCGGAGGAACCCTTTGCTTCACGCGGAAAACAAAGGGCCAATATCAACATCGCTATGTATATATGTATTTTCAAGGAAGAAGCACTTATCAATTGTACCCGTACTGTTTTAAAAACCGTTCAAAGTTAACGATAATCGGGATATAATAAGTATTTCTTTCTGATTTTCTTATATTTATTTAATGCCGGTTGCCAACTTGCGCGTATTTCGTTCTCCTTTAAGCCGCGGACAATCTGGAAACGTAATTCTTTTGTCCCGGCAAGCAGGTCGAACCATTGTGGGCGGGTGAAGAAAAAAGCTTGGTCGTTGCCTGCTTTATTATAGAAATCAAGGAGGAATTTCAGCGTCAATCCCCCGGTAAAGGGATATTCTCTCAAGTCCGTGCCGTAGCATTCCTTGTCCTTATGCAACGGTTTCGTGTCGAAACCTGGCAAGGAGGTGGGCGTAAAGGTGAAATCTCCGTATCTGGCATCGGGTGCTCCCAATATCTGGAATGGATAATAGGTCCCGCGACCGACACTGATATTGGTCCCTTCGAAGAAACAGAGTGAAGGGTAGAGACGGATTGACTGGTCGTTCGGCAGGTTGGGAGAGGGCTTTACCGGCAACCAGTACGGATCTCCGTGACGCCAGTTTTCCATCTTGACGATATGCAGTTTACAGGTGTCGGGAGTACTTTTCAGCCAACCTTCCTTGTTGATCATCCAAGCCAGTTCGCCAACCGTCAGACCGTGCAGTATGGGTAATGGGTCAACGCCGACAAAGGATTCGAATCCTTTCTGGCGGACAGGACCGTCAACGAAGTCGTTCGGGTTAGGGCGATCCAGGACGATAAATTCGACATCGTTTTCGGCACAGGCTTCCATCACATAATGCATGGTGCTGATGTAAGTATAAAAGCGGACTCCGACATCCTGAATGTCGAACACGACCACGTCCAAGCCGGCCAACTGCTCGGCTGTCGGCTTCTTGTTCTTTCCGTATAGGGATATGATGGGGACTCCTGTTTTTACGTCACGGCTGTCTTTGATCTCGGCTCCCGCATCGGCCGTCCCGCGGAAACCGTGTTCAGGGGCGAACACTTTCTTTATGTTGATACCCTCTTCCAACAAGGCGTCCAGCAAATGCTTCTGCTGCTTTTCGAGGATGGAGGTTTGGTTCACTACTAATCCGACCTGTTTGTCTTTCAACAGACGGGTAACGACGTCCATACGTTCGGCTCCCAATTTTAGAGGGGCTTTCTGTGGAGTGACGGCCTGGATTTCAGACATTAAGAACAGGCTTAACAGCCAGAAGGCATACCTGATAACTGTTCTCATAGACTCATTCCTTACTATTTGTTTCTGCAAAAGTAACGATTCTTTTTGTTTATTGCGTATCTTTGTCTCTCAATAAAGCGATTGATTGTTATGAACCCTTTAGATATTATTGCCAAATATTATCCGGTAGGTTCGGAGGCGTACCGGATTTTGGTTATTCATAGTAGAAGTGTGGCAGATAAAGCTTTGGCTATAGCCCGGATGCATCCGGAGATGAATCTTGACCTTACCTTTGTAGAAGAGGCAGCTATGCTGCACGATATCGGTATTTTCCGTTGTAATGCTCCCGATATCGATTGCCATGGAGATGCGGAATATATTTGCCACGGTTATCTGGGGGCCGAATTGATGCGGGCGGAAGGTTATCCCCGCCATGCCCGCGTGTGCGAACGGCATACGGGAACAGGTATTACGCTGGCAATGATTGAAGAACGAGGTTTGCCTCTTCCGCACCGGGACTTTATGCCGGAAACCTTGGAAGAACAACTGATTTGCTACGCCGACAAGTTTTACAGCAAAACGAAACTGGACAAAGAAAAATCTGTCGAAAAGGTAAAACAGGGCCTTTCGAAGTATGGAAACGAAACTGTCGAACGGTTTGATAACTGGTGTAAACTCTTTTTAGGGGAATAAAAAGGGATTGGCTCGCTAAATTGTTATACATTTGCCCGCTGTAACACACTGCAAATAACGACGGAATGTTTTTGAAATACAAATGCCTGATTATTTTGTTGCTTTTCCTCACTGGAAACATGATGACTGAGGCGCAGGAACTTATAGCCCCGACCGATACCGTGATGGCCGTTGTGGGCGATACGGTCGTATCTGCCGGACAGGATAGTGTGCTTGCGTTAGACAGTGTACCGAAGAAGCAGACAGGGCTGGACGCTCCGGTTTCCTACCAGGCGAAAGACTCCATCATCATGACGGGAGCGAACTGGGCTTATCTATTTGGGGAAAGCGATGTGAAATATCAACAAATCGAACTTCAGTCCGAGAAAATCGAGATGAATATGGACAGTAGCCTGGTGTATGCCACTTTCGGCCTCGACTCGATCGGGGAGGAATTCGGCTATCCTCTTTTCAAAGATGGCGACCAACAGTATGAATCCAAGACGATGCGCTATAATTTCGGTACGAAAAAAGGATATATCACAGATGTGATCACGCAACAAGGCGAAGGTTATGTGACGGCCGGACGTACCAAAAAGATGGACAACGATGTCCTGAATATGAAGGGGGGACGGTATACGACTTGCGACGAGCATGATCACCCCCATTTCTATATCCAGATGACGAAGGCGAAAGTCCGCCCGAAGAAAAATATCGTGACGGGTCCCGTCTATCTGGTGTTTGAGGACGTCCCGCTTTATCCGATCGGTCTGCCTTTCTGTTTCTTCCCGTTTTCGAGTTCTTATTCTTCGGGCATTATCATGCCCACTTTCGGGGATGAAAGTTCGCGTGGTTTCTATCTGCGCGACGGCGGGTATTATTTTGCGTTGAGCGATTATATGGACCTGGCCTTGACCGGTGAAATCTATACGAAAGGTTCCTGGGGACTGTCGGCTCGTTCTTCTTATCGGAAACGGTATAAGTTTTCGGGCAGTTTCAATGCCTCCTATCTGGTTACCCGTTTGGGCGACAAGGGACTTCCCGATTATAGCTTGTCTAAGGACTTCAAGCTGAACTGGACACACTCGCAGGACCCGAAGGCAAATCCGTACCGGACTTTCTCGGCGAGTGTGAACTTTGCGACCAGCAGTTATGACCGTAATAACCTGAACAGCTTCTATCCTGGCTCGCAAGGGTTTGCAGATGCGAACCAGAATACCAAAGGGTCCAGTATCAGTATAACACAGCGTTTCCCGAATAATCCGTTCAGTATTTCGGCTACCATGAATGTGAACCAGCGTTCGAAAGACTCGACGATCTCGCTGACATTGCCTGATATTACAATTACGATGAGTCGTATCTTCCCGTTCAAGCGGAAGAATGCGGTCGGAAAAGAACGTTGGTATGAGAAGATTTCCATGAGTTACAACGGTTACCTGCGTAATAGTATCGATACGAAAGAAGACAAATTGTTCAAGTCGAGCTTGGTGAAGGATTGGCGGAATGCCATGCAGCACCAGATTCCGGTGAGTGCTACTTTCTCTTTGTTCAAGTATTTGAATATCTCGCCGTCGTTCAATTATACCGAACGTTGGTACACCAATAAGGTGGAAAAAGCATACGACATGCAGAAGAAGCAGGTGGTTGCGCGTGATACGACTTATGGTTTCTACCGCGTATTCGATTACAGCACATCCGTTTCAGCTTCCACCACGCTATATGGTTTCTATAAACCGTTGCCGTTTTTGGGTGACAAGATCAAGATGATTCGTCATCGTTTCGAACCTTCGGTAACGTTGAGTTATACGCCTGATTTTGGAGCTTCCAAATATGGTTTCTGGAAAGATCTTATGTATGAAGATCAATATGGACAGACGCAGCAGATCTCTTATTCGCCGTTTGAAGGCGGTATGTTTGGGACGGCCCCTAACGGGAAGTCGGGGAGCGTGAGTTTTCAGTTAGATAACAATCTCGAAATGAAGATCAAGTCGGATCGCGATTCGACAGGTGAGCGTAAGATCAGTCTGATCGATAAGTTGTCGTTGGGGATGAGTTATAATATGGCGGCCGATTCGTTCAAGTGGAGTGACTTGAGTGTAGGCTTGCGTCTCAAGTTTTCGAAGAGCTATACATTGAACCTGAACGGTACGTTCGATACCTATACCTATGGCTACGATGAAGCGACGAAGACCGTTCGCCGGTTGGATATTCCGCGTTGGCAGGCCGGTAAAGGATTAGGCCGTTTGCGCCAGACCGGTACAAGTTTCTCTTATACCTTTAATAATGATACGTTCGGCAAATTGTTCGGCAAGAAAGATAATAACGACGATTCCAACAACCCTCCGACAGACCCCAATGCATCGAACGATCCGGAATTCGAACAAATCTCTTCGGGAGAGGAAGGGGACCAGCAGGGTAAAATGGAAGGAGGCCGATTGCGTGGTGCCAAGAAAGATACGGGTGAGTTCGATTCGTATGGCTATATGGTCAATAAAGTGCCCTGGAGCCTTTCGTTCAGCTATAGCATGCAATTGCGTTATGGAGACTTTGACCCGAGCAAGCTCGAATATAAGTACAAGCTTACACATGCATTGAGCTTTAACGGTAATATCCAGCCGACGAAGAACTGGCGTTTTAACTTTAATGCCACCTATGACTTCGATACGCATAAGATATCCTATATGACTTGCAATATCACTCGCGACCTGCATTGCTGGCAGATGACTGCCAGTTTTGTGCCGGTGGGACCTTATAAGTCCTATACCTTCAATATTGCAGTAAGTTCGTCTTTGCTGAAAGACCTGAAATGGCGCCAGAGCAGCAACTATCGTGACGGGCAGAAATGGGAGTAATTCCAATTGTCAATTGATAATTACCAATCTATTGGTGTCTGTCCGGTTGCGATCAGATAATCATTTGCTTTGCTGAAATGCTTGTTCCCGAAGAATCCGCGGTAAGCGGAGAGGGGAGACGGATGAGCCGATTTCAATATCAGGTTGCGGGAGGCGTCGATGAAAGCGCCTTTCCGTTGTGCATACGACCCCCACAGGATGTAAACGATATGGCTTCGCTCTTCTGTCAGGCGGTGGATTACGGCATCCGTGAATTCTTCCCAACCTTTATTCTGGTGTGAGCCGGCTTGGTGTGCACGAACCGTCAGGGTTGCATTGAGAAGCAGGACGCCCTGGTCCGCCCAACGGAGCAGATTGCCGGTTTGCGGTATGGGTTTGCCTAAATCGCTTTCGATTTCTTTGAAGATGTTGACGAGCGACGGGGGAAAGGGTGTCCCGTCTTGGACGGAGAAACAAAGTCCGTGTGCCTGTCCGGGTTCATGATAGGGGTCTTGTCCGAGAATGACTACTTTGACTTTGTCGAACGGACAGTGTTCGAACGCACTGAAGATACAGGGACCAGGAGGATAGACGGTTCTTTGGCGGTATTCTTCTTTAACAAAGGTGATCAACTGGCTGAAATAATCCTTTTCAAACTCAGAACTTAATCGTTCTTTCCAGCTCTGTTCTATCTTGACGTCCATAACGGTAATTGAAAATTGAAAATTAGAAATTGGAAATTCTCTTTATTACGCGAATATCAGAAATAATTATCAATAATCCATCCTTAATTTTCAATTTTCAATTTTTAATTATCAATTAGATCAAGTACATACCGGCAGCACGGGCTTCACGACGCATTTCTTCCGGCCATATACTTGCTTGAATTTCACCGATATGGGCTTTGCGGAGGTAAAACATACACAAGCGACTTTGTCCGATACCTCCCCCGATACTTAGAGGCAGTTCGTTGTTTAGCAAGCGTTTGTGGAAATATAGTTCTTTTTTTTCTTCCGCGTTGCAAATCTCCAACTGGCGGAGCAAGGCTTCCTTATCCACACGAATACCCATGGAGGACAGTTCGAGCGAACGGTTCAGTACTTCGTCCCAGACGAGCAGGTCGCCGTTTAATCCGACTTGTCCGTTTTCTGCAATTGTCGACCAGTCGTCATAGTCCGGAGCGCGTCCGTCATGTTTCTCTCCGTTGCTTAACTTACAACCGATACCGATAATGAAAACGGCTCCGTATTCTTTCGTAATCGCATCTTCCCGTTCTTTCGGCGTGAAGGTCGGATATTTTTGCAATAAATCTTCGGAGTGTATGAAATGGATTTGCTGGGGCAATGTAGGACGGATTTCGGGAAACATCTCATAGACCAGATATTCGGTACGTACCATGGCTGCATAGATGCGACGTACGATTTCTTTCAGAAAATCTACATTCCGTTCTTCGGCTCCCATGACGCGTTCCCAGTCCCATTGGTCGACATATAAAGAATGTAGGTTTCCCAACTCTTCGTCAGAGCGGATAGCGTTCATGTCGGTATAGATACCGTAGCCTTTTTCGATTTGATAATCAGCAAGAGTAAGGCGTTTCCATTTGGCAAGCGAATGGACGATTTCAGCTTTGGCATCGTCCAAATCCTTGATCGGAAACGTGACCGCACGTTCCGTTCCGTTCAGGTCGTCATTGATACCCATCCCTTTTAAAACGAACAACGGAGCAGTGACGCGCCGCAACCGTAATTCGGAAGACAGGTTTTGCTGGAAAAAGTCTTTGATCTTTTTGATACCCATCTCGGTCTGCGATAAGTTCAATAAAGCCTTATATCCTGCTGGTTTAATTAAGTAACTCATATACTTGTTGTGCTTTATGTTTGTGAATAATGTGTGGCAAAGATACTAATTAATGGCAAAATAGCAATTATGTGCCTTTTTTTATTTGCAAAATGGAAGTGATTGTCGTTAGGATGCT
>OOCZ01001744.1_pt1 | contig 13010 bp, 9 predicted proteins | sample 1671631 | NCBI WGS metagenome assembly OOCZ01 (sample SAMN06348176, study PRJEB24527) | human gut metagenome | reverse complement strand
GTGGTGGCGGCTTTGTGCCTTACTATGCTTTTTGCAGTGCTTTATACTAATGCCAAAACTAACGAATTAACACACGAAATTTCAGATTTGCAAAAAAATCTTTCTGTTTCACAAAGTGAAAATACACGCCTTAACAGTGAGCTTGACAGCCTTGTGTCAATGAATATGATTGACCAATATGCTGTCGAGAAACTTGGTATGACTAAAATGAAATCCAATCAAATTAAGTATATTGATGTTTCACAATATAAGCAAAAGCGTATGGCTGCGGCACAGGCAATTTTGAATCAAAAGCAGGCGCAATCCAAGGCTGAAAAAAAGACTGCCGCCAAGTAATAATATATATTATTACAGCGTAAATCTATTATGAGAGTTAAGAATATTTACTTAACTCTCATATGTTATTATTAAATAAGATAACAATTGCGAGGGAGATGATTAAAAGTGAATACATCAAAGAGAATGCTGAAAAGAATTTTGATAATGTCGTTGGTAATCATCTTTCTTATGACAACAACAGCGGTGCGAGTTTTTTATTTAACAATCGTCAGGGGCGAAGAACTTGCACAAAAAGCTGAATCACAGCAGCTTAAGGATGCAGAGATTTCCGCAATGCGCGGAACGATATACGATGCTAACGGAAATGTTCTTGCACAGTCGGCTTCGGTATGGAATGTTTTTATCGACCCGCTGAATATTAAAGACGATGAGGAAAGGCAACTTATCACAAATGAATTTGCCACTCTTTTCAAATATGACGACGAAGCAAAAAAAGAATTTTACGAAAAAACAACTCATCAAAATCATTATGAGTTAGTTGAAAAAAAAGTCGAAAATAACATAAAAGAGAAGCTTTCAAAATTCGTGTCGAAAAATAAACTCGGTGATTGCATAGGAACGGAGCAAACCACCAAAAGATATTACCCTTACGGTTCACTTGCATCAAGTGTTATCGGTTTTACCGGTTCTGATGACCAAGGCCTTTCCGGAATAGAAGCTTACTATGATGAAGATTTAACCGGAACAAACGGAAGAATCATTACAGCAAAGGACGCTGTTTCAAACAACATTGCAAACGATTATGAAACAAGTATTGCGGCTTCTGACGGTAATTCGGTTGTCCTTACAATTGACCAAACAATTCAGTATTACCTTGAAAAAGGTTTGAAAGAAACTATGAATGAATATCAGGCAAAGGGTGCTTACGGTGTTGTAATGAACTGTAACACAGGCGCGGTGCTTGCAATGTCTTCAATGCCTGATTATGATTGCAATAACCCTTATAAGCTTACATACAGCAAAAATAAAAAAGCTATTAAAAAACTTACTGATAAAACGGCTAAGCAGGAAGCTGAAAGTGCTGCGGTTCAAAATCAGTGGAGAAACTTTACAGTATCGGATACTTATGTTCCGGGTTCTGTTTTCAAAACTTTTGTCGCATCTGCCGCTTTGGAGGAAAATGTTGTAAATTTAAACACAACATATACTTGCACAGGTGCAATCCAAGTTGATAAGTACCGTATGAAATGCCACTATCATCCCGGCCATGGAACAGAAACACTTACACAGGGACTTGAAAATTCGTGTAACCCGTTTTTTATCACAATAGGTCAAAAATTAGGTGTTCATAACTACTTCAAGTATTTTGACGCTTTTGGATTCACACAGAAAACAAATATAGACCTTCCGGGTGAAGCTTCACCGCAGTATTACAAGGAAGACCAATACGGTATAGTTGAACTTTCATCTGCATCATTCGGTCAAACAAACTCTCTTACTCCTATTCAGGTATGCACCGGCCTTTGCGCTATTGCTAACGGCGGTAAGCTTCTACAGCCTTACCTTGTTTCAAGTATTGTTGATTCAAACGGAAAAACTGTCAAAAAAACTCAAACTAAAGAGATTAGACAGGTAATCAGTTCCGATACATCCAAAAAAATGCGCGCTATGATGAAATCTGTTGTAGATAACGGTACAGGTAAAAACGGTTATGTGGCAGGTTACAGTGTCGGCGGTAAAACGGGTACATCCACTAAGCTTGGTGAATCAAAAGAGGGCGAGGGTGATAAGTACATTGTTTCATTCGCGGCTATTGCTCCGAGTGATGATCCTGAAATTGCAATGCTTATTATTGTTGATGAACCTAATCAGGATTTAGGCGGCGGCGCTCTTTGCGCACCGATTGCGGCTCAAGTTACACAGGAAGCTATGAATGTTCTCGGTATCGAGCCGAAATATGATGAAAAAGAAATGAAAAACCTTTCTAAAGAAACACCTAATGTTGTAGGAGAAAGCCTTGATGATGCAAAAGCTGCTCTTAAGGAAAATAACCTCAACTATGTTGTAATAGGTGATGAGTCAACTGTAACAAGGCAATGCCCGTCAGGCGCAGATGCAATTCCTAACGGCGGTACAGTTTATCTTTATACAGATGAAAGCGAAAAGGAAACTGTAAATGTTCCTGATTTTACAGGTCTTACGGTTACGGAAGCTAAAGACCTTGCTTCAAGCAGTTCTTTAAATATTCAAATTGCCGGTAACAGTATGTCGAGCGGTACGGTAGTTGCTTACCGCCAGAGCGAAGAAAAGCAGGCAAAGGTTGAAAAAGGCACAGTTGTTACAGTGACTTTCAAAAATACACAATCAGTTTTAGACTAAAATCAATTTTGATTAAAGATATGGGGTTTTAAAATGAGGCTTAAAGATTTATTAAAGGGAATCAATGTTCAAAATGAATTTGATGATGTTGAAGTTTTGGATGTTACACAGGATTCGCGTCTTGTAAAAGAGGGTTCGCTGTTTATATGTATTAAAGGTGCGGCATTTGACGGCCATTCGGTTGCAAAAGAAATGCTTGATAAAGGTGCTGCTGCGGTAGTAGTTGAACACGATCTCGGAATTGATAAGCAAATTATTGTTGAAAATTCAAGGGCTGTGTATTCACCGATATGTGCAAATTTCTTCGGCAATCCGGCTGATAAATTAAAACTTATAGGTTTAACCGGTACAAACGGTAAAACAACCACAACTTTTCTTATCAAGCAAATTCTTGAAAATGTAGGCAAAAAAGTTGGCCTTATAGGAACGGTTCAAAATATGGTGGGTGATGAAATTTATCCTGCAAAATATACGACTCCTGACCCATATGAACTTCAAAAGCTTTTTTCACTTATGGTAAAAGCAGGCTGTGAATATTGTGTTATGGAAGTTTCGTCGCAGGCTCTTGCTCAAGGCAGAGTTAATGGACTTCGTTTTGCACTCGGTGCTTTTACAAATCTTACACAAGACCATCTTGATTATCATAAAACTTGGGAAAACTATTTTGCTTCAAAAAGAATACTTTTTGAAAATTGCGATATTGCAGTTACCAATGCTGATGATGAACACGGCTTGAAAATAATTGACGGGCTTGAATTTGATAAAGTAGTAACTTATGCTGTTGATACAAATGATGCAACATATACTGCCAAAAATGTCAAGTTTAAAGCAAGCGGCGTTGAATACGAAATAGTATCTAATGATTCTATCGGCAGATGTACTTGCCCGATTCCTGGTAGATTTTCGGTTTATAATTCACTTTGTGCCACAACTTGTGCACTCGCTCTCGGTATTGATTTTGATGATGTACTTTCAGCTGTATCAAAATCGCAGGGTGTAAAGGGCAGAATTGAAGTTGTGCCAAGCAATAGGGATTTTACAATCATTATTGACTATGCCCATTCACCTGACGGACTTGAAAATATTATTACTTCCCTTAAAGAAATTGCAAAAGGCAGGGTGGTTACACTTTTCGGCTGCGGCGGTGACAGGGATAAAACAAAAAGGCCTAAAATGGGCAAAATTGCCGCTGAACTTTCTGATTACTGCATTGTAACATCAGATAATCCTCGCAGTGAAAATCCAAGCGCAATTATTGATGATATTCTTGTCGGTATGAAAAATATAAAAACTCCTTATAAAGTTATTGAAAATAGGCACGAAGCTATTGAATATGCAATAACTCACGCAAAGAAAGATGATATTATTCTTCTTGCAGGTAAGGGACATGAAACTTATCAAATCCTGCCAACAGGAACAATTCATTTTGATGAAAGAGAAGTAATTGCCGAAGTACTCGGTAAAATGAATTAAATTATGGAAACTTTAACTTTAAAAGAAATTGCTAATGCACTCGGCACTCAAACAAAGTTTGATACGCAGGTTAATGCTGTTTGCATAGATACAAGAAAAATTACAAAAGGTTGCCTTTTTATTTGCATTAAAGGTGAACGATTTGATGCCCACCAATTTGCAAATGAAGCCTTAAATTTGGGCGCGGCGGCTGTTATGATTAGTGAAGATATTGAAGTGGCAGGGCCTTATGTAAAGGTTGATGATACTGCAAAAGCACTTCTGTCACTTTCTGGATATTATCGTTCAAAATTTGATATTCCCGTTGTGGCACTTACCGGCTCGGTAGGCAAAACTACTACCAAGGAATTTACTCACCTTGTAGTTAATTCGCAGTTTAATGCCATTAAAACACAGGGCAATTTGAATAATGAAATAGGACTTCCGCAAATGCTGTTTCAAATTGACAGCAGTACCGAAGCGGCGGTAATTGAAATGGGTATGAACCATTTTGGCGAAATTCATCGCCTTGTTACAGCAACAAAGCCAACAATTGCGATGATAACAAATATCGGTGTATCGCATATTGAAAATCTCGGTTCAAGGCAGGGCATACTCAAATCAAAGCTTGAAATTCTTGACGGACTTAAAGCAGGTTCACCTTTTATTATAAATTGTGATAACGATATGCTTAAAACGATACTTGATAATGATGAAATTATGCAAAAGTATAATGTAATCACATTTGGTATTGAAAGCGACGCTCAATTTAAGGCGGTTGATATTAAGGAAGAAAACGGTTCAACTTCTTTTGATGTTAAATACTCAACTTCGAAAATCATTGATGAAACCGATGGGCCGACAGTTCAGTTTTCTTTGTGGTCACAGCATATATCAATTCCTACAATAGGTATTCATAATGTTTATAATGCACTTGCGGCTTTCACAGTCGGCATAACTCTCGGTATTGATTCCAAAAAGGCGGCCGGAGCTCTTGCAAACTATGTTCCTGCAGGAATGAGGCAGAAAAGCGTAAATGTAGGCGGTATAATTTCTATTGAAGATTGCTATAACGCAAGCCCCGATTCAATGAACGCGGCAATTAAAACACTTGCTAATGTAAATGCAAATAAAAGAATTGCTGTTTTGGGTGATATGCTTGAACTCGGCGATTTTTCAAAAAAAGCACACTCAGATGTCGGCAAAATGGTTGCCGATAATAATATAGATTATCTTTTGGCTTACGGTAATGACGCAAAGTACATCGTTGACGGTGCTAAGCAAAACGGTATGAAAAATGCCTTTTATTTTGATAATAAAGATGAACTTTCAAACAAACTTTTTGAGCTTGCACACAATGGTGACGCAGTTATATTTAAAGCGTCAAGAGGTATGAAGCTTGAGGATGTAATAAATAATGTGTACAACAGGTGGGAAAAATAAATGAACAGTACAATTGCTTTAATAATCAGTGTAATAATAGCTTTCGGTGTAACCGCAGGTCTTGGATTTGTAATAATTCCGTGGCTTCGCAAATTAAAATTTGGGCAAACAATTCTTGATATAGGCCCAAGCTGGCATAAATCAAAGCAGGGTACACCTAATATGGGCGGAATTATGTTTATTATCGGCATAGTTCTTTCATTTGGAATTACTGCTTTAATCTATTATCTTTCAGGCGGAGAACTTGAAAGCGATTATTCTTCAATTATGAATGGTCGTGAATTGGTTCTTCTTTTCAGCGGACTTCTCTTAGCTCTCGGCTGCGGCCTTGTAGGCTTTATTGATGATTTTACTAAAATTAAGCTTAAAAGAAATGAGGGCCTTTCACCAAAGCAAAAAACACTTGGTCAACTTATCGTTACTTTAGGATATATCACTACTCTTTGGGTATCACATAATACAAGCTGGTATATTCCTTTTATCGGTACAGTAAATTTTGAAAAAAATATATTTACGGCAATTGTATTTTGGATTTTATCTCTGTTTATTATATATGGCTGTGTCAATTCGGTTAATCTTACAGACGGTATTGACGGACTTTGCTCAAGTGTAACAACTACCGTTGCAATTGCGTTTATTGTTATAAGCTATATTCAAGGTTTTGCAGGCCTTAATATTTTTGCAGGCGCACTTTTGGGCGGAGTTCTCGGTTTCCTTTGTTGGAATTGGAATCCTGCTAAAACCTTTATGGGTGATACAGGTTCGCTGTTCCTCGGCGGAATGGTTGTAGCTCTCGGTTATCTTTGCAAATGTCCGATTATTCTTCTTCCAATCGGTATTGTTTATGTTTGTGAAACTATGAGTGATATTATCCAAATAGGATATTTTAAAATCACACACGGTAAGCGCATATTCAAAATGGCACCTATTCATCACCATTTTGAAATGTGCGGCTGGAAAGAAAAGAAAATCTGCGTTGTATTCTCAACAGTAAATGCAATCGGCTGTGCAATCGGCGTGCTTCTTCTTTACTTCGGCAATTTTGCAAAATGATTTTATTTTAAATTTTAATTGAAAGGAGTGTTCTTGTGCCAAAAAATGATAACGAGCAATTAGTTGTTAAGCCAAGCAAATGGAAAAATTTTAAAGACACCTATTTTCTTGTCGGCAGTATTGATATTCCGTTTTTGGGGTTAACAATAGCACTTTTAACAATCGGTTTAATAATGCTCTTTTCAGCGTCATATCCGTATGCGTATTATTATAAGGACAGTTCATATTACTATTTTATTCGCCAGCTTATTTTTGCAGTTGGCGGCCTTGTGGGAATGTTTTTCTTTTCAAAACTTAACTATAAGGTACTGAAAGCTTTATATAAAGTCATATTTTTTGTAACAATAGGTTTTTTGATAGTTGTGTTATTCTATCATACTGATTTTGGCGATTTTAAACGCTGGATACCAATCGGACCGTTTACTTTTCAACCGTCTGACCTTGCTAAATTCACTATTATATTAAGTCTTTCGGTTTATATAAATGACCATTACAGAAAAATGAATTCGCTTAAATACGGTATTGCAATTCCGATTGGAATTATATTGATTTTCTGTGGCCTTATTTATCTTGAACATCATTTGTCTTGTACAATTCTTATGTTTTTAATCGGTGCTACTTTAATGTTTGCCGGTGGCACAAATTGGAAATTATTTGCATTTGGACTTGCAATAATCGCACTTGTCGGCTTTCTTGTTGTAAGCTTTCCTAATCTTATTGAAAACTATGCAGGCGCGCGTATTGAAGCTTGGCTTGATAAGGATTTTGATCCTACGGGTGCAAGGTGGCAAACAAATAATTCGCTTTACGCAATCGGCTCAGGCGGATTTTTCGGAACAGGCTTGGGCAATTCAAAGCAAAAATATCTTTATGTTTCAGAACCGCAAAATGACTTCATTTTTTCAATTGTGTGTGAAGAACTCGGATTTTTCGGAGCAGCTGTAATAATACTTCTTTTCGCGGCACTCGTAGTCAGAGGTTTGATAATCGCGTCAAGGTGTAAGGATAAGTTCGGCTCACTTCTTGTAATCGGTGTTGTAGCACAAATCGGTTTGCAGGTTGTGTTTAATATACTTGTAATTACAGACACACTTCCTAACACAGGTATTGCACTTCCGTTTTTCTCATACGGCGGTACAGCTATATTTATGCTGCTGCTTGAAATCGGAGTTGTGCTGTCGGTATCGCGAAAAACAAATCAACAAAAGGTATAGGTAAATCAAATGAAAATATTATTTGCAACAGGCGGCACAGCCGGCCATATCAACCCGGCACTTGCTGTTGCCTCATATATCAGAGAAAAATATCCTGAAAGTGAAATTATGTTTGTCGGCACGGCAGACCATATGGAATCACGCCTTGTGCCAAACGCAGGTTTTGATTTTAAAACTATTAAAATTTCAGGTTTTCGCCGTTCATTTGCACCAAAGGCAATTTTGCATAATATTAAAACTGTTTGCCAGCTTATAACATCAAACGGCGAAAGCAAAAGAATTATCAAGCAGTTTAAGCCTGATGTCGTTGTAGGATTTGGCGGATATGTTTCAGGACCGGTGCTTCAAACAGCGGTTGATATGCACATTCCTACATGTATTCACGAGCAAAATGCTTATCCAGGTATTACAAATAAAACTCTTGCTAAAGAGGTTGATAAAGTAATGCTTACGGTTGAAGATGCAAAAAAGCATCTTGAAGCAAAAAACGAAGTAATCGTAACAGGTCTTCCTGTTCGTGGCGAACTTCTTAATGCACGAAAAGATTTATCACGAAAAAAGCTCGGTATTCCTAATAATAAATATCTTGTTCTTTCATTCGGCGGTTCACTCGGCGCAAAGCCTCTCAATGACGCCATGTATGATATTCTTCTTGAAAGTGCCGAAAATGATACTTATTATCATATTCATTCAGTCGGTACTAATGGCAGTGAATTTCTTGATAAATTTAAAGAACAGGGTTTTACCGAGGGTGAAAAAGGTTTAATTAAAGGCAATGTTGAAGTTAGGCAGTATATTGATGATATGGATACTTGTATGTCTGCCTGTGACCTTGTAATCGGCAGAGCAGGCGCATCAAGCCTTTCTGAAATCGAGGCTATGGGTAAGGCTTCAATCCTAATTCCGTCACCGTATGTGGCAGAAAATCATCAATTTCATAACGCTATGGCACTTGTTAACAGGGGAGCCGGCTCGATTATTGAAGAAAAAGATTTAACTTCGCAGTCACTTAAAGAAGCAATTGATTCAATGCTTTCAAACCCTGCCAAGCTTATTCAAATTGAAGAAAATGCCAAAAATATGGCTATTACCGACGCAAGAGAAAGAATTGCAGATATTATTATTTCACTTGCCAAATAGGTAAATAACAAAATAATCACTTTTGCATAGTATAGCGTGCAGAGGTGATTAAATGGAATATTTTAAAATTAACGGCGGCAAAAAGTTATTTGGAGAAATATCGGTTCACGGAGCTAAAAATTCTGCTTTACCAATTCTTGCATCAACACTTCTAATTAAAGGTGAGAGTGTTATACATAATTGCCCCGATTTAAGCGATGTAAAAGTTACACTTGATATTCTTGCATCCATTGGTTGTAAAGTTAATAAAGAAAATGATACTGTAATAATTGATGCAACAAATGTTACAGGCAGCGAAATCAGTGAAAATACAATGCGTACAATGCGTTCATCTATAATATTTTTGAGTGCATTATTATCGAGGCAAAAATGCGCTTCGATTTATTATCCCGGTGGTTGCGAAATAGGAACAAGACCTATTGACCTGCATTTAAAAGCACTTAATGATTTAGGAGCGAATGTCAGCGTTAACGGTTCATCCATCAGTGCTTGTGCCGATTTTATAATCGGTACTAAAATTATACTTCCTTTTCCAAGTGTTGGTGCAACAGAAAATATTATTATTGCATCAGCCATATCAAAAGGTAAAACGGTGATAGTCAACCCTGCAAGAGAACCTGAAATAAGCGACCTTGCTGATTTTTTAAATCATTGCGGTGCTAAAATTTACGGTGCAGGAGAATCAACAATAGTTATTGACGGTGTAAGTAAGCTTCATCCTTGTGAACATACAATTATTCCAGATAGAATACTTGCATCAACTTATATGTCACTCGGTGCGGTATGTTCAGATGAATTAACTGTTAAAAATATCAGACAAAGTCATTTATCTCCGATTTTTCCTGTTTTTACAGAAATGGGATGTAAATTATATTTAAGCGATAATTCGCTTACTCTTGCTGCACCTAAAAGGTTAAAACGGGTAAGAAGTATTAAAACAATGCCATATCCCGGATTTCCTACTGATTCGCAATCTCCCATTGCAGTAGCACTTGCACTTGCCAAGGGAACATCTATACTGCAGGAAACTATATTTGAAAATCGGTTCAGATATGTCAGCGAATTAAACAGATTCGGTACAGATATTGAAATTAAAGACAATATTGCTGTTATTAACGGTGTTGATAAACTTCATCCTGCAAATGTTCACGCCACAGATTTGCGTGGCGGCGCGGCACTTGTGGTAGCGGCACTTTGTGCAGACGGTGAAAGTAATATATATTGTATAGAACATATTGACAGAGGTTATGAAAATCTTGAAAAAGCACTTTCATCAATAGGTGCGAATATTAAGAGGAGTAAAAATGAAGGAACAACAGAAAAAGAAACAGGCGAAACGAAAAGCATCCAAAAGAAGCAAACCGAATTCTAAAATAGACAGCGAATTTTTAGACCTTGGTATTGAGCCGCCAAAAATTTATCGTGAGTCACAAAAGCGTATTACGCAGGCGCAGGAAAAGAAATCACGCCAAAGCAGTGATTTATATTCAATGACTCGCTTGGAACGCAGGCAGAGAGAAAGCAATAAACGAAAAAAGAAAAACAAAGCACGAAAAGTGATGAGCTGGATAGGTGCTGTACTTATAATTATTGCAATAGGCACAGTTTTATGCTTAACGGTATTTTTCCAAATAAATACAATATCCGCTTCGGGTAGCAAAATATATTCATCAGATAAAATATTATCACAGTGTATTATTCAAAAGGGTAAAAACCTTTTTACCGTAAATACGGATGAAGCCGCTTTGAGAATTGAAGAAAATCTGCCTTATGTTTATAAAGCAGAAATTAAGCGCAAACTTCCTGATACTATTGAAATTAAAGTGACAGACGCAAAGGTAGCATATTCGCTTTTGTGTGAAGATAATACTTACATTCTTCTTGATAATAATTTTAAAGTTCTAGAAAAAGGCGCACAAATGGCAACGGGAATTATTATCAATAAAACAGATGTAAAATCTGCGAAGCCCGGCCGTAAAATTCAATTTAAAAACAGCGATGTAGGCACTTGCCTTGAACGAATGGCAAATTGTATTAAAGAAAACAATTTTACTGAAATTACATCAATTTACAGTAAAAATATAAGCGATAATTATGTTGTTTACGATAATAGAATTACTTTTAAACTCGGTAACAGTAAAGATTTAGATACAAAGATAATGAAAGGCTTGGCGGCTTGCGATAAGCTTAACAGTTCCAGTCCTAACGCAACAGGTACAATGACTGTTTCAACTGACAAGTCAATTTACTTTACAGAGGAATAGCTGTGAAGTAAATCACTTTACAGAAAATGTGACAATTGTCGGAATTTGTGCATACCTGACAAATAAAATAAAAATCGATTGCAAAACATTGTCAAAAAGTTTGAGAATAATTCAAAAAAAGTATTGCAATTTGGTTACAATCTTGTTACAATATCATATGTAACGAAAACCTGTATAGGGGTATATAGACTGAAAAATAAAATTAAGGAGAATCATGCAATGGGACGTTATGAAATTGATACAGATGACTCAAAAGTAGTACAAATTAAAGTAGTAGGTGTCGGCGGCGGCGGTGGAAACGCTGTTAACCGTATGGTACACTGTAATATTCAGGATGTTGAATTTGTAGCCGTTAACTCTGATAAGCCGGCACTTGCAAAGTCAACAGCAACACATAAAATCCTTATTGGTGAAAAGGCTACAAAGGGTATGGGCGCAGGTGCAAGACCTGAAGTTGGTACTCGCGCAGCTGAAGAGAGCAGGGAAGCTCTTACAGATATTCTCACAGGTGCTGAAATGGTATTCATCACTGCCGGTATGGGCGGCGGAACAGGTACAGGTGCAGCCCCTGTTGTAGCTAAAATTGCTAAAGACCTCGGTATTCTTACTGTTGCAGTTGTTACAACTCCTTTCGCTTTTGAAGGTAACAGAAGAATGAAGCAGGCACAGGAAGGTATCAAGGAGCTTGCACAGTATGTAGACTCAATTATGGTAATTCCTAATGAAAACTTAAAGTATGTAACAGAAGAAAAAATTACTCTTCTTAACGCATTTGAAATTGCCAATGATGTTCTTCGCCAGGGTGTTCAGTCAGTATCTGACCTTGTTAACGCAACAGGCCTTGTAAACTGTGACTTTGCCGATGTAACTGAAATTATGAAGGATTCCGGCTATGCACATATGGGTGTCGGTCGTGCTAAAGGTAAGGATAAGGCTGAACTTGCAGCTCAACAGGCTATTTCTTCTCCTCTTCTTAACACTTCGATTGACGGCGCTCGCGGCATCCTTATCAATATTACTGCTTCAACTGATATTGGTCTTGAAGAAATTGATGCAGCATCATCAATCGTAAGTGCTGCTGTTCATCCTGATTGTGAAATCATTTGGGGTGCTAATTTTGATGAAGAACTTGAAGATGAAATGATTATTACTGTTATTGCTACACGCTTCGGCGATGAAGGCCCGGGCGCACCGATTAAGTCAACAACAGCTAATAAGGAAGTAGCTCCTCCTCAGCCGGTTGCTCCTGCATTTACAGCTCCTGCTCCGGCAGCAGCATCAACTTCTCCTGTATCTACATTTAATGATAATGACGATGATGCTTTCACCGACATTGTCAACTTCTTTAAAAAGTAATAAACTTTAAATGAAAAGTGCGTCTTTTTAGGACGCACTTTTTTGTTTGTTATAATATTAACAATATGTATATTATAATCGACTCGTGTTTATTAAGTGGAAAACTTTTCCTGTCAAGTAATTTGCTTTACATTTTTAACATTTTCCACAATGTTTTCAACATTCTTTGTTGTTGTACGCTCGACTTTTCCACATTCTTAACATCGTTTTCCACAGCGTTTTTAACAATTTGTATTTGTAAAGTTTATTGCCATTACATTTAAAAAAGCGGCTAAATATACAAATTATGTATATTTAGCCGCTTTTAGACTGTCGATAAAGTGGCTAAAGCGCGCCTCGTCTAAAGAAATTAAATTAACCTTTTGCCTCCCTTGTAAAGGGTGCGGGTCTCCGGTGGAGACCTCTGCACAAAGTGCAGAAGCACCGACCG
>OOCZ01001743.1_pt1 | contig 13023 bp, 8 predicted proteins | sample 1671631 | NCBI WGS metagenome assembly OOCZ01 (sample SAMN06348176, study PRJEB24527) | human gut metagenome | reverse complement strand
TCGACCTTGCAAATGAAAAGGTAAAGACATCCAGCGGTAATGTCGTATTCATCAAAAGAAGTCATAAAGATACTTATTCAGTAGACTTTAATATTCGTGTCATCCGTATGGCAGATTATCCTGATATCCTTACCCTTGAAGAATTCGTCGGTTTTCTCTATGGTATGGCTGCAGGCAATCATGATATTCAGGCAGTATTCATTGACAGCATTTTAAAGCAGGCCAATATTACTCTGGAAAGTCTTCCGTCTTTCATCCAGAAGCTGAACAAGATTTCTTCTGAGAATAATATTGATTTCTATCTCAGCGTCAGTGCAGATAAGAACGAAATCCCGGATATTGATTCTCTGGAATGTACCGTTCTCTGATATCCTGATTCAACTAAAAAGTCCTGTCGGATCTTTTTGTTGTATATGGCAACTGAAAAGTCCATCGGAATCTCTCTTTTATAAGATACTCCGATGGACTTTTTTTATTCGCCGTCTTCTGTTAAATTCTGTTCTCGCTGACTATTTTGGATCCCCGGTCAGAGAAAGAACCGTATTTGCCTTTTCCCCTTCCTTATATTCAACCGTCACTTCATCGCCCACATTGTAGCGGATAATGTCAATAAAATCCACAACCGATACATCAAAAATCTCATCCGATCCTTCCAGCATCAGATAATAATGAGAATTTCCGTCTACAACTCCCTGTGCGATCTTAGTGATCTTTCCTTTGATGGATTCTACGGTACGGGTATCCTTTGCTTCCGTTTTGATTCCATTTTTATACATCAGATTTGTATAGAATTCTTCACACTCGCTGACTGTATCCCCGATCGCCACAATCTGATATTTCTGCACATTGACCATGGCATATTTCTTTACCAGTCCTGCATCATCCTTCAATGCAATGAAGTAGGTCGGTTCTCCCGAAAGGTTCAGCAACAGTGGAAATGTCGCACTGTATTTCAAATTCTGTACCTGTCCCTCTGCAGATGACATCGCTGAAGTCTCTGTTGCACCTTCGATCTCATAAAATTTCGTCTCCATTGTCCGCTGATTCATCAGGACGAAACCGACATTTGACTGATCCCCGGTAATGGAAGTTACTCCCGTATAAACCCACACATCATCATCAACCGCAAGATAATTATATCCATCTGTTGTCTCAAGACAGTCCTTCTGCCCCAGTACACTGTTCAGGAATCCATGCTTCAAAGTACCATAATAATCATACAGCGAAATCAGAAGATCTGCAGAATATGCACGGTCGATCCACTGCGGTACATCCTCAATTTTATAATCTTCCATTTCCCCGGTAATGGCATTACATAATACAACACGTTCCACCGTAGCTCCGCCAAATAATCCGATGTTGTATTTTCTCACCGGACAGATCCAGTACGGAACTCCTTCTTCATCCACTTCAAAGCTCAGTTCATTAAAAATATAGGTCGGATAAGCGAATCTCAGATGCCGGTAAATATTCCGGTTGAAATGATCGCTGGTTGTATACTTCATTCCTTCTTTCAGTTTTACCAGCTCGGTATTCTGTGTTGCCATGTCAATCTTGATATATGCCGGGATTCCTTCTTTCCGGTTGGTAAACCACTTGATCAGATCTGCATATTTCAGAGGTGACACTCTCACCGGACGATCCTGATAGTTAATCTGTGAATACAGTTCATCCACTTCAAACTGAGATACCATATCCACCATACTTCCCATTTTCCGGTTTCCAAGGATCTCTGCTGAATCCTTATCCAGAAGAGGAATCTGGTCAAAAGACAATTCCTCAATATCTTTTGAAAATTCTCCGTTCTCCACAGCCATCAGCTTCTGATATTTTCCGGCATTCACAATCGGTGAAGACAGCAATGCTCCCACAGCCCATATGCCGATCACGATCAGGATCAGGCTGAAGAATATTCTCATCCCTTTAGATTTTCTGATCTTATTCGGCTTTACTTTTGCAATTTTTCCATAAATTCCTGCTGCCAGTACCAGCAGGACAATCAGTAAGATCCAGAATTCCATTGAATGGATATTAAAAGCAGGAAGTGCCGCGTAATAATAAATTCCAAGCACTGCCAGCACGCCGATCACAACAAGGATCTTTCCTTTTACTTTTTTCATAGTTTCTTTTTCCCTTTCCTTATAAAATCAATGCGGGATTAGCTGTCACCGACAAAACTTCCCGCATTCAAATTCATTAAAATCTTCTTCTCCACAAATCCGGTGAGAACAGTAACAGATATGGGAATATCTCCAGTCTTCCCGCCAGCATATCAAAACAGAAGACCAGCTTTGATAAAACTGAAAATTTATGGAAATTCATAACCGGTCCTACCTGTGAAATTCCCGGTCCTACATTACTCAGCGTTGTCAGAACTCCGCTGAATGAAGTTGCAAAATCAAAATTATCAATGGATACAAGCAGCGTTGATACAACCAGGATCAACACATAACACGCCAGATAAATATTTACATTTCTCAGCGTATCCTGACCGATCTTCCTTCCATTGACCCGGATCACTGTCACCGCATTCGGATGCAGGATTTTCCGTACTTCCTGACGGACAGACTTCCACAGGATAATCAGACGACTCACCTTGATCCCGCCCCCGGTAGAACTTGCACATGCTCCCACGAACATGAGCGACATCAGGATCATCTTCGACAGTTCCGGCCAGCGATCATAATCCGCAGTACAGAATCCGGTTGTCGTGATCACCGATGCCACCTGGAACGACGCATACCGGAATGCCCGGAAAATATTACCGTAAATATGGAGGATATTTCCGGTAATTGCAGCCATTGATGCACCAATGATGCCAAGATAAACCCACAATTCTTCATTTTTCAGTGCCGTCTTCCATTCTTTTAACAGGAACAGGAAATACAGATTGAAATTAATTCCAAATAAAATCATAAAGACTGTAATCACACCATCAATATATGCACTGTCAAAAAATCCTACACTTGCATTTTTATTTGAAAATCCACCGGTTCCTGCGGTACTGAACGCATGAAGCAACGCATCAAAAAAGCTCATGCCACCGGCCATCAAAAAGACAGTCTCCACTGCCGTCAGTGCAAAATACATTCCATACAGGATCTTTGCTGTACGTCTTGCCTTCGGAACAAGCTTATCTGCCTCCGGCCCCGGCACTTCCGCACGCATCAGCGGCATGGCATTATCATCGTCCAGAGAGGTGATCATCATAACAAAGACCAGCACTCCCATTCCACCGATCCAGTGCGTAAAACTTCTCCAGAACGCAATTCCTTTCGGAAGAATCTCAATCTCTGTCAAAATCGTCGATCCGGTTGTCGTAAATCCCGACACAGTCTCAAAAAATGCATCAATATAATGTGGGATACTGCCACTGATCACAAAAGGCAATGCTCCAAATGCTGACCATAACAGCCACGCAAGTCCTACGATCGCAAATCCCTCTTTACTGTAGATCCGCTTTGACTTTGGTTCTTTTCTTCCCAGTACAAAATAGATCAGGATCAGGACTGCCGATACGATCAGAAAAGAAAATCCACTTTTCTCCTGATAGAGAAGGGACACAAATGCCGGGATCAAAAGGACAATCCCCTCAACTCCCATCATTTTCCCCAAAATGTAAAAAATCATTCTTTTATTCATCGCACTGCACCTATATCATTATATCCCTGATATCTTCAATGTGCTTCTCCATCGTAATAACAACCACACTGTCACCGACTTCAATACAGTCTTCTCCACTCGGCAGAATGATCTGCCTTTTTCGTCCGATACATACGATCAGATTATTCGGCTTAAGTGCCAGATCCTTCAGAGGGATTCCTGTATATTCTGTTGCAGATTTTATTATAAATTCTAAAGCCTCTACCTTATCATCTACCAGTTGATACATCGTCTCAATATTGGCACTTGCCTGGGAATTTTTTCTTGCCCGCACATAGCTCATGATTGCATCCGCAGTTGCCGTCTTGACAGATACAATACTGTCAATTCCAAATTCTTCTACCATTCTCGCACGACGGTCTTCATTGACTTTTGCAACGATCTTGTCCACATTCTGGCTCTTTGCATACAGGGACAGGATGATATTTTCCTCATCCATCCCGGTCAGGGCAACAAAAGCATCTGCCTCCTCCACCCCTTCTTCCACAAGAAGATCATGGTCTGTTGCATCCCCATTGATGATGGTTGCCTTTGGAAGCAGTTCGCACAACTCCTCACAGCGTCTCGCATTTTCTTCAATGATCTTTACCTGCATTCCGAGAGTGGAAAGCTGGGCTGCCAGATAATATCCGACCCTTCCTCCGCCACAGATGATCACTTTCTTTATCTTCTCTCTTCTCTTACCGTTGGCTTTGAAAAACCGCTCCAGATCTTTATGAGATGCTGCAATATGGAGACGATCTCCTGCTTTCAGGACATATTCTCCATCAGGAATCCTCACATCTTCTCCACGCTCCACTGCACAGACAAGCAGCCGGATCTGAAACTTTCTATACATATCAGATAACCGCATTCCTTCCAGAACTCCGTTTGCACTGACCGGAAGTTCCAGCAGTTCCATTCTCCCCTTAACAAATGTCTCGATCTGACTTGCATCCGGGAAGATCAGAAGCCGGCTGATCTCATCAGCTACGATCAGCTCCGGATTCACTGCCATGCTAAGATGAAGATCTTCCTTTAAGAGTCCGATCTGACGATAATAAATCGGGTTACGGACACGGGCGATCGTATGTCTTGCTCCAAGCTTCCTTGCGATCAGACAACTGAGCATATTGCACTCGTCCTCCGAAGTACATGCGATAGCCAGATCCGCATGGGCGATATCTGCCTGCTTTAAAACTTCTGCGTCCGCACCATTTCCCGCCACGCACGCAATATCCAGATGATCTGTTGCAAATCTCAGCTTCTTCTCATCACTGTCAATCAATACAACATCATATTTTTCGGTGGAAAGCTGCCGGGCAAGCTTATACCCTACTTTTCCGTCACCGATAATAATAATCTTCATTTCTTTTTCCTCGATATTGTCTCATTTTTCCTGCCTGCTACACATCTCCCGTGCAGTAAACAGAGCAATTATAGCACCTTTATATTGAAAGTACAACAAAATTGGCAGTTTCTTAACCTGAAAAGGAAGTATGCCCGTTCAGACACACTCCCTTTTCTTTCACCATCTCATCATCCCCTCAAAAGATCCGTTCTATTCTTCTGCTGCCCTTGCTGCAATCTCCTTCTCCTGGACATCGGACGAAGCCTGCTCATATCTTGCAAAAGTATATGCATAAGTTCCTCTTCCACCTGTCATGGAACGAAGTGTCGTACAATAACCAAATAATCCTGTCATCGGGATATCCGCCTCGATCACCTGCTTACCGCCCGCAACCGGAGTCATTCCCAGCACACGTCCGCGTCTCTTGTTCAGATCTCCCATGACATCTCCCGTATAATCATCCGGCACTGTCACTTTCAGAGATACGATTGGCTCAAGCAGAACCGGTGAAGCCTCCATAAATCCTTTCTTAAATGCTTGGATCGTTGCCGTCTTGAATGCCATCTCCGAGGAATCTACCGGATGGTAAGATCCATCATAAAGCGTTGCCTTCACACCCACAACCGGATAGCCTGCCAGTGGTCCTTTTACAACAGATTCCTGAAGGCCTTTTTCCACTGCAGGGAAATAATTCTTCGGAACCGCTCCTCCTACCACACACTCTTCAAATACAAATGGAGTTTCCAGATCTCCTGAAGGCTCAAATTTCATCTTAACATGACCGTACTGTCCATGACCTCCGCTCTGCTTTTTATATTTGGAATCCACATCTGAATTTTTGCGGATCGTCTCTCTGAAAGCAACCTTCGGAGTCTCCAGTGTGATCTCCACCTTATATCTTGATGCAAGCTTACTTGCCACAATCTCCAGATGCTGTTCGCCCATACCATACAGAAGTGATTGCCTGTTCTCGCTGTCGTTCACTGTCCTTAAGGTAACATCCTCTGCTGTCATCCTTGCAAGAGCCTGAGATACTTTATCCTCATCGCCTTTATTCTTTACACGATACTTCATATATGTATATGGCACAGAGAAATCTGTCCTTGCATACGATACCGGATTATTCTTCACTGATAAGGTATCTCCGGTTCTTGTATTCGTAAGCTTTGCGATCGCCCCGATATCTCCTGCAAAAAGTTCTGATACTTCCGATGGCTTATTTCCGCACAGAGTATATAATTTCCCCGGCTTCTCTTCTGCCTCCGTATCAGCATTATAAAGAACGTCATCCCCTTTGAGTACTCCTGAGCATACTTTTACGAAAGAGTATTTTCCGATAAACGGATCCACCATCGTCTTAAATACATAAGCCGTCTTTGATTTTGCGAAATCATAATTTGCTTCAAAGATCTCATTCGTTCTGCGGTTGATTCCCACGCAGCTTCTCTTATCCGGGCTTGGGAAGAAACGTACAATATCTGACAGCAGGTTCGCAACTCCCTGTGCCTGGAGATTTGATCCCATAGCTACCGGTACGATATCTCCATCCATTACCTCTGTACGCATCGCTGCACGGATCTCTTCTACGGAAAATTCATCTCCATTAAAATAACGCTCCATAAACTCTTCACTTGTCTCGGCAACAGCCTCCATCAGAGAATCTCTGAGAATCTCCAGGTTCGGTTTACAGTAATCCGGAATCTCACATTCTTCCCGCTGTCCCAGACCGGTATAACGTCTTCCTGCATTCTTAATGATATTGATATATCCGACCAGTTTTTCATTCTCACGGATCGGCTGGAAATGTGGTGCGATCTTCTTTCCGTACTTTTCTGTCAGATCTGCCACTACCTGACGGAAACTTGCATCATCCACATCCATCTCCGTTACATAGATCATCCTTGGAAGATTGTATTTATCACAGAGTTCCCATGCTTTTTCCGTTCCTACCTGAACTCCTGCCTTTCCTGATACAACGATGACTGCTGCATCTGCCGCACTGACCGCTTCTTCCACTTCACCTACAAAATCAAAATATCCCGGCGTATCAAGAATATTGATCTTTGCTTTCTCCCACTCAATCGGTATAAGGCTTGTGCCGATCGAGAAACCACGCTTCTGTTCCTCTTTATCAAAATCGCTTACAGTATTGGAATCTGCGATCTTACCCATACGGTTCGTTGCACCTGATACATACAGCATCGCCTCGACAAGACTTGTCTTGCCACTTCCGCCATGTCCAAGTAATACTACATTTCTTATTTCGTCTGTTCTGTAAACCTTCATGCTGCTGCCTCCTTGTAATGTGGTTATTCTGTATATCCTTTTTTCAACCGGATATACAAGCCATGGGTAAATTATACTAAAATATCATTATAATTACAACTATTTTATTTAATTTTCACATATTCCATATTTTTGTCATAATCAAAACTTATTTCTGGTTTTCCGGTCTTTTCTCTGCGGCAAGAATAATTTACTTTTATACTTTGACGTGTTAAAATAAGTATATTGATGCGTCATTTTCTATTGCATCAACTATGATTTACAGAAAGGACTATCTATTATGACTTCAAAAAAAATCGGATTTATCGGACTCGGACTAATCGGCGGATCGATTGCAAAAGCAATCCGCCAGTATTATCCTGAGTATGATATTATTGCTTTTGATAAAAATAAAGAATCTCTGGCACTTGCAGTACAGGAGGGAACGATCCATACTGCCTGCTCATCAATCGATGATAATTTCCGTGGCTGCACTTATATTTTCTTATGTGCACCCGTCAATTACAATGCTGCCTACCTCTCCCAGTTGAAAAGTCTGATCGACAGTGACTGTATTTTAACTGATGTCGGAAGTGTAAAGACATCCATCCACAAAGAAGTTATCCGCCTCGGTATGGAAGAATCTTTCATTGGCGGACACCCGATGGCAGGTTCTGAAAAGAGCGGATTTATGAATTCAAAAGCTCATCTCATTGAAAATGCATATTATATTCTTACACCTACTGCAAAAGTAGCCAAAGAAAAGGTCAGTGCTTATAAAGAGTTTGTGACCTCCCTGAAGGCACTCCCGGTCATTCTTGATTATAATGAGCATGATATTATTACCGGAACGATCAGTCATCTGCCGCATATTATTGCATCAACACTTGTGAATTTTGTCCATGATACCGATACAGCGGACGGACTGATGAAGGCACTCGCTGCCGGTGGATTCAAAGATATTACCCGTATCGCTTCTTCCTCACCGGTGATGTGGCAGCAGATCTGCCTGAAGAACGGGGAGAATATTTCCCACATTCTCGGTCATTATATTGAAGCCCTCACGCAGGCAAAGGAGCAGATTGATGCTGAAAATGAGACTGCGTTATATTCTATGTTCGAGGATTCAAGGGATTACCGCAACTCCATGCCGAACAGTTCCGCAGGGCCGATCAAAAAGCAGTTCGCACTGTATTGTGATATCATTGATGAGGCAGGAGGAATCGCTACGATTGCCACAATCCTTGCCAGCAATCATATCAGTATTAAAAATATTGGGGTCATCCAAAACCGTGAATTTGAAGAAGGGGTTCTCCGGATTGAATTTTATGATGAAGATTCTGCCGCCAACGCCTCAAAGTTACTTCAGAAATACCGCTATGTGATTTATGAAGTCTGAGTAGATCCCGTCAGATCATCTATACCAAAATATTACAGAAAGAGGATTTTTATTATGGAATTATGCAGTATGAGCGGATTAAAAGGAAAGGTTACGATACCGGGAGATAAATCGATTTCCCACCGTTGCGTGATGTTTGGTTCGATTGCCAACGGTACAACGGAAATTCACAACTTTCTCTCCGGTGCGGACTGTCTTGCTACCATCCGTTGTTTTTCAACCCTTGGAATTAAGATTGAAACAGATCTCTCCCAGTCAAAAGTGATCGTCCACGGAAAAGGACTTCACGGACTGAATGCCCCGTCTTCCATTCTGGATGTCGGAAACAGTGGAACAACTACAAGACTGATTTCCGGTATCCTTGCCGGACAGCCTTTTAACTCTGAACTTTCCGGGGACGAATCTTTAAATTCCCGTCCGATGAAGCGGATCATTGAACCACTGACCTCCATGGGAGCCAACATCGCCAGTGTGCTTCAGAATGGCTGTGCACCGTTGTATATCACTCCGGCACAGCTCCACGGAATCCACTATGATTCCCCGGTTGCCAGTGCCCAGGTCAAATCCTGTCTGCTTCTTGCCGGACTCTATGCTGACGGAGAAACTTCTGTCACAGAGCCAAGTCTTTCCCGAAACCATACCGAACTGATGCTCCGGGAATTTGGTGCTGACATCCGCTCTACTTATGAGATCGGAAGTACAAAGGCAACCGCCTCCATCCGTCCATGTACGGATCTGTACGGACAGAAGATCACCGTTCCGGGAGATATTTCTTCTGCTGCATACTTTATTGCGGCCGGACTCATCGTACCGGATTCAGAAATCCTGATTGAAAATACAGGCATCAATCCGACCCGTGCCGGAATCCTGAAAGTATGCGAAGACATGGGTGGTGATATCACTTTATTAAATGAAAGAACCGAAGGGGGAGAAAAGATCGCTGATATCCTCGTCCGCACCAGTAAACTCCACGGAACAACGATTGAAGGGGACATCATCCCGACACTCATTGATGAGATTCCTGTCATTGCAGTCATGGCAGCCGTAGCAGAAGGAACGACGGTCATCAAAGATGCAGCAGAACTGAAAGTCAAAGAGACCGACCGCATCGAAACCGTAACAGACAACCTGAAAGCAATGGGAGCTGATGTCACTCCGACAGATGACGGAATGATCATCCACGGCGGAAATCCTCTCCACGGAACTTCCATCCATACGCTGCTGGATCACCGGATTGCCATGGCCTTCAGTATCGCAGCTCTGGTTGCCGAGGGCAATACAAAGATTCTTGACAGTAAGTGCGTAGATGTATCTTATCCGACTTTCTATGATACGTTTGAAGCCCTGCTTTAGTCTGCACATGGCAACGAACCGGAGGCTTATTCCTGTATAAGACAAGGCCCTGACACCTGCATCAGTCTCTTTCATTCCGTTCTGTGGGATTGAAAGACAAAGAGGATGTATCCCCGCCATTCCGGGGATACATCCTCTTTTTGATTTTCTTCTTCCCGATTCTTTTTACAGGAAGATATACTTCAGAATAAAGAGTACAGCAAGTACATACATCAGAACACTTACTTTTTTCTCTTTTGCCTTTCCAGTAATCAGATTGAATGCAACATAAGCAATAATTCCCATGGAAATACCCTCTGAAATGCTGTAGAAGAACGGCATTGCAATGATACAGATATAGCACGGGATTGCTTCTGACATATCACTGAAATCAATGTTCATTACATTCGTAAGCATATACAGACCCACAATGATCAGTGCCGGTGCTGTTGCAAAAGAAGGAATTGCAAGGAAGATTGGTGACAGGAACAGTGACAGTCCGAAAAGGATTGCTGTTGTCACAGATGTAAGACCGGTTCTTCCTCCTTCTGATACTCCTGATGCACTTTCTACGAATGTTGTCGTTGTAGATGTTCCGAGAACTGCTCCTGCAGTTGTTGCGATCGCATCTGCAAGAAGTGCTCCTTTGATCCGCGGAAGCTTTCCATCCTTATCCAGCATATCTGCCTTAGAAGAAACTCCAACCAGCGTACCGATCGTATCAAAGAGATCTACAAACAAGAATGCAAATAAGATTACGATGAAATCCAGTGAAAAGATTCCCTTAAAATCAAGCTTGCAGAAGATCGGTGACAGGCTTGGGATTGCCAGACCATTGCTGAAATCAGGGAGCAGGCTGTAGCAGCCAACCTCTGCATTCGGAACATACAGTCCCGCAAACTGGCAGATAATACCAAGTCCCCAGGTAATCAGGATACCCCAGAGAATATTTCCTTTTACATTCTTAATAACCAGGATTCCTGTAATGATCACTCCGATAATTGCAAGAAGTACCGTAATTCCGACATCACTGAAAGCAGCCTCTACTCCATTCACCTGATTATATCCATCCAGTGAAAAAAGCTCGATCAATGTAGATCCACCGATCACAATATGAGCATTCTGCATACCAACGAAAGCGATGAAAAGTCCGATACCTACACTGACTGCTGACTTCAGGTTTCTCGGAATCGCATTGAAAATTGCTTCACGTACATTTGTCATGGAAAGTACGATAAAGATGATTCCTTCTGCAAATACGGCAGTCAGGGCATATTGCCAGCTATAGCCCATTCCGATAACGACCGTATAGGCAAAATATGCATTCAGTCCCATTCCAGGTGCAAGTGCGAACGGATAATTCGCCAATACTGCCATCAGAAGTGTTCCGACAAAAGCAGCCAGTGCCGTTGCTGTAAAGACTGCTCCTGAATCCATTCCTGCTGCGGAAAGAATACTTGGATTGACTGCCAGGATGTACGCCATCGTCATAAATGTAGTAACACCGGCAAGTACTTCCGTTTTCACGTCCGTCTTGTTCTCAGACAGTTTAAATAATTTTTCTAACATTTTGTTCCCCTTTCATTCCATTTTTGGTGCTTGTCTACTCTGTTAGAAGACAACAGAATCATCATACCATATCCGCTCTGAAAAAACAGTTTATTTTTTCTAATAACCGTTTATTATCATCTCGGTCATCACGCATCAGCGGTTTCCTGACCGGCATTCTCCAGTTCTCCCAGCAACAACCTTCCCGTCTTTCCTGTGACCGGATGCCGTTTATAGGGAGCGATTTCTTCCAGCGGCTTCAGTACAAAGCTTCTCTTATGCATCTCAATATGCGGAATACACAGATCGTCCTCCTCGCAGATCAGATCATCATAAAAAATAATATCCAGATCCAGTGTCCTTGGTCCCCAGTGTATGATCCGTTCTCTTCCGGCTTCCTGTTCAATCCGGTTCAGCTCCCGCAGCAGCTCTTCCGGATATAAAAGTGTCTGCAGCTTCAGACAGCCATTCAGAAAATCCGGCTGATCTGTCACTCCGTAAGGTGCCGTCACAAGAAAAGAAGAAACTTTTTCCACCCGGCTCGTCGGCAAATGATCCAGCTTGTCAATGGCTTCTTTCAGATAAGCTTCACTGTCCCCGATATTGGATCCAAGTGCAATATATGCCGTATGCCATTCTCTTTCAATCTCCACGCTGACCGTCTCTAGCGGCAGACCGACCGGTGCCCAGGGTTTTTTGATCTCCAGCCGGATCTTCTGAAGCCCTTTTGTCTGTAAAAGCAGTTCTTCTGCAAGACTCTCTGCCACCTTCTCCAGTAATTGAAAAGTATGTTCTTTCAGATAGCGGTCTATAAAAGCACTGACTTCTCCATAATGGATCGAAGCAGTCAGTTCATCTGTCTGTCCCGCCTTTCTTGTATCGGTATACAACACCGCACTGACGACAAATTTCTGTCCCAGTACATTTTCTTCCGGAAATACACCATGATTGGCAAACACCTCCAGGTTTTGTATTTTTATCTTATCTGCTTTCATAGTTACATCCTCATCAGAGCTTTCGTCATTTTGATCGCACGCAGATTTTTTTCCACATCATGAACCCGTACAAACGCACTGCCCTTCTGCACACCATAAACTGTTGTCACCATCGTTCCCTCTTCTCTCTGATCTACCGGAAGATCCAGCGTCAGACCGATCACCGACTTTCTTGAAGTACCAAGAAGAACCGGATATCCCAGTTCCTGAAGGATTTCAAGATGTGCAATGATCTCCAGGTTCATCTCATACGTCTTCCCAAATCCGACACCCGGATCTAAAATGATCTTTTCATCTGCGATTCCGGCCTCCTTTGCAAGACGGACACATTCTTTCATATCTTCTATAAAATCTTTTTGAAACTCTTCATACTCGGCCTTTTCACGGTTGTGCATCAGACAGCAGGCAGCATGATATTTTGCAATGACCTCTGCCATGCGCGCGTCATATTTCAGTCCCCAGATATCATTGATCAGATCAGCTCCTGCCTG
>OOCZ01001740.1_pt1 | contig 13036 bp, 11 predicted proteins | sample 1671631 | NCBI WGS metagenome assembly OOCZ01 (sample SAMN06348176, study PRJEB24527) | human gut metagenome | reverse complement strand
GGAAGAACTCCGAAAGAACGGGAGTCGGACATACCAGCTCTGTTGTCTCCTATTACCCAATAATAGCTTTGAGTGAGCCGACATGAGGTTAATTCTTTCCCGTTTTCATAGATTTTAAGATACCAGATCACCGCCGCAAATAGCACAATCGGGCTTTCTACAAAGAAATCTCCCTGCTTTTGAATCCAACTCTTGTTCAAATTTAACATGATTACATACGCTGATTCGTATGCATCCGCGATATCGGATAGAAACGAAGGATTGAGGGGATTGCACCGGTGGCTGTATCTGGGATCATCGAAATTAATCACATAAAATCCGACCGGCTTGGCATACTTATCCTTGTTTTTAAGCAGCTGGTTATAAGCAATTATGCTTAAATCCGGATACTTAAAATCATAGATATAGGCGGCGAATCCTTTCTCTATCTGCTGGCGGATATAGTTATTGATGATGGCATAACTCTTTCCTGATCCCGGCGTGCCTAATATCAATGAGGCGCGGTAGGTCTTTCGTTGGTAACGGAAACGGGTGGGCAGGTTTACCGAGTATTCATTGGCAATCAACCTGCGCTCCTGCATGAAGCTCTCGTTCTCGTCGTTAAAGACGTCATCCATGAGTTGGTTCTTCAACAGGCGGCTGATCCAGGTTCCGGCGGTAAGCAGGCTGATATATCCGGCAGCTACGGTAGCTACATATAATAAGGTTAGAAGCGCGACGGGGAAGCGTGCCGTCAGTAAGAGCTCGCTACCAACAAAGAGCAGCATCCCGGCTATAAGGTAACAGCCGATACTCCTTCATGACATATCCACGTCCTTCCGTCCTTTCGCTCCCATGCAGGAGAAGAAAAGGAAGAGCAGACTGAAGGACTTGCTCACCAGCGAATGGGAAAACAGCCCGGTATCCCGCTGGAAATTGAGCAGTATCTTGTCCACGACACCGATGTTCAGGTTCATGGAAAGAAAATAGGGATAGCAGAAATAATAGACATTCATCACTAAAAATAGGATGCTGATGGCCCTCATGAAGTCAAGGTTCTTATTGAGCCCTCTGGTTTCGTCTTGTGACATAAGCGGTATGATAATTAATGGTGATACATTTTATTAGCCCAGATGCGGACCTCTGCGTTTTCTCTTTTTCTTTTTCCCGTAAGGGCTTTGCGTCAGGTCGTCTGCCGGATACGGATAGGATTCCAAAGAGAATATATCAAGCAGTCCTTCCACCAGCTCCGTCTCTTTCATTTCCGGTTCGGACGGATGGATAACAGGGGCTTCTTCAGTCTTTTCCGGTGGGATCGTGCCGTACTTCCGGTTTATAACCGATGCCGAATATTCTTTGCCCAGAAGCGAGCCCTTGAATACGGTCTTTGAGTTATGGTCGATGTAGGTCACGCCATAGATCACACCGGAATCGTTCTGCCAGAGTATGGCGGCAATGCCTTTTCCAGAAAGTTCCTGCAGGAATCCCTGACGGGTGGGCTGTCCTTGCAGGGCGGTAGCGATAGCTTCCTTCGTCTGTACGGGTACGGGATGTCGGGCAATTCATTGTTTGCTTTTCACAAATTTCTTTTGGAGTGCCTCGTAGCCTACGCTTTTACCGATCTTGCTGGATTTGATGGCTACGCCGGTCCGTTCCTCTTTTACGTTCAGAACTCCTGTTCTTATCAGTAATTTTTCATCGGTAGCCGCATAGACCAGTCCATGATAGGTCTTTCCCTTTATCGTCTTGTGGGCCTCTTCCACCGTTACATGGAAAAGGCCAAGCAGGGCTTTAAACTCCTTGACGGATTGGAACTTGTATCCCTGCATGACGGGCTTGACCACATTGGCTATCTGATGCTTGATATCCCCCTTCCGGTAATCGACGGCAGTCAGCGGCAGGGATTCCCGTCGCTCCATCTTCTCGGCGGGTAGCAGATGGTATTTCCTCTCCAGCTCCCGGCAAACAGCGGTCGAGCGTTGCCATTCTTTGTAATCTTTAATTTTCTTTCCCTGCTCGTCAATACGCAGGGAGACGATATGGATGTGGGGCCTGCCGATATCCTCATGCCGGTAGATGATATAGGGTTGGTTGCCATATCCCATTTTTTCCATGTATTCCTGGCCGATAGCGGTCAACTGTTCATCGGTCAGCACATCGTCCGGGTGTGGATTTAATGAAATGTGGATAACGGGCTTCTCAGTCCGGCGGTTAGCCGCCAGATACGGTTCGAAGGAACGGATGCAGTGCTGGATGGTCGGATGGCCGTCTGCCGGTTCCATGATCCGGTTTCATGCCAGTGGCCGTGCCTGCTGCTTGTCCACTTTTTCTTGATTGTAGTATAATGCCCCGTAAACGGAGGCTCCTGATGTTATTTTTGCAACCATTGTTCAAATTCTTGGGTGAGACGGATAATCTCCCGGTTGAGAGATATTAGTTCAATAGTCAGTTGCTCCAATTTATAGAGCATGGCAAGAGCCTTCTTTTCGGATAGTCCGGTATGCAGAGCTTTGACTGCCTGGTTATAGTTTACTCCGATCCGGCGGTATTCGCTCTGCAGGTTGGTCAGCTTGATGTAGTAGTCCGTTGCCGCCTTATCTATTTTCACGACTTTCATCGGTTTGTCGAAAAGGGCGGCAAGGATGAACTGGGATTTATTATTAGCTCCCGAATTCTCAAAGAGCCTCTCAAACTCGATGTTCTGGAGTTCGTCCAGACGGAATCCGTAATAATAAGAATGAAGTTCTGATTCCTCTTTGGGATTCCGTCCGCCTCTTCATTTGCTCGAAGTGTCAGCCCGTCCGGGTTTGCGTGTACTATTGATTTTAGCCATATCTTTTCAGGTTTTATTTATCCGGCAGCAAAATAAGTGATAATTTTGATACGAACCTAAAATCGGAAAGTGACTACAAATGACAAGAGATGACTATTTGTGACAGGGGGTAAAAATACCCCTGTTCACTTCCCGTTTCCGCAAGCCGCGATGTTCTTTTCAAAGGTTTCCTTTAGTTTGGGCAGCAGGACGGAATAGTTCTTTTTGCGCCGGGCAAGGTCGGCACGCAGGTCATATGGTTTGGGAATGGCAACATTGAAGAGTTTCTCAAAAGCGGAAACGATACCGGCGAAAGAGAGGCGTTTGCCGCTTTCGTCCGTAATCAGCCCGCTGTAATCCAGCGAGGAGATCAGTTCCATCAGGTTGACCAGCGAACCTTTCCAATGGAGCGATGAAAGAAACGAGGAAGGTGTCGTGATGGTTCCGGGGTACTGTACACCAAAATTGACCAGCTCTATTTCCGCCTCCACCAGCAGGAGGCATTTGTCCAGATAGAATTCGGCTACTGCCGTGTGGAAATGTCCTGTTCGGGTGAATAACTTCTTTAGGGAAATCAGTTCTACCTTGCTGTGAAGCAGATGGCGCAGCCTTTCCGATACGGAAACCGATTCGATGGCGAGGTCGTAAAGGTATTGTTCATATTCGGTATAGGAGGAAGAGAATTCTTCATCGGAAACTGTCTGTTTTGGGCTTGAAGCCAGAGATAAATAATTGAATATACGGCATTCTGTAAATGGTTTCATACGGCATACATTTGATTTGTTTATACCGGAGTAAGCCAAATGAAATGCCTCTGCTATCGTTTAAAGCTCTATACCTTTTTAAAATACTGACAATCAACAATAAACAAATTTCATATAGAAACGGGTGTAAATAAAAAGTGTAAGCCGTCCTTGACAAGAATGTTAGGACGGCTTACACTTTTGTAAACCTCATTTGCTTCGGGTTATCCTCCGGTCAGTCGATGATATGGTATTTCCTTAGTTTCTCATACAGGGTAGTCCGGCTGACATTGAGCAACCGGGCCGCCTTGGAACGGTTGTCACCCGTCTTTTCAAGGGTCTGGAGAAGCAACGCCTTTTCTTTTTCTTCTTCCGTCCACTGCGTTTCTTCTTCTTTAGGAAGGGAGATTTCAATGTTCATTGCTCTTGGCAGATGAGTACGGCTCGACCTATTACATTCTTCAGTTCACGGATATTCCCCGGCCAGGGATATTCCAGCAGTGCCGCCTCTGCCAGCCGGTCAAAGCCACGAAACGATTTATGGGCCTTGGCGCAAGTGAGTTTCAAGAAAAAATAAGCCAGAGGAAGGATGTCTTCCCGGCATTCTGCCAGTGTAGGAATCCGCAGAGTGAACTCATTGAGCCGGTGGAACAGGTCTTCCCGGAAGCGTCCTTCTCCGATGGCTTTTTCCAGATTCTCATTGGTGGCGGCAACCAGCCGGATATCAAAAGAGTATTCTTTCGTGGAACCTACCGGCTTGCAGCGTTTCTCTTGCAAGGCCCTGAGCAGGAGCATCTGTGTCTTATAGGAAAGGTTGCCTATCTCGTCCAGAAACAATGTCCCTCCGTTAACGGCACGGAACAATCCGACCTTGTCGCTTTCCGCACCGGTAAAGGCTCCCTTCTGATGACCGAAAAACTCGGAGGCGGCAAGCTCATCGGAAATGGCCCCGCAGTCGATAGCCAGATACGGCTTGTTCTTCCGATGGCTCCGGGCATGTATCTCGGCTGCAATGTGCTCCTTCCCGGTGCCGGAAGCCCCACGGAGCAGAACGGAGATGTCGGCACAGGCAATCATCTCTATCAGACGGTACATCTCATGGGCTTTGGGGCTTTCACCTCGGTAGAACTCCTGTTCGTTATCGTTTTTATCCAGTATCTCCGTTATCAGAGCCAGGAGATTGTCTGGCTGCACAGGCTTACACAGGTAGTTGATGGCTCCCAGTTGCATGGTTGTCACCGCATTCTCCACCTGTCCGTAGTTGGTCATGATCAGAAAAGGGATAGAGTAGTACTTCTTATTCATCCATTTCAGGAGCGAGGTGCTATTTCCGTCCGGCAGGCGCAGGTCTGCCAGTATTAGGTCGAACTCCTTTTGCCCGATGGCTTTACGGGCATTCGCAAGGGTTGCCACGCATTCGGTTTTCATCCCTTTTTTCACCAGCCAGTTGCTGATGCTACGGCTGAACACAATATCATCTTCAATAATCAGGATTGTTTTCATAGGCTTTCCCCCCGTATTTTTCAGCGTATACTATCAGTTTTTCCACTGCCCGGATGATGTCCCGCATTTCCATGGATTGTCTATTGGTCCACTCTGTCGCAGGTTCTGTCACCAGTTCCCGTAAATGAGACAAGGGGAAATCCAGACGGACGGTTTCCCATAGGGGCAGGTTCTTATGCAGGATGGAGGCGGCGGCCTCCTTGTCTTGTCGGTCTAAGGCAGCGGTTAATGCGGCAAGGTCTTTCCGGCTCTCTTCGATAAACAGGGCGAGCATTTCCTCCCTGTTGTCCTCTCCTGAAAGGATGAGTGAGAAATCGGGAGCATACTCCTTTCTGTCTTTTTCTCCTATCACTTGTGCCACTGTATTTATCAGTTCTTCCATAGAGAATGGTTTATGGATGCAGCCCGAAAAGCCGCCCGACAGATACTCGTTGTCATCATCCACCCGTGCCGTTACCGCTATGACGGGGATTGTCTTTGCGTTCTCCATATTGGATGCCCGGAGCAGTTCAAGTATTCCGTAGCCGTCCGTTTCAGGCATCTGTATATCCGTCAGCAGCAGGTCATATCTTTGTGACCGTAGCCGGGTAACCAGTTCACGGCTGGTCTGGCAGCAGTCGCACCGCACTCCGTTACGGTTAAACATCTCTTTGGTAATGTTCAGTTGCATCCGGTCGTCATCAATGACCAGTACGTTGATTCCATCCAGATGATAATCAGTAGCGATGCGTGTCTCATCCATCTGGGTGGATTCATCCGCCTCAAGGAGTGGCAGGAATGCGGTAAACGTGCTGCCTTCACCCGGTTTGCTTTTTACGGTAAGGCTTCCCTGCATCCCGGAGACCAGCCTGCTTGCAATGGCCAGCCCCAATCCGAAACCGGGAACATTACGGGCATTGTCCAACCGTTCAAAAGCTGTGAATATCCGGGTTGTTTCTTCCTCCGTCATCCCGGTACCGGTGTCCTGTACCGAGAAATGCAATTCTTTATTCCGGTATTCCGCTTGCAGGCGGATTTCACCTTGCCGGGTGAATTTAATGGCGTTGGAAAGCAGATTGTTCAGGATTTGCTGGAGCTGGGAACGGTCACCGCTTACTACCACATCCAGACCGGAAAAGGCGGTTGTCAGCCGCAGCTTTTTCTTTTTGGCCAGCGAACCGTAGTTCCGGGCTGTTTCGCTGAAAAGGGTCTCCAGCCGGAAAATCGAAAGGATGGGTTTGTTCCTGCCGGTATCCAGCAGGTAGAATCCGATCAGCGTATTGACCAGCCCGATCATGTAATCGGAAGAATGGAGTATATTTTCCGCATACTCGTCCTTGCGGCTCTTCTTTTCTTCCCCGGGGAGCAGTTCGGCGCATCCTTTGATAGTAGCCAGTGGCGCACGAAGGTCATGAGCGATGGTGAGCATCATGCGTTTTCTGGATTGTAGGAGCTCCGTGTTCTCACGATTGGAGGCTTCCAGCTGACGCTGATACTGGTTTATCCTGTTCAGATCCCGGTGGATGATAAGATACAGGAGGACGGTCAGCAACGAGATGAGGACAGCCAGCAGAGAGACCGTATGGAACGAGCGGTCGCGTGTGGAAATGAATTGCCTGTAACGCTCATCAAGCCGTATTCCAGCATCCGCCTCAAAGTCCCTGACAATCCGGTGTAGCCTGTGGTTCAGGTCCGTGTTGTTACTGTACAGGAGGTCCATCTGTTCCAGCAGCCTTTCCCGTTCGGCTTTCTGCATGTCGGTCACCTCCCTGTCAAGGGAGTGCAGCATGCTCGTGACAGATGTGGTACCCTGATGTTTACCAATGGACTGTCGCTGGCGTTCCAGCTGTTCCTTCTGCTGCAGATAGGCCGATTTTTTCCTCCCGGGCCTGATGAATGACCAGAAACCCTTCTTCGGAGTTTCCTCCTCCTTCTTTTTCTCGGCAGGAAGGACATCCGCCTGCTGGATATGGGACACGATTGCCGGAATCTTGCTGTTCACGATCTCGCCGGTCTTGCGCAGACGCCCGAACGTGTCCATGACCGTGTCTAACAACAGTTCCTTTCTTTCCAGCAGCAGGCATAACGAATCTATGCGCGACTGTTGTTCGGGAGACTTCACATACCTTTTCAGTGTCTGCAACATGTTACAGACACTGTCTTTTTTTGTGTGGTAGAGTCCAAGGTCGCTTTCATCCCAGACGCTGGCTGTTTCACCGTAAGTGGCCAGTCCCAGCAAGCCCGCGTATGTTTCTCCGGCCAGATGCCGGATACAGGCCAGTTCATGCTCATCCTGTCGCAGGCTGTTCCGCCTCGTCTGTTCCTTGCGGAAGATATGAATGGTCAGGACGAGCAGGAGAAGCAGTATGACATATCCTAAAAGGATTTTAAGTTTCAACCATATGGAAGTCTTCATTCTTATATTGGAATCCTACAAAAAGGCGTGTTCGCTCATATAAAAGGGAATAATAGAAACTTATGATAAAAGTTTATTACTGTTTCAAACCATTTGAGGATACCTCGCAAGTTTGCTATCACACAGTTGATCTTTTAATCTTTTTTTATACTCACAGAAAGGATAGGAACCTGCTTTTTATGACTGAAACATATCACATCCCCTTTATTGGACATTACATTCTCATTCGATCATATTGTTTTCATTTCGGCTCATCCGTTTCTTCACCCGTTCTACTGCTTCCGATACAATTTCTTTGTTTTCAAAGCGTTGTGTATAATTGGTATAGTCTGGATGAATCCGTTTGTAGGTCGGGTCAAGAAACAAAGGACTGGAAATAATATGGTCCGCTGTCGAACGGTTACAACAGAAAACTATATTTTCAACTCCCGCCAGCCGGGTCAGTGCCTTTACATCCGTGTCATGTGGCTGCAATGTCATCGGATCCGTGAAAAAGAACAAATAATCAATCTCTCCTTCCACAATACGTGAGCCCATTTGCTGGTCACCACCTAAAGGACCGGATTTCAGAATCGTGATATCCCATTCTGTTTCAGGATGTTTCTCTTCGAGCGCTTTTTTAATGAGTGTACCGGTGGTTCCCGTACAATAGAACTTATGCCCTATCAGACGTTCCGAGTTCCAAAGAACCCATTCTATCATGTCCTTTTTCATTGCATCGTGTGCAACCAGACCGATTTTACGAACAATTGTTTTCATCATAATAATAAAATATGGTTTATGTGATAATATAATTAACAATATCCAACAGCTTTATAAAAAACAGGAGAATGACTGTATGAGTTTGAGCAGCTCCTTGTTCGCCCGGCTGTCCACGGTGGCTTCCCGCCTCTCCTCAAACAAAGTAAGCGTTGCGGAGCATTCCCCGCAGATATCAATGCCGACTACACGTTCCTTTCGAAGGACAATTGCCAGTAATTCCTCCAGTTCCTGCAGGCTGAAAGACCCTTGATCCCAGTCTGTTACTGCGGATGCCGGGTTCAGGACATCCTTGTCTATGGACAAGTAAACCGGTCCTTCAATATACGCAGAGGAGAAATTGTGCCAGCCCTTCTCGTGAGCTAACGTCGCTTCGCTATAAAAACTGACTCGTTGTCCGTATTCTTCCGGTACGGTGCGTATCAGTTTGTCCGATGCACCGACTATCACCACTTTCTTGCAAAGCATATTCCAGTCTAACATGTCTTTTACCCAGCTCCCACAAGAAAGCATGCCCTTGAACAAGGGAGGCTGCATGTCGGGGTGATGGTCGAATACAATCAGAGAGAACGGAACTCGAAGTTTGTCTGTCCATAATTTGGTCAGGTAATGATAATTGCCCGAATCAATGAAATGGATACCTTCCGCTGGATAACCGGCAATCACCCGCTTCAATTTTCGTATCCCCTCCTTGTCACAGTAACCTCTCGTTCCAGAAAGGTGACGGCAGTCTAGCCAAATGAACTGATTGTTCCGTGCAAATACCTCATGGGCATACACACCGGTGAAGTTCATGATGACAACCGGCCAGACGGTTTCTCGGTCCGCCTTCTTCTTACACCGTCCATTTGTCAGTAACTCTTGCTTATTCATGTCCGTTCAGAACCATCGTACATAACAAAAATCTTGCCGGTGAGGTAACAGGGGATGGTTGGGATACATTCTGAATGCCTGTTTGAAGCTTCCAGCGCTGAACATTCTGGTTATTGCCTTGAAAGTGTATAGGTTTCCGTCTTTGGATGTCAAAGAAAAAGGAATGACCTCATGGATGCGATCCTCATTCTCCTCATGCCGTATAATGACCGATTCCAATCCGATCGCGTTGTCCAGCCCTTTCTCGTCAATGACGACCGTCATCTCGTATTCCTTACCAGCCTCCACCGTGGCGTCCAATCCTTTTCCCGCATTCACGGAAACGATTTCCACGGCATTCCATCTGCTGTCGACAGCTGCCTTCCAGCCGGCAAGCGTTTTCGCCTTTGCATAATTGTCCGCCGCCAAAACATGAAAGTGTTCCGACAACTTGTTGTAAAATCCGTCATAGTAGTCATCCAGCTGTCTTTTCATCGTGAAGCGGGGAGCTATTTGCGCAACCGAGTTCTTGATGTACTTGACCCAGGTTTCCGGATAGTCTTTTTCTTTCCGTTCATAATATAACGGCAGGATATTATGTTCCAGCAGGAAATAAATTGTTTCCGCATCCAGTTGGTTCTGGTACTGTTCATCCTGATAGGTGGCCTTGTCGGTGATGGCCCATCCCGCCTCCTTGCGGTAGCCTTCGTACCACCAACCGTCCAGCACGGAGAAGTTGAGTACGCCGTTCATCAGAGCCTTCTCACCGGAAGTTCCGGAAGCCTCCGCAAGACGGGTGGGAGTATTCATCCAGATGTCAACCCCAGAAATAAGATGCCGTGCCAGGTCCATGTCATAATTCTCAAGGAAGATGATTTTACCCAAGAATTCAGGACGGCGGGATATCTCCACAATCTGCTTGATGAGCCCTTGCCCGGCAGTGTCGTTTGGATGGGCTTTTCCTGCAAAGACAAACTGTATGGGATGTTCCTGATTGTTCACAATCCGCGCCAGACGATCCAAATCGGTAAACAAAAGATGAGCTCTTTTGTAAGTTGCAAAGCGCCTTCCGAAGCCGACAAGAAGAGCATTCGGATTAAACTTCTCGAAAATGGAGACACCCAATGCCGGGTCAACCTGGCTTTTGAGCCAGTCCCGGCCGCATTTCCACTTGATGTAGGATATCAGTTTGGTTTTCAACCTTTTCCGCATGTTCCATATCTCTTCATCGGGTATATTATAAACGCCTTTCCATATTTCCTGATTGGACTGGTCGTTCATGAAATTCTCATCGAAATTGTCCTTAAACAGCTTTTTCCACTCCGCCGTACACCAAGTGGGAAAGTGTACGCCATTCGTCACATAGCCCACATGGTTCTCTTCCGGGAAATAGCCTTTCCAGAGAGGCGCGAACATCTGCTGTGAAACGGACTTGTGCAGCTTGCTGACACCGTTTACCGCCTGGCTGGTTTTGCAGGCGAATACCGACATGCAGAAACGTTCTCCCTTGTTGCCCGGAGTTTGCCGTCCGAGGTTCATCAACTCGTCCCACGTAATGCCCAGCTTATCAGGATATCCTTTCATATATTTATTGAAAAGCCCCTCATCGAAATAGTCATGGCCGGCAGGCACAGGTGTATGCACAGTGTAAAGCGAGGAAGCCCTAACCAGTTCCATGGCTTGTCCGAAGTCCAGGCCTTCGGATATATAGTCGCATAACCGCTGGATATTGATCAGTGCGGCATGCCCCTCGTTGCAGTGATATACATCTTTCTCGATGCCCAATACTTTTAATGTCATCATTCCTCCGATGCCGAGCAGTATTTCCTGCTTGAGCCGGTTTTCCCAGTCACCGCCATACAGGTGATGGGTAATCGGACGGTCGAACTCGCTGTTCAGTTCATTGTCCGTATCCAGCAGGTAGAGGGAAACACGTCCCACATTGGCCTTCCATACATTGGCATGGACCGTGAAACTGTCGGCATAGGGAACATGGATTACCAGTTGTCGCCCGTCAGGCTGCATCACTTTCTCTATCGGAAGCTGCCCGAAATTCTGTGGGTCATAATGAACCTGTTGCTGCCCGTCCATCGCCAGAGCCTGGTCAAAATAGCCATAACGATATAAAAGCCCTACAGCGCAGAGGTCTACGTTACTGTCCGAAGCTTCCTTCAGATAGTCACCTGCCAATATGCCCAGACCGCCGGAATAGATTTTAAGAACCCTGTCCAGACCATATTCCATGCTGAAATAGGCAACTGACGGACGGCTGTGGTCCGGCTCCACATCAAGATACGCCTTAAAAGTGGAATATACGTTTTCCATCTTACGCATGAAGTTTCCGTCATGTGTCAGTGCCTCCAGCTCTTCATAATCCATCCGTTCCAGAAACAGTACCGGATTCTGTTCCGCCTCTTCCCATAGTTCCGGGTTCAAACCACTATATAAACTCTTCGCATCCTCGTTCCAGGTCCACCAAAGATTATGTGCCATCTCCGCAAATCTCCGCAATTCTGCCGGAAGGTGTGAACCGACTGTAATCTCCCTCCATTGTGGGACGTTTACATGATAACTTGAATATTCCATAACATTTTACTTATTTGATAGTTCATGATTTTTTTCTGTGGAGGTTTCTCCTGTTTCCGGTTCTTCCTGTGGAAATGTCCCGGCTGTACCCTGGAAATTCTCGAGGAACTGTTTTTCCATACTTAGCGATCGTTTCCGTATCCGCTTGGAAAAATAGATAACGACAATGATCAGGAAAGATAATATCAGTCCTGACCCCAAAGCGACATTGAAAAGACGGATGATGATACCCATTACGATAATGATACAGATCAACACCTTGATCACTATCATTGATACCAGCAGCCCCCTGTTGAACCTGTTGTCCGCCCAAAGTTTGCGGAATTCGACGGAATTGTTTTTCTTCATGATGATGGCGCACAAAAACGGGGATATGATAAGGAGGACAAGAACGAAGCTCAGCAGGCTTCCTTTCATCCCCGGAATACGTCCCATTACCAGAGGATACGCATAGGAGAAGAACAGCGCTATGAAAAACAGGCATACCACCAAATAAAGGGTGACGGATACCAACATGGACCTGATGAGCTTGTGCCAGGAGCCTTGATGTCTTGTGGTCATTGTTCCAGAAGAATAATGCGTCAGGTAATCTTTCAGGAATTGTGGCAAGTGCCTGTCTGCAAAACAGTAGACGGGATCCGACAGTCTTATCATATAAGGAGTAAGGAAAGTGGTGATGACCGATACTGCCACTATGACCGGATAAAGGTATTTGTCCATTACATTCAGACTGATTCCTAACGAAGCGATGATGAACGCAAACTCACCCACTTGTGCCAGGGAAAAGCCGGCTTGTATCGCAATCTTTAGCGGTTGTCCGGAAAGCAACACGCCGAAACTCCCGAACAGGACCTGCCCGCATAGGACCAGTGCCGTCAGGATAAAAACAGGAACGGCATATTCCCATATCATGGCAGGGTCGATCATCATTCCCACTGATACGAAGAAAACGGAGGCGAACAGGTCCTTTACCGGTTGCACGATATGTGCGATTTCTTCCGCTTTATCTGTTTCTGCCAGCAGGGATCCCATGACGAACGCACCCAGCGCGGCGGAGAATCCCGCCTTTGTCGCTATCATCACCATTCCCAGGCATAGTCCCAGGGAGGTTGTCAACAGTATTTCATTGCTAATAAAGCGGTTCAATCTTTTCAGAAGGGTAGGAATCAGATAGATTCCCAATGCTGACCAGAAAATAAGAAAGGCCGCAAGTTTCAATATGCTCTCCAGCATTTCGAAGCCTTCAAAATGCTTGCCTACAGCCAATGTGGAGAGGACCACCATCATGATTACCGCCACCACGTCCTCAATGATTAGTATCCCCAGGACAATACCGGTAAATTTCTGATCGAGAAGCCCCATGTCACTGAATGCTTTGAATACGATGGCGGTGGAGGACATGGACAG
>OOCZ01001732.1_pt1 | contig 13091 bp, 12 predicted proteins | sample 1671631 | NCBI WGS metagenome assembly OOCZ01 (sample SAMN06348176, study PRJEB24527) | human gut metagenome | reverse complement strand
TATGCCGGAGGAGCTGGTAACATTTTTTAAGAAACAGTATGATGATACAACGCTAGAATCCATACTTGCTGGTTTTTATAAGGAAAAGGCAACGTATATCCGTTGTAATACGAAAAGGCTTACAGTAGAGGAATTAAAGGCCCATCTGCTCAGTGAAAATATTCAGGCTGAGGCAGTGGAAGGACTTCCGTATGCGTTAAAAATTACAGGATACGATTATCTGCTTGCCTGTGAAAGCTTTCAGCGGGGTGAATTTTTTGTACAGGACATCAGCTCCATGCTTGCGGGCGAATTATCCGCGCCTGCGCCGAATGACCGTATTATTGATGTATGTGCGGCACCGGGCGGAAAGAGCATGAATGTAGCATTAAAACTTACAGACGGCAGTGTTGAGGCGAGAGATTTAACACCGTTAAAGACACAGCTTATCCGTGAAAATATAGCGCGGCTCGGACTGGATAACATTTCTGTAAAAGAGTGGGATGCAAGAGTTTCCGATACGGCATCAAAGGAAAGTGCCGATATTGTGCTTGCGGATCTGCCGTGTTCGGGACTTGGCATTATCGGCAGAAAGCCGGATATCAAGTATCATACGGATGTTGAAAAGATTGAACAGCTTGCATCATTACAGCGTGAAATCTTAACGGTTGTGCAGGAGTATGTAAAACCGGGCGGTACACTGGTGTACAGTACATGTACCATCAGCCGGCCGGAAAATGAAGAGAATGCCGCATGGTTTGAAAAGAACTTTCCATTTGTACGTGAAGGCAGTGCGAAACAGCTTCTGCCGGGCATAGACGGAACAGACGGATTTTTTATGGTGAAATTCCGAAAGAAACTTTAAAATACCTGCGGAACGGAGAAGAAGTGTGAATAACGATTCTTTAGAATTAATAGATATTAAATCAATGGATGAAGCACAGCTGCAGGCATATTTTGAGCAGCTGGGCGAGAAAAAATTCCGGGCATCACAGGTGTATCAGTGGCTGCATCAGAAACTGGTAACGGATTTTGAGCAGATGACAAACCTGCCGGAAAGTTTAAGAAAAACATTAAAAGAAAACTGTCGTCTGACGGCACTGACCGCAGAGCGGGTGCAGGTATCACAGATTGACGGCACATCGAAATATTTATTCAAGCTGTATGACGGCAATTTAATTGAGAGTGTCCTGATGAAATATCACCACGGCAATTCCGTGTGTATTTCTTCGCAGGTGGGCTGCCGCATGGGCTGCCGCTTCTGTGCATCGACACTGGACGGCATGGTGCGTAATCTGGCACCGTCGGAAATGTTAGACCAGATATACCGGATCCAGACGATTTCCGGGGAGCGTGTTGACAACATTGTCATTATGGGTTCGGGAGAACCGATGGATAATTTTCAAAATGTGGTACAGTTTTTAAAATTAATCAATTCAGACAAGGGGCTACATATCAGCGCAAGAAATATAACGGTATCGACCTGTGGACTGGTGGATAAGATACGGGAACTTGCAGACCTGCAGTTACAGATTACGCTGGCAATCTCCCTTCATGCACCGAATGATGAATTAAGAAAGACCATGATGCCGATTGCCAATAAATATTCAATTGAGCAGATTATGGAAGCTTGCCGGTATTATTTAAAACAGACTGGAAGACGCATTTCTTTTGAGTACAGTCTTGTCAAAGGTGTCAACGACACACAGGAGTGCGCAGAACAGTTGTCCGGACTTTTACATGGCATGAACTGCCATGTGAATCTGATTCCGGTCAATCCGATTAAGGAACGCGATTACAGGCAGTCCGAAAAGCAGGCAATAGCGGCTTTTAAAAATAAGCTTGAAAGAAACGGAATAAATGTTACAATAAGAAGGGAAATGGGCAGAGATATTGATGGTGCCTGTGGACAATTAAGAAAGAGCTATATGGAATCACAACAATAATGAATTACAGCGGAATGGAGGAAATGATGAAGGTTCAGGCAGTTACGGATGTAGGACGGGAGAGAAGTGTCAATCAGGACTACGTTTATTATTCGCTGACTGAAACCGGCAGTCTGCCGAATCTGTTTCTAGTAGCAGACGGAATGGGAGGACATAAGGCGGGGGACATGGCATCAAGATATACAGTAGAAACATTTGTATCGCTTGTGCAGGATTCAACGCTAAAAGACCCGGTTTCGATTATTAACAATGCCGTAACACAGGTCAACCGCAGGTTATTACAAAAGGCAGCGGAATCAGAGAATTATGAAGGAATGGGAACGACATTGGTAGCGGCAACCGTGTATGATAATATTTTACGGGTTCCCAATGTCGGAGACAGCCGGTTATATATTTTAGGAAATGAAATTACACAGATTACAAGGGATCATTCTCTAGTGGAAGAAATGGTCAGCATGGGTGAGATTAACAGGGAACAGGCACGTAATCATGAAAAGAAAAATATTATTACAAGGGCAATTGGCGGGTATGATACCGTGGAGGCCGAAATGTTTTCCGTTGATTTAAAGCCAAATGACTGTATTCTTATGTGTACGGACGGACTGAGCAATATGGTTGAGGATGCGGATATTTTAAAGATTGTAAAGTCTGCCCCGGATATTGAAACCGCTGCGAAAAATCTGGTCGCAGCAGCCAATGCAAACGGCGGAAAAGATAATATTACTGTAATGATTATAGAACCGTAACAGGAAAGGTAAATGGTAGGATGTTAAGAAAAGGAATGTTTTTAGCGGACAGATATGAGATTCTGGAGCAAATCGGAAACGGCGGCATGTCTGATGTTTATAAGGCAAAATGCCATAAGTTGAACCGTTATGTTGCAATCAAAGTCTTAAAGCCGGAATTTAGCCAGGATACCAGTTTTGTATCCAAGTTCCGGGTCGAAGCACAGTCGGCAGCAGGGCTTTCACACCCGAATGTTGTCAATGTTTATGATGTAGGCGAAGAAAACGGAATTCACTACATTGTCATGGAGCTGGTTGAGGGAATTACCCTGAAAAAATATATTGAAAAAAGAGGAAAGCTTCCTTATAAAGAGGCAGTCAGCATTGCCATTCAGGTTGCTAACGGTATGGAAGCAGCACATAAGCACCATATTGTACACCGTGATATTAAGCCACAGAATATTATTATTTCCAAAGAAGGCAAGGTTAAGGTAACGGATTTTGGCATTGCCAAAGCAGCAACTTCAAGTACAATTAATTCATCAGCAGCCATGGGCTCTGTGCATTATATGTCACCGGAACAGGCAAGAGGCGGATATTCGGATGAGCGCAGCGACATTTATTCATTTGGTATCACACTGTATGAAATGCTTACCGGAAAAGTGCCGTTTGACGGTGATACAACCGTCGCGGTAGCCGTACAGCACATTCAGGATGCAATTCCTGCGCCGTCGGAGATTGCGGAAGATGTACCGTTAAGCGTGGATAAGATTGTTTTAAAATGTACACAGAAAAAAACAGAGAGAAGATACCAGACGGTGTCTGATCTGATTGCGGATTTGAAAAAGTCCCTTGTCATGCCGGAAGAAGACTTTGTTAAAATTGCACCGATGTATGCACAGCAGACAGAGCAGCCACAGAATTCTTCCGATGAGGAAGACGACATTGAAGATGATTATCTTAATGATGATGACGATGATTTATCAGACGGACTTACAGATGATGAAGATGATGACGACGATGATGATGAAACACTGGATATTGACGATGAGAATAACGATAAACTCGATAAGATGACAAAGTGGATTGGTGTCGGTATCATTGCGGTTATTTTAATTATTGCTGTATTTGTGATTGTAAAGCTGGTAGGCGGTGTTTCATTTGGCGGAAAGAATGAAAAAACAACAGCGCAGACGACACAGGCAAATGCTACAACAGCCTCTTCCGAAAAGGTTTCTGTTCCAAACGTAGTCGGCAAGACAGAAGACGAAGCCAAGGAAGAATTAAATAAGGTCGGACTCGGCTATAAGGCAAGTTATCAGGCTTCCTCAACCGTTGAAAAAGGCAATGTCATTTCCCAGGGTACAAAGCAGGGTACATCCGTTGCAAAAAATACAACGATTACATTAACCATCAGTTCAGGACCTGACAGCGTAAAGGTCAATAATGTTGTCGGTATGTCTGAGTCAAAGGCAACATCAACATTAAAGAGTGCAGGATTTTCGGTAGATGTCGAATATGATTACAGCGATTCTGTAGAACAGGGGAATGTTATCAGCCAGTCGCCTTCTGCAAATGCATCGGCATCAGAAGGAGATACCGTAACAATTACAGTCAGTCAGGGTAAAAAGGTCAGCTATGCAAAGATGCCAAATGTTATCGGTCTGACAGAAGATGCTGCAAAGCAGGCAATCAAAGACCAGGGACTCGTTCCGTCTGTAACATATCAGTCCACCTCCGGTACCTACGGACTGGTAACGGCACAGGGTTACAATTCAGGCGAATCTTTAGAGAGCGGTACAACCGTAACAATCGTAGTCAGCCACTATCAGAAGGCAACAGAACCTGCAACAACGGCAGCAAGCCAGTCTACAACCGCAGCCGTCAAGACAACGGCAGCTTCCGGCAGTAATACGGCACAGTAACAGGAGCGTGTATGCAGGGAAAGATTATTAAAGGCATTGCAGGATTTTATTATGTTTATGCGGAAGAAACGGATACCATTTATGAATGTAAGGCAAAGGGCATTTTCAGAAACCGCAAAGTAAAGCCGCTGGTCGGCGATTTGGTTGCAATTGAAGTACTCGATGAAGAACAGGCAAAAGGTAATATTACGGAGATTCTGCCAAGAAAAAATGAATTAATCCGTCCGGCATCAGCAAACGTAGACCAGGCAATGGTTATTTTTGCGGCAGCAAATCCTGAGCCGAATTTTCATTTATTGGACCGCTTTTTGGTGATGATGGATTATCAGAACGTACCGACCGTGATCTGTTTTAATAAGGAAGATTTAATCGGAGCAGATGAAAAAGAGCGTCTGCGGGAGATTTACGCAGGCGCGGACTGCCAGATTGTTTTTACCAGTACCTATGAAAAAACAGGAATTGATAAAGTATGTGAGATTCTTGAAGGTAAAACAACGGTACTTGCAGGGCCTTCCGGTGTGGGAAAGTCCTCTATGACCAATCTTTTACTTCCTGATGCAAGGATGGAAACAGGCGGCATCAGCAAAATCGGCAGAGGACGCCATACGACAAGACATTCCGAGATATTTCATATCAGCGGACGGTCGTATCTGATGGACACACCGGGATTTACTTCAATGAATCTGCCGGAGTTGGAAAAAGAAGACCTGCGTTTTTATTTTCCAGAATTTGAACCACTTGAGGGCAGCTGCCGGTCTAACGGCTGTGTGCATATGAATGAGCCAGACTGCGCCGTAAAAGCAGCAGTTTCTGATGGTAAGATTCATAAAATGCGCTATGAGAGTTATACTACAATGTATCAGGAATTAAAAGAACAAAAAAAGTATTAAAAAAGGAATCAAAAGAAACATGAATATTTTATCACCATCGCTGTTATCGGCGGACTTTAAAAAACTGGGAGAGGAAATTGCAGCTATCGACAAGGCAGGCGCGGAGTACGTGCATATAGATGTCATGGACGGACAGTTCGTACCAAACATCTCATACGGCATGCCGGTCATCAAATCCATCCGTTCCTGCACCAAAAGGGTGTTTGATGTGCATTTAATGATAGATGAACCCATCCGTTATGTCAAAGACTTTGCAGACTGCGGAGCAGATATCATCACTGTACATGTCGAAGCCTGCAAAGATGTTGCAGCAACCTTAGAGGCAATTCGCCAGCTCGGCGTAAAGCCTGCAATCACCTTAAATCCAGATACTCCGGTATCAGCCATAGAACCGTATCTGAATCAGGTCGATATGGTACTGGTGATGAGTGTCGTACCGGGCGCGGGCGGACAGAAATTCATCCCGGAATCCCTCGATAAAATACGCCGCATCAAAAAACTGCTCGATGAAAACCAGCTTCATACAGACATCGAAGTAGACGGTGGAATCAACACCGACAACGTCAGAGCCGCCCTTGATGCCGGTGCCAACATCATCGTAGCCGGTTCAGCCGTCTTTAAAGGCGATGCTGCCGAAAACGTAAAAAAATTCAAGGAACTGATGTAAAAGCAAAAAATATGCCTGTCAGATGCGTCAAGTAACACGGGTATCTGACAGGCATATTTTTTTGCTTATACGTTGAAGCGGAACAAAATGACATCGCCGTCTTTTACGACATATTCTTTTCCTTCCAGACCGACAAGTCCTTTTTCCTTGGCGGCTGTATAAGAACCACAGTCCAATAAATCCTGATAGTTGACAACTTCGGCACGGATGAAGCCGCGTTCAAAATCGCTGTGGATTTTTCCGGCAGCCTGCGGCGCTTTCGTACCTTTAACGATTGTCCATGCACGGGTTTCGGTTTCACCGGCAGTTAAGTAACTGATCAGACCGAGGATACGGTAACTTGCGGCAATCAGCTTATCAAGACCGGAAGAACTGATGCCTAAGTCTTCTAAGAACATTTTCTTTTCGTCATCATCCAGTTCGGAGATTTCCTGTTCAATCTGCGCGCAGATAACGAAAACTTCGCAGTTTTCCTTTGCTGCAAATTCACGTACAGAAGCTACATATTTGTTGGAAGCACCGTCATCCGGTAAATCATCTTCTGTAACATTGGCAGCAAAGATGACCGGTTTTGCTGTTAATAAGTTATATTCTTTCATGAGTGCTGCTTCATCATCGTCTTCCAGTTCAAAATTCTTAGCCAGATTTCCGGCTTCAAGGAAAGCAATCAGACGCTCAATTAAATCACATTCTTTTAAAATTTCTTTATTGTTGTAAGCTGCTTTTTTCTGTTTTGCAAGACGTCTTTCCAGAATTTCAATATCTGAAAAGATTAACTCCAGATTAATCGTTTCAATATCACGGAGCGGGTCGATAGAACCGTCTACATGGACAATATTGGAATCTTCAAAACATCTGACAACGTGAACAATGGCATCAACTTCACGGATATTGGCAAGAAACTGGTTTCCAAGACCTTCACCCTTAGAAGCCCCCTTTACAAGTCCTGCGATATCAACGAATTCGATGACGGCAGGGGTAATCTTTGCAGAATTGTATAATGCTGCAAGCTTGTTTAAACGTTCATCCGGAACGGCAACGACACCTACATTCGGGTCAATGGTGCAGAACGGGTAGTTGGCAGATTCAGCGCCAGCTTTTGTTAATGAGTTAAAAAGCGTACTTTTGCCGACATTTGGCAAACCTACAATACCGAGTTTCATAAAATCTCTATCTCCTTTGTTTTTATGGGGATTTCCCCTGATTTTTAAAAATGTCAGATACAACCGTATATTTTACTATAAAAAAGCATTGAATTCAACATGGTAGTGCCAACTTTAGAAAAAAATGAAATCTTTCCGATAGGCAGGTACAACAAAAAAGCAGTCATCAGGGTGCAGAATACGCGGAAGATGTCAAATCCGGTGGATAACTTTCAGACAGGCGGAAAAACTGTGAATTTAATGCGTTAAATTCTAAAAAAACACTTGTATTTTTCCACAAATAAGTATAGAATTGACTCTAAAGTGGTGGAAAGTGGTGGCAAATGGTAAAAAGTGGTAGACGGAGGAACAACAATCATGTTTATGGGTGAATACAACCATACAATTGATGGTAAGGGACGAGTCATTGTTCCTGCAAAGTTCCGCGATGCCTTAGGGGACGGTTTTGTCGTAACCAAGGGATTAGACGGCTGCCTTTTTGTTTATCCGCCGGATGCATGGCAGGCATTTGAAGAAAAGCTTCAGTCGCTGCCGCTGACCAATAAAAACTCCAGACAGTTTGCACGTTTTTTCCTTGCAGGAGCGGCATCCTGTGAAGTTGATAAACAGGGAAGAATTCTTCTGCCGCAGGTTCTTCGTGAATTTGCGGGACTTGAAAAAGAAGTTGTGATGGTCGGGGTTGCCAACCGCGTGGAAATCTGGAGTAAAGAACGCTGGCAGGAATGTATTGACAGCTATGATGACGATATGGATGAAGTGGCAGAGAATATGGAGAGTTTAGGATTTTCTATTTAGACTGCCCGTAAAAAGATGCGTTTTGAAAATGGAGAAAAACATGGAATTTAAACACAAGTCTGTATTATTGCAGGAAACGATTGACAATTTAAATATCAGACCGGATGGAATCTACGTGGACGGAACGCTGGGCGGTGGCGGACATTCTTATGAAATTGCCAGCAGGCTTTCATCCAAAGGAAGACTCATCGGCATTGATCAGGACGAGGCGGCAATTGCAGCAGCCGGTGAACGGTTAAAGCCGTTTGCAGACAGAGTCACCATTGTACGGAATAATTATTGTAATATGGATATGGTATTGAAGGACTTAGGAATTGAAAGAGTCGATGGGATTCTTTTGGATCTGGGCGTGTCTTCTTACCAGTTAGATACCGCAGAAAGAGGATTTACCTATAAGACGGATGCACCGCTTGACATGCGTATGGACAGACGGCAGCAGATGACGGCAAAAGATATTTTGAATGAATACAGCGAAATGGAACTTTACCGCATTATCCGGGATTATGGTGAAGATAAATTTGCAAAGAATATCGCAAAGCATATTGTGGCAGCAAGAAGCGAAAAGCCGATAGAAACTACATTTGAGTTAAATGAAATTATCAAGGCGGCGATTCCAATGAAATGCAGGGCTGTTGGAGGACATCCGTCTAAGAAGACATTTCAGGCGATACGGATTGAACTGAATCATGAACTGGACGTATTGAATAATTCAATTGACAGCATGATTGAACATTTAAATGACAAAGGACGTTTCTGCATTATTACATTCCATTCGTTAGAAGACCGGATTGTAAAGGTGCAGTTTAAAAATAATGAAAATCCATGTACCTGCCCACCGGATTTCCCGGTGTGCGTATGTGGGAAAAAATCTAAGGGAAAAGTAATTACAAGAAAGCCAATTCTTCCGTCAGAAGAAGAACTTGAAGAAAATAAAAGAGCAAAAAGCGCAAAGCTGCGTGTGTTTGAACGCAGGAGATAAGCTTGAAAGTGTGTAATGTTTTACAAACGTAAAAAAAAGTCAGCAGGGAGGAAAGTAAATGGCGCGCAAAAGTTATGGAAACACCATAAAGTATGAAAAAAGAACCGGTTATGTTCAGGGAAATACGGTAAGAAAACTGCAGGTAGCAGAACCTTATTCCAATGATCCGACAAGTATTGAACAGCTTGAGGAAGAACGAAAAAGAAAACGGGAACAGCAAAGAAAGATACGACGTGCCAATAAGATGAACTTTCTTTATACAGTGGCAGTAACGGCAGTGGTAGCTGTGATGTTCGGACTGTGCTACCAGTATCTGAATTTACAGTCTGAGGTAAAGACCAATGCAGCCGCAGTATCTGATCTGGAAATGCAGTTAAATACCCTGACGTCACAGAATGATGAACGTGAAGCACAGGCAGAAGCCGATATCGACTATGATGCAATTTATGATACAGCTGTCAATGAACTGGGAATGGTTTATCCGGCAAAAGGACAGGTTATCCGTTACGCAGCAGGCGAGAGTGAATATGTAAAGCAGTATCAGAATATTCCGAATGCAGACTAAAAAGATACATTGGAGATACATAAATGGTAGAAAGTAGTCAGGAACGTGCAAAACGAAATAAATACAGAAGAAAAAAAGCAATGCTCAAAAAAGTACACAAAAAAGCCGGCATTGCTTTTTTGTGTGTTATGGCAGCACTGGCAGTTTTAGCAGGAAGAATCGCATGGATTAATTATAATCACGGTGATGCATATTCCAAAGCTGTGTTAGACCATCAGACGTATACGTCAACAACAATTCCGTATAAGCGGGGACAGATTCTGACCTCGAATGGAAATATTCTTGCGTACAGCGAAAGAGTGTACAACCTTATATTAGATCCGAAGCTGGTGCTTTCCGATGAGAAGTATAAAGAACCGACCTTAAATGCGCTGGTACAGTGTTTTGGGTTAAACCGTCAGGAATTGGAACAGACATTGGCAGTGAAGAAAGATTCCCAGTACGAGCGTCTGGCGATGGGACTGACTTCGGATGAGATTGCTGATTTTAAGGCACTTGTTGCAGATACAAAAAACAATCCGAATATCAAGGGTGTGTGGTTTGAAAATTCCTATGTCAGAAAATATCCATTTTCAACTATGGCATGTGATGTTGTTGGTTTTGCAAGTGCGGCAAACGGCGGTGAACTGGGACTGGAAAGCTATTATGATGATGAACTTTCAGGAACAGACGGCGTATCCTACAGTTATGTCAATGATAATCTTGATGTGCAGGAAACAACCAAAGATGCCGTAGACGGCAACAATATTGTGACAACCATTGACTATAATGTACAGCGGATTATTGAAAAACACATTGCGGCATATAATGAAGAAAAGCCGTCCAGTGCAACAGCGGTACTGGTAATGAATCCGAATAACGGAGAAGTGCTTGGTATGGCGAGTTATCCGTATTTCGACCTGCACAATCCAAGAAGTCTTGAAAGTTCGTATTCCCAGGAACAGCTGGCAACGATGTCCGATGAAGACATGACAAATTTGCTGTATAAAATCTGGAGAAATTACTGTGTTTCAGAAACCTTTGAACCGGGTTCGACCTTTAAGCCGTTCACCGTCGCTTCGGGACTGGAAGAGGGCGTAACATATGACGGGGATGTCTTTTACTGTAACGGTTATGAAGAAATCGGAGGTTATACCATCCGCTGTCATGTATACAATAAAACCGGCAAGCATGGGGATATTACACTGGAGCAGGCGCTGATGCAGTCCTGTAACCCTGCAATGATGGATATTGCCGCACGCCTTGGCGGTGTGAAATTCGCCCAGTACCAGAGACTGTTTGGTTTTGGCAGTAAGACAGGAATCGATCTTCCGTCAGAGGAAAACGGTATTATAAAAAAGAGCGATATGTCAGAAACAGACGTTGCAACCAATGCATTCGGACAGAATATCAATGTAACCATGATTCAGATGGGGGCAGCCTTTTCTTCTTTAATTAATGGTGGAAATTACTACCAGCCGCATATTGTAAAGCGCATTGAAAAAGATACGGGTGAAGTTGTAAAGACCTTTGAACCAACACTGGTGCGTCAGACAGTAACGGCTTCAACATCGCAGCTGCTGCGTAAGTATTTAAAATCCACGGTTGATGACGGACTTGCAAAAAAAGCAGGTGTTACCGGTTATTCAATAGGTGGTAAGACCGGTACGGCGCAGAAGGGCAAACGAGAGGATTTAAAATGGATTGTATCTTTCATCGGCTTCGCACCGGTGGATAATCCGCAGGTGATGGTTTATGTATTGATTGATGAACCGGACGGAACAACGGGAACGAGTGGAACTACTTCAGATACGCTGATTTTAAGCCATGATATTTTAGAGGAACTGCTTCCGTACATGAATATTTTCAAAGATGCAGAGGCAGAGCCGGTGGATGCAGCAGACAGTGAAGATGAAAATACAGTCGGCATTACCGTTCCGAATACCAATGTGCAGGATAGTACATCAGCAACACCATAAAAAAGTATAACTCCGGGCAGACGTTAATAAGATGTAATAACGTTTATCCGGAGTTATTTTTATGTGGAAACCGTGGGAAAATGAAAGCGAAACCCAAAGAATACGCAGACAGAAGGAACGTTACAGGGACGATAAGCGCTGGCAGATTATTGATGAGCGCAAAAACGACCCAATGGGCAGGCTGCATACAAGACACCGGAAAAAACTGATGATTTGTGGAGCCTGTGTGTTTCTGGCAATGCTGCTGCTGATTGGCAGACTGGGCTATGTCATGATTTTTCAGGCACAGTATTATCTTTCAAGAGCTGAAGAACTGCATGAGCGGGAACGTGTGATTAAGGCATCCCGCGGAAGAATATTAGATACCAATGGCATTGTGCTGGCCGATAATAAAACAGTCTGTACGATTTCCGTTATTCACAGCCAGATACAGGATGCCGAAGCGGTAATTCATATGCTGACATCTGAATTGGGACTGGATGAAGCACAGGTACGTAAGCGCGTGGAAAAAGTATCGTCTATTGAGCGGATTCAGACCAATGTTTCCAAAGAAACCGGGGATAAAATCCGGGAATACAATATGGCGGGTGTCAAGGTCGATGAAGATTATAAGCGCTACTATCCGTATGAAACGCTGGCATCAAGAGTACTTGTGACAATCAGGGCATTTTAGGACTGGAAGCAAAATATGATGCCCTGCTTTCTGGTAACAGCGGTCAGATTCTGACACTGACGGATGCGTGGGGCATTGAACTGGAAGGGGCGGAAGAAAGCAGAAAAGAACCGGTTGCGGGCAGTGATTTATACACCAGTCTGGATTACAATATCCAGGCTTATGCGGAGCAGCTTGCAGACCGCACATTAGAAGCAAAAGGGGCAAAGCGTGTATCAATTATCGTGATGAATCCGCAGAATGGTGAACTGCTGGCGATGGTTAATGCACCGGAATATAATTTAAATACACCGTATGAATTAAATATAGAGATAACGGAAGAAGACAGCAGCAAATCCAAAATGGATTTACTCAATATGATGTGGCGGAATTTCTGCATTAATGATACCTACGAACCCGGCTCGGTCTTTAAAATGGTAACGGCAACGGCGGCACTTGAAACCGGTGTGGCACATTTAAGTGATTCCTATACGTGCGGCGGCAATACAAAGGTCGGGGATAGAACAATCCGTTGTCATAAAACAACGGGTCATGGTACACAGACCTTTACGGAAACTGTCATGAACAGGAGCGTTTCTGTCCGGAAAAATAAAATAAAGTCCGGGGGAAGAAATTTGTCGAAAAAAGTGAAATTGTGTCTTGTATTTTTAAATTTTCGTATTATACTGTCTATAGCCAGAAAATGAAAGAGGGAACTTAAAAATGAAAAGAGTGAAAAGACCAGAACTTCGTCTGCATGGACAAAAAGTGAGATTAAAAAAGAAACCGGTAATTCTTGCAGTATCCGTATTGGTACTGATTGTATTGCTGGTGTCCGTATCCGTTC
>OOCZ01001728.1_pt1 | contig 13127 bp, 14 predicted proteins | sample 1671631 | NCBI WGS metagenome assembly OOCZ01 (sample SAMN06348176, study PRJEB24527) | human gut metagenome | reverse complement strand
CAGGGCGGCCGCTAGAAATGTGGAAACGAGCGCTGTTGACAATTGCGGAGAACATTGCCCGGATCCGGGCGAACATGGCCGCGGCGGCCCGGGAGGCCGGCCGGGACCCGAAGGAGATCCTGCTGGTGGGCGCCAGCAAGATGAACGACGCCGCCGCCTGCCGGGAGGCCATTGCCGCCGGTATTGACGCCCTGGGCGAAAACCGGGTCCAGGAGATGACGGAGAAGCTGAGCCAGAACGCCTATGACGGCGCGCCGCTCCACTTCATCGGTCATCTCCAGCGGAACAAGGTCAAGCAGGTGGTGGGCAAGGTGGCCCTGATCCAATCCGTGGGGTCTCTCCCCCTGCTGGAAGCCGTTGAAAAAGAGGCGGAAAAGCAGGACATCGTTCAGGACATTCTTCTGGAGGTGAACATCGGCGGCGAGGAGGCCAAGAGCGGCTTTGCTCCCGCTCAGCTGGAGGACGCCGCCAGAGCAGCTCAGGCCATGTCCCATGTCCGGGTCCGGGGATTGATGACGATTCCCCCCGCAGACAGCGACCGGGACACCAATATTCGCTATTTTCAGGAAGTCCGGGCACTTTATGTTGACATCAACGAGAAATTGTTCCATAATGAATTAAAGTGCCTTTCTATGGGCATGAGCGGCGATTTTGAGGATGCTATCCGAAATGGCGCCACCATGGTCCGTGTGGGCACCGCGATTTTCGGCGCCCGGTATTATCCCACTTGATTGCAGGAGGTTTTGGCTTATGGGTATTTTGGACGAGCTGAAGAAGCTGACCCATCCCTATGATGACGAGGATGAGGAATATGAGGATTTTGAGGATTCGTCCTATTACACTCCTTATGAGTACAGCGATGATAATAACGATAGCTGGGATGATGACAGCTGGGATTCCGGATGGGATTCCAATGACAGTTGGGACTCAGGATACGATGACTGGGGCTCTGACTGGTAAAATGTGATTTAGAATACATACAAAGGAAGTCTTCGACAGGCTTCCTTTGCTTTTTCTTTTTTATGGTTTTGAACAGGAGAGAATATGAGCAGTTTACCCGGCATTACGAGGCAGGATGAGGAAAAAAGATTACAGCATACGTTAGAGATCGCACAGCGCAAGGTGGATGCCAACAGGCAGAGTGTACAGGCTCTGGCGGAAGAACTGCATGCCATGCAGGAGGAATTCGACGAGAACGACAAGGAAGCCCAGACCCTGTGGCACAATGCGGATGCCCGCTTCAAGTTCGTGAATCAGGATCTGCGCCGGGCGGAACAGGCGAGGAAAAAGCCCTACTTTGGCAGAATCGATTTCCGGGACAAAAAACTGAAAAAAGACGAGGTCTACTATATCGGCAGAAGTGTCATTGCGGATAACCCGGCAGAACCGGAGGTCATCGACTGGAGAGCACCCATTGCCAGCGTATATTACGATGCCGCTCTGGGGGATGTCTCTTATTCCGTAAAGGGGGAGGGAAAATACGACATCACCCTGTCGCGGAAGCGCACCTATGAGATCGAAAATGATGAGCTGAAGGACTTCTACGATTCGGATGTGGTGGCCAACGATGAACTGCTGACAAAATATCTGGCGCGGAACAAAAAGGCGGTGCTGGGCGAGATCATTGCCACAATCCAGCAGGAGCAGAACGAAGTCATCCGCAAAAAGCCCCAGCACAACATGATCGTACAGGGAGCGGCGGGCTCCGGCAAGACCACAGTGGCCATGCACCGTATTTCCTACATCCTGTACAACTACGAGCAGGAGTTTGCACCGGAAGATTTTTATATTGTGGGAAGCAATCAGGTGCTCTTAAACTATATAACGGGAGTGCTGCCGGAACTGAATGTTTACGGTGTCTCCCAGATGACCATGGAGCAGTTGTTCGTAAGGCTTTTGTACGAGGACTGGGACAAGTCCTGGCAGATCAAGCCGGTGGTAAAAGGTGTGACCCCGGCGGTGAAGGGAACTCTTGTCTGGTTTAAGGAGCTGGAGAATTTCTGCCTGCGTTACGAATACCGCGCGATACCCAGAGAGGACGTGGTGATCGAAAAGACTGGCAAAGTGCTGCTGGACCGGGCCACCATTGCACGCTTATTGAAAGAGACAAAGGATCTGTCCCGGGCGGACAAAATCAGCAGACTGACGGATTATCTGATGGCACGGCTGGAAAATGAGCTGAGCGGAAAATATTATTCCTATACCCAGCCGGAAAAGCAGAAGCTCAAGCATTATTATGAGACCTATTTCGGAAAAAGGGAATGGAAGGGCTCTGTGGCGGAACTCTACGAACAGTTCCTGAAGGAAGAGCAGGAGAAAGATTTCACGGTCGAGGTGCCGGAAGGTGGCTACGATGTCTATGATCTGGCGGCCATGGCCTACCTCTACAAGCGCCTCAAGGAGGACACGGTGATCCGGGAGGCGGGGCATGTGGTGATTGATGAAGCCCAGGATTTCGGCATGATGGCCTATGCGTCTTTAAAATATTGTCTGAGCAAATGTACCTATACGATCATGGGAGATGTGGCCCAGAATATTTCCGACCGCTACGGTCTCAACGACTGGACGGAACTGCGGAAATTGATGCTGCCTGGAGAGTTTGATTATTTCGGCATTTTGCAGAAAAGCTACCGTAACACGGTGGAAATCTCGGAGTTTGCCACGGACATTCTGTATCACGGAAGCTTTCCGGTCTATCCGGTGGAGCCCATCATACGTCATGGGGAACCAGTCACGGTGAAAAAATGTGTGGATTTTACAGAGCAGGTGACACAGGCGGAGCAGATCATCAAAGCATGGCAGAGCAAGGGGCTGGATACCATTGCCGTAGTCTGCATTGACGAAGCGGAGGCGGAAAAAGTAACAGCAGCCTTACAGGGCAGCGTGGACCTGAATACCGGAGATGCGGGAAAATGGGAGATCGGCGAGGGCGTCATGGTGCTTCCGTTAAAATACACCAAAGGTCTGGAATTCGATGCAGTACTGATCTTCAACGCTTCGGAGGAAGATTACCCGGTGGAAGACGGGTATGTGAAGCAGCTGTACGTGGCAGCCACCCGAGCCCTGCATGAACTGACGGTGCTGTACCGGGGGAAACTCACCGGACTGATCGCAGATCCGGTATCCCCGGAGCAGAAGAAGAGAATGCGCCTTGCCGCAGATGCCCAGAAGAAGCCGGTGAAAACGGTGGTAAAACAGGCAGAGCCGGAGAAGACAAAAGAAGAGATCTACAGACAGAGGGCACAGGAAGCGGAAAAGGAACGTGTGGCCAGAGAGCGTTACGGCCCAAAGAAGATCATCGTGACAAGAAACAGTCAGGGGACAACAGACGGCGCTACACCGAAGAAAGCAGGAAAGTCAGGGGGACCTGAATCGAGGCGGACGGGACAGCCGTCACCTGCGAAAGTATACGGGGCAGGAAACGGCAATGCTGGCAGAGCAACCGGCAGACAGGAGCCGCGGATGGTAGAAAATAACGGCGAGTACGGCGATATGCCGGATGCCAAAGCACTGATGCCCGCCGGACATTCCAGGATCGACTGCGCTGTGCGCATGGTCATGAAGGGCAAGGGCTATGTGGATCTTTTGAGTAGTTACGGAACCTTGCGGATCACACCCCTTGCGGTGGATCTGTTCCGGATTTGTTTTGCCAAAGGGCAGTGTCGTGAATTCCCGAAAGCGGCGGTGACGGCAGCAGGAGACCTCAGATGCACGGTGCGGGAGAATCCTTCCCTGGTGGAAATTACAGCGGGATATGCCCAGATCCGTGTGGATAAAAAGACGGGAGCATTGACATTTTTAAATACACAGGGTAAGATTCTGCTGACGGAACGAAGCAGAGAACCAAGGCAACTCGGAGAGAAAAAGAACTGGAGCTTTTTTGAATGGAAAAAGGACGAGGCTCTGATCGCCGGAGGGATTGGGGCACCGAAACCTTTGAAGATAGGTAATTCCGCTGCTTATTTTTCCTACGGAAGGGCGGATGACAGATATCCGGGGCTGGCTTCGTCTAAAGGATATGAGATGATCTTCCCTGCGGGAAGCAGGGTATTGTGCTGCAACATAGCCATGTACGGAACTTATATTTCCATGGAAGAGACAGATATCATCGATTACTATTTACGCGCAAAATGATGGGGATCATCGGTATGGGTAACAATCTGATGGTGCTCTGGATGTGAGGAGAATTATGAAGACAACAATAACCGCAGTGATATTTGATATGGACGGTGTCCTCTTTGATACCGAGAGGATGTATATGGAGTGCTGGAGAGAAGCGGCGGAGCCCAGGGGCCTTAAAAATGTGGACGAGATTTCCAAAGCCTGTATCGGAAGGACACTGCAGGGCACGAAGGAAGTGTTCGAGGCAGCGAAAGCAGAGCAGGGCATCGATGTGTCTTTTGAAGAATTGCATGAGGATTGCAGCCGGAGATTTCAGAAAAAGGAAGAACGGGAAGGCCTTCCCGAGAAGCCGGGCGTGCATGAAATCCTGGAATATCTGAAGGAGAACCGCATTCCAACAGCATTGGCATCGTCTACACGCAGGACCGCAGTTATGGAGCATCTGGACAGAGCGGGTATCACATCTTATTTTCAGAAAATTATCTGCGGCGACATGGTGGAGCATGGCAAGCCTGCACCCGATATTTATCTGAAGGCATGCGAGGAGCTTGGGGTTGCACCCGGACAGGCACTGGCGGTGGAGGATTCCTTCAACGGTATCCGATCCGCCTATGCGGCAGGCTTATATACGGTGATGGTGCCGGATCAGCTGCCGCCCACAGAAGAGATTCTTGCGCTGGTAGACAAAAAGTGCGACAGCCTGACAGAGCTTCAGGCACAGCTGCCGGAGCTTCTGGCGGTATGTGGAGACTGAGGATCATTCTACTGCGGCATGGAACCACAGAACCTTACAGCAGTCACAGGAGGGATCCCGTCTGATCACATGATCCGTGTGAGCCGGTACCATAAAGGCGGTACCGGGCAGCAGAGGGATTTCTTCGCCATCGATGAGAGCATATCCTTTTCCGTCCAATACGAAGAAGCCTTCCTGATCGTCATGCTTTTGCGGCATGTGATATTCTGTGTTGCGATAGAGGGATACGCCCATACGACACCCTTTTACACACCCCTGATCTTCATCTAACAGAGTGTGCCCGGTGCGCTCGGGCATTTGAGCTATAATGGAATCTAAAGTAGTATAAGGAATCATTTGTGTGCCTTTCTATGGATGTAATGTAACGATTCAGTTACCATATTTTTAATAACAGTGTAGCAGACTGAGAGAGGAAAAACAATAGACTGCCTGTTCGGGCAGAGTAAAGGAATATAAAAATGGAAGAAAAAGAGACAATACAGCCCATTGAGATCACATGGGAAGAACTACAGTCCCGGGACCTTGACCGATACATCCTGGTGGATACCAGAGGGGATGAAGCAGTAAACTATGGAATGATTCCCGGAGCCATTGCAATCCCCGAATGTGAACTGGTGGACAAGCTGGCTGCGGCAGCAGGGGATAAAAAAGTAATTTTGTATTGCAGCCGTGGACAGAACAGTAAGGTGTCCGCAGAGTATTTCAGAGAACAGGGAATGGAGGCCTACAGCTTACAGGGCGGCTATACCGGATGGCTGCTGAACCTGATGCAGAAGGAACAGCCCGGAGAAAAGGAAAATGAACGGGCAAGGGAAATTGAGAAGAGCATCCGCAAAAAGTTCCACAAAGTCCTGTTTTCCCGGTTTGCCAAAGCTATCAACGAATACGATATGATTCAGGAAAACGACAAGATCGCTGTATGCATTTCCGGCGGTAAAGATTCCATGCTGATGGCAAAACTGTTCCAGGAGCTGAAACGCCATAACAAGTTCCCCTTTGAACTGGTATTTTTAGTGATGGATCCCGGCTACAGCGAGGCAAACCGTAAGATCATTGAGAACAATGCGAAGCTGATGGATATTCCCATCACCATTTTTGAATCCCAGATATTTGATGCGGTGTATGACATAGAGGATTCCCCCTGCTATCTGTGTGCGAGAATGCGCAGAGGCTATCTGTACAGTCATGCGAAAGAGCTGGGCTGCAACAAGATCGCTCTGGGACATCATTACGATGACGTCATCGAGACGATCCTGATGGGAATGCTGTACGGTGGACAGGTACAGACCATGATGCCGAAGCTTCACAGTACGAATTTCGAGGGCATGGAGCTGATCCGCCCTATGTACCTGATCAGGGAGGATGACATCAAGCACTGGAGAGATTACAATGATCTGCATTTTATTCAGTGTGCCTGCCGGTTCACTGACACTTGTACCACTTGCCGTACCGATGGCAGCAGTCCCTCCAAGCGTATGGAGATTAAGAACCTGATCGCTTCGCTGAAACAGACTAACCCTTTTATCGAGGGGAATATTTTCAAGAGTGTGGAGAATGTAAACTTACGTACGATCATCGCCTACAAAGAGGATGGTGTGAAGCATCATTTTCTGGAGCATTACGACGAGTGGAAATAGTGTAAATAGGGCACCTGCACTTGACGGAAAGGGCATATTTATTCTATAATAGAATGAAAACCGTAAATTGCGGAAGGCATTACACGCCCTTACAACAGGAGAAGCTATGATCAAGAGTATGACGGGATTTGGCAGATGTGAAACTGCCGAGAATAACAGAAAGTTTACCGTAGAGATGAAGTCTGTGAATCATCGCTACCTTGATGTGAACATCAAAATGCCGAAGAAGTTGAATTTCTTTGAATCTGCGATCCGCAGTGAACTGAAGAATTATATTTCCAGAGGTAAAGTAGATCTGTTCATTACCTACGAGGATTTTTCCGAGAACACGTCCAATGTCCGTTACAACAGGGAACTGGCGGCGGAGTATCTGGGATACCTGAAGCAGATGGCCAGTGATTTTGACTTAGACTGCGATATCCGAGTGTCCACTTTGTCCAAGTATCCGGATGTATTTGTGATGGAAGAACAGGACATCGATGAGGAAGAACTGTGGAAAGAACTGCAGAGAGCCCTGAAGGGTGCCTGCGAGATGTTTGTACAGACCAGGATCACCGAGGGCGAGCATTTAAGAGATGACTTAATTAGCAAGCTGGATGGCATGCTGAAGCTGGTGGATTTCATTACGGAACGTTCTCCCCAGATCATTGCTGAATACCGCCAGAAGCTGGAAGACCGTGTGAAGGAACTGCTGGGCGATACTACTGTAGATGAAGGAAGACTTCTGACCGAGGTGACGATCTTCGCAGATAAGGTATGCGTAGATGAGGAACTGGTGAGACTGCGCAGCCATATCGAGACCACGAAGAGTACGCTGATGGCCGGTGGCAGTATCGGAAGAAAGCTGGATTTTCTGGCACAGGAGATGAACCGCGAAGCCAACACCATCCTGTCCAAGTCCAACGATCTGGAGATCTCCAACTGTGCGATTGAGCTCAAGACCGAGATCGAAAAAGTCAGAGAGCAGATACAGAATATTGAATAACAAGCTGCGAAGCAGCGGGAAGCACGATATCGTGCGGTTATGCGAATGGGAACTGCATGGCTACGAAAGGTGATACCATGAACCGATTGATCCATATAGGATTTGGCAATATTGTAAATACGGATAAGATCATCGCCATCGTCAGCCCGGAGGCCGCACCCATCAAACGACTGGTGCAGAAGGCCAAGGAGACCGGACAGGCAATCGACGCCACACAGGGACGGAAGACGAAAGCGGTACTGGTCATGGAGAACAGTCAGGTCGTTCTGTCGGCACTGCTTCCCGAGACAATCGCGGGAAGAGCACAGGCACTGTGGCCGGAAGAGGAAAAAGAGGACAGAGAAGATGCAGAATAAGGGAATATTGATGGTGATCTCCGGATTCTCCGGAGCCGGCAAAGGAACACTGGTGAAAAAGCTGTTATCGGAATATGACAATTATGCGTTGTCCATTTCCATGACTACCAGACAGCCCAGAGAAGGCGAGGAGGACGGAAGAGAATATTTCTTCCGTACCAGAGAACAATTTGAAGAAAATATTGCAAAAAACGGATTTATCGAGTATGCTCAGTATTGCGGCAATTATTACGGAACGCCGAAAGCATATGTGGAAGAGCAGATGCAGGCAGGCAAGGATGTGATCTTAGAGATCGAGATCCAGGGAGCCATGAAGATCAAAGAGCAGTTCCCGGAGAGCCTGTTACTGTTTGTTACCCCTCCCAGTGCAGAAGAACTGCAGAAGAGACTGGTGGGCAGAGGAACCGAGACAGCAGATGTCATTGCACAGAGACTGTCCCGGGCTTATGAGGAATCAGAAGGCATGGATGCCTATGATTATATAGTAGTGAACGACGATCTGGACGAGTGTGCTGCAGCGGTACAGAAGTATGTGGAAGCAGCGAAAAATGTACCGTCCCGTCGTGTAGAATTTATCACAGAGATCAGAGAGGAACTGAAAGGTTTCGCGAAAGGAGCAAAATAAAATGTTACATCCCTCTTATACCGATTTAATGAAAGTAGTAAACAGCGAGGTAGAACCCGGTGAAGCACCTGTAGTCAACAGCCGTTATTCTATCGTTATGGCAACTGCCAAGAGAGCAAGACAGATCATCGCAGGTGACGAGCCTCTGGTAACTGCCAAGGTGGATAAGCCTCTGTCTATCGCAGTAGAAGAGCTGAATCAGGGCAAGATTAAAATCCTTGGTGATGATGAGGAAGCATAAGACGCATGAAGATATTGTTTGTATCCCTGGGCTGTGACAAGAATCTTGTCGATTCCGAGAAGATGCTTGGCATGCTCCAGGAAAAAGGTTATACCTTCACGGACGATGAAGCAGAGGCAGATGTAGTAGTAGTAAACACCTGCTGCTTTATCGGTGATGCCAAGGAAGAAAGCATCAATACATTACTGCAGATGGGAGAACTGAAGGACAGCGGACAGGTCAAAGCACTGATCGCAGCAGGTTGTCTGGCACAGCGTTACCGTGAGGAAATCCAGAAGGAGATCCCGCAGGTGGACGCCATTATCGGAACCACTGCTATTGATGAGATCGTAGCTGCCCTGGAGGAAATCCTTGCAGGCCAGAAACAGAATCATTATGAAGATATCAATGCCGCCCCTGTGACAGAGACCAACCGTGTTGTCACTACAGGCGGACATTTTGCGTATCTGAAAATTGCAGAGGGCTGTGACAAACACTGTACCTACTGCATTATTCCAAAAATCCGTGGAAATTACAGAAGCTACCCAATGGATTATCTGGTGGAGCAGGCAGAAGCTCTTGTGGAAAACGGTGCAAAGGAGCTGATTCTGGTAGCCCAGGAAACGACCGTTTACGGTACGGATATATATGGAAAAAAGGCACTGCCGGAGCTGCTTCATAAGCTGGGACAGATTGAAGATTTAAAATGGATCCGCATTTTGTACTGCTATCCGGAAGAAATCAATGACGAACTGATTCAGGCAATTAAAAATGAGCCGAAGGTCTGTCACTATCTGGATATGCCGATTCAGCATGCCAGCGATGCCATTTTAAAGCGTATGGGCAGAAGAACGAGCAGACAGGAATTAATTGACATTATCACAAAGCTGCGCAGGGAAATCCCGGACATTGCACTTCGTACAACGTTGATTACGGGCTTTCCGGGAGAAACGAAGCAAGACCATGAGCAGATGATGGAATTTGTGGACAGCATGGAATTTGACCGTCTGGGTGTCTTTACATATTCACCGGAAGAAGGCACACCGGCAGCAGAAATGGATAATCAGATTGATGAAGAAGTCAAAGAACAGTGGCGCGATGAAGTCATGGAGTTACAGCAGGAGGTTTCACTGGATAAATCAGCGGATATGGTCGGAAAGACGATTGAAGTCATGATTGAAGGAAAAATTTCCGATGATGAAGCGTATGTCGGACGTTCTTATAAGGATGCGCCGAATGTTGACGGGTTTGTTTTTGTCAACACCACGGCAAATTTGATGTCCGGTGCGATTGTCCGCGTTGAAATTACAGGTGCAATGGAGTATGATTTGATAGGAAGTCTTGTTGAGGACTAGAAATGCGGCATTAAAATGCCTGCGGAATGGAGTATGGTATGAAAATGAATTTACCGAATAAACTGACGATTTTAAGAACGGTGATGATTCCGTTTTTTATTCTGTTTTTGTATACAGACTGGTTTCACGGTTATGATAAAATTATTGCGGCAGTGATTTTTATTGCGGCAAGTCTTACGGATATGCTGGACGGAAAGATTGCAAGAAAGTACAATCTTGTAACGAATTTCGGAAAGTTTATGGATCCGCTGGCAGATAAGCTGCTGGTGTGTTCGGCGCTCATTGCGCTGGTGGATTTGAATAAAATCGCCGCGTGGATTGTTATTATCATCATCGCAAGAGAATTTATTATCAGCGGATTCCGTCTGGTGGCATCGGATAACGGGGTTGTGATTGCCGCAAGCTACTGGGGCAAATTTAAGACAACATTCCAGATGCTTATGATTATTTATCTTGTGGTCGATTTGCAGTTTGCTTATGCAAATATTGTCGGCATGGTGCTGGTTTATGTGGCACTGGCGCTGACGGTGATTTCACTGGTAGACTATATTGCAAAGAATTATAAGGTATTTTTAGAAGGGTCGTCAAAATAATGGAACAGTCAGAAACAGCGGAAAAGCTGGTAAAACTTTTAAAAAAGAAAAACTTGACGGTGACAACGGCGGAGTCCTGTACCGGCGGCATGATTGCATCGGCAATCGTCAGTGTTGCCGGTGCCTCTGCCTGTTTTAAAGAAGGCTATATTACTTATTCCAACGAAGCCAAAAAGAAGCTTCTGGGAGTCCGTGAGGATACCTTGAAGCAGTATACGGTTGTCAGCGCACAGGTAGCGCAGGAAATGGCGGCAGGAGCTGCGGCAGCGGCACAGAGCAGTCTGGCAGTTTCGGTTACGGGAGTTGCGGGACCCGACCCGGATGAAGGCAATCCGGTGGGACTGGTTTATATCGGCATTGCATTTGAAGGAAGTGTATATGCGGCACGTTTTCAATTTACGGGCAGCCGTGAAGAAATCCGAAGACAGGCAGCCTGCGAGGCACTGGCACTGGCACTTGGGGTCGTTTCAGAATAAATGTACAGGAATCTGTAATATAGTTTCAAAATAAAAATAAAATAAAAACTTTACATACTGGGATAGATTGTGATAAAATGTGATTATGCAAATATTCCAGTATTTTTTATGCAATACACGAATATTTGTTCGTTTTTTGCTTGACAGCCTGAGTGAAATAGTGTATATTAATCACAACGAACAGATGTTCAATTACGGCAGGACAGGAAATTATCAGAAGGAAGGAAGAATGCAAACAACCTGTTCCGTAGAGTTTGCGCTGTAGAAGTTCTACAGCAGGTATGAATTTATGGCAAGTGATGAGAAGTTAAAAGCGCTGGATGCAGCGATATCTAATATTGAGAAGCAGTTTGGTAAAGGTTCTATTATGAAGCTGGGCGAATCGAATGTGAATCTGAATGTAGAATCCATTCCGACAGGTTCTTTAAGCCTTGATATTGCTTTGGGACTGGGGGGCGTTCCGAGAGGCAGAGTTGTTGAGATTTACGGACCGGAATCCAGTGGTAAGACAACGGTAGCATTACATATGGTAGCCGAAGTTCAGAAGCGCGGCGGTATTGCGGGCTTTATTGATGCTGAACACGCTCTGGACCCGGTTTATGCAAAGAATATCGGTGTCGACATTGACAATTTATATATTTCACAGCCGGATAGCGGTGAGCAGGCACTTGAGATTACCGAAACGATGGTGCGTTCCGGTGCGGTAGATATTATTATCGTGGACTCCGTTGCGGCACTCGTTCCGAAAGCGGAAATTGACGGCGATATGGGAGATTCCCATGTCGGTCTTCAGGCGCGTCTGATGTCACAGGCATTAAGAAAGCTGACACCGGTTGTCAGCAAGAATAACTGCGTGGTTATCTTTATCAATCAGCTGCGTGAAAAAGTAGGTGTTATGTTCGGTAATCCGGAAACAACAACCGGCGGTCGTGCGTTAAAGTTCTACGCTTCTGTCAGAATGGATGTCAGAAGAATTGAAACTTTAAAGCAGGGTGGTGAAGTGATTGGTAACCGTACAAGAGTCAAGGTTGTAAAGAATAAGGTTGCGCCGCCGTTTAAGGAAGCAGAATTTGATATTATGTTCGGCAAGGGTATTTCCGCTGTCGGGGATATTCTCGATCTGGCAGCGAATGTCGGCATTGTACAAAAGAGCGGTGCGTGGTTTGCTTACAATGAGAATAAGATCGGACAGGGACGTGAGAACGCAAAGCAGTTCCTGACAGAACATCCGGATATGCTGGCAGAGATTGACGAAAAGGTACGTGCCCACTACGGCATTGGCGAAGCAAATGAGGAAGCCGAAGCAGAAGATAAAAAAGAAAAAGCAGGAAAGTCTGCTAAATCTGCGGAACCAGAAGCTTAAAGCTGTTTCTGAATGAAAGCGGACAATCACGACGGCAGATGAGATGCCGTTTTACAGCAGGCTGTTCAGGATCAAAGTAAGGATTAGAACATGGAACAGATTGTAACAAAGATAGAAGAGCTTTCGGGAAGGCGCAGACTGGTCTATATCAATGGGGAACAGGCATTTGCGCTTTACAGTACGGAAGTGCGCAGGTACGGCATTGCAGAGGGAAAAGCGCTTGCACAGGAAGACCTTGAACAGCTCCGCACAGAGCTTCTGGATAAAAGGGCTGTCAAGCGTGCAATGTATCTGCTACAGGCAAAGGACTATACAGAAAAAGAACTGACGGAAAAACTGCAAAGGGACTTTTATCCACAGGAATCTGTTGAGGGCGCGCTTGCCTATGTCAGGCATTTCGGATATCTGAGTGACGAGCGGTTTGCACAGATGTATGTTCAGTTTAAGGGTCAGAAAAAAAGCAGAAAACAGATTGAGTTGTTTTTGCAGAAAAAAGGAATTTCAAGAGAACTGATTGATCAGGCATGTGAGGAGTATTACGGACAGAACGAAGATTCCGAACTGGAGCAGATTCTTGTTCAGATGCGCAGGAAAGCGGCAGGAAAGCTGCCGCTTTCCTATGAAGAAAAGATGAAACTGAT
>OOCZ01001709.1_pt1 | contig 13239 bp, 10 predicted proteins | sample 1671631 | NCBI WGS metagenome assembly OOCZ01 (sample SAMN06348176, study PRJEB24527) | human gut metagenome | reverse complement strand
TCAGTTTCTCGCCTGGCAGTAACGGGTATTCTTTTGCAGAGGAAAGAGTCAGGTTTACATGTCCTTCATCCAGACAGATCACAATGTCTTTATTTTCCGGGTAGGCTTGTACATCAAAAGAAGTACCCAGTACATGAACGGAAGGTCCGTTCAGATTAACAATAAACGGACGTTTTTTATTCTTGGCTACCACGAAATAGGCTTCTCCCACCAAGAAAACTTCCCGCTTACTCAATCCGAACTTTTTAGGATACTTCAAACAGGAATCTGAATTGATATAAACTCGCGTCCCGTCTTGAAACATCATCTGTATCCGCTCTCCTTTGGCAACACGAATTTCCTCATACTCCGTAGTGCCGAATAAATCCACCCGGGAATTGATCTGTATATAAAGACCTATCAGGAAAATAACGGGAATCAAGATTGCAGCCACACGGAAGCAGATACGTTTGATCTGTTTGCGTGATATGTTCTTTTGGATCTGATGGTACATCTTTTCTGAAGGTATAGTATGGTCCACATATATTTCTGCCGTTTCGGCTTTTAAATGTTCTGCCTCCCGAGTCATCACAGCATCTAGGTAAGTGTTCCCTTCTTCTGTGGCAAACCATTCCGCCACAAATTTTGCATCCTCCGGTGTAGCAACTCCGGCAAGCACTTCTTCTATTTGTTTATCAGTGGGTCGATTCATTCTCTTTTTATCTTAAATAGTGGACACTTAAATATGTCATTAGTGTGACAAAAGTAACAATTATTAGCATTTTACTTAAATGAATACGTAGCATTTTCAATGCTTCCGTATAATGCGTTTTGACTGTATTAACAGACAGATTCATCCGTTCGGCTATTTCCTGATTCGTTAGTTCCTCTTTCACTTTCATCAAACAAATACTGCGTTTCTGTGGCGGAAGCATATCTACCGCTTTATAAAAAGAGGCCATCAATTCTTTCTTCTCCAGATTTTCTATCAGATTATCTTCGTAGACAGGCGTCGATTGTGCTATCTCATAGTTCTTGCTGATTGCACTATTCTCATTACGAATCAGATTTAAGACATGATTTTTCGTCATAGTGAACAGATAGTTTTTAAGGCTGATTCCTACATGTAGTTCCGACCTAAATTCCCATAAACGAGCAAAGACATGTTGCACTACATCTTCTGCCATGTCTGCATTCATTAAATAACGGTAAGCTAATACATATAGCAGCTTATGATATCTGTCATAAGCCTGTGTAAAAGCTCCTTTATCTCCTTTTTCTATGAAGGAAAAGAGATTCTCGTCATCTGTATTAGTATATTGAGCTGATTTATCTAACATTCCTTGGATTTTGTTTAATTGTTTTTCCAAAAGAACAAAAGGCGTATTACAATTAAGTGTCTTTCACAAAACAAAAGTAGTAAAATTTAGAAAAGGTGGTGCATATTCCAATAAAAAAAGTCCCCGATTAACAATCCCCCATTAAAAAGAGGAACCGTTAATCAAGGACTACTCCACTAACTAATTAACAATGTATTATAATTGATAGGTAACAATTCTTTCTTCGGGTGAATCAATCCAGAGACGCCACACTCCTTCCGATACTTTCTCCGGTGTTCCGATATTTGCTTTGGGTGGACGACGACTATTGATCGTCAAATACCCTTCCCCTTCTGTAGCTTTCACTTTCATCGTTTTGCCATTCATATAAACATGGATATCGCCATTCGGAGTGGGTACAGTACCCTCCATCCATTTCAGTCCTCCCAATACAGGAGCAATAGCAAACTCCTTATATCCTTCTTTCACAGGTTTCACACCCAAATAATATTTGCCGAGCAGATAGATAGGACTTGCTCCCCAGGCATGACACAGACTCTTGCCATAAGGACGGCCGTACATGGCAAGATGTTGCGTTCCAGTTTCTTCAGGGTTGTATTTTTCCCAGAAAGAGGTAGCACCCTCTTTCAACATACCGCCCCAGTAAGCTTTCATTTCCTTCATGACAGCCTCCTGTTCACCCAAAGCACAAAGAGCTTCCAATTCATAAAAACGCATATAAGGCGTTGTGATTTTTAGAATGCTGTCATTCAGAAGAACGGACTTCTTGATGGCTTGCTGCTTATCTGCGTTCAGATACTGGAAGAATACAGAAAACATATTAGCATAACGCGTTACAGCATCGCTTTGCCGACCATTCACACGATTATGCACAAATGCCTGTTTCTGATTGTTCCAGAAAGTAGGTTCTAACTTTGCTTTCAGAGTAGCGGCCAGCTTCTCATACTTCTGCTTCCCAATCTCATCCCCAACTAAATCAGCACACAAAGCCATTGTTTCTAGACTTCTGCAAAATAAAACCTGCTCAAAAGAAAGTTCTCCTTTTTTATCCAGATAGCCGTCCGCCCAGTCCACAAATACCCAATCACCGGTCATGCCTTCCACCATGCCATTTTTATTTGTACGTCCCAATACATAATCCATCATCGTTTGCATACGTGGATACAGTTGGTTGACAAAGTGGCGGTCGCCACTATACATATAATAATCATATACGCTAAGGAACCAATAGAAAGTATAGTCCATAATCGTATTGCTATGGCTGGTCACAGGATCTTTGCCACGAAGCAGCCAGATTGTACGTTTCACGGATTCACTATCGAAGAAAAGATAATAATTCATCAGATAACTTTGGATAGCATCCCCACTCCATACCCAGCGGTCGCGTTTGATACCGTCAATAAAGAACTCGCGGGTAGTGAGATGCATGGTATAGGCCCCCACTTCCCAGATACGGTTCAATTCTTCATCATTGCAACGGAAACTTCCACGATACTCTTCAGGAAGATATTCATATTGCATGGATACTTCTCCTATTTGTACACCCGGTTCGTGGGTAACGTAGACATATCGAAAAGCTTTACTGTTCTCCAACGTATATTCGTTATCAGAACTATTTAAGAGAGAAGTGCTACGGATGGCGAGGTCAGTCACTTGTCCCGGTTCTAACAACAGTTTGTCCAAAGTTTCACAATATGCTTTATCCTTTGCTTCTTCCGGACTTTCACCATAATAAATCTCTATTTTTCCTTTTCCGGAAAGATTCTTCAATGTGATGAATCCGAATGTCTCTTTTCCAAAATCATAAAGAATACCTCCTTCAGCCTGTTCTGTCTTCGCAACAGGTTGCTGCGGTTCACGCATCAGACTGAATTGGGAAGGAAGTTGGGTAGCCCCGTCAAAGTTCCAACATCCGGCATCCATATAGATCGTAGCAGATGTATCACTGGCTTTTCCGCTCTCATCAATCCATTCTTTATCTTCGTAAGTCACTCGCCAGGAGGAATCAGAATTCACCGTCTTCCCTTTCACATAAATAGTGGGAGGAGTTGCCTGATTCCAGACTTTGATGTTCAGATTATGTTTTCCGGCCGGAAGCAACATGGTTTCCGGCATACCGAACTGGAGCTTTCCATCCAGTTTGACGTTGTACTTTCCTTCGGCAGCAATAAAGATTTCTTCCGGCTCGGAAAGATTCAGTTGCTTGCTGAATTCAACAACTACATAATGACTGTCCGTTTTCCAGAAAGGAGGGAAAAATGCACCCCGTTCCGTACGACGGTTGTTCATTTGATTTCCCAGCCAGATTTCATAATCTCCCGGATACCAAATCCAGGTCTGGGCAAATGTGCTGCTTGCCAAAGACAAGGCACTAAGCAATATCATATATTTCTTTTTCATTTTTCTTTCTATTACTAACAAACTGAATCGTAAGAAATAATTCGTTCCACAGTGGTTGACGTTTAGTTCCACATCTGTTTCCCTTTAGTTCTACATCTGTTTTCCTTTAGTTCCATATCTGTGGAACGAACCGCATATTGCAGTTAAATGAGTTACCAACTACTATCGAATGTTCAGCAAATCCTTGTATTCAGCTTCCAATCCTGCACGTTCACGAATAGCATCATCCACTTTCGGACCATTATTCTCCCACACATTTCCGGGACCATTGGCATTTTGCAAATACTTCTCCCCTTCCGTCCAATTATCACGAACAGTAATAAAAGAAGAACCCTCATCTGTATAAAGGTAGAACCAATGATTAGGATCGTGCACATACCCCGGTTTATAGATACTATGCACACAATTCTCCGTTACATAGCTTTTGGGCTGTGAGCCGAGTGTGTAAATACCCGCTACATCATACATGTGTTTCGCATAATGATGAATCAGATTTGCATGAACTCTGTTATTACGCATACAATTCACAGTTTGTGTCCATCCCCAACCAAGACTGATGCCACTATAAGGAACTTCACTAATTTCATTATGCTCGATATTAATATCACTCACATACCCCGCAGCAATGGCGAGGCATCCCCAGTCCTCATTACCTACTTCCGTGAAATAGCAATTATTGATTTGTTGGTGTGTGCATACTTCCCGGCGGTCAGCAGGATCATAAGGCAAATGCGTTTCGTGAGCAGCCGGAGAAAAACTACCGGCCAGCAAACCATTTCCTGCAATATCGCGAAAGAGACAACCACGAACAATACCACCCTGCACCGCTTCTTCATAATCCAGTCCGGTAGAACCCAGATGTTCAAATCGGCAACGCTCAAAATCAATCTGCCTGGCAGCAGCTATCCGGACAGCAGCCGCAGGACGACCCAACCATCCTTGATTATCCAACGGATGATTCAGATAATCCCGTTGCATCTTCGGATCAATCCGGTACCCATCCGTCAGATACATACCTGCCTGAAGAGGCACATGTCCTTTCTCCGACGGACGCATCCACGTAGTATAAGAAAAAGTAATTTTCTCAAAACGAATATGACACACAGGACGATCCAAAGTACCTTCTACCTGTACTAACGTCTCAATGGCAGGTACCATCACTTCCGCCTCCTGCATCTTCTCTCCTTCCCGTGGATAATAATACACTCTACGGGCATCCATATCGTGATACCATTCGCCCGGTACATCCAATAGCTCACGGGCATTCGTCAGATAGAAAGCGGAATTATGTCCGTCCGTCGTCACCATTGGACGCGGCCAAGGATGTTCAAACTGAATCCGGCTTTCCGGCTGGTGAAAACGTACCGCCGCACTATCTCCCTGCACCTCAATAGACCGAATCCGAAGATTAGCCACACACCACATCTGATGGAGTACCATCTCGGCATATTCAGCCTTCATTTTTCCCTTATTATCAATAAGTCTGCGTACCGCAACCGCAGGAACATAAAGAACTTCATTCTTTTCATCCACGCTGCAAATACGGTTCATCTTTTCGAAATCCTCTACATCACGGGCACGGACAGCCTTTTCTCCATTCACCCACAACTGACGGAAATCCAATGGACGCCCATTAAATGCCGGCACATCTGCCACCCAGAGCTTTCCTTGTTTCTTCCAATTCTTGATACGGACTTCTCCACTCAACACCACCTTTTCATCGGCTGCCGAACGGGTCACAGTCTTTTCATTGACCGCTGAACGGATCACCGTCGGCGATTCCTTTGTCCCACTATCTTCCGGACGAATAAAAACCGGCTCATACAAAGCGTACGTTCCCCCTTCCATATAAACAGTGATTCCTCCCTGTACACGGTCATCTCCCGTCCTCCGCCACTCACGCGCTTGCCGTAAAGCAGCAGTCAGCGTTGCTTTGGGAGACTGGCGGGTTCCATCATTAAAGTCATTACCTTTGGGAGAAACCCATATCTCACCGGACCATAACCAATGACTGCACAAAATACATATAGCCGTTAAAAATAACTTTCTCATCCTCATTTCTTCATTTCTGTATCATGATTATCTGGCAAGAGGCATCCATACGGTCATCTCTCCTTTTCCTCTATTTCCCCAGGCATAATAAGGAATCAAACGAATATCCACCGTCTTCTCTGCCTGAACCACCGGACGATAAAGTACCCCTTCCCAAGAAGTTGCAGATGCCAGACGCGCTTTGCCTTCGAGCGTTACAATCGGACTACCCTCAATCGTGATCTTCTTCGGAGTCAATTTTATATCAGCAGGAATCAATACATTATCAATCTTCTCTCCATTAGCTATATCCATATTTTCCAGACAATAAACCAACGGTCCGCGCTTCACTACCACCTGATTACGAATCTCCTCTGCCAACGGATGAGCTTCGAGCAAACGCACAGGCATATCCATCACTAACTCCACTACATCCCCCTTCTTCCATGCACGATTTACTTCCGCATACGAATTTGCCTTCGCATTGACTTGCAACGGCTGTCCATTCACCGTAAGCGTAGCCTTTTCGCACCATTCAGGAATACGTAAGAAGAGCGAGAAAGTACCCGCCTTACGAGAAACTTTATCCAACGTTACACGTATATTTCCATCCCAAGGATAATCCGTTTCCTGCGTCAGAGCTACTTCTCCCTTCTCTTTCCAAGTCGTTGTCAATGTATTTGCCCCATACAAATTGCAATAAATCCCTTCCGGACTCAATGTATATGCATAGTTTTGTGCCTGGCACAGTGTACGCAATGTGTTCGGAGGACAGCAGAAACAACTGATATATTCCGTCCGTTCCTTCGGCCAGCGAAGCGTGTAAGGAAGATCGGCACTGATACGAAGCGGATTCGTGTAGAAATACTTCTTTCCATCCAGACTAATACCGCTCAATACACTGTTATAAAGACAAGTCTCCACAAGATCAGCATATTTCGCATCCCCTGTCACCTCCAGCATCCGCCAGTTAAACAGCATATTACCGATATTGGCACACGTTTCATTGTGAGCAGTGCTATTCGGCAGCTGATAAGGACGTCCATAACTCTGATGCACTTTCTGAATACTATCCGGCTCATAACACGTTCCATCGGGTGATGTACCATCATAAAGAGCACCGCAAGCACCGGTCACATACATTTTCCGGGTCACGATATCATTCCAGATACTAGTCAGGTTCTTCATTAATTGCTGCTCACCGGTTTCTGCATATACATCCGCTACTCCGGCATACAGATAGTTGGCGCGTACGGCATGCCCCATCGCACGATATTGATCGCGGAAAGGAATACGGTCCTGATTATCGTCCGTACCGTTCTCCACCATGCCACGGATATCAATCAGATTCTTTGAAAGTTCCAGATAACGGGGATTTCCGGTAGCCCGGTACATTTCGACTACCCCCATATAATGAGAGGGACAAATAGCATTGCGAGCCAGTTCGGCAGAAGCCGTTTCATAAAAATGACAGAGGAAATCCGTCGCTTTCACAGCAGCATCGAAAAGAGTAGTCTTTCCGGTAGCACGACGATGCACAATACCCGCCATCATCAAGTGTCCCAAATTATAAGTCTCAAAGTTCAGCCGATTGGCAAAAGCTCCTTTTTCATTCTCATCACCTACTTTCGTTCCAATGACCGTCTGTTTATGCTGATCACCCAATGCTGTTGTATGGGAATCAATCCCTTTATTCAGTTCTTCGATAATAACAGGAGTATGTATATAACCGTCTGCACGTTGGGCTTTTACGACACAAGTAATAAAGTTATCCATTAACTTATCCAACTCCGGATCTTTATTAACTGCAAAGACAGAAGCCACACCTTCCATCCATTTATACATATCTCCGTCATGAAATGGAGGTCCCCAATGCTCTCCTTTGCATACCCCGGCAGCAATCTCAAAATTACGGAAACCGTGAGAGATCTCCGGCGCGTTCCAAGTGTTCCACATACTTTGCAGGGAAGTCCGGCTAAATACCTGAAAGCGATCTCCCCAGAATCCATCCGTCCAATGTACGGCACCGATTCCGGTATTCGCCATTTTCGCAAAACGGCTCTGACTCATATCCGTCAATCCATTGCTTTGCGCAAGTGCTCCCGTAACGGAGGCGGAAGCTAAAAGAAGTAACAGTTTTATCTGTTTCATTAATATGGATAATTTAAAATTTACACAATATCTTTATAAAAAGACGCAATTATCCATATTTTGTACTCAATAAAACAAAAAAATGAAGCCCCTATTTCGGTACGCCCAGCAAGTCCAAATACAGGCATATAGCCATTTATTTCACTGAAAAATCACTAAAAGTGCCACTCATCGTTTCGCGTGAATGGCACTTTTCGTGATTTTGTATATTAAATCTACCATAATCCGAGCCCCATCGTTTTAGAACATTCCAACTCCAATAATCCTTTTTTCGCATCGAGACCACCTCCGTACCCCGTAAGTTTATGATTGCTGCCGATTACCCGATGGCAGGGAACAAAGATAGAGATAGGATTGGTGGCATTGGCCGATGCGACTGCACGCACAGCCTTCGGGTTATGGATGCGGCGGGCAAGCTCGCCATAAGATATGGTCGTTCCATAGGGTATTTTCATCAGTTCTTCCCATACGGTGCATTGAAATTCCGAGCCGGTAAAGACAACGGGAATGTCGAATATCTTACGGTGTCCGGCAAAATATTCTTCGAGTTCACCGATTGCCCGTTCGATGATGTCGGAAGTCCCCTCTTCGTACTTCGCATTCAGATGTCGCTGTATGCGACGGTCTATCGTACCTCGTCGTTTCTCCACCGCCCAATCGCAAATACACAGCTTATCGCCGTAAGAACCGACAAGCATCTCGCCCACGGGCGATTGATATCGTGTAATCTTTATAGTTTCCATATTGTTCTTTTCTTCTTTTTCTGCCTTTTTCTTTTCTGCCTCTGCCTCTTTTACAGCCTCAGCTTTTCTGGCCTCCCGTCTTGCTTCTCTCGCATTCACTCCCATGCAGAAAATTGTACCGCAAAGTGCAAGAAATACAAGCCCACATAAAATCCTTCCATACCGGTTCTGACGATTTCTTCTGTGTTCTTCCATCTATTATCTGCTCCTCATTCGTAATAGGGTTTTCCCGGATCATGAATCAATCCATATAGAAAAAACATCAGCCGGGGAAAACTCGTGACTGATGCTTCTTACCTATTATAAGATACAAATTTTAAAAAAGATGAACGCTTTCATTAAGAATTGTTACATTTCTTTCCTGCACTTTACAGAAATGTTCCGGTGCCTCCGCCATAATTACCTCCGCCGCAGCAGAGACCGCTTCCGCCACAGCAAAGATTGCACATCAGATTTGCCACGCATAACTTCACGCAATAGCTGTTATCAAATGTACCCGGAAATCCATACATCGTCTGTCGTGTCTGATACCAGCTTCCACCGCCTTCCAGCCGCTGCAGCAGCATCTGATACTGCATATTCTGAGGATCAAGCCGGACAGCCTCCCTGGCATGCTCCAGTGCCGTCACGTTATTGCCCAGTCCCGAATTTGCAGAAGCACTCAGAAAATACCATAAGGCACTGTGGTTTGCAATTCCGTCAAGGACATTCAGTGCCTCCCTGAAATGTCCGCTTCTGATATAATTGGCTGCCGCCTGCAGATGTGCATCTTCCTCACTCATACCTGCTGTTCTTCCGGAAGTCCCGTTTCCGTAGCCACCGAAATTCCCGTAACCTCCAAAACCGCCAAAGCCGCCAAACGGACCATACTCACCGTATCCGCTGCCCTGTGAACCGCCTCCTGCTCCCGACGAAGAGTAGCCTTTTTCCCGCTCATCCATGATCTGCTGATATGCCTGCTGGACTTCCTTGAACTTAGCCTCTGCCTCATCTTTATGAGGATTGTTGATATTCGCATCCGGATGATACTGACGGCTCAGTTTTCTGTATGCCTTCTTAATCTCCTCATCCGATGCACTCTGGTCTACTCCTAAAATCTGATATGGATCTGACATCTTTTTCTTAATTTCCTCTCATTCTCTTTTTCCACTGTCCGCTTTCCCACATTCTGCCTGCACTTTCTCAGCTCTTTTAATGAACTTTGTTCCACATAACAACAGAAGGTAGTGACAAGTAATAACAAATACTTGCTCAGCTCTTTTTCATGAACTTTGTGCCACACTTCGGACAACGGATCTCGATCTTTCCTTTGCCTCTTGGAATCCTGATCTTCTGACTGCATCCCGGGCATTTATAAATATGATACTGCTTTCTCTGCCGGAACAGATCTTTCTGCTTTGCAAAAAAGCAACGGATCTTGTACGACTTTGCAAGATATGCCTGATTCTCCGCATAACGCTTTGATACATTCTTTGAGAACATCCTGAAATAACAGTAAATGATCAGAAACCATCCGACATAGTAAAAAAATGTCCCTATAAGACTTCCCCTGAAAAACGAAGCCAGCAATACACTGATCAGACCGATCACCAGCAATGCTTTCGATAACTGATCCACACCGTATCTTCCCTGCATAAACCGCATAAACTTTTCTTTCATGATCTGCACTTCCTGTCTTAAATTAATATGGACTTTATTCTGCTCCGTTTTTCAATCAAAGTCAATTAAATAAATCTAAAATTATTCCTGATTCAGAATATTTTTGCATACTTCGTCTGAAATCTGATAGACGATCTTCGATCCATCCAGCATCACATAACGGTTTCCGTTTCCATCGTCACTGCCGATATACATTTTCATCGTCTTTTCATCCTCATTCTTTGTATAAGTAGCCTCAACCGTGATCCGACTGGCTTCATCCAGTCCATAGCCTGCCAGGTCTGCATCTTCCACAGAATAATCAGCAACCGTTGTCAGTGACACCGCACCCAGTCCGCCTGCAACCGCAGCGATCTCTTCTTCCTGATCTTCATTTTCTGAATCATAGGTCGTCGTCGTTCCATTTTCCGTGATTACTTCTTTTTTCAGATTGCCGCTTCCGATGCTCGGATATTCATCCAGTTGTGCAAAATCAGACAACTCCGTCTTGAAATCATCCAGCACGCTGGATGCGACCGTATAGACTGTACCAGTATCGCCCACCGTTACATAATAATCTGTTCCGGTAGAATCTCCAAAGCTGACCGTTGTTACTGTTCCGTCTTCTTCCGTGATCTCAATGGAATAATTCGGGTCATCCAGTCCATATGCGTCCAGGCTGTCTCCGTCTTCCAGTTTCCGGTCCGCGGTGATCTGGGCAGACGCCTTTACGATCGCCTCCGGCTCACTCTGCTTCAACGGGAAATCCTTATCTTCTGAATAATACCAGGTATCTCCTTCTTTTTCAAAAGACATTTCACCTGCTGCCACCTGATACTTGATCGCAGTGATCGTTGACTCATCCAGATCCGTCACTTTGACCGTTTCTTTTTCCTCTTTTTTATCCTGCTTTTTATTCCAGGAGCTTAGTCCAAAATAAACAATCAGAAGGATGACCAGCACTCCTGTTAAAATCAATGGTCCTTTTTTCTTTTTCATACTGACACCTCAGGCCTTTCTTCTTCTGAACCATACGACAAAACCACCGATCAGAACCACTGCCGGAATACCAAATACAACGAGAATGCTGAATCCACCTGCATGCTGAACGGTATTGTACTCTGTTGTAAGGCTCTTTGCCTCAATAGAAAGATTGGTCACACCGTCAAAGTTTGCTGTCACTGCATTCATAAATACCTGCGTATTTTCAAGCTGTGAAAATGCATCCGTGATCTGCTGATCGATCAGGCTGCCTGCAGAGATAACCGTCAGTCTGCTCTCTTTGCTGTCGGAACTGATCGTTTCAGTTGCAACCACTCCCAGGTCATACGTTCCCTGCTTCTGATCTTCTTCTGTCACTGCATATGCCTGCTCAGAGGTTGTCATAAAGGCACTCGTTGTGATCGTATCTCTTGCCGGATCCGTTGTCGTCAGTCCACGGGAATTCATCAGAAGTACCATCTGGGAACTGATTCCGTCTGCCATATCACCGGATAAATTCATTACCGGGAAGATATAATACGGCTGATTCTGATAGCATCTCTGTGGATCTGCGATATAACCGTCTGCTCCTTCAATTCCATAATCTTTCAGAAGTCCTGCAAGTTTCGGTAAAGAAGCAAGTCCGGTATCTCCCAGCAGACACATCACCTTGCCGCCTTCTCCAAGATATCCGCTTAAGAGGCTGACTTCATCATCAGAAAGATCATTGGTCGGACCATCCATTAACAGAAGGTCACAGTCATCCGGTATAGAATCTGTCATCAGAAGATTCAGCTCCTCGGTTGTATAATTATTCTTTGTCATCAGATCCGTGATCGTTGTAGAAAGGGAGTCCTCTCCATGTCCTGTTACAGTATAGATCTTCTTCTGGACATCACTGGTCACATAGTTTACCGCACTGCTGAGCTGTCCCTCACCATCAAAGGAGGTATAACTCGATGAACCTGAATAGTAATAAGAAGAAGAATCTGATACCAGGATCTTATCAAAAGAAATGGTTGTCGACTTTCCTGTTGCCTCGCAGGATACATAGATCGTATTCTGTGAAGTATTGTATTCTGTCAAAGCTGACGGATGCAGAACCGGGTCGATCCATTCCACCTTGATCTTATCCGACAGTGCCGCATATTTACTGATAAATGTTGTGATCCTGTCATCTGTCTCATCTTTGACTGCCAGTACTTTCATATCAATCTTATCATCCAGACCTTTCAGCAGATCTTTCGATGTATCGGAAATGTCATAAATCTTTGTACTGCTGACATCAATATTTCTGTATGCTTCCGGAATCTGACCGACGACCAGATTCAATACGATAATGACTGCTACAACCAGCACCGTCATTCCTACACTGTAGGAACCATGCTTTGTTCCGGAAGTATGGAACATTCTTTTTAAGTTTCCTTTTTTACTTTTTAATTTCTCCATGATCCAAACCTCCTAACTCCAACGTCTTTTCTGAATCGACTGCACTGTAAGAAATACAAAGACTGCGATCAGTGACAGATAAAGTGCGATTCCCGTCACGTCTACAATACTGTTGGATGTGATATCTGTAAATACATCCGACAGTGCCAGTCTTCCAAACATTTTGGAGAGAAGATTCTCAAATAAAGAAGATTTTACAAAATAAGCAATGACTGCCGCAGCAACTCCGATCACTTCCAGCCCTCCTGCAAGCATCAGGTTCGATGTCATATGGAAAATATAGAAAGCAACGATCGTAAGCACGATCAGAACTCCCACCAGCCCACTGACAGCCGAACTCGGAAGCAGTGTCAGGATTCCGTTCCATAAATACAGGATCAAAAGGATACCAAATGTACTGATAAATGCAATAATCTGACTTTCTGTCAGCGAAGACAGAAACATTCCGATCGCTGCAAATACGCATCCAAGCAGGAAAAATACCAGAATAGAAATATAGTCCACTCCAAGGTATGCTGTTCCCTGAG
>OOCZ01001691.1_pt1 | contig 13355 bp, 11 predicted proteins | sample 1671631 | NCBI WGS metagenome assembly OOCZ01 (sample SAMN06348176, study PRJEB24527) | human gut metagenome | reverse complement strand
TGCCGCAGTGGCGGAACTGGCAGACGCACAGGACTTAAAATCCTGCGGGACTAATCTCCCGTACCGGTTCGATTCCGGTTGCCGGCATATAACTTAAACGGTGGAAACCTTGTAGAATCAAGGGTTCCACCGTTTTTTGTTGCTCGAAAATCGTCTAGGTGTGCAAAAGGTGTGCAGAAATTACTTATTCTTTGCAAGAAAACAGGAGAAACGATCGGATAATAAAGTGAAGATATCTTCAGACTGATACGGGGGTGAAACAAATTATTACGCAAAAGAATTTTGTAGAGAAATTAAAAAGACGAAATGAAAAGGCTCTGGAGGATGTCATCCGTGAATATGGCGGCTATGTGAAAGCTGCGGTGAATCATAACCTTGCGGGACTTCCAGAGGAAATGGAAGAGTGCATGGATGATGTCTTTCTGGATGTATGGGAACATATTGATCGGTTCGATGCGTCGAAGGGAAGCTTTCTAAACTGGATCATAGCAATTGCAAGGTTTCGTTCGATAGATTATCTTCGCCGGTACTGTCGGAGATGCATGGAAGAGGATGTATCTGATTATGAAAGTACGCTGGCTAAAAACGACCGGATCGATGCATTGGAACAGGAAATATCCACGGAGACAGAACAGCTTCTGGAAGGACTGAAGGAAGAAGAACGTCAGATATTGCTTCGTTATTATGCAGCGGAAGATGATGTGGATGTGTTGGCGAAGGAATATGGCGTGACGCAGTCGGCAATCTACAGCAAGGTTTCCAGAGCAAAAAAGAAAGTGCGAAAAAATCATGGTCGATTGGAGGAACATGTTTGCGGCAAGTTGCTAATATTTTGAATCAGATACATACGCAGGAACCGGTGGAAAAAATGAATTTTTCCGAAGCAGAGACGGCAGCCTGTATGGAAAGGGTGCGTGCAAGACTTGCATCGAAGCGAACGGGGCATATCTGGCGGACAGCGGCGGCCTGCATGATCGGGGCAGTTGTATTATCTGGTGGAATTGCATATGCCGGGACAGAAGGACTGCTAGATAAATTATTTTCTAAGCATATCGAAAATGTGCCGGAGCAGTATGTAGACCAGAAATATATCGAAGAAGATTACGCAAATGGATTGAAAGTCATCACAAATGCTAAGACGGAACTTACATTTGAAATTGAGAAAGCGATCACGACCGGCGATATGGTGGATGTGATCTGGACTGTGACCTACCCGGATTATGACGCAGAAATGTATGATGTGGATTTCCGGATGCGAGGGGGCGACCTCTATTACGGAGATCAGAAACTGGAAGAGACATCGTCTCTGATTCTCGGAGAAGAAAGTGATCTGAAAGAAAATCAGCGGATGTACGACAGCATTTACCTGATTCCGGATGGCATGGAGCTCAAGGAGGGGGATGCGCTTACGATGAAATTCGATGGTTTATATGGCGAGACGACGCATATTGATAAATCCGATCCAAAATACGCAGACCGGGATGAGGCGGATCTGGAGACAATGTATTCCGATACTGTTTTGATTGAGGAAGCAGACTGGACACTGGAATTCGCATTGCAGGAAAGCAAATTTGAACCGGGCACGCTGGATTGCAGCAATTCTGCGAAGATTGTGGAAGCAACGTTAAGTGAACGGATGTTGAAATTTACAAGTGTTGAAGATTTCTCTTTGCATGAGTACATCAAAATCAAGATGAAAGACGGAACGTATCTGGATGGAAAAGATTTTCAGGCAGGTGGATCCGAAGACTATGACAAGGAACGGCAACAGATTGACTTTGTAATCGAATTTTCGATACCGATTGACATCTCGCAGGTGGAGCTGGTTGTAATCGGAAACGAACGACTTCCAATGAAAGAATAAATGAATATAAAAAGATAGAAAGACCGTGGATCGAATCTGCGGTCTTTCGTGTTCTTATGATTGAATCCTGACGCAAAAAGTGGTAAAATATAAATAGTATTTTTGTTACAGGAGGTTTCGGTATATGGAACACAAAAAGATAAAATTTTTACATTCTGTGCGCCTGAAGATGTTACTGGCGATGGCATTTTTTGCTTTCGTAACGGGAGGTTTTGCGTGCGCACTGTTTATTTCTTCGACGAAGGAGGAGATCGGATCAGTCACACGTGGATATATGCGTGATCTTTCCAGAGCTTATGGCGTTATGCTGGACAATGAGCTGGACACGGATGGTGATGATGTGCTGTCCGGTGAGCATCTGGCTTCGATACTTGCAGGTGTAAAGGTGGAAGGCGTTGAAAGCAGTTACATATATGTAGTCAGCGGCGATGGTACAATGCTGTATCATCCAACAGCGGATAAGATCGGCAAGCCTGTGGAGAACAAGGCGGTCAGTGACGCGGTTGCCAAGATTGCCAAAGGCGAGAAGGTTGAAAATGAAGTTGTTAAATATGAATTTAAGGGTGCAGACAAGTACGCCGGTATCTATGTAAATGATACACAGGATTTTATCATGGTAGTAACTGCCGATTATGACGATGTATTCAGCAGTATCCGGAAGGTAGAAGGAAAAATCGGAATTATCGTATTACTTGAGCTGTTGATTGTTGTAACGATCGGATCTGCATTTGCGTATATTATTGTCAAGCCTATGAATGAGGTTTCTGAACTGACGGTGAAGGTCGGGGATATGGATCTGACGGATAATGAGATTCAGACCAGATTGGCAAACCGTAAGGATGAGATCGGACGCATGGGACGAAGCCTTGACTATCTGACACAGTCTTTGAAGGGCGTGGTAGAGAATATCAAGGAGAAGAGCGCGCAGGTCATGGACGCAGCAAATGTGCTGGATTCCGATGCATCTGAGACGTCGACAACGATGGAACAGGTAGAGCAGGCAGTCAATGATATCGCCGAGGGTGCAACGACACAGGCTGGTGAGACACAGCGTGCAGAAGAACATGTTGTGGAGATGGGAAACATGGTGCAGGAGACGAGCGACGAGGTGGAGAAGCTGCTTGCATTTGCACAGGAGATGCAGGAATGCACTTCGCAGGCTTCCGACATTTTGCAGGCATTAGAGAAGGTCAATGCACGTGCCGAGGAGCATATTGACATAATTGCGGAACAGACGAATACAACGAATGAAGCAGCCATGAAGATTAGTGAGGCAACACATCTGATCACATCCATTGCGGAGGAGACGAATCTGCTTGCATTAAATGCCAGTATTGAGGCGGCGAGAGCCGGTGAGCAGGGCAAGGGCTTTGGTGTTGTTGCAAGTGAAATCCAGAAGCTTGCGGAGCAGACAAATGAGTCAGCGACGCATATCGAAGAAATCGTACAGGAACTGCTGCGTGATGCAGAAAAGGCAGTGGAGACGATGTATGGCGTGAAGGAAATCATGCATACACAGAGTGACCATGTGGAACAGACGGAGAGCGCATTTGAACAGGTACAGTCAGGGGTTGAACAGTCAATCGAAGGAATCAACCGCATTTCGGAGCATACAACCCGACTGAATGATGCAAGAGAAAAGGTTGTAGGAATCGTGCAGAACCTGACATCCATTGCAGAGGCAAATGCAGCCGGAACCGAGCAGACATCTGCATCAACTACCGAGGTTGGTGCAATCATGGAAGATATTTCCGGCAAATCAACAGCGATGCGTCAGGCAGCGCAGGAACTGGATGACGGTATGAATATATTCAAATTATAAATCGACAAGGAGGAACGCAATGTATTTTGAAAAATCAAAAGGCTTCCCTGCTGATTTCTTATGGGGCAGTGCATCTGCTGCATATCAGGTAGAGGGTGCTTGGGATGAGGACGGAAAAGGCATGTCCAACTGGGACAAGTTTGTTCGTATTCCGGGCAAGACATTTCAGGGAACAACAGGAGATAAGGCGGTTGACCATTACCACAGATACAAGGAAGATGTAAAGCTGATGGCCCAGATGGGACTCAAGACCTATCGTTTTTCAATTTCCTGGCCAAGAGTCATTCCGGATGGAAATGGCGCAATCAACGAGAAAGGGTTGAAGTTCTATGACGACCTGATCAATGAGCTGATCGCGAATAACATTGTGCCGATGGTGACGGTGTACCACTGGGATATGCCACAGGCACTCGAAGAGCAGTATCATGGCTGGGAGAATCGTCAGATCGTGGATGATTTTGTTCGTTATGCAACGACTTTGTTCGAGCATTTTGGAGATCGTGTCAAGCATTGGATCATCATGAATGAGCAGAATGTATTTACCGCACTTGGTTGGCAGGCAGGTATGCATCCACCAGGAAAGGTTGACGATGATAAGACGTTCTATCAGGTTAATCACCATGCATTTCTGGCACATGCGAAGAGCGTGCTTGCGTTAAAGAAGCTGTATCCGGATGCACTGGTAGGTTCATCCTTCGCATATTCCCCATCGTATGCATATGACCGCCATCCGGAAAATGCGATGGCGAAAGCAGACTATGATGATCTGCGGAATTATTACTGGATGGATATGTATGCATATGGAAGATATCCACGTGCAGCGATCGCGTATCTGGAGAGTCAGGGAATCGCACCACAGATAGAGCCGGGCGATGCGGAAATCTTAAAAGAAGCAGCCGCAAAGGTTGACTTCATGGGTGTAAACTATTACCAGACAACCGTCGTAGAGTATAACCCGATCGATGGTGTAGGAACTTCGCATGAGATGAACACAACCGGTAAGAAGGGTACCGCGAAGGTACAGGGTGTACCGGGATTGTACAAGAATCCTTCCAATGAATTTCTTCCAACGACTGACTGGGATTGGACGATTGATCCAATGGGCATCCGCATGTGTTGCCGTGAGATCACATCCCGTTACGATCTGCCGATCGTTATCTCAGAAAATGGTCTGGGCGCGTTCGACAAGTTCGAGGACGGAAAGATTCATGATCCATATCGTATCGATTACCTGAAGCGTCATATCGAAGAGCTAAAAAAAGCTTGCGATGATGGCTGCCGCGTACTTGCTTACTGTACATGGTCTTATACCGACCTGCTGAGCTGGCTGAATGGTTACCAGAAGCGGTACGGATTTGTCTATGTTGACCGCGAGGAGGACGAGAACAGCGGAACACTCAACCGTTACAAGAAAGACTCCTTCGACTGGTATAAGCATGTCATCGAGACAAACGGCGAGGAACTGTAAGAAACACGTAATCTGCAACAAAATCAAGAAGAGTAATTCAAAGACTGCAACGTATCTGCGTTGCAGTCTTTTTGCGTGCCAATGTTCCCGTACTTGCATATAGTATTATTGGCAGACTTACAAAATATTTGGAGGGAACAATATGGCACGCGTATTTATTGGCGTAGGACATGGCGGTACCGACCCCGGCGCTGTTGGCTATCTCGTTGAAAAGGACGTGAATTTGAAGATGGCGAAAGCCTGCTACGATTACCTGCAGGCAAGGGGCATTGACACGCGCATTTCACGAACGGGGGATGTGACCGATAAGCTGGTATCAAAGATCGACCGCTGTAATGCATTTGCACCGGATCTCGCGCTGGATATCCACAATAACGCTGGTGGTGGGGATGGCTTCGAGATCTTCCACAGTGTAGTCGGCGGCAAAGGAAAGGAACTTGCACAGAATATCGAAAAAGAGATTGTGAAGATCGGGCAGAACAGTCGGGGCTTGAAGACGAAGAAGAATTCTTATGGACGCGACTATTTCGGATTTATCCGGAGTACGATATGTCCGGCGGTCATCTGCGAGGGTGTATTTGTAGATAACAAAGCGGATGCGGCGCAGGCAGATACCGATGCAGAATGCCGCGCATTTGGTGAGGCGTATGCCCGTGGAATCCTTGCAACACTCGGAATTGCGGATATGGCTGGGAAGACAGACACAACAAGCAAACTAAATGGTGCATCTGGAACGAAGACACCTGCACCGGCTACTGGAAACACAAGCGGTTATAAGGTGAAGGTAACGGCGAACGGCTTGAATATCCGCAAGGATGCGGGAGTCGCACATACAGTAACCGGGGTAATCCGTGACAAGGGTGTGTACACGATCGTGGCTGAAAAGACAGTATCCGGGCAGAAATGGGGAAAACTGAAAAGTGGTGCTGGATGGATTTGTCTCGCCTACACGAAAAAAGTGTAACACTTGACAATTAAAATCAAAAATAATATTTCACAAAGGATTCTCAAGTTGCGAAATAAGTGGTATAATGTACAGCATATGGCGGTCAGAGGAAATTCTGCGTGCCTGAATTAGGAGGATTACAAAAATGGAAAAAAGAGAGTTGGTATATTATCGACTGGATAAGATTGACGGTAAGATCTTAGATATCCTGCAGGGAAATGCAAGAGCATCTTTGAAGGAAATTGCAGAGCAGGTATTTCTGTCTCCGACAGCCGTTGGCGCACGTATTGACCGTATGTTGCAGGAGGGCGTGCTGGAAGGATTTACAACGAGACTGAACCCAGAAGCCATGGGACATTATATCAAAGCATTTATCAATCTGGAGGTACAGCCGGAGCAGCGTGAAGAGTTCAACGAGTACATTGACGGCGTATTGAATGTCGTAGAATGTAACTGCGTGACAGGCGATTTCTCTATGCTGATCGAGGTCCGTTTCCCAACAACAACCGAGCTGGATCATTTCGTAGGCGAGTTGCAGAAGTTTGGTAAGACAAAGACACAGATTGTATTCTCAACATGCGTGAAGCACAGATGCCGGTACTGGAAGGTGGATGGCAGAGATTTCGAGTCTCATGCCAAGGCATCAGAAAATCCGGAATCTGAGAAAACCGATAAATAGGCAAATAGACAAAGGATTTTTAAGTGAAAAAAAATTTCACGAAAGAATCTAAAGTTTTTTCTTTACAATCCTTTGTTTTAGTATTATAATGTGCCTATCGGTTGAAAAAAACCGAAATATTTAATTCCTAGGGGGAAATTTACTATGTCATATGTTGACGAGGTACTCGAGGTAGTACGAAAGAAAAATGCAGATCAGCCAGAATTTTTACAGGCAGTAACAGAAGTACTTGAGTCTCTTAGACCATGTATCGATGCGAACGAGGAATTATACAAGAAGAATGCAATTCTTGAGAGAATTACAGAGCCAGACAGACAGCTCATGTTCCGTGTTCCATGGGTAGATGACAACGGTCAGGTTCAGGTAAATAGAGGTTTCCGTGTACAGTTTAACAATGCAATCGGACCTTACAAGGGTGGTCTTCGTTTACACCCATCTGTAAACTTAGGTATTATCAAGTTCTTAGGTTTTGAACAGATTTTCAAGAACTCACTCACAAGCCTTCCTATCGGCGGTGGTAAAGGTGGTTCTGACTTCGATCCAAAGGGTAAGTCAGACAGAGAAATTATGGCATTCTGCCAGAGCTTTATGACAGAACTCTGCAAGTACATCGGTGCTGATGTCGATGTTCCTGCCGGTGATATCGGTACAGGCGCAAGAGAAATCGGTTATATGTTCGGACAGTACAAGAGAATCAGAGGGATGTTTGAAGGCGTTCTTACAGGTAAGGGCCTTACATACGGCGGTTCTTTAGCAAGAACAGAAGCTACAGGTTATGGTTTATTATACATCACAGAAGAATTAATGAAGTGCCATGGCGATTCATTAGAAGGCAAGACAGTTGCTGTTTCAGGTGCCGGTAACGTTGCAATCTACGCAATCCAGAAAGCACAGCAGCTCGGTGCTAAGGTTGTTACATGCTCAGATTCAACAGGCTGGATTTATGATCCGGAAGGAATCGATGTAGAACTTCTCAAGGAAGTTAAGGAAGTTAAGAGAGCAAGATTAACAGAGTATGCAGCTGCAAGAAAGTCTGCTGAATACCATGAAAAGAAGAACGGCGAACACGGCGTATGGTCAGTGAAGTGTGACATTGCGCTTCCATGTGCTACACAGAACGAACTTGACCTTGATGACGCTAAGCAGTTAGTTGCAAACGGTGTAAAGGCTGTTTGTGAAGGTGCTAACATGCCTACAACTCTTGAAGCTACACAGTATTTCCAGAACAACGGTGTATGGTTTATCTGTGGTAAGGCTTCTAATGCCGGTGGTGTTGCAACATCTGCTCTTGAAATGAGCCAGAACAGCGAAAGACTCAGCTGGACATTTGAAGAAGTTGACGCTAAGCTCAAGAACATCATGGTTAATATCTATCACAATATTGATGATGCTGCTAAGAGATACGGCATGGAAGGCAACTATGTAGCCGGTGCAAATATTGCAGGTTTTGAAAAGGTTGTAAACGCTATGCTCGCTCAGGGTGTTTGCTAATTTAAAATAAATTTCATCACACAGACAAAAAAAGACACATTTTTACACTCCGGATTCGGTATGATAGCGGTTGTAAGAATGTGTCTTTTTATAATTCCATGAGCTATGGCTATGGCAGGGGTAATGAATCCGTGGTATAATACCTAAAATAAAAGAAGAGGAGGCTGTTGCAGATGATGAACTTATTTGAAGGTGTCAGAAAGATGACGGATGACGAAATCCGTATGCAGATCGCACTGTTTCGCAATGTCACCCTGCTGAATGCCGCGAAAGAAACGTCGGGTAAGGTGCTTGGCGGGCTGGCAGACATTGCCAACGCATTTGCGGAAAGCTTCAGCAAAAGAACGCCGTTTGATTTTCAGGTAACGCGCGTGTGTGACATGGTACGAAAAGAATATGACCGTTTAAAGGCAAATGACCGGGTGCAGTTAGAATACGAACTCAAAAAAATTCTGACCGAAAAATGCAGGGAGCTGGTGCCGGAAGAATCCGAAGAGCCGGATGAAGAACGGCTCTCCTTTTTAATCATCAATGAAGCAGCGAAAGTCTACGGAATCCATAAATATAAGACACCGTCGGGTAAAATCGAAGCTGTCAGTACAGCTTATAATAATGCACTGCTGTCCGTGATACATACAAGACTGCAAAAGCAGGGCAAAGAAGAAGTAATCCATACCGACCAGAAAATTCAGGATGCCATGAATGCCGTATCATTGGATACCAAGCGCCAGCTGCAGTCTGCGCTTATGCCAAAGGAATTCAGCGGACGGTGCATCGGACGTATTTTAAGACTGGAACGTTCCACAAAGTACCTTTCGTATACGGTGACATTTTTAGGCTACGGCTGTTTTGATGAGGTATTATCCAACGTATCTGCCGTCTTTTCGGCGATGCGGGCGTTCAAACGGATTTCACGTGTACTGTTTGCACAGATGATATGGAAAATAAAAAATACAAGTCATTTGACATTTACCATAGCAGAAAATGTCCTTCCGGCATATCTGGACCCGGTCAGACGTCAGGAATTTATGATACAGGAACAGGAATTCCGTGCGGCGCTGGCAGGAAGAATTGAATCGGAGCAGCAGTATGCAAAGTGTGAACAGGCAGTCACAAAACAGGAAGAAAAAGCAGCCGATGCAAAACAGCGGCTGGAACTGATGCAGCGGGATTATGATGAATTACAGATGAAATTTATGGGGCTTGAAAGCCGTAAAGATGAATATATGAACAGGACAAGACCGGAAAATGAAACAAAAGACTATTACAGCGAAGTCAATGAAACGAAACGCCGGTTAGACCGGGCACAGGCACAGCTGTCAAAGGCCGGAGCAAAATACCGCGAAGAGGAAGAAAAGCGCGGCAGGGCAGAATCCGAAAAGAATACGGCGATGCTTAACCTGGAAGTGGTAAAGCGCAAAACGGAAGAAGAAGTCCGTGAACGGGCGCGGGAAATTGAAAAAGTGTGGAAAGCTTTTTTCTTCCGGTTTTCATTTGAGGAGGATTTGTTTGAGTCGGTTGTGATTCATTTCACAAGGGATGAGGTTTTAATTATAGAAGAAATGTTAAAAGAACTGCATGAAAGCCGGAATACGGGAAGTTTTGCCTATGAAACAAAACAGGAAGAAGACCATACGGAAAGCGTGACCTATACGGTGACGCCGGGCGAAAAGGTTATCCGTATCGTTTATGAGAAAACACACATTATGCAGATAGGATAAAGAGGACAGTGAAAAATGGCGGAAAACAGATATTGTGACATAGAAGCGTTTCTGGATACGATTCCACAATATGCAGGAGAAAGCGGTGTTGTGCGGGCAGGCGCACTGCTTGAAGAATTGGGACATCCGGAAAAAACATTAAAAATCATTCATGTTGCAGGCAGCAACGGAAAAGGTTCAGTGTGTGCCTATTTAAACAGGATTCTGATACAGCACGGCTTTAGGACAGGACTATTTACATCCCCGCATTTAGTTGATGTCAGGGAGCGTATCCGCATTGATAATGAAATGGTTTCCAAAAGTGATTTTGTACAGGCATTTGACAGGGTACACAGTGCAGCAAAACGTCTGCAGAAGAAAAATATCACGCTGGCATATTTTGACTGGCTGTTTGGCATGGCGCTGCTGTTATTTGTGCAGAAACAGGCCGATTTTGTCATTCTGGAAACCGGACTTGGCGGGCGGCTCGATGCCACCAATGCAGTACAAAATCCGGTGCTGTCCGTGATTACAACCATCAGTTTAGAGCATACTGCGGTGCTTGGGGATACCCTTTCACAGATAGCAAAAGAAAAGGCGGGCATTTTAAAGCAAGGTGTTTCTGCAGTTTATTCGGCAAAAGAACCGGAAGTCATTCACGTGATGGAACAGACCGCAGAAAATGCAGGTGTTCCGGTATTGGAAGGCGTAACACCGGCAGACTATCAAATTACGAAAAACACAGGAAAGTGTATTGATTTTTCACTGCATAATGGTTATTATAAGAATGATTGTTTTTCTCTGGCAACAGGAGCTGTTTATCAGGCGGAAAATTGCAGCCTCGCTTTAACCGGTGCGGCACTTTTGCAGAAGGCAGGCATTTTACAGCTTGATGAGGGGAAAGTAAGGCAGGCCGTTTTTGAAACCTGCTGGGAAGGCAGAATGGAAGAAATTGAGCCGGATATTTATATTGACGGTGCACACAATCCGGAAGGCATTGAAGCATTTATCCGGTCGGCGCGTTCTATTTGCGGGAAAAGACCGGCAGTTCTTTTATTTTCAGTTGTAAAAGATAAGAATTTTGAGCAGATGATTGGGATGCTTGCGGCATCCGGGGTATTTACCCATTATATTATTGTACAGATGCAGACAAAAAGGCATCTTGCAGGTGAGAGTATCGAAGAACTGTTTGCAAAGTATACATCAGCCCCCCTGACAGAGTTTGACGAATCCTTTGACGGATATTTATATGGGAAGAAACTGCAAGAGGAGATTCCTGACAGCGTATTATTTTGTACAGGGTCTTTATATCTGGCAGGGGAACTCAAACAGAAGCTGCAAAATGGCAGATAAGGAAAAAGGAAAGGTTTGGTATAAGATTATGATAGATTTTGATGAAGAAATTAAGAAGTTTCAGCCGAGTCTGGAAGTTGATGATGCGGAAGAAGCGATTTATAATAATGATGTGCCGGACATCACAGACCTGATTGCAAAGATTATGGAAGATAAGCAGAAGGAATTAGGCATAGAAATATTCCTTATTGCAGATGAACCATACAGAGAGTTAGCTTATGACGGTGTTGATGTTCCATATCTTACTAAATATTACGACAATACTATTGTTGGTTATTCATACAGTAAGTCGCTTTCACTTCCAGGTGAGCGAATCGGATATCTTGTTATTCCTGATGAGGTTACAGATTCAGAAGATGTTAAGTCAGCAGCTTCTGTAGCTACAAGAATTTTAGGATTCGTTAATGCACCTTCACTTATGCAGAGAGTTGTTGCAAAATGTGTTGATGCACAGGTTAACCTTGAAGCATATGACAAGAACAGAAAGGTAATATACGAAGGACTCACAAAGTTAGGCTTTGAATGTGTAAAGCCAGAGGGAGCTTTCTATCTTTTCGTAAAGTCGCCTGTTGAAGATGAAACTGTTTTCTGTGAGGCAGCCAAGAAGCACAATATCCTTATGGTTCCTGCGTCATCATTTGGATGCCCTGGATATGTTAGAATTGCATACTGTGTATCTTATGAGACAATTGTTAATTCATTACCACATTTTGCAGAAGTTGCTAAAGAGATGGGGTTATAATTATTTGTGAAAGAAGAGGACTTATATATGAAGACATGGGAGAAGAATATCAGAAGAGTTGAGCCATATGTGCCGGGAGAGCAGCCTAAGGTTAAAGATGTTGTAAAGCTTAATACCAACGAGAATCCATATCCTCCAACACCTAAGGTGCTTGAGGCAGCAGAGAGAATGAATATCAGCGATTTAAGGCTTTATCCGGACCCTGAGGTTACAGACCTTGTACATGCAATTGCAGCTTATTACGGAATGAATGATAATCAGGTGTTCGTCGGAGTTGGCTCTGATGATGTATTGTCAATGTGCTTCCTGACATTCTTTAATTCTGACAAGCCAATACTGTTTCCTGATATCTCATATTCATTCTACAGTGTATGGGCTGACCTTTACAGAATTCCATATGAGAAGCAGCCGCTTGATAAGGATTTTAATATAATTCCAGAAGATTATTACAAGGAGAATGGCGGAGCGGTATTCCCTAACCCTAATGCTCCTACAGCACTTTATATGGAACTTGATAAGGTTGAGGATATTATTAAACATAATCAGGATGTAGTTGTTATTGTTGATGAGGCATATATTGATTTTGGCGGAAAGTCAGCAATGGAGCTTGTCAATAAGTATGAAAATGTGCTGGTTGTCCAGACATTTTCTAAGTCACGTTCAATGGCTGGTATGAGAATAGGTTACTGCTTTGGTAATCCTGAGCTTATAAAGGCTCTTAATGATGTCAAATTCTCATTCAATTCATACACAATGAACAGAACTTCAATAAGCTATGGCATTGAGTCTGTCAATGATAAGGAATACTTTGAAGAGTGCGTGGGTAAGATAGTTAAGACCAGAGAGAATGCTAAGGAAAGACTTTCACAGTTAGGCTTCTCATTCCCTGACTCTAAGGCTAACTTTATATTTGCAACACACAAGAGTGTTCCGGCTAAGGAAATATTTGAAAAACTTAAAGAAAAGAACATATTTGTCAGATATTTTAACCAGCCACTTATTGATAATTACTTAAGAATTACAATAGGAACTGATGAGCAGATGGAAAAGCTTTACGCTGCGTTAGAAGAGATAACAGGACAGGTTAAGTAATATGGGAATACCTTTTGAACAGAGAAATTTTCAGAAAGAACTTGATAAGAAGATAGCGGGCTTCCAGAAAGACGGAATTGTACCGACACTGCTGCTTCACAGCTGCTGTGCACCGTGCAGCAGCCACTGCATAGAGTATCTTTCTGATTATTTCCATATAACTGTATTCTACTACAATCCGAACATATCAGCCGAAGA
>OOCZ01001689.1_pt1 | contig 13377 bp, 9 predicted proteins | sample 1671631 | NCBI WGS metagenome assembly OOCZ01 (sample SAMN06348176, study PRJEB24527) | human gut metagenome | reverse complement strand
GACGGATCTTCCGCACGCCGCAGGCGGCCGCCGCGGCCGCGATGTCCCGCAGCTGCTCGAGCGAGCACATCTCGCTGTGCGCCCGCTTCTCCACGCCTTCCGCGCCCATGCAGTAGCGGCAGCGGAGGTTGCAGAGGTCGGTCACGGACAGGCGCAGGTATGTAATTTTCCGGCCGAAAGTGTCCTGCATGGCGTGTCCTCGTTATTTTTCTGAAAATACTACCTTATTATAGCAAATTTGCTGTGCATTTTGCAAGGTGGACGTGCGGCGATTTCGGAAATCTGTTCGGTAATACCGAAAACTTCTTGACGAAGATGCGCACGGGCGGGTACAATGGGAGAAGAAAAGGGGGGTGCAGCTTGGAGAACAGGGGAACCGTGCGGTCGGTCGCCAAGGCGATGGAGCTGCTGGAGCGCATCGGCCTGGCCGACAAGGCCGACACCTACCCGAACATGCTTTCCGGCGGGCAGAAGCAGCGCATTGCCATTGTGCGTGCGCTGGCCATGAACCCCGACGTGCTGCTGTTCGACGAGCCGACCTCGGCCCTTGACCCCGAGATGGTGGGCGAGGTGCTGGAGCTGATGAAGGAGCTGGCCCACACCGGCATCACCATGCTGGTGGTCACCCACGAAATGGGCTTCGCCCGCGAGGTGTCCAACCGCGTCATCTTCATCGACGACGGCAAGATCCAGGAGGACGAGCCGCCGCAGGAGCTGTTCACGAATCCGAAGCATCCCAGACTGAAAGCATTCCTTTCTAAGATGCTGTAAGGCTTTTTCCACAGAGTAAAAGGGGCTGTTGCATGTGCAGCAGCCCCTTTTACTCTGTATTATTCTTTGATGCGGAACACAAACAGCTTGCTGAAAATGTAATTCAGAGCCATGACGATGAACTGTACCGCAAACTTAGAGATCCGGTCATTCCAGTGCAGAATATTTACCAGCAATGTCATGCAGGCCATTTCGATAAGGAGAGTGGAAATCCTCGCACTGAAAAATTTCAGCATTTCGCGCAATTTATCAGCACTTTTGCTTTCAAAAACGAACTTCCTGTTTGTGATGTAAGCAAAAGAGACTGCGCAGATCCATGAGAGCGTATTGGCAGTCATCAGTTGAAATGGGTCTTGCGGGTTCAGAAAGACTGCAGTGAAAAAATAGTAACTTGCCAGACTCACTACCGTAGTCAGACCACCTACGATCACATAGTTGATCAATTCCTTATAACGAAAATAAAGTTGCTTTATTATTTGTATCATACGCAGTGCCCGGAATTGATTTCCTTTTCCACAATATAGATCGGACGGTTTTTCAGCTCTGCAAATGCAACGGAAAAATATTCACCCATAATTCCGACCAGCAAAAAGAGAACGGCAAATAAAACATTGACTGCCGCAAGGATCACCTTATACTCGCGGAAGCCGCACAGTGCACTTATAGCAAAAATCACAGCAGCAAGAAAACTTACAGCACCGGCATAGAGGCCGAGTTTCAGTGGAAAATCAGAAAAACCGACTATGGTGCTGATTGCAAAATTCATCAGTTTTTTTAGCGTATAGTGGCTGGCACCGCCAGCTCTTTCCGCAGCAGTGTATTCCAGCGTTGTTTTCCGGAAACCAACGCTTTGTACATATCCACGTAGAAAACGAGTTTTTTCACGGTAATTTGTACGTAGAACATCTGCCACACGGCTACTGATGGCAAAGAAATCCGATGCATTTTCCTCCAGCTTTACTTGATCAGACAAGGCGTTGATCACCCGGTAGAATGCTCTGGATGTAAAGTTTTTGATGGCACCTGCCGATTTGTTGGAGGTTCGGACCATGCTGATAACCTCATAGCCTTCCTCAAATTTCGCCATGATGGGGGCGATGCATTCCAGAGGGTGCTGCAGGTCGGCATCCATGCAAATGATCACGTCCCCCGCAGCATGATCGATGCCTGCAATCATGGCAGCCTCGTGGCCAAAATTTCGCGAAAAACTGATTACACGGACATTCTTGTTCTGTTGCGCAATCACTTCCAGAATATTCATACTGGCATCGGTACTGCCATCATTTACAAAAATCAGCTCATATCCCCCTCCCCCGTATTCCAAATTCTGTTCGATGGAGCAGAAAGCTTTATAAAACTTTTCCAGAACGGCTTCTTCGTTATAAACTGAAATAATTAACGATAATTTTTTCATTTAACTTCCCTGCTTTTTCGTAGTTCTTACGGCTCATCTGCAAATTTGACAACAATTTTTCCGTTGATGCACCGGATCGAGCCCTGATCCGGATAGCAGGGCATAGATGCTACCTCGGCATTACCGTCAAACTCTGCGGCATCTCCTAATTCCGGTGCAAAGCCACACCAAAACTCCATGGCTTCCTTCCATGCGTAATCATTGAAAATAGGTTCTCCTTTATATGTAGCCAGATCCAAATCATCGAAATATTCGCTGATTCCAACAAGATTTTTATCGTGCTTGTCATACTCCCCGATATAAACAACTTGCGCATCTTCAGTATAACCTTCGATACTTTCAATTCGCGTGATCAAAGTTGTGTAATAACTGATCATTTGTGTCTGCATCACGTCTGCTTTTAGGTAGAGGATATTGCTGTAACGAATATTTAGAGTCACAAGTACTCCTAATAGGGCAACAGCAGCTTTACATAGGGCACCTTCTACTTTTGTTCTATCTTCGGGATATTTATCAATAAACCATACAACCAAAGCAAAGGCAAACGCCTGTCCAAAAGTCATTACGGCATGAACATCCCAAGGCTCTACCATCAGGTATACAAAGCATGCTGCAATAGGATATGCGATTAGGATCAATAGGGTTTGACATCCTTTTGGGGTCTTAAGAATATACATTTTCCGGAGCACAAATATGGCAATGATCGCAGTAACAATGATCAACAAAGTATAGACATATCTTGCGCTGAAGTCTTCCACAGCAGTGCTTGGATAAAAGAATGAGCCGTAACCGCACAGTATCCGATAAATATAATTGCTCAGATTTGTTCTTCCAAAATGATTGATACCTTTGTAATCCGTCAAAACAACGCCAAACTGATTCAGAAAATATTGATTGACTAGAAAATATTCTGTAACAAACCCAATGCACACAGTTGCATTACACAGGGCCATTTTCCAAAACGCTTTCCAGTTCATATCAGACTGCCGGATATCTTCCATCATATAAAGCAGCAATGTACAGATGCAGACCGGGATATTTGCCTGGTACACACCAACAGAGCAAGCCATCAAAACCGTGCAGAGTAATAGAGCGACAACATTCTTTTTCTGGTGAAAAATCCATGCTCCAACAACTCCCAGTAGGGATGCAGCATAATAGTATGGTGCAGTAAACATGTAACTGAATGTTCCCGTCACTGACGGAAATGTCACCATACTTCCGCACAGCAGAATAACAAGAGGCTTTGACTGGATCTTCAAACTATCCACCAGCAGATATACGATTGCTGCAATGCACAAAATCGTAATCGTACCATTTACCACTGGCAGGCTGTAGTTTTTACTACCCAGCAAATTTGCACTCAGACTTCCAAGAATGCCCAGCATCCACCGTCCAGATTCGTAAGTAGCGCCCACTTCATTGAAATACCGTACATCATCATGGAATGAGTATTTGTTGAACAGAACCATACCATGCGCCAACAATCCCCAAAAAGTAGCACTGCACAGTACTGTTTTTAACAGGCTCTCATTTACCTTTAGCTTTTCCGCAGTTTTTTCCATGTCTTTCTCCCAAACAAGGCATCATTCCCGAATTTAGCCAAAACTATATAGTTGTATTATACAATGTCAGCCTATCTCCTGCAACTATTTCTGCAAAAAAACGTGCTCTGTGGTTTCTATTTTCCACAGAGCACAGTTCTCATCATTCTGTTTTGTTGCAACTTTTACAGCGCATTATTCGTACCATCTGTTTCCTGCTCACTGGTGTACAGCACCATCAGATGGTTGGCGCTTTCTTCCAGCTGGGTCTTGGCCTGACGCAGGGCGGCTTCCTCGTTTTCATTCATTTTTTCGGGCTTATCCTTGCGCAGGCAGCGGCGGAGGTTGGCGAGGTCGGTTTTGATGCGGTTCTTCTCGTCCTTGTCCAGCTCCTTTTTGCATTTGGAAAGAGCCTCGTCCACCTTGTAGGCCAGCACCTCGGCCTGATTGTGCAGGTCCAGCCGCTCCTTGCGGCGGCTGTCCTCGGCCTCGTAGGCGGCAGCGTCTGCCATGGCACGCTGGATCTCATTTTCCGAAAGGTTGGTGCTGCCGGTGATGGTGATGTTCTGCTCCCGGCCGGTGCCAAGGTCTTTGGCAGACACCTTCACTACGCCGTTCACGTCGATATCAAAGGTAACTTCGATCTGCGGTTTGGAAGAGAAGCTTGCCCGGATGCCGGTGAGCTTGAATTTGCCCAGACTCTTGTTGTCGCGGGCAAAGTGGCGCTCGCCCTGCAGCACGTTGATCTCCACACTGGTCTGCATGGGCCGTGCGGTGGTGAAGATCTGGCTCTTGCGGGTGGGGATCATGCTGTTGCGGGTGATCAGCGGGGTGGCCACGCCGCCCAGCGTCTCAATGGAGAGAGTCAGCGGGGTCACATCCATCAGCACAAGGCCCTGCGCCGCTGCGCCGGTGGCACCGGCCAGCTTGCCGCCGCCCTGCAGCAGACCGCCCTGCACAGCCGCACCCATGGCAACACACTCGTCCGGGTTCAGGCTGTGGCTGGGTTCGCAGCCCAGCAGCTCCTTCACCTGACGCTCCACCGCAGGCATCCGGGTGCTGCCGCCCACCAGCAGCACCTTGCCCAGCTGGCTGGCAGAAATGCCTGCATCCCGCAGGGCATTCTGCACGGGAGCCACTGTGCGGGCCAGCAGGTCGCCGGTCATCATTTCGAACTGCGGGCGGGAAAGCGAGATATCCAAGTGGTGAGGGCCGTCCTTGCCCACTGCGATAAAGGGCAGGTTCAGCTGTGCCGACGGCGCGGCAGAAAGCTCCTTCTTTGCCTTTTCGGCTTCCTCTTTCAGCCGGCCCATAGCTGCCGGGTCGCGGGAGAGGTCGATGCGATCCGATTTTTTGAACTCGGCCACGGCATATTCCACGATGCGCTGATCGAAGTCGTCACCGCCCAGATGGGTGTCGCCGCCGGTGGCAAGCACCGTAAAGGTCCCGTCCTCGATCTCGATGATGGACACATCAAAGGTGCCGCCGCCGAGGTCGTAGACGAGGATCTTCTGCGCCGCTTCGTTATCCAAACCATAGGCCACAGCGGCAGCAGTAGGCTCGTTGATGATGCGCAGCACGTTCAGGCCTGCAATGCGGCCTGCATCCTGCGTAGCCTTGCGCTGGCTGTCGTCGAAGTAGGCGGGCACCGTGATGACCGCTTCGGTCACCGGCTCGCCCAGATAGCTCTCGGCATCGCGGCGGATCTTGGCCAAGATCATGGCGCTGATCTCCTGCGGGGTCAGGTCTTTGCCGTCGATGTGCACCCGGTAGTCACTGCCCATATGGCGCTTGATACTGGAGATGGTGCGCCCGGAATTTGTGGCGATCTGGCGCTTGGCCGCACCGCCCACCAGACGTTCACCGTCCTTCGTGAAGGCCACAACGCTGGGGGTGGTGCGCTCACCCTCCGCATTGGTGATGACCACGGGCTTGCCGCCCTCCACCACTGCCACGCAGGAATTGGTCGTGCCGAGATCGATGCCGATTACTTTGCTCATACTGTCTGTTTCCTCTCCGGTGCTGTGCATCTTGGGCGCAGCTCTTCAAATCATTTCCGAGTATATCTTACCGTCCCGATATGACGATTTTTTAGTCCAATTGTAAAGATTCCATGTCGTAAGCTGTGGCTCGGGCAGGCAGTTCACTGGTCAGTTCCCGGATGAGCTGGTCGGCTTCGGCCAGCCACTGCTCTGCGTCCGGCTCGTGCTCACGTGCCTTGATGGAAAAGCCCTGCCTTGCTTCTGCGGCCAGTGCCAGCGCCTTTTTGCGGCTGGTGTAGCGCGTTTCGGTCTGGGCCACACGCAGGCACACCTGCGGAGTGTACTCGATATCCGGCATATGGGCTGCGTTGGTGCGGGCACGGCGGTAATACAAAAGTGCCCGGCCATTGTCGCCCCGGGCAGCGCAGTCATCGCCCAGTGCAATGTTGGATAAGATCTCGCCGCTGTCCGCTGCTTCCTTCCACATGCGGCGGGCCTTGGCACGGTTCGTGCGGGTGCCGCGGCCCTTATAAATACAGTCTGCCAGCAGGGCAAGTCCCATGGCGCTGCCAAGCTCGGCTGCTTTTTCAAAGTATTCCACAGCCTGCGCCCAGTTGCCCTTGCGGGCGGCTTCCTTTCCGGCATCCGCTTTCTCATCACCGGGGTCTTCCGGCGTATGGCCCGCGTGCAGCAAACCGTTGAGCAGAGCGCCGTCCAGCGTAGCCGAGTGGCTCCACGGGTCCAGCACCACGCCGTCGATCCCCTCCGTGGAAAGGGCCAGCTCCATGGCATCCTGCAGGGTGTAATCTGCCATTGGCCGGGCAGAAGTGCTGCGGTCGGCGCAGGCCGCAGCTGCAGAGGTGAACATAGGCAGCCATGTGCGGCCCTTCTCGTTGCGCAGGGTCCACAGCTGCAGGTCCTTAGCCTTTGCCGTGGGCACCGGATGCTCCGTCCACGGTGCAGGCGTGTTGTGCACCGTCAGTGCCGTGCGCAGCGGCACCAGAACATGGGTCTCCATTTCCAGTGCATAGTTCAAAGCGCCCATCAGCGTCCAGAAGCTTTCTTCGTTCTGGCCTTTATATAAATTTTCCACTGCCTGCTCAAAGGCCGGGCAGCCGGTGCCCGCCGGGCTGTAGGCCGGAGCGTTCTGCCGATGCTTGCGGGTGCCCACCGGGCGCAGCCGAATGCCGCCGTCTTGTCTTTTTGCCATCTGCTCACCATTCTTCCAGTTTCTAGTCAGTTTTTAGTATAGCAGGAAATGGCTTTGGGTACAACGCCTATCTGTATGTATCCATTTTTCCCTGCTCAAAAAAAGCGGGGTGCCAGATCAGCTTCTTCTGGCACCCCGTTAAAAATACATTTTTCCTGAAACGCCTTATTCCGCGTCCAGATCTTCTTCGGTCTCAGCAGCAATATAGATCGGTCTGTGCTTTGTTTCAAGATATGTTTTGGCAAGGTACTCGCCCGCAATTCCCGTACACAGCAGCTGCACACCACTGCACAAAAGGATAATGCAGACAAGGCTCGGCCAGCCGGAAGTAGGGTCGCCGAACATCAGTGCACGCACCACCACGATCATGATGCCTACAAACGCCAATACGCAAAAGGCAAGGCCAAGGCCCGCCGCCATCAGCAGCGGAGCTGTGGAAAAGCCCACAATGCCTTCGATCGAATATTTGAGCAGACCCCAGAAGTTCCACTTTGTTGTGCCCGCCACACGCTCTACGTTTTTGTAGTCGATCCACTTTGTTTTAAAGCCGACCCAGCTGAAAATGCCCTTGCTGAAGCGGTTATATTCCGCCATGCTCAGCACGGCATCAGTCATTTTGCGGCTCATCAGGCGGAAGTCTCTTGCTCCATCCACGATCTCTGTATCCGAGAGCTTATTGATGATCTGATAAAACTTTTTGGTAAACCAGCTGCGAACGGGCGGTTCACCCTCGCGTGTCGTGCGGCGGGTGGCCGCGCAGTCATATTCGCCGGAGAGCAGCAGCTCCAGCATTTCCGGCAGCAGTGACGGCGGGTCCTGCAGATCCGCATCCATCGTTGCTACATAATCGCCCTTTGCCGCTTTTAATCCGGCATAAATGCCTGCTTCCTTGCCAAAGTTCCGGCTGAAGGAGATGTACCGCACACGGGCATCTTTCCGGTGCAATTCCCGCGCGATCTGCAGTGTGCGGTCTTTTGAGCCGTCATCCACAAAGATGAACTCAAAATCTGCTCCGTGGGATATTCCCATCTGCTGTGCGATCTTGCTGGCCTCTTTATAAAAAATGGGAAGTGATTCTTCCTCATTGTAGCACGGAACGACCAAACTTATCAGCATTCCTGTTTCCCCTTTTGTGCAATATTTAAAATCATTGTAGCATACCCCCACCCTGGTTTCAACCGTTTTCGGCATTTTGCCCGGCGGTTTTCAGCACACTTTTGCAATAAAAACATTTTCTATGGCTTTTTAAGTTTTTGTACGCTATAATAAGTAGGATTTCATAAACCTTATAATGCAAGAAAGAAGGAGTATCGCCTTGAACAAGATGCTAGGCTATCTGAAGGACTACAAGCGCGAGAGCGTGCTTGCGCCCCTTTTCAAGATGCTGGAAGCCACGTTCGACCTGTTCGTGCCGCTGGTCATGGCGGATATCGTGAACATCGGCATTGCCGCCCACGACTTCCACTATATTCTTGTGCGGTGCGGCATTTTGCTGCTGCTGGCCATGATCGGCCTTGCCTGCAGCCTGACGGCACAGTATTTTTCCGCAAAGGCGGCCGTGGGCTATTCCACAGCTCTGCGCCACGCCCTGTTTGAGCACATCCAGACCCTGAGCTTTACCGAGATGGACACCCTCGGCACCAGCACCCTGATCACCCGTATGACCAGCGACGTGAATCAGGTGCAGAGCGGCCTGAACCTGTTTTTACGCCTGTTCCTGCGCAGCCCGTTCGTGGTGATCGGTGCCATGGTCATGGCCTTTACGGTGAATTCCCGTGCAGCGCTGATCTTTGTAGTGACCATCCCGCTGCTGAGCGTGGTGGTGTTCGGCATCATGGCTGCTACCCGGCCCCTGTACAAGACGGTACAGAATCGCCTTGACCGGGTGCTGGGCCTGACCCGCGAAAACCTGACCGGCGTGCGCGTGGTGCGCGCCTTTGATAAGGAAAAGAGCGAGGTAGAGCGCTTTGAGAATGCCAACGACCTGCTGACCAAGATGCAGCTCCATGTAGGCCATATCTCTGCCCTGATGAACCCGCTGACCTATGTGCTCATCAACATTGCCATTGTGGCACTGCTATATGTGGGCAGCATTGAGATCAATGTGGGTGGCATGGCTTCCGGCGACGTGATTGCGCTGGTGAACTACATGAACCAGATCCTTGTGGAGCTGGTCAAGCTGGCAAACCTGATCGTGCAGGTGAGCAAGGCGCTGGCCTGCGCAGGCCGCGTGCAGGCTGTGCTGGACACCACGCCCGGCATGGCCTTCCCGGAAAAGCTTCTGGGCGAGGTGCCCGCCGAAAAATCCGGCGATGCCGTGCGCTTTGAGCATGTAAGCCTGACCTATGCGGGTGCCGGTGCACCCAGCCTTTCCGACATCAGCTTCACTGCAAAGCGCGGCCAGACCATTGGTGTCATCGGCGGTACCGGCAGCGGCAAATCCAGCCTTGTCAACCTGATCCCCCGCTTCTACGATGCCACCGACGGCACGGTGGAGATCATGGGCCGCGATGCCCGGAACTATCCCCGCGAAGAACTGCGCAGCAAGGCAGCCATGGTCATGCAGAAGGCCCAGCTCTTTGGCGGCACCATCCGCTCCAACCTGCTGTGGGGCAACAAGAATGCCACCGATGCGGACCTGTGGGCCGCACTGGAAACAGCACAGGCTGCAGAGTTCGTCAAAGCCAAGCCCCTTGGGCTGGACGAGCCTGTGGAGCAGGGCGGTCGCAACCTGTCCGGCGGACAGAAGCAGCGCCTGACCATCGCCCGCGCCCTTGTGGGCAAGCCGGAAATTCTGATCCTTGACGACAGCGCCAGCGCACTGGACTACGCCACCGATGCCGCCCTGCGCAAGGCACTGGCTGCTCTGCCCGGCAGCCTGACCGTGTTCATCGTGAGCCAGCGCGCCGCCAGCCTGCAGCACGCGGATCAAATTCTGGTGCTGGACGACGGCCATCTGGTGGGTATCGGCACCCACGACCAGCTGCGCCAGACCTGCCCCGTCTACGAGGAGATCTACGAGAGCCAGTTCAAGAAAGGGGATGCGCAGAAATGAGTGCAAAAGCAAAAACAAAGCTGACCCCGCAGCAGCGCAAGGCCACCTTGACCCGTGTTCTGGGCAAAATCAAACCTTATTCCCTGTTTGTGGTGTGCAGCCTTGTGGTGGCCGCCGTGAGCGTGGGCGCACAGCTGTATATCCCAATCCTCTGCGGCAGCGCCATTGATATGATGCTGGGCAAGGGTGCCGTAGATTTTAGCGGTGTGATGCGCATTATCATCGAGGTGCTGGTGGTTGCCGGTGTGGCCGCTCTTGCGCAGTGGCTGCTGAGCGTGTGCAACAATCGCATCACCTTCCTTGTCAGCCGCGACCTGCGCAACGAAGCCCTGCGCAAAATTCAGACCCTGCCGCTTTCCTACCTCGACAGCCATCCCTCCGGCGATATCGTCAGCCGCATGGTGGCCGATGTGGATACCTTTGCGGACGGCCTGCTGATGGGCTTTACACAGCTGTTCAGCGGCGTGCTGACCATCCTCGGCACCCTGCTGTTCATGCTCAGCGAGAATGTGCCCATCACGCTGGTGGTGGTGTGCATCACCCCGCTGAGCCTCGTGGTGGCAAGCTTCCTTGCCAAGCGCAGCTATGGTTACTTCCAGAGCCAGAGCGCCGTGCGCGGCGAGCAGACCGCGCTGGTCAACGAGATGATCGAGGGCCAGAAGGTGGTGCAGGCCTTCGGCCACGAGGCCGAGAGCCTTACCGCCTTTGACGAGGTGAATGGCCGTCTGCAGGACGTGAGCCTGAAGGCCATCTTCTTTTCCAGCCTGACCAACCCCGCCACCCGCTTTGTGAATAACATCGTGTACGCAGGCGTGGGCCTTGTGGGTGCCGTGTACGCGGTGCGGGGCGGCATCACCATCGGCCAGCTGAGCGTGTTTTTGAGCTACGCCAACCAGTACACCAAGCCCTTCAACGAAATCTCCGGTGTAGTCACCGAGCTGCAGAATGCTCTGGCCTGCGCCGCCCGCGTGTTCGAGCTGCTGGATGCCGACGATCAGGTGCCGGAAGCCGCGAACGCCCCTGTACTGCAGCCGGACGGTCATGTGCAGCTGGAAAACGTCTCCTTCCGCTACCTGCCCGACCGCCCGCTGATCGAGGGCCTTTCCCTCGACGTAAAGCCCGGCCAGCGCATTGCCATCGTCGGCCCTACCGGCTGCGGCAAGACCACCCTCATCAACCTGCTCATGCGCTTCTATGATGTGAACGGCGGTTCCATCAAGGTGTCCGGCACCGACATCCGGGATGTGACCCGCGCTTCCCTGCGCGGCAGCTACGGCATGGTGCTGCAGGATACATGGCTGCGGGCCGGTACCGTGCGGGAAAACATTGCCTACGGCAAGCCGGATGCAAGCCTTGAAGAGATCGTGGCAGCAGCCAAAGCCGCCCATGCAGACAGCTTCATCCGCCGCCTGCCGGAGGGCTACGATACCGTCATCGCCGAGGACGGCGGCAACATCAGTCAGGGCCAGAAGCAGCTGCTGTGCATTGCCCGCGTGATGCTCTGCCTGCCGCCGATGCTGATCCTGGACGAAGCAACATCCTCCATCGATACCCGCACCGAGGTGCGCATCCAGAAAGCTTTTGCCCGCATGATGCAGGGCCGTACAAGCTTTATTGTGGCGCACCGCCTTTCCACCATCCGCGAGGCGGACGTGATCCTTGTGATGAAGGACGGCCACATTGTGGAGCAGGGCAGCCACGACGAGCTGCTTGCTGCAAACGGCTTCTACGCCAAGCTCTACAACAGCCAGTTCGAGGGCGTGGAGACCTGAGAGCCTCTGATGACAATAACAAAAAGGAGAGATGCGTTGCATCTCTCCTTTTTGTTATTATTTGCTTTCAACTTTCTGCACGATGGGTTCATCGGGCGGCGGCGTGAGGGTAGAGTGCTCCACGATGAACTGCTCCGCCCTCTCCCGGGCCAGACGCTGGCGCACCTTGCGTGCATCGTTGGCGGGGAAGGTGCGCTCGCCGTCCAGCTTGACATCCCAGTGGGCAGCGGCTGCTTCCACCTCGGCATCCGTGGGTGCAAGGCCCTCCTTTTCTGCCACCAGCAGAAGCCCCAGCCAGCTGCGCAGCTTGCGCTCTGCCTGCGCGTGGAGCCATGCACGGAACTCTTCCACCGTCTGGCCGCGCACTTTAAGGAACTGGTCAAAGTTGATGCCATTGGCCTGCAGGCTCAGGTTGAACTGGCGCTGCTCGGCAAAATAGTTACCGCCCACCAGCTGCTTTGGCAGCGGGCCTTTCACTGCATCGCCCAGCTGCCATACCAGCTCCTTGCGTGCCCGCTGCTCAGCCTGGGCACAGCGCTGTGCCCAGATCTCGCGGGCCACCTGCTGCCGCAGCGCCGCCTTGCCCGCTGCATCGGCTGCACGTTCTTCGTTGCCGTGGTGACGGTTGATCTCCAGTTCAATGGTCAGCTGCCGGATGGGGTGCGGCTCAATGGGCTGCACGAAACCGGTGTATGCTCCCACTTCCAGCGGCGGCAACGCGTAGAACTGCGCCCCCGCCCGGAAGCCCTCGGCCCGGTTCACCGCCAGCAATTCAAAATCCGGGTCGGTCACCGGCACCACATGGTACTCCTGCACCAGCTGCTCATACAGCGCCGAAAAGCCGCCAAGAATGGTGCGATTCACCGCCTCGGTCAGCAGACCGTCCTCTTCCTGCGGCGCGTCCGGCTCCGCCTGCACCTGTGCAACGGCTGCCGCCAGTTCCTCGGCACCGGCTGTGAATACCAGCCGGCAGTCGCCCGGCTCAGCCATGCCAAAATGTTCCAGTTTCATCCTCTTTTCCCCTTTCAGCGGGCAATGCCCACGGTCAGCACCAGCAGGGCCACACCTATCACGGCATACAGCACCTCGGCTCCCAGCGTGGCCCGGTCGCCTTCCACGTACATCTTCTCCGGGTCGTCGGGGTCATAGTATAAGGTGACGGTATCCCCCACCGCAAAGCTCTTGCCCCGCGCAGGCTTCGGGTAGTGCAGCCGATGGCTGCCGCCTGCGGTGGTAAAGGCCAGCACATAGGCACCGCCATCCCGGCTCTGCACGGTGCCCTCCACCGTGGCCGTGACCTTCTGCCCCTGCGTGCACAGCCTGTGCCGTGCCAGCACGCTGCGCAGAGCCATAAAGAACATAATGCCTGCTCCCAGCAGGAAAATAATGATATTGAACATTCTGCATTTCCCTCGTTTTCTCAGTCTGCGCGCAGGACACCCTCCCGGCGCGTCCTGTTTATTGTATCACACTTTGGCAAAAATTTCGCCCTGCAGTTGCCATTCAGAATGCATCAATTTTCAAGCAAAATTTTGTCGAGAAAAATTAAAAATAATGCTTGACAATTCTGCCATATCTGGTATAATAACTATCGTTCCGAGCGACACAGCTCACGAACAAAACAGAATA
>OOCZ01001684.1_pt1 | contig 13414 bp, 8 predicted proteins | sample 1671631 | NCBI WGS metagenome assembly OOCZ01 (sample SAMN06348176, study PRJEB24527) | human gut metagenome | reverse complement strand
TAAGTCACATACTTTCGTGCAATCAACAATTAGAACCTTGTATTTAATACTTGAAAGCATGAAACAGACACTCTTTTTGGCGGGTATACTGATAATTGTCATGTCCTGCCGTCCCTATCCGAGAGAAGTAGAAGAAGTATTGGCGTTGTCCGGTGATAATCGTAATGAGTTGGAACGCGTACTCAATCATTTCAGGCAGAAGGATATGCAGGAATTTGAGGCGGCATGTTTCCTGATTGCCAATATGCAGTATCATCAAAGTAAAGAAGAAATCATTCCGAATGCTGCCTATTACGACCATTTCCGGAAAACAGATTCACTTTATGAAGTTGTTTTTTCTCATCTTCCCATTTCTGAAATGCGTTTTGTCAGATATGGGAAATATGATTCGGTGATACATGCTATGTCCGAAAACTTCGATCGGCTTCCCGAGGTTACTAAGAAAACTATTATAAAAAGTGACCTTGAATGTATAAAGGCGGACTATCTGTAATGTTTCGTCCCATGCAAGATGAACATATTGATAATAATTTCGAGAACTGGATTGCCAAAGATTTGAATGAGAACAATGAATTGATTGATAAAGACTGTAAATAAATGTATTATGAAAACAATAAAAATTATTTTATTACTGTTAGTTGTTACGACTGGTAGCCTTATGGGACAAAAAAGCGTATCTCCAACAAAGAATCTGGATGCTTATGTCGGTACTTGGGTTTATTAAAATAGCGATACTATTTTTAAGATAAGATTACAAAAAGGGCAGAAAATCGGGAGGTCTGACATATATAACGGACTTTATGGCGGCTATTATCTTTCCGTAAAAGGAAAAATAATAGAAAATTATTGGGGTGAACTTCCTGTGTACTGGGATTTTTCGAAAGAACCTCGTCCTGATAATCTGTATATATGGGCTTCTAATCATTCGTATACTTTAAATGAGATTGATCCCAATTATGTAAGTGTCTGGTTTTATGACCAACGTAAAAAACATTTTGGCGGCAAGGGTATTAGTGGCGGGTATATCCATCTATTATCTCCTACAAAGATCCATTGGAAGCTGAATGAGGCACTTGGTATTTGGTATGAGACTGAAGGTGACGAATCTATCACTGATGCTGAGCGTCAACCTATTGGCTTTTCTGTTCCGGATAATGTAATCATGATGAAAGAATAGAGAGTAGTAATGTTATAAGATTATTTTTAATGCTTCATGAATTTATGGTTGATGATGCATGATTTTATTCGTCTGACAACGGTTTCTTTTTCGTCTGACTATAGTTAGACGAAAGAATAACCGTTGTCAGACGAAAGTTCAACTATAGTCAGACGAATAAAGTTATGTATAACGAGTATTAAATCATTGCATACTACCAATTAGGTTTTAGGAAAACTAAGATTAGTTCATTTCCATACCGGTTATGAATTTATTTCCCTTCCTGCTTATTCTTGAACTCAGTAGGTGACATTCCGTACAACGCCTTGAAACAATTCGAGAAATACGCCAAGCTATTATAGCCAACGGCGCAATATACTTCCGTAATCGTCATATCGGTCTCTTTTAGCATTTTCGCGGCAGTTTCCAGTCGGAAATTGCGGATGAACTCATTTGGTGAGTAACCGGTGATCTGCTTGATTTTGCGATAAAGGTTTGATTTACTCAGTCCAAGCTCTTTACAGAACGCATCAAGATTCAGATCGGAATTGGAAATGTTCTGTTGCAGAGTGGCATATAACTTTTGCATGAATTTCTCGTCGACGGAAGTTACATCTACGCCCAGCGATTCGAGGGAGAAGTTCTTGCTGTAAAGGTCTTTCAACTTCTCGCGACTTTGAATAAGATTATCCACTCTTATTTTCAGAATAGAGGCATCAAAAGGCTTTGTGATGTACTCATCAGCTCCTGCGGCATACCCTTCCTTGATATCATCCGTACCGGTTTTGGCAGTTACCATAATAATAGGAATATGACTGGTATTCATATCTTTCTTCAGTCTTTGGATAAGTTCGATGCCATTCATCTTGGGCATCATCAAGTCGGTGATGATCAGGTTAGGAAGCAGGTTGACGGCTTTGGAAAGGGCGTCCTCACCGTTGGTGACACCCACTACATTGTATTTATCCGCGAGGCAGGAACAGATGTAATTGTTCAGGTCGCGATTATCTTCTACCACAAGAATAGTCGATTGCTTCTTTCCCGAATTCTCTGGTTCGAAAGCTGTGTCAGGAAGTTCCACATTGAATGATACAGACGCATTATCAGTGGATTCTACAATTGCTTCGGGAGCAAAACAGCTCTTATCAATGGGTAGAACAAACCTGAAAATCGCTCCTGAACCGATTGCGTTTTCCGCCCATACTATTCCATGATGCATTTCTATGATCGCTTTGCTCAAGCTCAGTCCGATGCCTGTTCCCGATTTGGAATGTTCGTTCTGCGCTACTTGGTAGAAAGGACGGAAAATCTTTTCCAATTCATCGGGAGCGATGCCTACACCGTTATCTTGAATAGATACGGTGAGATATCTTATTTCATCATTCTTATATCTATTCAACTTGGCGGGTACAAAAATACTCAGTTCGGAAAGAGGTTTTATGTCCATCTCTACCAGTACGGAGCCGCCGTCCGGCACATTCTTGAAAGCGTTGGAGAGGAAGTTGAAATACACTTTCTCCAACATATTCCAGTCGAACCACAGCGGTTGCCGGTCAACGGAATGCTTGAATTTCAGATGGATGTTCCGATATAATGCCAGATCCTGGAAGGAAGCTACTGCTTCATGGGTGAACTTAACGATGTCATTCTCCGAAACTTGCAGTTTCATTGTTCCGCTTTCATTCTTCTGCAAGTCCATCAGATTATTGACAATGCGCAACAGGCGTTGGGCATTGCGTAGCATCAACTGAATCTTATAATGGATATCTTCAGCCAGATCCGTACGTTTGACAAATTCTTCCAGAGGAGCGATAATCAATGTCAGCGGTGTGCGAAGCTCATGAGAAAAGTTGGTGAAAAGACGATTACGTTCCTGGTAATATTCCTCGTGTACTTCCGCTTCCATTTGTTTCAATCGGATATTATTCTGTAAACGTCTTTTCTCGGTAAAGTAGCGGATGATAAAGGCAATCAAGGCGATGGCAATAGTGCTGTAAAACAAATAAGCCCACCAAGTTTTCCATAATGGCGGCAGGACGATAATCTCCAGAGCTGTTCCTTGTTCATTCCAGATACCGTCATTATTGGAGCCTTTCACCACGAAATGATAAGTGCCTGCCGGAATGTTGGTGTAATAGGCAGTACGGCGGCTTCCTACTTCATTCCAATCGGAATCGAATCCATCCAGCTTATAAGCATATTGGTTTTTATTGTTAAAGATATAATTCAGCGCACAATATTCAATCATTATATTCGTCTGATTATATTTCAGTACAATCTTTTTCTGGGTGGAAATACTTTCTTTGAGAATACCCGCCTTATCGTTCGGTTGTATCAAAGTGTTGTTGATGTACAGTTTATCCAGAATGATGGGGGGAATATTAGGGTTAGTGATTATATCACTTGGATTGAAGAGCGTAAAACCATTGTTGCCTGCAAAGAATATCCGGTTGTCCGAAAGGCGGATACCTGCGCAAGGTGAGAATTCCTGTACCTGTATGCCGCTTTCCTGTCCGTAATTGATGATGTTCCGCGTACGGAGATCAAGGTTAGAAATCCCATTCAAGGTAGTGAGCCACAATGTATTGTCATTTCCTTCCACCACTTTGCACACCTGGTTGTTCAACAGGCCGTTATTTTCGTTGTAGGTAGTGAATTTCCCGGTGGAAAGAGAGAGCTCGCTTAGTCCTCCGTCGACGCTGCTAATCCAAATCCTTCCCGAACGGTCTTTCAGAATGCTGCTGATAGATGTTGCTGCCAGTCCGTTTGTGCGGTCGTAAGCAATGAGCGTACGGTTGATTTTGTCATAGCAGAATAGCCCGTCGCTTTTCGTTCCGATAAGGTAAACATCGTTATCCACTTCGCAGACGCAGATCACGTGTGAAAAATGGACGTTGCCCTTACCTTTGACCGGAAACTCGGTTTGTATGGTATGTGTTCCGTCATTGGAGAGAAATACAAGCCCCTCGCCCATGCTGATACCACCGATAATAATATGTCCCGACCGGCTTCGGCTGATGTGATAGATAGGCCTGCGGTCTGTTGTCTGATAAAATAAGGAGAATTGCTGGGAATGCAGGTTGAATTCGTACACTTCTCCCTGACCGGTTCCACATAAGATACGGTTTCCGTCCAAATAGATGGTTTTGAATATACTTTGGGGGGAAGTTCCGGTATGTTGTGGTAACTTATATTGCTGGAAAGTCTGTTGTTCCAGATCGAAAGCAATTAAACCGCCACCTTCGGAGCTGATATACAGTGTTCCGTTGTATTCAATGGATGGACCTAAGATACCAGGATTGGTATTTAAGGCAACTCCCGGATTATAAAAGTCAAACAGATGTCCGTAAGGATTGTAATAGTCGGCTCCTCCGGCATAAGTCCCGATCCAGATGGTCTGCATTCTGTCGAAAAGGATACTATACACAGAGTGATGGGTCAGTGTTCCCTGTTCGCCATATTTGTATGTCAAGATTCGGCTTGTCACCGGATTGACGATGTTGAGTCCGTCGAAAGTCCCTATCCACATTTCGCCCGAAGGAGATTCTTTGATACAACGGATATTATTGTTGGATAATCCGTTTGAGGTATTATAATGCACTATTTCCGACAAATCGTGTTTAATGACGCATACACCGTCCTTATAAGTCCCCAGCCATATATTATCTTTCTTGTCGATATAGATATCCTTGAGGTAATTGGAACTGATGGGCAGGATTTTGGAATCCGTCCGGAAAGAACGGGCTACCCGTTTTTTCTGTTTATCGTAAATCAGGAGTCCGTTTCTGCTGGAAGCGAGATACAGTTCGTTGTCCTTTTCCAGAATGGCACTGATGGAATTATCAACCAACTCTTTAATGGGAACCGCTTTCAGATTGTCCGATTCGGGTTCGTATATGAAGAGACCTGAAAGAGTTCCTACCCATAATATATTCTCTTTATCAAGGTAAAGCGATAGGATTTTATTGTTCATTGAACCGGCCTTGTGCGTAAGGTAGTACCGTTTGAAACTATTCCTGCTTTTATCGAGTTTGTTTAAGCCGTTTTCCGTACCGATCCATAAGTTGGCTTCTGCATCTTCGGTGATGCAGGCAATAGTGTTACTGCTGATACTATGAGGGTCGTCGGCGTGATTCCAGAAGATCTCGAAAGAGTTCCCATTGAATTTATTCAGCCCGTTGCGTGTGCCGAACCACATATATCCCTGTTTGTCTTGGTATATGCAGGTGACGTTCAACTGCGATAGCCCGTCTTTGACGGATAAATTGGAGAAATGATATCTTGGAGCCGCAAAAATGACTTGCGAAAGTATAGAAACGACTAAAATACATAGTAGCTTTTTCATAAATGAATTATATTTGGGGTGCCTAATTACGATGAAGCAAAAATAATAAAAAAATGGGGAATAGTCTTTGCTAATAGGCTTATTTTACGCTGTATACCCATCTCTGGGCTATTTTTACAAGAATTGGGAGGAATATTGCAAGCGTGGAACCTTCTCTACAACTCTTTGGAAGATTCTATAAATCACGTCAATGGACTATTCCCTATTTTTGTAACTGGAAGAATGAAGCAAAACTTTCTCTGGCCAAGAAGGGATTGATTTGATTCTCCGCAAACATTTATATGAAAAACATTGTAATATGAAAAGAATTCCTATCTTTCTAATAAGTACTATATTAATGGTATTTATATTTGGAACTTCCGCCTTAGCTTCTTCGCCGGGAAGTGAAGGTGTTCAGCAATCGGTGACGGTGAAGGGTACGGTTGTCGATAGCAATAACGATCCGTTAGTCGGCGTATCGGTTTTTGTGGTCGGTGCTTCTTCCGGTGCTGTCACCGACATAGATGGTCATTTTTCCATCAGTATGCCTGCTAATAAGACTACTTTGAAGTTTTCTTATGTTGGGTTTTCAACACAAACGGTTTCTGTGAAGAATAAAAAGAATATTCGCGTGGTGTTGCATGAGGACTTGCAACAACTCGACGAGGTAGTCGTTGTGGGTTATGGCGTACAACAAAAATCCCATTTGACCGGAGGTATTACTAAAGTAAATACGGAAGGCATTGAAGATATGCCCGTCTCCCGTTTGGACCAGGCGCTGATGGGTAAAGCTGCCGGTGTTCAGATTCTGAATCTTACTTCAGAAGTAGGAGCGGAACCGGATATTATGGTGCGTGGTACTTCTTCATTTAGTGCAAGCAGTGCTCCGTTGGTTGTCGTAGACGGTTTCCCGATGGATGACGGCATTGACGCTATCAATCCGAGTGATGTAAGGAGTATTGAGATTCTGAAGGATGCAGCTTCTGCTGCTATCTATGGTTCGCGTGCGGCAAATGGCGTTATTATGATTACTACTAAGAGCGGTACGGCAAACAAACCCAAATACTCCTTGAAATTGAAATGGGGTATGAGGGAAGAATACAAACGTTATCCGATGTTGGATGCAAAAGAGTATATACAGCAACGGATAGCAGATTATGAGTTGACCGGACAATCTCTTTCTTCCGGTGACATTGCTCAGTATATTATTGCGGAGAACAGTGATGTAAACTGGCAGGATGAAGCATTCCGCAGTAATCCGTTCTTTTTCAGTGCCGATTTTTCCGTTAGTGGCGGAGCTAAAGGGTTGCGATATTTCGTGTCCGGAGCTTATACGGATGATAAAGGTATGTTGAAAAAGAACTACTTTCAACGTTATAACTTCAGGGCGCGTATTGATGCTGATCTTTCCAAGCGAGTAACGGTAGGAGTGAATATAGCCCCTACTTACACGGAGTCGGAACGTCCGGGAGCTAATTATATGGGATTTGTGCGTACTCCATCGTGGATGCCTGCACGCCACAACGAATACACGGCGGCACTTACCGGTAGAAAGGTAGGCGAGTATACTAAAGGTGCGCATTTTAGCAATATGCTTTATTCCGGCATCAATCCGCAGACAGGAGAAGAGGTTACGGATTTGAGGGCTACTCCTTGGAACTCGAACAACAATAATCCCCTTGGCACATTGGAAAGTATCTCACAACCGTCCGAGCAATATCGTATGCAGTTGCAGGGATATATTGAGATTAAGTTGCTGAAAGGATTAAAATTCCGTTCTTCCAATAGTTACAATTTGAATTATTCTGAGTCGACTGTTTACCGGAAAGAAGGTGCGGTGAATGATTCGGATCCTAGTCGTGGATATTATTCCAATAATAAGACTGTTCGTTTATCTTCGGAAAATACGTTGAATTATAGCACAAAAATTAAGAAGATACATTCTATTGATGCTTTGTTGGGTGCTTCTGTCTATCTGAATACGACCACAAAGGCAGGTATTCTCGGGTTTGATTTTATGACGGATGATATCTATTCATTGAGTGCTGCCGGACGAATAGATCAGTATGAAGGTACTTCTTTACGTACCGGAACATGGAAAAGTGATGATGCGATGGTATCTTATTTCGGCCGTATAAACTATGCGTTGAAAGACCGTTATCTGTTCTCGGCTACTATTCGTACGGATGGTAGTTCAAAGTTCGGTAAAGATAATCGCTGGGGATGGTTCCCTTCCGTATCAGGTGGCTGGCGGGTTTCAGAAGAGCCTTTCATCAAGGCAAACGTTCCTTGGCTGAATCAGTTGAAGATTAGAGGTAGTTACGGTATCACAGGAACGAATGCCATCGTTAATTATGCGAATACCAATCTGCTCGATCCTGCTCCTTATGTGCTGGGTGCCGGAAGTGGTTCCGTCATAGTGGGCTTTGCCAATAATTCTAAAACATTAGGTAATTCAGCATTGCAATGGGAGCAGACCGGAGAATACAATCTCGGATTGGATATTGCGCTTTTCAAAAATCGTATTGGTATTACATTCGATTATTATTATGCGATTACTAAAAGTTTGCTTTACGAGAAAACGGTTAACAGTGTTTCCGGATACAATAAGGCATGGACTAATGAAGGAAAATTGAGAAACAAGGGTTTTGAAGTGGAGCTGACTACATATAATTTCAACGGTCGTAAATTCAAATGGAATACTTCATTTAATGTATCTGTGACGCGCAACCGTTTACTCGATTTAGGCGGACCGGCAGAACAGATTACTGCGGGGAACTACAAACAGTATTATATTGCGAGAGTGGGTGAACCGTTGATTCAGTTTTATGGATACAAAACGGTTGGTGTATGGAAGACGCAGGAAGAAATAAACAACAACCCGCATCATGTGTCTGACCGTCCGGGAGGATTGCGCGTAGCCAATACTAATGGAGATGGTGTAATCAATGATGACGATCGCGTGCCTTTAGGCTCTCCTTATCCTGATTTTATTTGGGGGATGACTAACTCTTTGAAATATAAAGATTTTGATTTGTCATTTGTCATTCAAGGACAAGTGGGCGGAAAGGTGTTCAACGCCAACGGAAATTATAATGAATTTAATGACCGTTCACCAAAGTATATGTCCGGAAGATGGTTGAGTGAGGAACATCCGGGAAATGGGAAAGTGCCGTACCGTGATTTCGGTATCTCTCACTTCCTTACTGATTATCTGATTGAAGATGCCGGGTTTATGGCATTGCGTGATGTGACTGTCGGATATACTTTTCCGAAAAAGATGTTGCGCAAAATGGGACTTTCTGGGTTGCGTGTGTATGCTACGGGGCAGAATCTGCTTTATCTGATGTCAAGCAACTATCGGGGGGTAAACCCGGAAGCACGTTCCGGAAGTCGTGCCGCAATGGTGAAGAATAGTGCACAGGCAGGAGCGTTCCCAATTATGAGAACGTATAATGTAGGACTTAACATTAACTTTTAAAATGGCAAGCGATGAAAAGAGTATTTAGATATTTACCAATTCTGTTGGTCTTTTGGGGATGTGACAGCTTTCTGGATAGGGAGTCGTATGATAAAATGGATAGCGATGGTTTCTATAATAGCACCACAGCATTGAACTCGGCTGTAATTGCTTGTTACAATGGTATTCAAGATGCGTTGGATAGGGAGTTTTTTGTAACAGAGGTGCGTTCGGACAACTCGCGCAACCGTAATCAGGCTCCTACGGGTAGTACGGATTTGGAGATTACTCACCTGGATATTTATAAGGTGGAAACGTCCAATGCGTTGAACAACGCTTATTGGGAAGCGGTGTATCACAATATAGCCAATTGCAATGCTGTGTTGCAGCATTTGGACGGTGCGGACGATCCTCAGATGAGAATACAGTTTGAAGCGGAAGCACGTTTCATCCGGGCTTATCACTACTTCAATTTGGTCCGTCTTTATGGTCCTGTATTTTTGGTGAGTGAGCGGATTTCTCCGGAGGTTGCCAAGCAGGCGGAACGTAGTTCGAGAGATGAGATATATGCTTTTATTGAGGAAGACTTGAAGTTTGCAGCTAAAGAGCTACCGGAAAAGTATGATGATGAAAATTTGGGACGTGCCGACCAGTGGGCAGCGAAAACGTTGCTGGCTAAGGTATATCTGACACTTTCCAATAATGGGAAAATCACAAAGATGCTCGAACAGGCAAAGACATTGTTGGAAGATGTGAAGGAGAATAGCGGATATGGACTGTTGCTTGATAGCGGACTGACGGGCAGTGCTTATGCAAATCTGTTCAGTACGGCCAATGAGATGAATAAAGAGATGATATTCGTATGCCGTTATCTTGCCGGTGGTAAGGGCTTGGGATCTCCGTTTGCCAATTATTTCGCTCCATCGTCTAGTGAAGACGCGGTAATCTATGGGAGTGGAAGTAGTTATAATTGTCCGACAGAAGATTTGATTGATGCGTATAAATCGGAGACAGGTGACCAACGTATGGAAGTGGTTTTGAGTGAAACCTGGACGAGCAAACTGGGAGTTCTTCAGCATGTAGGCTGGGTAAGGAAATATTATTCTCAGGTGACTGTACGTTATGATGCGGAAAATGACTGGCCGATTCTTCGTTTTGCCGATGTGTTGTTGATGTTGGGAGAGATTGAGAATGAACTGAACGGACCGACGGATATAGCGAACGGGTATTTGAATGATATCCGTGAGCGTGCCGGACTGGATGCGATAACCCCTGCCAACCGTGTGGAGTATCGTGCGGCGATGGCGAGAGAAAGAAGACTGGAATTTGCTATGGAGAACCAAAGATTTTTTGATTTGGTGCGTACGAACCAGTTTATCGAAGTAATGGAAAACCATTTACGTACGGAAAAGGTAAGAAATCAAAGTAGTGGTAGTAAGAGCGACTATTATGGCAATGAAAAATATAATACGTATGTACCGAATCCTAAATTGGAGAACTGGCAGTTGCTGTTGCCCATTCCTTATAATGTGATGATTTCGGCTCCGAATGCGACACAGAATGTCGGTTATTAAAGCAGTTGTGTAAATTAAAAGACTTGAAAGACATGATGAATATAAATAAAATAATAATAGGGTGGCTTTCTGTTATAGCGAGCGTATTAGTGCTTGTTACGGCTTGCCATGAAACCTTGAACGTAGATCCTTTGGATACCACCCCACCCGAAATTACAGGGTTTACTCCTAAAATCGGACAAATTGGAACGATGGTCAGCATTACGGGTACTCATTTGAGAGATGTTACTTCCATTAAAATCGGTGGAGTTGAAGCAAATGTCACTCGTGTGAACCGCACATTGGTAATGGCGGAGATTACTAAAGATAATCTTTCTGGTAAGATAGAAGTAACCAGTCCTTATGGAACAGCTATCGCTGAAGAAGATTTTGTGATTGAGTATCTTAGACCGGAAGTGACGGAATGGTCTAAGGAAACGGGAGTCTTCGCTGCAATGGTGATTAAAGGTAAGAATCTGGAGTTGGTAAATGAAATCAGCTTTGGGACAAAGGCGTCTGTTTTGAAAAGTGATTTTGAGCTACAGTCGGATGAAAAGATAGAGATTATTGTTCCTTATTATGAGTCTGATGGAGCGGTAGATCTTGTGCTGAAGTATAATTATGGCGTAGATCCGACGGAATTGGTGATTGAAAATGCATTCACATTGGATGCAACTGCTCCGTCTGTTACTTCAATTTCCGAAAAGGCATTTATTGGAGCTACATTTGATATTATAGGTAGTAATTTGAATGTGGTTGAGAAAGTTTTGTTGGAAGGTCGTGAATTGGCTGTTGAGCTAGCTACATCGGAAAAATTAACTTGTTTGGTACCGACTGATTTTGAAGTAAATGATAATGCCAAGATTGAATTTGTTTATTTTGGTGGAAAGATGCAGACATCAGTTGGTAATATCGCTCTGAAAGAATCTCCTTGTTATGTATGGAAGAGGATAACGTTGTATGGACCTACACACCCGAATGTGAATTTCTTTAGTGGAATTACAGGTTTGTCATATACACCTTGTGAATTTGAAGCGAATGCAGGCAAGATTCATCTAGCATTATATCCTGGTGCTAACGGCTTGAACTTTGGTTCACTTTATCCGAAAGATGGTGGTTTGTTGGATAAACGATGGACTTGTAATGGAAATCAGATTTCGGGAGCAAACGGGGTGCCACTGCGATTCCGTAAGCTCAAAGAGAGCAATGAAGCAGATGCCAAATTCATTAAAATGATCAATGAGGGTACGTTGGAGTATTTTGATGCAGAGAAGGCAGCTGAAGCAGGTTTGTTATATAGCCCAATGAAACAGGTTATTCGTTATAAGCTGGAAGATGATATGAGTGGTGGAACTGGTGGTTTGCCATATAACGAAAGTAATGATGAAGGTATTACGATTGGTGGTATTAATTTGTTGATGGTTACGGACAAGAACTATAAGGAAGTTCTTCAGATAGGTTTTGTGAAGTTGATAAGTGTGAGCAGGACTTCCGCTGCCGATGCAAATGGTACGATGACAATTGACTTCTATTTCGAGAAAAAATAATGATTTCTGGAAGGATGGGATCTGAAAAATGAGTTTTTAAAGATAAGAAAATGACAACAATGAAAGATATAATAAAAGAAATAAGCAAATGGACTTCAATTATTATCAGTGTATTGATGTTCGCAGTGTCATGTAGTGATGACAAGGAAGACGGAGCACCGGAAGAACCGGTTCCAGTTGCACCTACTATAACTAACTTTGTTCCACCTCATGGGGTGCCTGGTGTAACAATTACAATAACCGGTACCGATTTGAAAGAAGTGAGTGAAGTAACAATAGGCGGAAAGGAGGTAACGCTTGTCGGTGAGGCTACGGATACAGAGATAAAAGTGATGACTACGGAAGAGGTGACAGGGGGCAAGATTAAAGTAACTACTCCGTATGGGACTGCCGAAACGGTCAGTGAATTTGTGGTGGATGAAGTATTTCAAGCACCTTCTTTGATTACAGTGCCACAGGATAATGTTAGTTATTTGGATATTATTACGCTGGAAGGTGAAAATCTGGATATAGTGGAAAAGGTTTTCTTCGGTAATGTTGAAGCAAAAATTATAAGAGAGGATGAGGCTACCAGAGCTGTTGAAGGCGCTTCGGGAACAGAGCTGAAAGTAGAAGTTCCTTATTATGAGGTAGCAATAGGAGAGTCTGTAAATTTGTTTTTGGAGTATACAGATGGGGATGGTCAACTAGTAAAAAAGGATACAGAGAAAAATTTCACGGTAACTCCGCGTGCTCCTCAGTTGGAAAACGTGTCCTCCCTTGAGGCAGATTTCTTTGAGTCAGTCTCATTAGAGGGAACAGATCTGAATTTGGTAGAAAAGGTGCTTTTTGGTACGACTGAAGCCACTATTGATAAAGAAAGCTCAAACAACACAGTATTAAAAGTTACTGTTCCTTATTATGAGGAAGAAGAAGCTGTGAAGATCACTTTGATATATCGCTATGGAGAGAAAGATAATATACTAGAAGGGAGAAAAAGCGATTCTGCTGATGAGTTTGCTGCAAAAAAAGTTAAACCGGAAAATGTAGAGTGCCCAGCTAGTGTAATGCTTGGAACTTCTACATTTGAAATAACAGGAGATAATTTGGATAAGGTAGAGAAAGTCCTGTTTAATGAAACAGAAATCACTAGTACTTTATCTGATGATAAAATGAAGTTGATTTGTTCACTTCCAAGTACGGTTGAAGCAAGTAGCAATAATACAATTACTATTGTGTACTGGCAGGAGAACAAAAAGGAAGTGATTAGGAGTGATTTTGGAATCAAAGAACTCGTTAATTATATCTGGAAGAATGTAAAATTGTATTCGAATGAAACGGAAAGAAATTATTTTAGTGTAACAACAGGAAAAGAATATACGATAGAAAATTATA
>OOCZ01001676.1_pt1 | contig 13465 bp, 10 predicted proteins | sample 1671631 | NCBI WGS metagenome assembly OOCZ01 (sample SAMN06348176, study PRJEB24527) | human gut metagenome | reverse complement strand
GAATTTAAGTAGACTGTTTCTTCGTCGGTATAATCTCCATTATAGACTTTGCTTCTGAAGAAAGCCTTTTAGGTTTTTCCCATTTCCTCTGTCACTGTGTCACTGATCTCTTTTACCAGTTGATATTCAACTTGTTTCATTAGTGATACATGCCCTTTTCTCTATCACAACTCTATCACTGACACATTGTTCCCCATCTCTGCAAATCACTCGATCATTTTATGTAAAAAACGGCTGTGAAATAGCAGACACAACCATGTGCTGATTGTCCGACAAGGGACTTTAGTTTCCGGGTGTTAAGGAGGGTAACATGGGGGTGTTTACGGAATTATGTGCTTGTCTTTGCTAAAAAAGAGAGAGCTTTTTGATTTTAAACATAGGTGTTTTGAAGATCACCCTTGCTGTTCCTTAGTACGGAATGCCAGCGCGTACATGCGCATCTGCTTGACCATAGCCACCAGGCCGTTCGAGCGGGTAGGGCTGAGGTGCTCTTTCAAGCCGATCTTTTCAATGAAGTAAAGATCGGCATCCAGTATTTCTTGCGGGGTGTGGTCGGACAGGATGCTGATCAGCAAAGAGACGATCCCTTTGACGATTACCGCATCGCTCTCGCCTTTGAACAGGATCTTGCCATCTACGTAATCCGCCTGCAGCCAAACACGGCTCTGGCAACCTTCGATCAGGTTGCTTTCCGTTTTATACTTTTCCTCCAAAGGGGGAAGCGAGTTACCCAAGTCTATCAGTAACGCATACTTGTCCATCCAGTCGTCGAAGTCTGCGAACTCTTCGATGACGTTGTTTTGAAGTTCATTGATTGTCATTTCTTTTCTATCTTTTATCTGTTATATACAACTTCGAGTACTGTCTGGCCGACGGCTTTCAGTACGTTTTTGTCTATATTGCTCATGTTGTCGTTCTGCGTATGCCAATGGTCACGGAAACCTTTGTCCGAGTTCGGATCATAGTTGATGATATCCAGGCAAGGAATACCGGTTTCTTCGATGACTGCTTCATGGTCGTCTGTCACGCCTCCGCCGTTTGCGTTGATGAAATATTTGCCGTATCCTAAGTTACGGGCCGCTTCCCATACTTCATCCACATAACGGGCGGCATATTTCATCGAAATATATTCTTTATAGAAGACCGCATCTTTGGCACCGACCATGTCGAGTAGAATACCGAATTCGGCTTTGTAGCCCGGTTTGTGCGGGTTCTTCCCCCAGAAGCGACTGCCGAGGCACCAGGTGTCGCTCGTGTCGTTGTACCTGTCTTTAGCAAATTCGGGTGTCCCGTAGTCTTCGGCATCAAAGAAGATGATGTCTACCCCTGTTTCGGGAGCCTTCATTCCTATTTGTCGGGCGATTTCCAACAAGGCGCCTACACCGCTTGCACCGTCATCAGCCCCATCCAACGGTTTCTTATGGTTGGCAGGGTCGGGATCGTGGTCTGAATAAGGACGCGTGTCCCAATGGGCGAAAAGCAGGATGCGTTTGTCTTTATCGGGATTGAAAGAACCGATGATGTTACGTGATTCCAATGGGGTTCCGTCGTAAGCTGTAAGTGTAGCTTCCTGTTCGTATACTTGTGCTCCGAAACGTTTCAGCTCGGATGCTAGGTAATCGCCACAAGCCTTATGAGCTGGCGTGTTCGGGACGCGGTAACCGAATGATACTTGTTTTTCGACATAAGCATAAGCACTGTCCGCATCAAACAATGGGGCGGTTGTTGCTGGAGCTTTCTTTACTTCCGTTACGGGAACTGTTGTCTCGCTGGTTCCTTTCTGACCGCATGCGAACAGGGTCATGGAGAATAATAATAAAATCAGTTTAGTCATATCTTGTCGTTTATAAGGAGTTATCGGGAGCGGATTGCGCTTTGTTCATCACGCGCAACAGATTACCTCCCCATATTTTAGCAATATCATTTTCTGTATATCCTTCTTTTAGAAGACGCATTGTGATGTTTATCAGTTCATTGCTCGCCCGGCAGCCGATCAGTTCGCCGTCACCGTCAAAGTCGGAACCTATCCCGACATGGTTGATCCCGATCAGGTCTACGATATGGTCGATATGACGGATCGCATCGCTCAGGGACGCTTTTTCGGCATCTTCGTTGATGAATCCTTTGTAGAGGCATATCTGTGCGACGCCACCTTGTTCGGCGAGCGCCTTCAGTTGTTCGTCCGTCAGGTTGCGCGGATGGTTGCAAAGCGCGCGGGCAGAAGAATGGGAGGCGATGATCGGGTAGGTGCTTGTTTCAAGTGCGTCATAAAAGGTACTTTCGGCGGCATGCGAGATATCGACCAATACCCCTGTCTCATTCATTTTGCGGACGACTTCTTTCCCGAAAGGACTGAGGCCGTTCCATTCCGCGTCTCCTCTTGCTGAGTCGCATATGTCGTTGCTCCCGTTGTGGCAGAGAGTGATATAGGAAACTCCCATTTTCCGGAAACGGGTGATATTCTCGATGTCCTTGCCTATCGCATATCCGTTTTCCACGCCTAACATGATCGCTTTCTTTCCGGCAGCTTTCAGCACGTGGACTTCCTGCGGCGTGTAGGCGATGCACATACGTGTACGGTTCAACTCCATTTGCCGGTGTATTTCCTGCAGGCGGTTCATGGCGAAGTCCGTCGCTTTCAGTAGTGAAGCGTCGTCTCTCGGTCCCTGCGGAATATAGGCAACCATGATCGTCGCGTCAATCAGCCCCTCTTCCATGAAAGGGAGGTTGACCTTGCCGCCCTCTTTCAACCCGATGTTGAATTCACCCGGAAAGATCATCGGAGTGTCGGTATGGGAGTCGAGCATCACGTTCCTGTGGTGGATGTATTTGGCCTTTTTGAATAGGCGGGACGATTCGACATGATGCTTGAAAAGTTTCAACATCTGTTCATCGTCATTGGCAGCCATCGCTTCGGGGTGCCACTGGACACTGAATATTTCTTTTTCCGGATGCTCCATCGCTTCGTTGATCCCGTCGGGAGCTGTCGCCGTAGTGATAAATTCGGGAGCCGGCTCTTTGATTGCCTGGTGATGAAAAGAGTTGACCAAAAGTTCTTTTTCACTGTCCAGCATGGTGCGGAGCTTAGAGGGGCCTTCGTTCAGTGCGACGGAATGGGAAACCTGTTCGCGGGAAAGCGTCTGGCTGTGTTTCAGTAGCTTTTGATTGTGTTGGGTATGGATATCCTGGTATACGTTGCCGCCAAATGCGACGTTCAGTATCTGGTGGCCGCGGCATATTCCCATGACCGGCAACTGGCGGTTGGTCGCCAAGCGGAGCAGTATCAGGTCGTATTCATCCCGATAGGTATCTACATCCTGCAAGGCGGGAATTGGTTCTTCCTGCATGTAAAGCGGGTTGATATCGCCACCACCGCTCATGACCAGCCCGTCCAACCCGTTCACTATTGCCGTCAACGCTTCGATATCCGTAATGACCGGGATCAGAACCGGAGCACCTCCAGCTTTCAGTACCGCCTGTACATAGGTTTCTGCTATGCAGGAAAGTCCGTCTTTCCGATTGGCGGATATTCCTATACGGGGAGGTTGAAGATTTTCTTTTTTCGGAATATAATGATCTACTTCCCTGTAGATGGCCTCTAAATTCGGACGACGGAGCTTCATGTATTTATGATTTATGATTTATAGTTGATTGGGTTTTCAGTCTGTTTGTGAGTCATAAGTTTATAGGTTATAAATCATAAATGATAAATCAGAAATCAAAAAATGGGATTATTTTCTTTCACACAAGAATTGGCAATGGACCTGGGGACTGCCAATACCATTATTACCTGCAACGATAAGATGGTAGTGGATGAGCCTTCCGTAATCGCTCTGGATGCTCGTTCGGAAAAGGTGCTGGCGGTAGGGCGCCAGGCACGTGAGATGTACGAAAAGACCAATCCGAATATTCGTACGATCCGCCCGCTCCGCGAAGGTGTCATTGCCGACTTCTACGCTGCTGAGCAGATGATGCGTGGATTGATCAAAATGGCCAGCGGACGCAAACGCTGGTTCGCTCCTTCGCTCCGTATGGTGATCGGTATCCCGTCGGGTAGTACGGAAGTGGAAATCCGTGCCGTCCGCGACTCTGCCGAACATGCCGGTGGCCGTGAGGTCTATATGGTTTTCGAACCGATGGCTGCCGCTATCGGGGTCGGTATGGATGTGCAAGCTCCGGAAGGAAACATGATTGTAGACATAGGTGGCGGTACGACCGAGATCGCGGTGATTTCGTTGGGGGGGATCGTTTCCAACAAGTCTATCAAGATGGCGGGCGACGACTTGACGAACGATATTGTGGAATATATGCGCCGCCAGCATAATATACGCGTCAGCGAACGTATGGCGGAACGTATCAAGATCAATGTCGGCTCCGCTTTAAGTATCCTCGAGGACGCTCCTGAAGATTTTGAAGTCTGCGGTCCGAACCAGATGACGGCTCTGCCGATGAAAGTGCCTGTTTCCTACCAGGAAATCGCACATTGTTTGGACAAGTCGATTTCAAAGATTGAAGCCGCCGTTCTGAGCGCGTTGGAACAGACGCCTCCTGAATTGTATGCCGATATCGTAAAAAACGGCATCTATCTGGCCGGTGGCGGCGCTTTGCTGCGTGGTATCGACAAACGTTTGCGCGACAAGATGGGGATCGAATTTCACGTGGCAGACGATCCTTTGCATGCAGTAGCAAGAGGTACGGGGATTGCGTTGAAGAATATCGACAAGTTTAATTTCCTTATCCGGTAAATATAAGTTGAAAGTTGAGAGTTGAAAGTTGAAAGTAAACAAGTGGTGTACTTGCTGAATATTCAACTTTCAACTTTCAACTTTCAATTTTCAACTGATTATGCGTAAACTCCTGGATTTTTTAGTCAGAAAGAGGCATTGGTTCTTATTCATTTTGCTAGAGATCATATCGTTGACGTTGGTTTATCGCAATAATGCATATCAACGGAACATTATGTTCAGTTCGGCAAATGTGATAACCGGACATATTACTTCTGTTTCCGGCTTTGTTACTTCCTACCTGAACCTGCGTGATATAAATCGGGAGCTTCTGGAGCGTAACGGACAACTTGAAATGGAGTTGCTAGAGTTGCAGGACCAGTTGGAGATGATGCGGGCCGACACTGCTCTGTTTGTCGGTTTTGCACCTGACTCGACCGGACAGTTTCCGTATAGTTTTGTGATGGCGGATGTCGTGAACAACAGTGTTACGTATTTATCCAATTATATTACGGTGAACAAAGGCCGTAAGGATGGAGTGGAGCCGGACATGGGAGTTGTGTCTGAACGGGGTGTCGTGGGAATTGTGTCGACGGTTTCCGACCATTTTTCCGTTGTAATCCCTCTGTTGAATCCGAAGTTCAAACTGAGCTGCAAGGTGTTGGGGAGCAGTTATTTCGGAACGTTGAGCTGGAACGGGCGTAATGCGCGTTTTGCCAATCTGGACGAGTTGCCGCGCCACGTGGAGTTTGAGAAAGGAGATACGATCGTGACGAGCGGTTATTCCGCCATTTTCCCGTCTGGGATTATTGTGGGTAAAGTCGTGAATTTCGAGAAACAGCATGATGATAACTTCTATTCACTTGAAGTGGAACTGGCTACTGATTTCCAGGCCTTGAACAATGTGCGTATCATAAAGAACTATCATCAGGCAGAGCAAAAAAATACAGAACGGGAGGCGAAAAAGAATGATTAACAATATACTGCGGGGCTTCATTTATTTTGTGGTGCTGGTGTTGGTTCAGGTTTTGATCCTGAACAATATCCATTTCCTGCGTGTGGCAACGCCGTTCTTGTATCTTTATTTCATACTGAAAATGCCAGTGGGGAGTTCACGGATGAATGTGGTGTTTTTCTCTTTTCTGATCGGGTTGACGATCGATATCTTTTCAAATACGCCGGGAATGCATGCGTTTGCTTGTACGCTGGTCGGTTTTATCCGTCACCTGTTAATTCAGTTATTGATGGGAAAAGACCTGCCGGAAGGGATTAATCCCTCTTACAAAACGTTCGGATATGGCGGTTTTTTCCGCTATACACTGCTTTTTGTCGTGATTCATCATGTGGCGTTGTTTTTGATTGAGTCGTTGACATTATTCGATCCGCTGTTCCTGGCGATCCGCATCGCGGCGAGTGTGGTGACGACAACCTTGTTAATTTGTACAATAGAAGCATTCAATATAGGGTCCCAGAAAAGTGGAGATTAATACGAAGTATACTCTTGAGAACAGGCGTTTCGTGATTGGTGGCGCCGTTGTTCTGTTGGTTCTCATCTTTATCATTCGTCTGTTCTTTCTGCAAGTAGTGGACAGCGACTATAAAGCGTGGGCAGACAGCAATGCGTTTCTGAAAAAGACACTGATCCCTTCCAGGGGTATCATTTATGATCGCAACGGGAAGCTGCTGGTTTATAACCAGCCTTCTTATGAAGTCATGTTGGTTATGCGTGAGATTCAACCGTTCGATACGCTTGATTTCTGCAATATCCTCGGTATTACAAAAGAGCTGTTTGTAAAACGTATAGCTGAAATTAAGAACAGGCGGTTGAATCCTGGCTATTCTTCCTATGTCCCGCAGGTGTTCATGAATCACCTCTCCGCACAGGAATGCGGTGTTTTGCAGGAAAAACTGTATAAATTTCCGGGTTTTTATATTCAGAACCGTACAATCCGGGAATATGAATATCCTTATGGAGCCCATCTGTTGGGTAATATTGGGGAGGTGAACCAGGGGGATATCGAGAAAGATCCTTATTATGTGCAGGGAGATAATGCCGGACGTTCAGGTGTGGAATTGTCTTACGAAGAGGCTTTGCGCGGCGTTAAGGGTGTGGAGATTCTGTTGCGTGATGCGCATGGACGTATAAAAGGGCGGTATGAAGAAGGCCGCCACGATGTGGCTCCCGTGTCTGGTAAGAACCTGACGCTTTCGATCGATATGGATTTGCAGGCTTTGGGTGAGAAGCTGATGCAGAACAAGAGGGGTAGCATTGTCATGATCGAGCCGGAAACCGGGGAGGTTCTGTGTCTGGTTTCTTCGCCTTCTTATGATCCAAACTTGTTGGTCGGTCGCCAGCGGGGAAAGAACCATATCATGCTGTCGAAAAATTCGGACAAGCCTTTGCTGGATCGTGCCATCATGGGGCGTTATCCACCGGGATCGACATTCAAGCCGACACAGGCGTTGACTTTCCTTCAGGAGGAGGTGATTACGACAGAAACCTTGTATACTTGTGCACATGGATATACAGGGGCCCGGAACGGCAAACCGGCCTGCCACGGCCATGCTTCTCCTCTGAATGTGACTTATGCGCTGGCTACTTCCTGCAACTCCTTTTTTTGTTGGGGGTTGCGTGATATGATCGATAGCCGTCGGCGTTATTCGAGTGTGGGAGAGGCGTTTGAAGTTTGGAAGAATTACTTGGTATCTATGGGATACGGTTATAAGTTGGGCATTGACCTGCCTGGGGAAAATAGAGGCTTTTTGCCGAATAGCGAGTATTATAATAAATATCACGGTAAACGTTGGAGTTCCAGTACCGTCATTTCAATTGCGATCGGGCAGGGTGAAGTGTTGGCTACGCCATTGCAGATTTGTAATTTGGCGGCAACCATCGCTAACCGGGGATATTTTATTACTCCGCATGTCGTGAAGGAGGTGCAGGACACCCCGCTGGATTCCCTTTATACGGATAAACGGTACACGATGGTGGAACGCAAAAATTATGAAATCGTAGCCGAAGGTATGAGGAATGCCGTTATAGGCGGAACTTGTCGGGGAGCGGCTATAACGGATATCGAAGTCTGCGGCAAGACTGGTACGGCCGAAAATCCGCATGGGAAAGATCACTCAGCTTTTATCGGTTTTGCTCCTTATCGGAATCCGAAGGTGGCCATCTGCGTGTATGTGGAGAATGGTGGTTTCGGTGCGACCTACGGCGTGCCGATCGGCAAATTGATGATGGAGAAGTATCTGAAAGGCGAAATCTCGGAGGAGAACAAGTTACTGGAAGAGACGATGTCGAATGCAGTTGTATCGCCAAATGTTTTATCTTTACCGAATCGTGAGTTATAGGAAGACGGAAATATGGAAGACGGTTGACTGGTTGACGATTATCCTTTATGTGGTGTTGGTCGTTGCCGGCTGGTTCAGCATCTGTGGTGCTAGTTATGAATTCGATAACGTGGGGTTATTTGACCCGTCGGGCCGTCCCGGTTCGCAGTTGATGTGGATGGGATTGTCGGTAGGGTTGATCTTTGTGCTCTTGATGCTTGAGAGTGAGTTTTTTGATGTTTTTGCCTATCTGATATATGCCGGTTTCATCGTGTTGCTGATTGCTACGATTTTTCTGGCTCCGAACATAAAAGGTTCCCATTCATGGCTTGTTTTGGGACCTGTCAGGTTGCAGCCGGCTGAGTTTGCCAAGTTTGCGACGGCACTTGCTGTCGCGAAGCTGATGAATACCTATGGTTTCAAGCTGACTGTTCCTAAAAACTTTATAGCCGTCTTGTCGCTAATATTTCTGCCGATGATTTGCATCCTGCTGCAGCAAGAGACAGGTTCGGCACTGGTCTACTTGGCTTTCTTCTTGATGTTATATCGGGAGGGGATGTCGGGATATATTCTTTTGTCGGGAGTCTGCGCGGTTGTCTTTTTTGTCACCAGCATGAAGTTCTCGGATGTGACGGTGGGAGATACGGCGGTGGGAGAGTTGCTTGTCTCTTCTCTGATCCTGTTGATCACGGTTATCCTGATACAGATAGAAAGGAAAGATACCCGTGCAATACAGGTGATATTGGGGACTGCGGGTGTTGCCTGTTTAGGAGGGTATGGCGCTTCTTTCTTTATGTCGGTCGATTATTCCCTGATATCGATCGGGGTGATCTTGCTGGTTGCTTGTTATCTGGTTTTTCTTTCTGTCCGCAACTGGGCGTGGCATTATGTGTTGATCGCAGTCTTTGCATTGGGATCACTGGCTTTTATGTATTCGGTGGATTATGTGTTTACCGATATCCTGGAACCGCATCAACAGATACGTATCAAGGTTTCATTGGGATTGGAAGATGATCCGAGCGGTGCCGGCTATAATGTGAATCAGTCGAAGATCGCGATCGGTTCGGGTGGACTTACCGGAAAAGGCTTTCTGAACGGTACGCAGACCAAACTGAAGTATGTTCCAGAGCAGGATACCGACTTTATCTTTTGTACGGTAGGTGAAGAACAAGGGTTCATCGGGGCTTCTGCGGTCTTATTGTTGTTCGGATTTCTGATCCTCCGCCTGATTGTGTTGGCGGAGCGGCAAAGTTCCACTTTCAACCGGGTGTACGGCTATAGTGTCGCTTCTATCTTTTTCTTCCATTTGGCCATTAATATAGGGATGGTGACGGGGCTTACACCTGTGATCGGCATTCCGTTGCCTTTCTTTAGCTACGGCGGTTCTTCCCTTTGGGGATTCACGATCCTGCTTTTTATCTTCCTTCGCTTGGATGCATCCAGGAGGGAACGGTAGGGCTAAGGGCTGCTCACTTGGCCGGGCGAACCGAGAAACCGATTTCTTGTATTCCTTTCAAAGCATCGTCGCGCATCCCTTGGCGGAAACTGAACGTATATTGTCCGGCATGCGGAAACTTATATTGCGAATGAATGGGAAAACTGCTTTGGTATAAGGAAATGCCATGTCCGTGCCATTTGCCGAATTCGTCGGCAAGCATGCATTCGATGGTGTCCCGGCGAAGCGGGCCGATTGGCTGCTCCTCACTACAGAAAAGCCATAAGTTCTGATAAGGATACAAGTTATTGTTCCTTACTTCCAGTGTCAGGTCGTAAGGAACAGATATATCTTTCACCTCGAAGGTGAAATAGTATTCCTTGTCCTTTTCCCACGTGATATTGTTGATCGCCTGGTATTGGTCGTACAAGGCTGGGTTTTCGCAGGAAAAGAACAGAGAACAAGTCAGTGCGGCAATGACTCCTTTAAGCTTCCGGCTTTGTGTCCGGCTTGCTTTCCGGTTTGGCAGCAGGCTTAGCTTGTTGCTGAGGTTTGTCATTATTCGGTTGCTTATCGTTATTTACTCGGTTCGGACGCGGTCTGTTACGATTGTTCTCCCGGTTGTTATTATCACGGTTCCCGTTGTTGCGGTTGCGGTTTCCGTTCTTGTTTCCGTTTCCTTTGCCGTTTTTATTTTCGTTGCCGGTGTTGCCGTTCGCTTTTTCTCCGTTGGAAGGTTTGCTGTTCCCTTCGTTGCCGGTGTTGGCAGCGGCTTCTTTCGGCAGGTTTTCCTTGTTGCCGTTTCCGTTGCGTTTCTTTTTCTTCTTTTTCAAGGATGCATCGAAACGGGTAACGCTATCTTGTCCCAAAATATCCTGTGCATCGCGTTTTGGCGGTTGCGGCTTGGTATCAGCTTCGAGTGTGATGGGTTTCATGCCTTTCTTGTTCATGTTGATTACATCGAAGGCACGGTTGGCAGAGATCGTAACCAAATTGGCTGCGAACGATTTATCGGTAGAATAGGTAATTTCCCGTTTGAAGATATCCGTTTTAAAGTGATAATAGGTATTGTCCTTTGTTTCCAGCACCACTTCACGGGACGGCAAACGTTTTTGCGCTTCCACATAGGCATCCACTTCATAGTTGATGCAACATTTCAGCTTGGCGCATTGGCCGGCCAACTTCTGGGGATTCATGGATATATCCTGATAGCGGGCGGCTCCGGTGGCTACAGATACGAAACTCGTCATCCAGCTTGAACAGCACAACTCGCGCCCACAGGGGCCGATACCTCCGATGCGTCCGGCTTCCTGGCGGGCACCAATCTGCTTCATTTCGATGCGGACACGGAATGCTTCGGCGAGTACTTTGATCAACTGGCGGAAGTCGACACGCTCGTCGGCAATGTAATAAAAGATCGCCTTATTGCCGGCTCCTTGGTATTCCACGTCCCCGATCTTCATATTCAGTCCCAAGTCAGCAGCGATCTGGCGAGAACGGATCATCGTGGCGTGTTCCTTGGCCTTCGCTTCTTCGTATTTCTCGATATCGGTCGGTTTGGCTTTGCGATATACCTTTTTAGGTTCGTTGCCTTCGCTGGTACGAACATTGTTCTTTTTCATCTGGAGAAGGACGAGCTTACCGGTCAGCGTCACAGTCCCGATGTCATGTCCGGGGCTAGCTTCCACTGCGACCAGATCTCCTTTTTCTAGAGGTATCTTGGAACTGTTGAGGTAATACCCTTTGCGGGTATTTTTAAACTGCACTTCCACGTAATCGGTAGCGTTTGCCGCATCGGGCACGTCGCAAAGCCAGTCGTAGGTGTTCAGTTTATTATTTTGTATCTTGCTGCATCCTTTTTTACCCATGCAGCAACTTCCTGTATTTAATTTGAAATCCATTTGTCTGGTATATATAATGTATTTATAGTGCGTACAATTACACAAAAGTAGTCAAAATATTTGGTTCGTAGCAAATGAAGAATGAATTATAAAGAGAAAGGGCAAAACAGAATGTTCCGTTTTGCCCTTTTTGGTATTATTTGTCCATGCTGATTTACTTGACCAGACCGTGACTTTTAAATACTTTGTGAATTGCTTCTAATGCGTAGTCGAGCTGTTCAATTGTGTGAGTCGCCATCAGTGAGAAGCGGATCAGCGTATCTTCAGGCGCAACAGCCGGAGATACGACTGGATTTACGAAAATACCGGCTTCGAACAATTCCTTTACGATCAGGAATGTCAGGTCGTTGTTACGGATAAACAATGGAATGATCGGTGTTGAGGTATGGCCGATTTCGCACCCCATATTACGAAATCCATCCAAGGCATAGTAGGTAAGTTTCCACAGGTGTTCGATGCGTTCCGGTTCGCTCAGCATAATATCGAGTGCTGCGCCGGCCGCAGCTGTAGCTGCTGGAGTATTACTTGCACTGAATATATAAGAGCGGGAGTTATGGCGGAGATAGTTGATCGTCTCTTTGTCCGAAGCGATGAAACCGCCGATGGAAGCAAGCGACTTACTGAATGTACCCATAATCAGGTCTACATCGTCTGTTACTCCGAAATGATTACAGGTTCCACGACCGTGATCGCCCAGAACACCCAAACCGTGGGCTTCGTCTACCATTATGCTTGCGTTATACTTTTTGGCTAACGCAACGATTTCCGGTAATTTGGCAATGTCACCTTCCATACTGAATACACCGTCGATAACGATCAGCTTTACCTTGTCGGGTTCGCATTTCTGGAGTTGCTTTTCTAAGGACTCCATATCATTATGCTTATATTTCAGTTTGGTAGAGAAGGAAAGACGGTGTCCTTCGATGATGGATGCATGGTCTAGCTCGTCCCAAATGATATAGTCTTCACGTCCTGTCAGGCAGGATACAACACCCAAGTTTACCTGAAATCCCGTAGAATAAACAATGGCATCTTCTTTTCCGACAAATTCGGCCAGACGTTTTTCCAACTGAATGTGCAAATCCAACGTCCCGTTCAGGAAACGCGAACCGGCACAACCTGTACCATATTTCTTAATGGCATCAATTGCCGCCTCTTTTACTTTCGGGTGGTTTGTCAGGCCTAAATAGGCGTTAGAACCAAACATCAGGACCTTTTTACCGCTGATCATTACTTCTGTATCCTGATCACTTTCAATCATTCTGAAGTATGGATAAATTCCTGCGGCCATAGCCCGCTGAGGTGCATCGTACTTTGATAGTTTCTCTTGTAAAAGTTTCATATTATAATTAACAGAGAATGATTTTCTCGCTACGTTGTTATTCTAAAAGAACCCAGATCTGCTTACTACTATAATATTTATGTTTCGGCAAATCCAGCTGCAAAAGTAGTAAAAAAATAACTTATAGTAGCCGAAATGCTTTAAAAGTTTTACAAAAGCATTATTTTTGTCCTCTCAAAGTAAGTAACAGCAAGAATGGAGGGACAAACAATCAATATACAGGCCATTATAAATCCGATTTCGGGTGTCGGTTCGAAAAGAAAGATTCCGAAAATGATTGAAACCGCCTTTGCGAGCGGAAATTGTTGTGTGGAAATTTCTTTTACAGAATATCCCGGACATGCCAGCGAACTGACGCGGAAAGCCCTTGATAAAGGGACCAATTGCGGCATAGTTCACTGTGAACGAGATTGCCCGTGCCATGCTCCACTCAGGTGCGGTGCTGGGGATTATCCCGAAAGGTTCCGGCAATGGTTTGGCGCGTGAATTGCATATTCCGATGGATGTACGCCGGGCGATCGATCTGATTGTAAAGGGGCATGTCTCGACAATCGACTGTTGCAAGGCGAACGGACGTGTCTTTTTTTGTACCTGCGGAGTCGGCTTTGATGCAGCGGTCAGCCAAAAGTTTGCCGGGGAGAAACGCCGCGGTTCGCTTACCTATATAAAAAATACGGTGGAAGAATATCTGAGCTACAAACCCGAACCTTATGAACTTTTGATCGATAAC
>OOCZ01001665.1_pt1 | contig 13499 bp, 10 predicted proteins | sample 1671631 | NCBI WGS metagenome assembly OOCZ01 (sample SAMN06348176, study PRJEB24527) | human gut metagenome | reverse complement strand
TTCTCTTGGGGGTCAAAGGGGGATATTCTCTTTCCGAGGAAAGAGAATATCCCCCCTTGATCGCACCCCTGCACGGTGCAGGGGAATAAGAACCAGCGCTGTCGCGCTGTAAACCCTCAGACGATAGGATCGTCAATATCTCTCGTCGCATACGCGTTCAGCGCCCAATCCGCTCGTGCGCCGGCGAGATACTCATAATACCCTTGTGCGCCGATCATCGCGCCGTTGTCACCACAGAGCTTGAGCGGCGGCATGTAGAGCCGGTGGCCGTGCTTTCGGCACTCCTTTTCGAGCTCTGCGCGGATGAACGAGTTCGCGGCGACACCGCCTGCGGCGACGAGTACCTTGCGCCCGCTTTGCTGCATGGCGAGCATCGCGCGCGGGACGAGCTCGTCGACAACGGCCTGTGTGAAGTCGCGCGCAAGCGCCGCACGGTCGAGCTGCTTTCCCGTCTGCTCGGCGTTGTGGGCAAGGTTTACGACGGCGGTCTTGAGGCCCGAAAAGCTCATATCGAGAGGGCACCCGTCAATCTTCGCGCGCGGCAGCTCGTAGACGCCGCCCTCGCTCTCGTGGGCGAGCTTGTCCATCGCCGCGCCGCCGGGGTAGGGAAGGCCGAGCACGCGCGCGGCCTTGTCAAAGCACTCGCCCGCCGCATCGTCACGCGTCGCGCCGAGGAGCGCAAAGTCCGTGTAGTCGCGCACGTCGACGATGAGCGTGTTGCCGCCGGACATGCACAGCGCCAGAAACGGCGGCTCAAGCTCTGGGAACGCTAAGTAATTCGCGGCGATGTGGCCGCGGATGTGGTGTACAGGGATGAGCGGCACATTCAGCGCGTAGGCCGCGCTCTTGGCAAAGTTCAGCCCCACGAGCACCGCACCGATGAGACCCGGCGCGTAGGTCGCGGCCACGGCATCGATGTCTTTTTTCTCGACGCCCGCCTCCTTGAGCGCCTGATCGGTCAGCGCGGCGATGGCCTCGATGTGCTTGCGCGACGCGATCTCCGGCACGACGCCGCCGTAGAGCGCGTGCAGGTCGGCCTGCGACGCGATGGCGTCGGAGAGAATTTTTCGTCCGTCCTCGACGACCGCGACGGCGGTTTCGTCGCAGGAGGACTCGAAAGCGAGAATTTTCATTGCTGCGCCTCCGCTTCTGCCGCGCCGAATTCCTTCGTCATGATGATGGCGTCCTCTTTCGGGTGGTCGTAGTAGTTTTTGCGGCGGCCCTCGCCGCGGAAGCCGCGGCTGCCGTACAGCGCGATGGCGGCATAGTTGCTCTCACGTACCTCAAGCGTCAAGAACGCAAGGCCGCTGCCCTCGGCGAAGCGGATAAACACGTCGAGAAGCTGCCCCGCCACACCGCCGCGGCGGCAGTCGGGGCGGACGGCCATCTTGGTGATGCAGCCCTCGTCCACGACGGCGAGCAGCCCCGCGTAGCCGACGACGCTGCCGTTTTCTGCATCCAGCGCGACTAAGAAGGCCGAGCACGCGTTTTCAAGCTCCTCTGCGAGCATGTTGCGCGACCAGGGGTTCGAGAAGCATGTGCGCTCAAGCTCGGCAACGTCATTCAAATATTCGTTCGTCATCGGCACGATGCGGACTTTTTTCTTTAACTGTTCCATTGGTTTCCTCCGGTCATTTGGCTTCCAGCCAGTTTATGCCCCAGTGGGCTTCGGCGGTCAGGGGAACGGAGAGGTGCACCGCGCCCTCCATCTCCTCGGTGAGGAGCGAGGCAACCCGTTCCTTTTCTTCCTCCGGGCACTCGACGATGAGTTCGTCGTGCACCTGCAAAATGAGCTTTGCCTTTAAGTTTTCCTTGTGCAGCCGCTCGTCGACGCGCACCATTGCGAGCTTGATGACGTCCGCGGCTGTGCCCTGGATGGGCATGTTGCGCGCGACGCGCTCGCCGAACGAACGGGTATTGAAGTTGCTCGCCGCCAGCTCGGGCAGCGCGCGGCGGCGGTGCATCAGTGTTTCGACATAGCCGCGCTCCTTCGCCTGCGCGACGACCTCATCCATATAGCGGCGGATGCCGGGGAAGCGCTCAAAGTACGTCTCGATATATTCCTTCGCCTCGTACACCGGCACGCCGATGTCCTGCGCGAGCGAGAAGGCGGAAATGCCGTATACGATGCCAAAATTCACGGCCTTCGCGTGCGAGCGCATCTGCTTGGTGACCTGATCAGTCGGCACGCCGAAGACCTGCGCGGCCGTGACGGTGTGGATGTCCTCGCCGGTCAGAAACGCCTGCTTCATCGCCTCGTCGTCCGCGATGTGCGCGAGCAGCCGCAGCTCGATCTGGCTGTAGTCCGCGTCGACGAGCACGCAGCCGCTTGCCGGGACGAACATGCGGCGGAATTCGCTGCCGAGCTGCGTGCGCGTGGGGATATTCTGCAAATTCGGCTCGGTCGAGCTCAAACGGCCCGTCGCCGTGACGGTCATCTGGAAGCTCGTGTGGATGCGCCCGTCGGGCGCGATGACCTTCAAAAGACCGTCGCAGTAGGTCGAGCGGAATTTTGCGTACTGACGGTACTGCAAAACCTCTTCGACGATGGGATTCTCCCACCGCAGTTTTTCGAGCACGTCCGCGTTCGTCGACCAGCCGGTCTTCGTCTTTTTGCCGTGCGGGAGCTGCAAGCGTTCAAAGAGCACCTCGCCGAGCTGCTTGGGGGAATTGATGTTGAACGGCCCGCCCGCCTCTTCATAGATGTGCTGCTCGAGCGTCTTGAGCTGCACTTCCATCTCGCTGCCGAAGGCCGCGAGAGCGTTCGCGTCCACGCGCATGCCCGCGTGCTCCATGCGCGCGAGTACGGCGCAGAGGGGCAGCTCAACCTCATAATAGAGCTCGTGCAGCTCGCGCTTCTCAAGTTCGGGGGCAAAGGTCTCATACAGCGCATCGACGGCGCTGGTATAGACGTGGAACGCCGTCTCGGCCTTGGCCGTGTCGCCGAGCATCGAGAAAGCGTCTGGATCTAAGTGCTTCGGCTCGGCAAGCGTCTGGTGGAAGTAGGCGGTGAAGAGCGACGCGATATCGTACTTGCCCGCCGTCGCGTCGAGCAGGTACCCTGCGAGCGCGGTGTCAAAAATGACCCCTTCGATGGGAAGGTCGTTTTCGAGCAGCGCGCGCTGGAGGTCCTTGACGTTGTGGCTGACTTTCTTGATATCATCCGAGAACAGGGCGCGCAGCAGCGCGTTCCAGTCGCCCTCGTAGCGGCTGAAGCAGAACTCGGCAGAGACGGCGGTCGATTCGCCTGCAACGAAGTCGACGATCACGCCGGAAAGATCCGGCAGCGCCAGCAGCGTCACATGCTCCGCCTTGCGGAAGAGCGAGAGATATTCCTTGGCCTTTTCCACCGTGGTCACGGCCTCGGCGGTCACGGTGAGGTCGACCGGCTCCTCGGCGGCGGGGATGTCGGCGGGCGGCTTGAGACCGTATTTGTCGATGAGCTTGGTAAATTCCAGCTTCATAAAGAGCGGATAGAGCGCGTCTGACGGTGCCTTGCGCAGATTGTCCTGCGGAGAAAATTCGAGTGGTGCGTCCGTCACGATGGTCGCGAGGTGGAAGCTCTGGCGTGCGCTCTCCTCGCCCTCGGTGAGCTTTTTGATGACGTTCGGCTTGGCCTCGATATCGGGGAGCAGCCGGTAAATTTCGTCGATGCTCTGGTATTTCTGGATGAGCGCCATCGCCGTCTTTTCGCCAACGCCCGGCACGCCGGGGATATTGTCGCTCGCGTCGCCCATCAGGGCTTTGAGGTCGACAATGTGGATGGGCGCAAAGCCGTAGACCTCACGAAAGCTCTCGGGCGTCATGTCCTTCGTCGTGGTCTGGCCCATGCGCGTGGAAATGAGCTTGACGGTCGTGTGCTCGGTCACGAGCTGCAAAGAATCCTTGTCTCCCGTGGCGACGACACAGTCCCAGCCTGCGCTTTCGCACTTGCGCGAGATCGTGCCGATCAGATCGTCGGCTTCAAAGCCCGCGAGCTCGTAGCGGGGGATGTTCATCGCGTCGAGCACGTCCTTGAGCACCGGCATCTGCATGGCGAGCTCTTCGGGCATGGCGTGGCGCGTGGCCTTGTAGCCCTCGTACTCGAGGTGGCGGAACGTCGGCTCGCGGCGGTCGAAGGCGACGCACAGCGCCTCGGGCTTTTCCTCGTCGAGTAAGCGGCCGAGCATCGTCAGAAAGCCGAAGATCGCGTGGGTGAAAAACCCGTCGCGCGTGGTGAGCGGACGGACACCGTAATAGGCGCGGTTGATGATGGAGTTGCCGTCTAAAACCATCAGCTTCACGGCATGCACCTCCCAAAATGCAAATTTTTACTAAATATAGTATAGCGCAAAGCAAACAAAAACACAACAGAAACCGGCGGAACTCTCGGCGCGGAGTGAGAAAGTGTGGTAAAAATAAACAGAACACTTGCAATTTCTTGTCGGGATGTCTATAATATTGACTGAAAATCTGTTTTGCTTCCTAATTTTTTGTTAGGAAGCGGGCGGAAAAACAAAAAAGAAAGGGAGAAAATCATGGAAAAGCTATTTAAGCTGAAGGCCAACGGTACTACGGTACGCACCGAGATCCTTGCCGGTCTTACCACGTTTATGACCATGGCCTACATCATCGCGCTCAACCCGAACCTGCTGACCAACTTTGCAGTGGGTACGCCGCTGTGGAACGGTGTGTTCCTTGCCACCTGCATCGCCTCGGCGATCGGCACGATTTGCATGGCGTTTTTCGCCAACAAGCCGTTCGTCATGGCGCCCGGCATGGGACTCAACAGCTTCTTCGCGGTGGTCGTCGCCAACATCGCGGTCATCAACGAGTGCGAGTACGAGTCCGCGTTCCAGGCGGCGCTCGTCATCATCCTTGTCGAGGGTATCGTGTTCCTCATCCTCACGCTCTTAAAGGTGCGTGAGAAGATCGTGGAGGCCATTCCTCTCGGCGTGCGCTACGGCATCGCTCCCGCCATCGGCCTGATGCTGATGAACGTGGGCCTTGGCTCCAACGTCGGTATCTACTCTGAAAACGGCGGCCCGTTCTACATGATGCGTGACTTCTTCGGTGCGCTGACGCCCAGCATCATCAAGGGCAACATGGGCTCGGGCTACGATGCGATGGTCCTGACCGTCGCGACCGCGTTCCTCGGCGTTTTCGTCATGGTCGTCCTCGCCAAGAAGGGCGTGAAGGCGGCAGTGCTGCTCGGCATGCTGTTCTCGTCCGTTATCTACTGGGCGGGCAGCGCCATCTTCCTGCATGTCAATCCGTTTGCGAGCCTCGCGACTGCGAGCTTTGTCCCGCCTTTCGCCGACATGGTCTCCACCACGCTTTTCAAGTTTGACTTTGCGGGCTTTGTGAACATCGGCTGGTTCACCGCCATCACGCTCGTCATCACCTTCTGCATGATCGATATGTTCGATACCATCGGCACGCTCGTCGGTACGGCCTCCCGCGCCGGCATGGTCGATCAGGACGGCAACATGCCCCAGATGAAGGAAGCCCTGCTGTCCGATGCCATCGGTACGGTCGCGGGCGCCTGCACCGGTACCTCCACCGTCACCACGTTCATCGAGTCCGCCTCCGGCGTGGAAGCGGGCGGCCGCACGGGCCTGACCGCGCTCACCTCGGGCATCCTGTTCCTCGCCTGCATGTTCCTCGCCCCCATCGCCGCCGTCATCCCCGGCGCTGCGACCTCCGCCGCGCTGATCTATGTCGGCGTTCTGATGCTCCAGGGCCTCAAGAATGTGGACTTCAGCGACATGGACCAAATGCTGCCGGTGTCCATTATGCTCATCGGTATGCCGATCTCCGGCTCCATCGGCCACGCCATCGGCCTGGGCCTCATCTCCTACACCTTTGTCAAGGTGCTCTCCGGCAAGGCTAAGGACGTCAGCGTTCTGACCTACGTGATCTCCGCGCTGTTCCTTGTCAAGTTCTTCGCCGTCGTGTAAGTGTGTGAAAAAACCTTAAAAAGAGCGTCCCGAACGGGACGCTCTTTTTTTCTGCGCCGAGGTATGATATCATGACGAAGATACATAGGGTAATAGGAGCGCACGGCGAAAAAACCTTGAAAAATCAAGGATTGCAACTGCCGGTTGACAAATTTGACAGTGCGCTTTCTTTCCCGCAACCGCGAAATAGGCTATGATAACGCCATCCAGACGGCGCGGGACCGCGCCTTAGAATTCAGGAGGAAGACGATATGATCTTAGCGGATAAAATCATCACGCTGCGCAAAAAGGCGGGCTGGTCGCAGGAGGAGCTGGCAAGTCAGCTCGGGGTGACGCGCCAGTCGGTATCCAAGTGGGAGGGCGCGCAGTCCGTGCCCGACCTTGACAAGGTGGTGCAGATGAGCCGGCTGTTTGGCGTGAGCACCGACTATTTATTGAAGGACGAACTCGAAGAAGAGGAGTTCGTCGAATCCGAGGCGGACGAAACGCCGCTGCGGAGAGTGACGATGGAGCAGGCGGCGCGATACCTTGCGCTGCGCAAGGCCTGCGCGCCGAGGATCGCACTGGCGGTGGCGATGTGCATCATCTCGCCGGTCGTGATCATTTTTCTCTCCGCCATGGCGGACGCGGGCCTGGGCGGTATTTCGGAGGATCTGGCCGCAGGTCTCGGCGTGAGCGTCATTTTGGTGCTGGTCGCCATTGCGGTAGGGATGTTCCTCTCGTGCGGGGCGAAGACGAAGGAATTCGACTTTCTTGAAAAAGAGCCGTTTGAGACCGAGTACGGCGTGAGCGGCATGGTGCGCGAGCGGCGCAAGGCCTATGAGCCGACCGCCTCGCGCTGTACGATCCTCGGCGTGGTGCTGTGCATCCTTGCTGTCGTGCCGCTGATGCTCGGGGTCGGTCTCGCGTCGTCCGATGTCGCCGCGCTGCTCGCGCGCGTCGCTCCGGCGGATGTTTACGCCGCGGCGGAGGTGGATGCGCTGCTGCTTCTGGTCGCCTGCGGCGTGGGCGTGCTCGTCTGGAGCGGAACATACACCGGCGCGATGGACCAGCTGCTCGAGGAGGGCGACTACACGCGCAAAAAGAAGGCGCGCAGCGGCGTAATGAGCACAGTGTCGCTCATCTACTGGCTGAGCGTGACGGCGATCTTCCTGTTCTACACCTTCGGACCCAAGGGGAACGGCCAGCCGCAGTATAGCTGGTTTATCTGGGCCGTTGGCGGCGTACTGTATGCGGCGGTGATGGGTATTGTGTCGCTCGTGCTGTATCACAAGGATAAAATGTAAAGCGCACTTGACAAATCGGAGCAGTAGTGCTATCCTGCGAGTAAAGCAAACTTGACATTTTTAAATTTTCTCTTGACAGTTTAGAATTAGATGATATGATTTTGATATCGTAAAGATATTCGAAACGGCTGCAAGAAGAAAAGAGGGAGAACCTTATGCTCTATATTGAACACCTGACCAAGACCTTCGGCGAAAAGAAAGCCGTGGATGATCTGTCGCTCCACATCGCGCCAGGGGAGATCTACGGCTTCATCGGCCACAACGGCGCGGGCAAGACCACGACGCTCAAGTCGGTCGTCGGCATCCAGCAGTTCGATTCCGGCAGGATCACGATCGGCGGGCACTCCATTCAGGACGATCCCATCGCCTGCAAGAAGATGCTCGCCTACATCCCGGATAACCCCGACCTCTACGAGTTTATGACGGGCATCCAGTACCTCAATTTCATCGCCGACATTTTCGGCGTGGAGGAAAGCGCGCGGCAGGAGCGCATCCGCAAGTACGCGGACCTCTTCGAGCTGACGACCGACCTGGCGCAGCCCGTCGCGGCCTATTCCCACGGCATGAAGCAGAAGCTTGCCATTATTTCGGCGTGGCTGCACGAGCCGAAGCTCATTTTGATGGATGAGCCGTTCGTCGGCCTCGACCCGAAGGCTTCACATATCTTAAAGGGCATGATGCGCGAGGTGTGCGACGCGGGCGGCGCGATCTTCTTCTCGACCCACGTGCTCGAGGTGGCCGAAAAACTCTGCGACAAGGTCGCCATCATCAAGGGCGGCAAGCTCATCCGCTCCGGCACGATGGAGGAGGTCAAGGGCGACGACTCGCTCGAGGAGGTCTTCCTTGAGCTGGAGGGCGAATCATGCTGAAAACGCTCGTCAAGAAGCAACTGATGGAAATTTTCCGCAGCTACTTTTATAATGCCAAAACCAATAAAAAACGTTCGACGGCGGGGATTATCGCTTATATCCTGCTCTTTGCCGCGTTGATGATCGGCCTCGGCGGGATGTTCACGGGGCTTTCCGTTTCGCTCTGTGCGCCGCTTGCGCAGGCGGGGATGGGCTGGCTCTATTTTGCACTCATGTCGCTGCTCGCCATCTTTCTCGGCGCGTTCGGCAGCGTGTTCAACACGTATTCGGGCCTGTACTTCGCTAAGGACAACGACCTGCTGCTGTCTCTACCCATCCCGGTGCGGACGCTGATGGCCTCGCGGCTGCTGACGGTCTATCTCATGGGCCTCATGTACTCCGCGGTCGTCATCCTGCCCGCGGTCATCGTCTACTGGGTCACGGTCTCGACGGCGCCGATGGCGCTCCTCGGCGGCGTGCTGCTGACGGCGCTCATCTCAATCTTCGTGCTCACGCTCTCGTGCGCGCTGGGCTGGGTCGTGGCGAAGGTGAGCCGTAAGCTCAAGCACAAGAGCTTCATCACGGTCATCGTCTCGCTCGCGGGGCTTGCCATCTACTATTTCTTCGTCTTCAAGGCGCAGACGGCCATCGAGCAGCTCGTCGCCAACGCCGCGGTCTACGGTGAGAAGATCAAGGGTGCGGCGCACCCGCTCTACGTCTTTGGCCTGACCGGTACGGGCGATGTGACAGCGATGCTGCTGAGCGCGGCGGTCATCCTCGCGCTGTTTGCGCTGACGTGGACGCTGCTCTCGCGCAGCTTTTTGCAGATCACGACTGCGTCGGGCGCATCGGGCAAGGCTGTGTACCGCGAAAAGGCCGTCAAGCGCCGGAGCATCGATGGGGCACTTTTCGGCAAGGAGCTCGCGCGCTTCACCGCGAGCCCGAACTACATGCTCAACTGCGGGCTCGGTATCCTGCTGCTGCCGATCTCGGGCATCCTGCTTTTGTGGAAGGGCGGAACGGTCGTGTCGCTGCTGAACGAGGCCTTCACCTCGCAGAGCGGCTGCGCGGAGGTGCTGCTCTGCACCGGCGTGTGCGCCATTGCATCGATGAACGACATGGCGACGCCGTCGGTCTCGCTCGAGGGAAAGTCCCTCTGGCTCGCGCAATCGCTGCCCGTCAAGCCCTGGCAGGTGCTTCGCGCAAAGCTCAAGGTACAGCTTGCGCTCACGGCCCTTCCAGCACTCGTGCCGCTTGCCTGCATGGCGTTTATCCTGCCTGTGACGGCGGCGCTGCCGCTCGTTTTTGCCGAGGCGCTCGCGTACATCGCGTTTTCCGCGTGCCTGGGGCTGACGCTCGGCGTCGCGCGGGCAAACCTGACGTGGACGAGCGAGCTCATGCCCATCAAGCAAAGTCTGGCCGTGACGATCGCGCTGTTCGGCGGCTGGCTCTACGCCATCGTGTTCGCGGGGCTCTACCTCTGGCAGGGGTGGAAGCTCGGCGCGGCTGCGTATCTCGCCATCGTGGCGGCGGTGACGCTCGCGATGACAGCGCTGCTTCTTCGCTGGCTCAAAACGAAGGGCGCACAGCGCTTTGCGATGCTGTAAAGGAAAATAAAATGAGAGAGTGCGGCGGTCGAAGGACCGCTGCACTTCTTTTATATAGGCAGGAGCAAAAATTTACACAGTTCGTTCTTGCGGATAGCGGCGGACCATGCTGTTATGTGACTACACTCACAAGTAAACTTTGAGGAGCGTGATCGATATGCTGCTGCGCGGCAAGCAGGCGAGCGGACTTTTGACGCAGCAGAAGATGCTGCGCGCCGCCGTAAAGCTGTTTTTGGAAAAGAGATATGAGGGCACGACGACCGCGGAGATCGCCCGCGCCGCGGGCATGCCGCCAAGCTCGTTTTTCCGGGCTTTTCCCAGTAAGGAGGCGCTGCTGCTCAAGCTTGACAAGCGGATGTTCAGCGGGCAGTTCACGCTGGCCGAGCAGCACAGCGCGGCACGTGCTCTACGCGGTGGAGACGGCTATCCAGCTCCACATCGCCGAGCTGACCGAGCCACTGCGCAAGCTGTACGTGACGGCCTACACGCTGTCGTCAATCTCGGCATACCTGTATCGCAGCACGGCGAAGCGGCTGGAGGGCATCTTCGGGGACTATCTTCCGGACGCGGAGGTCAAGGACTTTTACGAGATGGAGATCGCCTCGGCGGGCATGATGCGCTCGTTTGTGGCCGTGCCGTGCGACGTGTACTTTACCGTGGAGCGCAAGATCGCGCGCTTTTTGGAGTGCGCGCTTAAGCTCTGCAATGTGCCGCCAGAGCGGCGGCGCGGGTCAGCGCGGCCGTTTTGCAGCTCGACCTGCACACCATGGCGGCGGGTATCATCCGAACGACCGTCCAGCAGGCGGAAAAGGGCTTTGAGGCCCTGACAGAACGGTAAATTTCGGCAAGGGGATATCCCCTTGGTGCATCCGATGGATGCACCAATCGCTTTGATAGAGGAATGATATGAAAAAACGTATTTTCAGCTTTTTGACGGCCCTGTGCCTGACGCTGTTGCCGACGGCGCCGCGGGCGGAGAACAATTGGGAGAGTTGGACGATATTTGATGGCACCAATTTGAACCTGTCGGACGGTAGTTACTATTTAGGTGGCAATGTTACTATTAGCGGCGAAATTACAATCAGCGGAGCCGTCACATTTGATTTGAATGGGTATACCTTGACCTGTAATGCTACAGACGAGGATATGTTTTGTGTGTACGATGGTAAAACACTAAACGATAAAGGACAGCGGCACTGACGGCACCATTGATGGTCAAAATAAGAACTGCGGTTTTTCTGTGTCTAGCGGCACACTGATCTTGGAGAGCAGTATCATTGCGAATTGCAGAGATGACGATGGTGATGGCGGTGCTGTGGATATTGGAAAGGACTGCGTATTCACGATGAGAGGTGGTACGATCAGTAATTGCAATGCACAACACGAAGGCGGTGCTATATAGGAAAAGAGGACGGCTAAAGCCGTCCTCTTTTTTCAGCTCTCCATGTGCTTGCCGAGAAAGCCTGCGATGGCCTGCGCGAGCTTGTACTCCGTCTCGCCTGCGGTCGACTCGCCCTCGGTGCCGATGAAGACCACGAGCCCGAGTGCGTCGCCCTCGGAGATGATGGGCGCGGCGATGGTCGCGCAGTAGCGGTCGAGCGACTCGGTGACGAACACGCTGCGCTCGCTCGGCACGGCGCGGTAAATACCGCGGTCCTCCATGATCTGCTCGAGCTGCGGGCTGATGCGCTTGCCGATGAGGTCGCGGCGCGCGCTGCCTGCCGCGGCGATGACGCTGTCGCGGTCGGTCACGGCCACGCTCGTGCCGGTCGACTTGCTCAGCGTGTCGCACAGCTGCGCGGCAAACTCATCTACGCCGCCCATGAGCGAATACTTCTTAAAAATGACCTCCCCGTCCTTGCTCGTGTAGATCTCCAACGGGTCGCCGTTACTGATAACATTGGCACGAAAGACCTTGCCCGGGCGCTGTTTTGCGCTCTGGACGATGGTAATGGTTGAGATATCTCCCGTGCCGTCAGGAAAATTTACGGTGTCCCCCTGACGGGCCATGGCAGCAACGGAGTCCTCCTCATGCGGCAGCTCTCCGCAGCGGAGCAGACAGTCAATGTCGGCTTTCAGCCGAATTTCCAGATGATCCTCATAGACCTTGATTTTCTCAATGATAAGCTGTAGATCCTTGCGGTCAAGATGTTCCTTGCTCAGCAGGTCATCAAAGACCTCCATGGCGGTTTTCGCCGCGCGGTTCACCTGAATAATGGTGTTGCGTTTGTCCGCTGCCATTTGCAGCTGATTCTGTAAGCCGTTGATGCGCTGGATCAGGTCATGCTCCAGCTCGTCATAGGTCTCCTCCAAAATGGCCTCCTGCTCCGGGTGCCGCGCCATATCCCGGATACGCTGGCGCTTGGTGGCTTTCAGTTCCTCCTGCGCGTCCAGCAGCAGGGTTTCCAGATTCTCCGCAGTGCGTTCCGTTTCACTTATGTCCTCCTGCTCGTGGGCAAGGTCGGCGTTGAGACGCTCCAGCATATTGGCGGAGTTGTCCTTTACCTTTTTGAGATACAGCTTCATCAACTCGTCCAGCTTGTCCACCCGGATGTGGTGGCTGGTGCAGCCGGACAGTCCCCGGCGGTGATAGGTGCCGCAGGTGTAGGCAGGGCGCAGATCCCGGCGGCTCATAGCAAACATGGGACTGCCGCAGTCACCGCATTCCAGAAAACCTGAGTACACATTGTCATTGATTTTCTTCCCGCGGTAGTGGTTGGTAGAGCGCTGTTCCCGCAGGGCGCGGACGGTGGCAAAGGTGCGGTAGTCGATGATGGCCTGATGGTGGTGTTCAATAACAATGTGTTCCAACTCATCCCGCTTGACATCCTTACCATTGATTTTGGCACGGGTGTACTTGCCCTGCCGCAGGGTTCCGATGTAAAAATCATTGTCCAGAATACCCTGCACCGTAACAATAGCCCAGTCCTTTTTCACCGTGCGGCGGGATTCCTCCCCCTCCGCCTCTTTGCGAAGCTGCTCTGACATCCGAGGGGTGGGCACACCAGTATCTGTCAGGTGGTTGGCGATTTTCTTATATCCCCAGCCGTCCAGATAGAGCCGGAAGATTTCCCGCACGATCTCCGCCTCCGTGGGGACGATCTCAAACTGCTTTTGTTTGTTGAGAATGTAGCCATAGGGCGCGGCGCACAGCCACGCGCCGTCTGCCTGACGGCGGCGGATGACGGACTTTACCTTCTTGCTGGTGTCCGTCACCGGCATTTCGTTGATGAGAAATTGGAACTGGATTTTCAGCCAGTCATCGTCGTTTGGGAAGTCAATGTTGTCCCCGATGGAGATGATACGTACGCCGGCGTCCCGCAGATCCTCCAACTCCACCAAACCGCGGGAATTGCGGCGGGAGAAACGGGAGAAGTCTTTGACAATAAGAATGTCGTACTTGTGGCTCATCAGCCCTCGCCGCATTTCCTGATAACCCTCACGCTGCTCGAAGGTGTAGCCGGAGCGGTCACGATCCTCGTAGAAGGTCAGCGTGCTGTCGGGGAAGCGGTGCTTCACATAATCTTCGATGATAGCCTTTTGGTTTTCGATAGACACATTGTCGCGGTCCAGTTCCTCGTCCACCGAAATACGCGCGTAGCCCGCGATGGCAAAGCGTTCGATCATAGCTTGTCACCTTTCAGATATGCAGCGATCTGCCGGTCAAATTCAGAGATGTAGTCGGCATCCTGCTTTTTGCGGAATTCCTCGTAAATGGTGCCTACTTTTTTCACTGCCGCCTCGTGGGAGATGCGGCCCTTGCCCTCCAGCACCTTGCGGCGGTTGTTGGTTAGAAATCGGTCGGTTTCGTTCAGCCAG
>OOCZ01001664.1_pt1 | contig 13507 bp, 9 predicted proteins | sample 1671631 | NCBI WGS metagenome assembly OOCZ01 (sample SAMN06348176, study PRJEB24527) | human gut metagenome | reverse complement strand
TTTATTTAATTTTTAACCGACTAGTGACCAAAAAATTTTTAGTGGACACTAGTGACTGTCTATTACAAAAAACGGTGCAAAGGTACGTAAAAAATACATATCCAATCCACATAAAGACAAAACTCCCCGATTCTCGTCAATACAGAATCGGGGAGTTTTATCTTTATCAGTTCAGCAATCCCGGATTGGCTTCTATGGCTTCTTTCGGAATGGCCAATGTATAGCGGGCATCATTCTCTTCGAGTACATAACGCGTACCATCAAGCACTTTCTCCAAACGCGGACGGGTGGAACGACGAAGGTCAAACCAGCGATGTCCTTCAAAAGCAAGTTCACGGGCACGTTCATCTAATATTTCCTGTACCAACGCTTCCTTATCCATGGCATTGACAACAACGGATTTCGCTTCGTAGGCCTCCGGTGCATAACGTTTCCGCATCAGTTCCAGCAGGCGAGTACGTGCTTGAGACAGTTCTCCAAGTCGGGCAGCAGCCTCAGCAGCCGTCAGATATATTTCACCCACACGGAAAGTACACAAGTAGTTATTGCTTCCCGCCTTCTTATTCTTCCGGAAACCTTTTTCATCCGTTTCAGCAAAATATTTGTCCAGCCGAAGGTCGTTCTCAGCATAAAGGGAGAGAAAAACCGGAGTAGCCAGAGCAGCCCCATTGATTGTACTGCTCAGAGGTGTCTCCAGTGGAGTAATATTTTCCACGGAATTATAACTGTTAGGAAGAGTTGCAGCGGCATCATTCAAATCTACCAATACAGACTTCACGGCAAGCACTGCCTCAGCAGCATCCCAAGCCGCCTGCCACTCGCCCTTATAAAGGGATACGCGTGATTGAAACGCCTCTACCGAAGCCGCATTGAAACGATATGAATATCTCTGTTCCCATTCTGCCTTCATGACCAGTTTGCGTGCCTCGTCAATATCTGCTTGGATGGAAGTATAAACTTCTTCCACCGTATTGCGTTTCAGGACTTTCTCTAAATCCGTATCCAATTTCAGCGGTACCGATTTGGTATCCAAAGCTCCCTCCTTAGTATAGGGCTGTCCATAAAGATTTACCAATAAGAAATGTACATAAGCACGGAGCATATACGCTTCTCCTACAAGCTGATTTATCTCTTCCTCAGTGCCTTCCTTAATATCACTTCTGCTCTCAATAACGTGATTGGCAATAAAAAGCACATTGTAATACTTGGCCCATTCAAACGATGAGGTATAGGCATTGGGAGCAAGGTCGTTCCAGCGCTCTATATCCATATAATAATTTTGGTCATATTCATTATCCCGAACCTGCATCTCGTCGGAACGGAAACAAGCCATTCCCCGGTCACTGAATTTACTCACGTCCTTATAAGAACGGGCAAGCAACGCTCTATACTCAGCCAAAGAATTGGGAATGACACTACCGGTAGGCTGTATATCCAGATAGTTGTCGCATGCCGCAAGCAGAAGCATGCAGGCCATTATCATCAGACTTATTGTTTTCTTCATTTTCTTTCTGCTTTTGAAGTTAGAAATTCAAGTTCAAACTGAATGTAACCGACTTGGGTACGGGAGTTGCATAAGGATTGTACATCGACTCCGGATCCATGTAGTTATTATATCCCGAACCAAACACGAAGAGATTGCGTCCTTCAATAGATACCGTTGCCGAGTTCATTCCCAAACGCTTTGTCAGGAGCTCAGGGATACGGTAACCCAGACGCAGATTCTGCAAACGTACGTAGTTCAGCTTCTTCACCCAGATATCCAAATCCCTCCAGATGGTTTTAGAATCATACCAGGAGTACTCTTCCGGGTTGGAAGCACTCAGCATAAATGCCGGAAGCTCCGCATTCGGGTTTTCCGGAGTCCAGCGGTTCAGCACATCCGCATTATAGTTCTTGCCATAATCCGGATTAATGATGTCATAAGAGGGCTGCGTACGTACGTACCCGCCAAACGTCAAAGAGAAATTGACATTCAGCTCCCAGTTTTTATAGCTGAAGGTATTAATCAAACCTCCCGTATAAGGAGCATCGCTACTCCCGATATACGAATAAAAGGTTCTCTCTTCGGCTGCAGTTACATCGGAAGAGGCAATACCTATCCCCCACTCGTCCTTCAGGCGGTAAAGCTCCTTCAAGGTCACTTTCTCTCCCTCCGGATTATAGAACATCATATTACCGGTTTCCTTATTCACTCCCGCAGTCTTCAGTGCGAAAATTGCCCCTACGGGATAGCCTTCACGTCCCGGAGTGGTCTGCTGCTCCGGTATGTTTTCCTGCAATACCTTATTACCGTTATAGGCAAAATTGAAATTTGTGTACCAGGAGAAGTTTTTTGTCGTTATGTTACGGGTAGACAAGCTGATTTCCACACCTTTGTTCTCCATACTTGCCCAGTTGACGTTCATTGAAGTAAAGCCCGTCTCCAGAGGAAGCATGCGCAAAGCTATCAAATCGGTACCCTTACGATAATAATAGTCCACGCTCAGATTGATAGCCTGGTTCAATACAGAAAAATCAAAGCCGGCATTGACAGACTGCGTCTTTTCCCAACGCAACTTCTTGTTGGGAGCGGAATTAATGATAATTACATCTTCCGATACTCCGGGCAAAATACTTTCCGACCGATATGTACCCAACAGGAACGGAGAAGTATTCTTGTCAATATTTCCCTGCAGACCGTAAGATGCACGGAACACCAGGTTATCCACCCACTTGGCCTGCTGCATAAACGGTTCTTGTGACAGACGCCACAAGGCACTGACAGAATAAAGAGGAAGATAGCGGTACTTCTTATCCACACCGAAAAGGTCGGAACCGTCAAAGCGGATACTTCCTCCCACCGTGTAGCGGTTCAACAAAGAGTAAGAGGCCGTAGAGTAGAAAGATACATAAGCATTCTCCTTATACGTTGTCTGATGGAGCGGGAAAGACGTGGCGTAACTTTCGTTGGGGAAAATCACCGGTTTGGTCGTCAACGTCTTGCGGTCGAAGCCATACCCTGCCGAGAACAAGGTTTCATACCAGGTCTTGCGCAGCTCGGTACCCGCCATCACTTCCAGTTCATGAATATCATTGAAACTGTCGCGATATTCTCCCATCGCCTTCCAAGTAATCTGTGAATTGGAGTTTTCATAAGACTTCTGCATACCTCCTTCGGGCAGGAAGTGTTTGGTTTCTCCGCCCTGGGAGTATTCGCTCAACTTATAGTAATAGCGCATGGCATAGCTTTCCCAGTCCGCTATTTCTTCTCTGGAAGTCTTTTCCAACTGATAGCCAAACTGGGAAGTCAGCTTCCACTTGTCATTGAACCGTAGCTCCGCATCAAATATAGATGAAAAAGAATTCACCACGCTTTCATTAGACGTGTTCTGCCGTTCTTCAAAGATGTTGAATCCTAAATCCTTATCAGTGTTGTTCTGAATATCGTAGTCGTAATTATAGTTGCCATTCTTGTCATAAAGTTCAAAATACGGATTAGCCTTGCGTGAATAGAACACGGGATTCGACATACCGTATGCATCTGTCAGATAATTGGTATTTTTGCGACGGTTGGCAAACATGGAGGCACCCACTTTCAGTATACTGTTCACCTTATAGGAAGTCTTTCCTACCAAGTTGAAACGGTCCATACCCACACCGTCCACATTTCCATCCTCTTTATAATAGCCGAAAGAGGTATAATACGTAACCCTTTCCGTACCGCCGGAAAGGCTCAAGTTATATTCCTGGCTGAAAGCATCGCGGAAAAGGATATCTCCCCAGTTTGTATTAACACTCTTCAAACGGTTGATGGCAGCTTGTGTATCACTGCTCAAGGCATCCCATCCTCCATTCTGAAAAGCAGACAACTCATTGTAATTGGAAAGAATATTATATACGCCTCCTTTATGATTGTCCGGAGAATAGTTATTACGGATCATATCCATTTCCAATCCTACTTTCTCCGCTGAGTTCAGCAAGTTCAACCGGTCAAGGCTCAATGTAGGAGTATAGGTAAACCGGGACGAGAAATTGATAACCGGTTTACCGACCTTACCCTTCTTTGTTGTAATCACAATGACGCCATTGGCTGCCCTCGCACCATAGATGGCAGTGGCTGCCGCATCCTTCAGGATGGTGATATTCTCAATATCTGCCGGATTCAGGCCTGCAATGGAAGATTGCTTCATGTTGGTGATGTCATTCAGCTCATCCGGTTCGGGAACATCCGTTCCCTCCAAAGGAATGCCGTCCAGCACCCACAAAGGGTCTTGTGTACCATTCAATGAAGCAGTACCGCGAATGCGTATCTTTGCCGGAGCACCCGGAGCACCGGAAGTCGGGCTGACAGAAAGTCCGGCAATTTGTCCGGCAAGTGCCTGGTCGATACTTTTTACTGCACCGATGGTCTCGTCCGATATATGCAGTTTGGATACCGCTGCCGTCAGCTTGCGGCGCTCCACTGTCTGGTAACCCGTCACAACAACGGCATCGAGCATTTGGGAAGATGCATGAAGTGTTATTTCATAATGTTCCTTTCCCGGAACAAGCTTCACTTCCAATACGTCATATCCCACGTAGCTACAAAAGAAACGGGTTATCCCCGCAGGTATAGCGATAGAGAACTGACCATCCACATCAGTGATGACCCCCATTGTAGTCTGAGCACTCCCCGCCTTTTTCAAGTCTTCCGCAGTCACATAAACGGAAGCACCGATAAGCGGTAGGTTATCCTCTGAAGATATTACTACGCCCTGGACTTTTTTCTCTGCAGCAAAAGCAGATGACAAAGCTCCTACAAAGCATAGCAAAACGATTAATACACGTTTTTTCATGCGTTACATATAAAATTAATTAATACTCTATTGAAAAGAAAAATCACTTTACTCCTAATGCAGTATTGATACGCAAAATCAAATCCTTATAATGATATTTAGTGGCTATATCCGATGCACCCAGACGATTTTGGAGCAATTCTTTGATGCGAAGCAACTCACCACGCTTCACGGAGATGACATCAGATACGCGGTTTATCTGCGAACCGTAGAAGTTCAGTTCGCGGTGTGCACCCATACGGTCGGCATCCAAAGTCTTACCGGCATGCTCGTCACAGCTGCAAAGGGCAGTCTGATGGTCCAGCAAGAAGTGGTTGTCCATCAGTTTTTTGTTTATTTTCACTCCTTCGCTTTCGGCAGCTGCTGTAATCAGTGCATCTACGAAGTTCTTCTGCAAGGCGCGTGTCATGACGTCCGGCAAGGCACCGCGTTCCGTAGTGGCAAAGATGTTGCGATGCAGGCCATCCATCAGCTCTACCACCGTGAAAGCCTTTTTGCCGTTCACCGATTCGTTCTCCAACATACGCATCAGGCGGTTGTTGCCCAGCAAATCCCAAAGGATATAGGATTGGGCATTCTTCAACACTTGTGTCGGTGCATTTTCCACTACGCCCAGCGGAGTGTTGCGCAGCAAGTAGGTGTACTCTCCCACTTCTGTGTCGAACAGCCATTTAGGATAGGTCAGCACTTCATCCAGCAGGAACTTCAAGGCTGCTTGCTGCTTCTCTTTCTCCACAAAGGTATAGGTTTTCTGTCCGTCTCCCACAACCGTGTTCTCTATATAGATACCACCGATATTTGCCAATACATGATAAAGATAATTGTTCCATTGGTTGATAACCGCATAGTATAGGCGGGAAGCTTCTTCATAAGTCTGTCCTTTCTCGCCGGTAGTAGTCCATTGGATGATTTGAGGAACAATACGCTTCAAGTTCTCAATACCCAGCAGAGACGAGCGGACAGCATCATCGCCCAAATCTTCATTCTGCGCACGCGGGTCTACGGCATCACGTACATCCTGCGCCTCACTATATTTATATAAACGGTCTGCATGACGGCTCAGAAAGTCGGCAAGCAAGTCCTTCTCTGCTTCTGGGGTTTCTTTACCATACCAACGATAACCGTATTCTATGGCAAACATATCATACGGGCCTATATGGGGAGAAAGTGCCGTAACGCCGTCACCCGGCTGTGCCACATAATTGAAACGTGCATAGTCCATGATAGAGGAGGAAGTGGTATTCATACGGTCCGTAAATGTTTTGGAACGCAGGGAATCTGTCGGAAAAGTCCAGGAAGCAATCATATTGTGACGCAAGCCCAGCGAGTGACCCACTTCATGGCATGCCACAAAACGCATGGCATCACCCATCAGTTCATCCGGCAGCCTTACTCCTCTTGCTTCGGGACGTACGACACCGGTTTGCACTGTAATCCATTCCTGAAGCATGCCCAGCACATTATGCCACCACATGATGTCCGCTTCCAATATCTCACCCGAACGGGGGTCGAGGATAGAGGGGCCCATGGCATTGGCTTTGGTGGAGGCGGCATAGGTCAGCACGGAGTAGTTCACGTCATCCTTATCCACATTCATGCTGTCCGTCAACTCCCTTGCAACGATGGCATTCTTGAATCCGGCACGTTCAAAAGCAGCCTGCCAATCCTCGATTCCCTGCTTGATATATTTCCGCCAACGACTGGGAGTGGAGTTCTCGATGTAGAACACAATCGGTTTGGCCGGTTCCACCAATTCACCGCGAAGGTAACGCTCCCGGTCTTCCGGTTTCGGTTCCAGACGCCAGCGGGTGATGAACGGTTTCTTGTCTACACGCTGCTGACCGTCACTGTAATTTAATAACGGATTAGTAAAATAACCTACACGCGGACTATCCAGACGTCCCATCATCGGTTTCTCCGGCAACAGCAACAGAGAGGAACTGACTTCGACCGTAACAAACACAGTCGTTGTTCCCTCAGTCACCTTAGTTGTCAGCTCGGAAGTAGCTACCACATTGTTCTCAAAAGCTTTGATAGATAAAATGCGGGAGAGATTCTTGATGGCCGAAGTTCCCAGGTTGATATTCGTAAAGACATTATTGATACTCGTCTCCGTACCATCATAAATATCGTTGACCTTGACCACTATCATGGTAGAGTCATTATTGAATGCCTCTATCTTGAAGCCGGCTATCAGCGGAGAAATATAATTATCCAGTACGGACTGCCGTATGGCATCCTCGTCCGGTGCCAACGGAAGAGGACGGCTCTGACGTACCAACAGCTTGTTGGCAGCCTTGTCCAATTCAAAACGCACCATCTGATTTTCGTAATTCGTACCACGGTTCACACCCGCCTCATTCAGTTCGGAAGGCACACGTTGTAATTTATTTACTACCAGCATATCACGTCCCAACAGCCTTGCCGGCACTTCAAAGTAATAATCGCTCTTCTTCTGGTAAACATTGAACATTCCCTTGCGGGCAATAGCATCGGAACCAGTCAATTTTTCGTAGTCGCTCTTGGATTGAACGCTGTCCTTGGTTTCACTCTTCTTTTTCTTACGGAACCATCCCATAGCTTCGGGAGAAGCAAAATCAGATGTACCGGCATGCAACAATACGGCAGGCTCACACATGAGTACTCCCGCAACTGCCACGACTGGCAGGATTGTCTTCAATTTCATCAATTCAAACTCTAACTTTAATGCAACAATTACTCCGTTAACTCTCTCTCTTTGACGTATGTTAATAAATACCAACCGCCAGTTTGTTCTACCTCCATAGAACAGTAAACGGGGCGCAAAGATACGAAAAGTATATTTTAAAAGTCACTAAACAACGCTCATTTATGTTTTTTCCATAAACAATATGAAGACTTTTACATATATATCATTTTTTCTCCCATCCTCTATCATTTCTTCTTCACATAAAATTTTGTACCACTGATACCAAATTATCTTCCCCAAGTGGAGGCAAAACAATGATAATATTGTATCTTTGCACCGTTTTTAACTTAGAAAATAAATAAGATAACAACGATATGATAGCTAAAATCAATCAGCTTCTGCAGGAAGTAGAGGCGCTGAAAGCCGCTAACGCCGAGGAATTAGAGGCACTCCGCATCAAGTACCTCAGTAAAAAAGGAGCCATCAATGACTTGATGGCAGATTTCCGCAATGTAGCCGCCGAACAGAAAAAAGAGGTGGGTATGCGCTTGAACGAACTGAAAAACAAAGCACAAGAAAAGATTGCCGCTTTGAAAGAACAGTTCGAAAGCCAAGATACCGGCTGTGACGATATTGACTTGACCCGTTCAGCCTACCCGATAGAATTAGGAACCCGCCATCCGCTCTCCATCGTGAGAAACGAAATCATCGATATATTTGCCCGTATGGGATTCAATATCGCCGATGGACCGGAAATGGAAGACGACTGGCACGTATTCTCCTCCATGAATTTTGCCGAAGACCATCCGGCACGCGACATGCAGGATACATTCTTCATCGAAAATGATACAGAAAACGTATCGCACAGCATCATTCTTCGCACACACACATCCAGCGTGCAAAGCCGTGTTATGGAGACTACACAGCCTCCTATCCGCGTGCTTTGTCCGGGACGTGTATACCGTAATGAAGCCATCAGCTACCGTGCACACGCATTCTTCCATCAGGTAGAAGCCTTATACGTAGACCGCAATGTGTCTTTCACTGACTTGAAGCAGGCCTTATTGCTCTTTGCTCAAGAGATGTTCGGCAGTGACACCAAGATTCGTCTGCGTCCTTCCTACTTCCCCTTCACCGAGCCGAGTGCCGAAATGGACATCAGCTGTAACATCTGCGGCGGCAAGGGTTGTCCTTTCTGCAAACATACGGGTTGGGTAGAAATTCTGGGATGCGGTATGGTAGATCCGAATGTATTGGAGCTGAACGGAATAGACAGTAAAGTGTATAGCGGGTATGCCCTGGGTATGGGTATAGAACGCATCACCAACTTGAAATACCAGGTGAAAGACCTTCGTATGTTCTCTGAAAATGACACACGCTTCCTGAAAGAATTCGAGAGCGCTTACTAAATATAGTGAATAACGGCTAGTGATTAGTGATTAATAAGTTGCGCATTTTCAGCATATCATTAATCACTCATCGCTAACCACTCATCGCTAACCACTATTTTTCGCTATGGCAAAAGACAAACTTGTAACTTCCGGCTATTGCCTTATCCTGGCTGCCAATTTCCTTTTGTATTTTGCCTTTTATCTGATACTACCGGTTCTTCCATTCTACCTGACTGAGGTATTCCATACCGGAAATGCAGCAGTAGGTGTCATCTTGTCATGCTACACCATTGCCTCGCTCTGCATACGCCCGTTTTCGGGATACCTGCTCGACACGCTAGCCCGCAAGCCTCTTTATCTGGTGGCATACTTCATCTTTATCACCATTTTCGCAGGTTACATGTTAGCGGGAGTCCTATCTTTATTCATCATGTTGCGGGTTGTCCACGGCCTTGCATTTGGAATGGTGACCGTAGCGGGAAATACAATTGTGATTGACATTACCCCTTCGTCCCGTCGCGGCGAAGCCGTAGGATATTATGGACTGATGAACAATACAGCCATGAGCTTCGGCCCGATGATTGGTCTTTTCATGCATGACATATATTCCTTTGAAACGATTTTTGCCTGCTCGCTCATATCAGGAACTATCGGTTTTGTTGCCGCATGCCTCGTCAAGACCCCACCCAAACAACCAGTCAAACGAGAACCTATCTCATTGGACCGCTTTGTGCTGCTGAAAGGTATCCCGGCAGGAATCGCACTGCTATTGCTCTCCATACCATATGGCATGACAAGCACTTATGTAGCCATGTATGCCAAAGAAATAGGAATTACCTTGAATTCCGGATTGTTTTTTACTTTTATGGCCGTCGGCATGGCAGTGTCCCGTATGTTCTCCGGCAAACAAGTGGATAAAGGACGTATCACCCAAGTCATAACTTTAGGACTATATCTGGTATGTAGCTGTTTCTTCATATTGTCCGCTTGCGGACTACTGATGAAGACCGTCCCGGAACTGACAAACATATTGTTTTTTATGGTTGCCCTCCTATTGGGAGTAGGCTTCGGGACGATGTTCCCCGCCTTCAATACGCTGTTCGTAAACCTGGCCCCCAACAACCAGCGCGGAACAGCCACCTCTACCTACCTGACTTCATGGGATGTAGGCATTGGTATAGGTCTGACAGCAGGAGGTTATATCGCACAGATTACCTCATTCGATATGGCATATTTTTTCGGAGCCTGCCTCACGGTTATCTCCATCTTCTATTTCAATCTGAAAGTATCTCCTCACTATCATAAAAACAAATTAAGATGAGAAAGAAAGAGCGTTATGAAAAAATCCTTGCTTGGTTTAGGGAGAACGTTCCCGTAGCCGAAACAGAGTTGCATTATGACAATCCGTTCGAGCTGTTGATAGCAGTTATTCTCTCTGCACAATGTACGGACAAACGCGTCAATATGATTACCCCCGCCCTTTACCGGGACTTCCCTACTCCCGAAGCACTCGCCGCTACTACTCCCGACGTGGTATACGAGTATATCCGCAGCGTCTCCTATCCCAACAACAAAGCTAAACATCTTGTAGGCATGGCACAGATGTTGGTGAAAGAATTCAACAGTGAGGTACCCGATACCCTTGAAGAACTGGTAAAACTGCCCGGCGTAGGCCGCAAAACAGCCAATGTCATCCAATCCGTTGTTTTCAATAAAGCGGCTATGGCAGTAGACACACACGTGTTCCGCGTCAGCCATCGCCTGGGTCTCGTATCAGATAAATGTACAACTCCGTTCAGTGTCGAAAAAGAATTGGTAAAACATATACCGGAAACAGACATCCCCATAGCTCACCACTGGCTTATCCTGCACGGTCGCTATGTATGCCAGGCACGTACTCCACAATGTGATACCTGCGGTTTGCAATTAATGTGCAAATATTACTGCCAGAAATATAAAGTTAGCAAAGAGAGCGGCAAAGACAAAGAATAAACAACGGTTTCATAGCAAAAAAAAGAAATAAATGCTAACTTTGCGCTCACTAAAAAGAAATTAGTAACACTTTTAAATAAAATAGAGTATTATGACAATTGATCAATTTAACTTTGCCGGAAAAAAGGCATTCGTTCGTGTGGACTTCAACGTACCCTTGGACGAAAACTTCAACATTACAGATGATACCCGTATGCGTGCCGCTCTTCCTACATTGAAGAAGATTTTGGCCGATGGCGGTAGTGTAATTATCGGTTCTCACCTCGGTCGTCCGAAAGGCCCGGCTGACAAGTTCTCCTTGAAGCACATTCTGAAGCATCTCGAAGAGTTGTTGGGTGTTGAGGTGCAATTTGCTAACGACTGTATGGGCGAAGAAGCTGCCGTAAAGGCTGCTGCTCTGCAACCGGGTGAAGTGTTGTTGCTCGAGAACCTCCGTTTCTACGCTAAAGAGCAAGCCGGATATCACTGACTCTCGGGCGTCGGAACAGCTTTTGTGCGATTTTATGATAAAATCCTTTCCATTCGATAAGGACGGTAATAATACCGTCCTCATCTGCTTCATATTCAATTTCCGGATTCTTTTCCGGAACAAAATCCAGATAGTTTTTACTGTCTTTCTTTTTCATGAAATCCTTATTCCTTATCTGCTTTCATGCATACTCTGTAAAGTAATGCAAGTAATGCGATGAAAAGGATCAGACTGCCGATCTGCGGTAACTGGAACGGCAGAACGATCTTGCTGTCGATCTTAAAAACTGCAAATACTGCAAGGAGGATACCAACGATACCTTCTCCTGCGATCATACCGGAAGTAAAGAGCAGTCCACGGTCTGTGCGGGCTTTCTTTTCCTTCTCTGTTCCTTTTCTCTTTTCAACCAGGATGCGTACAACACCACCAGCCATGATACCTGCACTTAAGGAGAACGGCAGATACATACCAACTGCAAATGGCATAACCGGCATATGAAGAATCTCAACTACGATGGCGATAAACACACCGATAAAGATAAGGGCCCATGGAAGTTCACCGTTCATGATACCCTCAACGAGCATCTTCATCATAGTAGCCTGAGCTGCCGGAATCTTTTCTGTACCATATCCCCATGCCTCATTCAGAAGATAGAGAACAAATCCAATTGCTGCTGCGGAAGCAACCACACCGATGATTTCACCGAGCTGCTGTTTCTTCGGTGTAGCACCTACAATAAATCCGGTCTTTAAGTCCTGAGAAGCATCACCGGCGATTGCTGCAACGATACAGATGATGCCACCGATGGAAATAGCTCCTACCATACCTGTAATACCAGTTGTACCGGTAGCCTTGAGGATAACAGTTGCAAAAAGCAGTGTTGCGATCGTCATTCCGGATACCGGGTTGTTGGAAGAACCGATCAGACCTACCATACGGGAGGATACTGTAGCAAAGAAAAATCCAAATACTACAATGATTAATGCACCGATCAGATTCACAGGGAATGTCGGAATCAGCCAGATCAGTACTGCGATCACAAGTGCGACTGCAATCAGAACCGGGATCGGAAGATCCTGCTCTGTACGGAGTCCCTTATGTGCTGCATTTTTATTCTTCATACTGTCAATAGCCTGTTTAAATGTTCTTATGATCAGAGGAAGACTCTTGATCAGACTGATGATACCACCTGTTGCAACAGCTCCTGCTCCGATGTATTTAATGTAATTGCTCCACAAAGCACTTGGGCCGCCGCCTTCCATAGTAAGAAGTTCTGTTACTGTTTTACTTGCCGGGAAGATGGTTGCATCTGCACCGAATAATGCGATCATCGGCATCAGTACAAACCAACTGAGTGTTCCACCGGCAAACATATAACTTGAGATCTTCGGTCCACAGATATAACCTACACCTGCGAGGGCAGGAAGTACCTGGATACCAACCTGAGATCCTTTGTAGCTTTCAAATGCATGACCAATCTCACTCTTAAAGAGCTGTGTTCCGTCTGCAAGGAATTTGTACACTGCTGCAATCCCCAGTCCTGCAAATACAGTGCCGGCTTTAGAACCTCCCTCTTCGCCTGCCAGAAGTACTTCTGCACATGCAGTTCCCTCAGGGAATGGAAGTGTTCCATGTTCTTCTACGATCAGAGCCTGACGGAGAGGAACCATAAAGCAAACGCCCAGGACACCTCCGAATAATGCGATCAGGAAGATCGTAAGAATACTTGGAAAATCAATTTTTCCTTCCTCTGCCCAGAGGAATAATGCAGGAAGTGTAAAAATTGCTCCTGCTGCGACAGACTCACCGGCAGAACCGATCGTCTGCACCATGTTGCTTTCCAAGATCGTATCGTCCTTCTTTGTGGAAAAACGTCCGATCAGCTTATACACCCCCATGCCAATAACTGCTGCAGGAATAGACGCTGAAACCGTCATACCTACACGAAGCCCTAAGTAAGCATTGGCCGCTCCAAAGACAATTGCCAGCAGCACACCGATAATGATCGATGACGGCGTAAATTCCGGCAATACCTTATCTGCACTTACGTAGGGTTTGAAAGAATTGTTCTCTTCCATAATAAATAAACCTCCTTAAATTCTAAGACCAAAGCGTCAAAGTCGTAAAAAAGCCTGTCAGGCAAACCAAGACCAAATAGAACGATTTTAAC